>Ga0187783_10003369_pt1 | contig 11760 bp, 14 predicted proteins | sample 1015_SJ02_MP02_2_FD_132471 | JGI IMG/M metagenome (GOLD analysis project Ga0187783, IMG submission 132471) | Tropical peat soil microbial communities from peatlands in Department of Meta, Colombia - 1015_SJ02_MP02_20_MG | ecosystem: Environmental > Terrestrial > Soil > Wetlands > Peat | place... | reverse complement strand
GGAGCATTACGATGTCGCTCAGGCGGTCAAGAAAACGCTGCAGAGTTACAAGGACTTGCAAGATATCATCGCCATTCTGGGCATTGACGAACTGAGCGAGGACCAGAAGCTGACCGTGGCCCGAGCCCGCAAAATGCAGCGCTTTCTCTCTCAGCCGTTCCACGTGGCCGAGCAATTTACTGGCGCTCAGGGCCGTTATGTGAAGGTCGCCGATACGGTCAAAGGATTTAAAGAGATTGTCGAAGGCAAGCACGACGACATCCCCGAGCAGGCCTTTTACATGAAGGGCACCATCGATGAGGTGCTCGAAGCCGCGGAGAAGTTGAAAGCCCTGGTCTAAAAAGGATTGCACCCTCGGCCGTGGTGAAAGCATTCCGGTTGTCGCTCTCGCCGACGAGCTGAGCGAATCAACGATGGCAGACACGTTTGAGCTCGAGATCGTTACGCCCGAGAAGATGATCGTCCGCGACGTGGCCGAGGAGATGCAAATCCCCGGCAAGGACGGATATCTTGGGATCCTGCCGCAGCACGCGCCGCTGATCACCGAACTGGCAGTGGGTGAGATCACCTACCGGAATGCCAACATCACGCATCACCTGGCCGTCGCATGGGGATTCGCCGAGGTGCTGCCGCATAAGGTCACGATCCTGGCGGAGACAGCCGAGCGTGCCGAGGAGGTCGATGTAACTCGGGCGCAAGCGGCGAAAGGTCGAGCCGAAGGCCGGCTGGCGGCTGGAAACACGGAAGACGATTTCGTGAGAGGCATGGGAGACCTGAAACGCGCCGAGACTCGCCTTGAAGTGGCGGCGAAGAGGAAGTAGGTATAAGCCTCGCCCGCAGGGCGGAGTGAGGGATTGCCCGGGTTCTCGCCCCGGGGTAAACTTTTGTAGACCTGCCTCGAACATGAAGGACGCTGCTCGTATTGTGTTGCTTGTGGCTTTGGGTTTTCTGAACGGGTGCGGCGGCACCGTCCAGAACAACACCATGACTGGGACCTGGGTGTTCAACCTCACCCCGGCCAGCTCCTCCTCGCAAGCGATTCAACTGACGGCGGACCTGACGCAAATCAACAATTCGGTTTTCGGAATGGTCACCTTGACAGGTGACGCGGCCTCTTGCGGCACCATGGCGAACATGTCGGGAGTTGTCAATGGCGATGCTGTAGCCCTCCAAATCACCCAATCCCAGACCACGCTCACCTTCACCGGCAAGACGAACGCCACGTTGAATACCTCATCCGGAAACTACACGGCGACAAGCGGTCAATGCATCCAGAACGGTGGCACAGGAACTTGGTCCGGGTTCCTCTCTACGCATGGCTCATCGAGCTTCGAGGCGAAGCCGAATTAGAGAGTTCTGCTGCCCCTGAAGGAGACCCGGGTCTTACGTGGTACTAGCGAGTTCTCGTGGCCATTCTTTGACAAACCATTTCTACGCCGTGAGCACGCGTACAAATATTGAGTTGGGCGTTTGGGTAAACGAGGACTTATAGGCGGTTGAGAAAAAATTCGCCCAACTGACCCGGACGACTGTGCGGCCGAGCGAATCGGAGGTCTGCCTTACCTCGAACTTCGTTCCGCCTTGCGTTCTCCTTGCGAGAAGCGCGGCGATCTCGTCATAACTAATCTCGATGCGTCTTATAAATACTTTCGATTTCCGCGTGATGCTTGCGCCGGTTAAAGTGATCGTCTTGAGCACACCTTGCTTCTGGAGGGCCAACGGGAACTCATGGAAAAGGCTCACTTTGCGAGATTGATCGTGCTGCCCATTTTCTTTGCGGCCCTGATCCCCATCGTGCAGGCCCAAACTGTAGGCGCTGCCGATGCCCCGACCGACCGTATTGCGAAACTCGAACAACAGGTCGCAGATGCCAAGACTTCCGGCGATAATGCCTGGATGCTGACCAGTTCCGCGCTGGTTCTGATGATGACCGGTCCCGGGTTGGCCTTGTTCTACGGGGGACTGGTGCGCAAGAAGAATGTGCTCGGCACCATGATGCAAAGCTTTGCCTTAATGGCTTTGATCACCGTGCTTTGGGCATTATTCGGGTACAGCCTCTGTTTCGGCTCGGGAAACAGTTTCGTAGGTGGACTCGATCACTTATTTCTGCGCGGTGTCGGGGCCCAACCCGACGGCGATTACGCCGCGACCATCCCGCAACAAACGTTCATGATTTACCAGCTGATGTTTGCCGTGATCACTCCTGCGCTGATCACGGGTGCTTTTGCTGAGCGCATGAAGTTTAGCGCTGTGGTGCTGTTTATGATTCTATGGTCAATCTTGGTTTACGACCCGATGGCCCATATGGTTTGGGGCAAGGGGGGCTTGCTGAATGCCTCGCTCAACGGGCGTTTCCCGACTCTCGACTTCGCCGGCGGGACGGTGGTGCATATCACCTCGGGAGTATCCGCCCTTGTGTGCGCCTTGTATCTTGGGCGTCGGATCGGCTACCCCAAGCAGCCGATGCCTCCCCATAGCGTAGTTTTAAGCTTCATTGGGGCCTGCATGCTATGGGTCGGGTGGTTTGGTTTCAATGCGGGAAGTGCTCTCGCGGCGGGCAGCTTGGCCAGCAGCGCCTTCGTGGCCACGCACCTGGCCGCCGCGGCGGCGGTGGTGGGTTGGGGAGGGGCGGAGTGGTTGCGCAACGGGAAACCAAGCGCGCTCGGTGCCATCTCTGGATCGGTTGCCGGCTTGGTCGCGATCACTCCCGCTGCAGGTTTTGTGCAACCCATGCCGGCCTTAGCTATCGGCCTTATCGCAGGCGTCTTCTGTTACTTTTTGGTTGTGAAAGTAAAGGCGCGATTCGGCTACGACGATTCTTTGGACGCATTTGGTGTGCACGGTGCCGGTGGTACCCTGGGAGCGCTGCTGACCGGGGTCTTTGCCGCAAGCGCGGTAAATCCTATCTTCAAGAACGCCCAGGGCAATCCTTTGCCTTCCGGATTGCTCGAGGGGAACCCGCATCAGCTGTTCAACCAAATCACGGGGGTATTGTTCGCTTGGGGGCTTGCAATTGTGGGTACGCTGATCATTCTTAAGATCGTGGACCTCGTGATCGGGCTCCGGGTTAGCGAAGAACAGGAAATCCAAGGGCTCGATCTCTCGCAGCACGGCGAAGAGGGCTATTACTGGGAAGTCCCGGCGTAAGCGATCCGCAGGCCGGGTGGAGTTCGCAGTCGCGGGCCGATACACAAAATGACTAAGATTGAAGCGGTAATCCAGAATTCCAAGCTGGACGCGGTCAAAGATGCTCTGCACGAGATTGGCGTGGAGGGCATGACCGTACTCGAGGTCCGCGGGCACGGCCGGCAGAAGGGCCACACCGAGTTCTATCGCGGCCGAGAATACACGGTCGATCTCATTCCCAAAACCAAACTGGAACTTGTGCTGCCCGACAAGATGGTGGCTAAAGTGGTACAGGCGATCACCACCGCGGCGCGAACCGGCAAGATCGGTGACGGCAAGATATTCCTCTCCCGCGTGGATGAGGCCATCCGCATCCGCAATGACGAACGCGGCGAGGGAGCGCTCTAGGCTGCCCTGCCATGCTTTATGAGCGTGACTTCTCCGAGCAGCGAGCTGCGCACCCTCTGCGACCAAGAATCCGCCCGCATCCAGCGGGGATTCGCAGCCGACGGCGATGGTCGTGCGCTGATCGCAAAACGCACCTTCCTGATCGAGAGTATTGTTACCTCCTTGTGGCAGCAGATCGCTCAGGATGGAAACGCCCCTCGCAAGACCGCTCTGGTGGCACTCGGAGGGTTCGGCCGGGGCTGGCTGTTTCCGTATTCCGATATTGATCTGCTGTTCCTGCATGAAAACCAGGACTCGGAAGAAGCATTCCGGGAGCCGGTTCGGCGTTTCTCGCAAGCGCTCTGGGACTTGCGATTGAAGCTAAGTGCTACGACCCGCACCCTGGCAGAATGCGATCGCCTCGATCCGAACAATGTCGAATTCGCCATCGCGCTGCTCGATTGCCGTTTCTTGGCTGGAGATCAGGAGACCTTTTCGCGTCTTCGTGACAAGGGGATTCCGCACCTGATCGCGCGGGATTCTCAGGCCTTGGTCGAGCGCCTGGCGAACCTCACACGCGAACGACATGCCAAGCACGGCGAGACCGTCTTTCACCTGGAACCCAACATCAAAGACGCCCCCGGCGGCCTGCGGGACTACAACCTGGCTTGCTGGCTGGCTCAGATCTCGGCCATGGAGAAGCTGCGGGATTGGCCTGAGGTTAAATCGTTGCTTCCCGTCTCGGCCCGCCGGCAACTGGAACCGGCGGTTGAATTTCTTATCTCCCTGCGCTGTTTTCTGCATTACCGCCATGGGCGCGATGACAACACCCTGACCTGGGCCGATCAGGACGAAGCCGCGGCACGTACCATCGGGACCTCACAGGCTTTGAGCGCGGCCGAGTGGATGCGGATTTACTTTGGACACGCCCGCGCCGTGCACCGCCTATCGACGCAACTCCTCGAGGAAATTCCGGCGGCGTGGTCCTCCTTGTCTCGCCACTTTCAAAACTGGAGGAAGCGTGTTTCCAACGAGGAATTCTCTGTCGTCGACGGTCTGATTTTTTTGCCGCAAGCAAGCGAAATCGGGGACCCTCAGGTTCTCTTGCGGTTGTTCGACTTCATGGCCCATCACGGCCTGAAATTGAGCACCACGACCGAATACCGGATCGAACAAGTGCTGCCCGCGCTGGCAGCCACTCCCCCGAAAGGCGCCGAGCTCTGGCAAGCCCTGCAGGTCATTTTGCTGGAACCCTATGCGGCGGACGCGTTGCGGACTATGCACTCGATGCGTCTGTTGAACGTGCTGCTTCCCGAGTTGAAGAACATCGATTCCCTGGTGGTGCGGGATTTCTATCACCGCTACACCGTGGACGAGCACTCGTTCCGGGCGATTGAAAACCTGCATCAACTCTGCCAGTCGAAATCGGAATGGGATCAGAGGTACGGGGAACTGTTTCATGAGCTGGAACGGCCGGAGCTGCTTTTCCTCGCCCTACTTCTGCATGACACCGGGAAGGGTGTCGCCGCAGGCGATCATGTCAACCACAGCCTGGAAATTGCCGCGCGATCTCTGGAGCGCCTGGATCTCGATCCGCCGGACCGCGAGACGGTTTTATTCCTGATTGCCAATCATCTGGAACTCTCGGCGGTGCTGCGGCGCGATATCTTCGATTCATCCACCATCCAGGCATTTCAAGACAAGGTCGGCACTCCCGAGCAACTGAAGATGCTTTCGCTGATGACGTACGCGGATATCAAATCCGTCAATCCGGAGGCGCTCACCCCTTGGAAGGCGGAGAATATCTGGCAGGTTTATATCGCCACCGCCAATTCTTTGAACCGGAGCGCCGATCAGCCCATGCATGCCGACCTGGAGGACGAGAATCTGCAGCGATTGCACACCTTGGCTCCGATTGTCGGCAAGAAGATCAAAACTTTCCTCGAGGGCTTTCCGCTACGATACGTGAGGAGTTACCCTGCGGAAGAGATTTTGCGCCATTTTGAAATGGCGCAGCGACTCGAAAACGATCCGGTACAGTCGACCCTAAAGCGCGGCCGCCACTGGTACGAGGTCACGGTAGTGACATCGGACCGCCCCTTCTTGTTCGCCACCATCGCCGGCGTGCTCGCGGCCTGGGGCATGAACATCGTGAAAGCCAATGCATTTTCTGATCAAGCCGGAGTGGTGGTGGACACCTTCTATTTCACCGACCGGTTTCGCACGCTCGAGCTGAACTTGCCGGAGTGGAAACGATTCCAATCCAGCCTGGCTAACGCCCTCATGGGCAAAGCCGATCTCAATCGCATGTTGCGCGATCGAGCGCGTGCCGAGCAAGATCATCTCCCGAAAGTGAGGGTGGAAACTCGGATCGAGTTTGATGACGCTTGTTCTTCCCACAGCACGCTGCTCGAGGTGATTGCCCAGGACCGTCCCGGCCTCCTGCACCGCATCAGCTCCCAGCTTTCGAGGCATGACTGCAACATCGAAATTGCCCTCATTGATACGGAAGGTGAGATGGCCATCGATGTGTTCTACCTCACATCGGGCCACGCCAAGCTCTCCCCGGGTCAGGAGAAAACGCTGAAAGCTGCTCTCAGCCAGGAGCTGAAGAGCTGCTGAAATCGAAGAGATCGTTTGGTGCAAGATCCGGATGGCGAAAGTCCGCTTCCTCTGCCAGACTTTAGCAATGCCTATTGTAATCCCCGCGACCAAAGCGATAGCGCGCCGTGAGACCCGGCCCACGCCGTTATTGCTGCATTATGACGCGGGGGATTTTAACTGTCTTCATCAAGACCTGTATGGTGAAGCGGCGTTTCCGCTGCAGATGACCTGCTTCCTGAGTCAGCCCGGGATCGATTACGAGGGAGGCGAATTTGTTCTTGTGGAGCAACAACCTCGTCCCCAATCGAAAGCCGCCGTCATCACAGCAAAACAGGGACAGATGCTCATCTTGGCGACAGGCTGGCGCCCGGTCAAAGGCAGTCACGGCTACTATCGGGTCAACCTCCGACATGGAGTAAGCGCGATCAAAAGCGGCACTGGCTTTGCGCTGGGGGTGATCGATCACGACGCGGAGTAAAGCCCTTTCACGAGGCGTCGCGGTGCATCGGAAGCGCTTCCCCCCCAGACAGTCTGTTCGCGACTCCAAACCTAGGGAATCTCCACTGTTACCTGCTCTGAGTACCCGCTCTGCCCGTTCGAGCTGTTGACCGCCGTGGTCACATAGTAATACGTCGTGTTATTCACGACCGTCGTGTCGGTGTAGGTCGTATCCGTGACCAGGCCAGCGATCTTGGTGTACGGCCCCCCGGAGACAGTTCCCCGGTAGATGTTGTATCCGGTGATATCGGGAGAAGTGGAAGCATTCCAGTACAGGGTAACGCTGTAGTTCGATTCGACTTCGATTGCGAGGCTGTAGCTATGTGTTGAAACATGCCCACCGCAGCCGACTACCTCGACCGTAAAGGTGCTGCTTTCCCCGGTAGTCGGAACCCCCGAGATGACGTAAGACGTGGTCGAGGAGGACTCCCCCGCGCGGAGTCCGGCGGGCAGCGAGCCACTCTTGATGGACCATCGGTAGGGAGTGCAGCCCCATTGGGCAGCGATCGTCCCTGAATAAGGTTCGCCCACAACCCCGTTGGGGAGGTTAAAAGTGGTAATCGTGACGAGCCTATCGCCGGCGTAGGCAACCACCGTAAAGGTCACGACTAGGAGATGAGCGACAAATATCGTGGCCGTGCGCATAAAACCCCCTTCGCAGTTGAGGGGCTTCCCCCAGAACCCTGGCAGACCTGTGGAGTGGCGCGATCAGCAGAGTATACCTGCTGGTACGGCGCGGGGGAATTCTTGTCCGGATCGAGTTGTTTGCCTAGATGTCGGAAGTTCCTCTTCCCGCCAGGACTAGGCAAAGCGGGTTACTCCGCGTCGTGATAGATCACCCCCAGCGCAAAGCGAGTGCCGCTTTTGATCGCGCTTACTCCATGTCGGAGGTTGACCCGATAGTAGCCGTGACTGCCTTTGACCGGGCGCCAGCGTGTCGCCAAGATGAGCATCTGTCCCTGTTTTGCTGTGATGACGGCGGCTTCCGATTGGGCACGAGGTTGTTCCTCCACAAGAGCAAATTCGCCTCCCTCATAATCGAATGTCTGCATGGGAAGAGTCTTCCGCTAGCCGGGCCAAGGAGGTAACCACGAAGTAGTACACGTCTGGGAAAGTGCTTGAAGGGTGGAAGCCGTTGGCAGCGAGGTGTGGATCACTGCCGACGCGTGCTCGAGTGACCTGCCAGAGCCACACTAAGCCCGATGGGATCCCTCGCGCGGGCGACGGGATGCCCGGCACTCCAATCCCTCGGTTGGGTGCTTCCACTCGCCGCGACGGTCCCACCTCTAACGCTTGTAACCGAGCTTGCGCAGCAGATCGTGGCGCCAGGCTACGTCAGACTGACTCTCTACACCCTTGGGTGAACTACCGTCGATGACCCCGAGAACGCCCCGGCCCTGCGCACTTTCTGCAACGATGATCTCGACCGGATTAGCAGTGGCACAAAATATGGAACACACCTCTGGAATATTGCGGATGGTATTTAAGACATTGATGGGGTAAGCATTCTCCAGCACCAAAACAAACGTGTGGCCGCAGGCCAATGCCTGTGCGTTGCGTATGGCAGTCTCACGAAGAGCCTGGTTGTTTCCGTCGGAACGGGTTAAGCACGCTCCTGAGCTTTCATTGAATGCCAAGCCAAACTCGGCTTGCGGCACGGTTGTCTTGACTGCTTCATAGAGATCCTCCACCGTTTTGATAAAGTGAGATTGGCCAACGATGATATTGGCATCGGCTGGAAACTCCATGCGCACGGCTCTCATTTCCAGCATGCTGTCCTCCATTCCTCTCAGAGAGGATATCCCTTAGGCACTGCGCTTGCGTTCGGCACGCACCCGTTCGAGGTAACGACCTGTCTTGACCTCGACCCGCACGATTTCCCCGGGAGCAATGAACAAAGGAACGCGAATGGCGAGGCCGTTTTCCAAGGTTGCCTCCTTCCAGGCACCGTCTTGTTGCGAGTGCACTGGGGGCGCGGTTTCACCCACGCGAACCTCGGCGACCTCGGGAAACACGACACCGATGGGCCCATTTTCAAAGAACTCGACTGGCAGTTGCATGCCTGGCTCCAGAAATCGCTCCCCCGGCCCGAGCAGGGCAGTTGGAATCTCGACCTGTTCATATGTGTCAGGGTACATCAGGGTGCAGGTGTCGTCTTGTGCGAAAAGAAACTCCAGAACGTGACGCTCGAGTTCCAGGTCCTGCAAACGCTCCTGCGGGCGGAAGTGCGGCTCCCACATCCGTCCACCGCGGACATTGATAAGCCTGGTCTTGACTACGCCACCGATCTTGGCCGCTCCCGCTTTCGCTTCCACTTCGAGAACCTTGTAGGTCTGTCCCTCGACACGAATGATCATTCCCTCGCGCAACTCCGATGCGATCACCATGATTGGGGTTACCTCAGTTCAAGCTTCGACGTCCTCGAATTTCTCATCTCAAAGGAGACTCCATGATCCGTCGAACCGCTTGCATTTTCAAGACCGCGGAGCAGAATCTCGGACGGGACAGACACGCCGACAACCATTTCCCTTTCAACCAGGATGGTATTTTGGGAGTTTCTTTACGGCCACCTCCTTGAAGAGGACCACACCCTCGTCACTCTGGTTTCGCAATCCCCGAGAATCCGTGACCTTAGAACGGTTCAGAATTACGCTCGTTCTAGGACCACCCAAGATGATTTCCATGAGCTTCCATTCCGGCCCTGGCTTGCCGGATTTTGCCAACGTGTGTGAGTAGAGCATGCTCGTGACCTAATATTCATCTTCGTCGGAAGTTTCCGGGTGATTGTCGATTTGCACTTCGTAGCTGTAGTGCGTGGGCATCCATTCTTTCCGAGGCTCGATAGGAATGCGAATGAACACACCGAAGTTGTCGTTAAAGTCGCGCATTTTGTAGAGCACGCGAATCACGCAGTTACCGAGTTTTCCGTACAGCAGCCCCATGCCGCCATAGGTGCGAATGAGACCTTCTTCAACCAGATCCCCGCCCGCCCCTACCTGCTTCCATCCGCTCAGATCTTTCGCGTTGAAGAGTTGCCGCCACTCATCAGACTGCGCCACGAGCCTCGTGGTACAGGCGGCAAGGACGAAATAAAGCAACAAGCAACGGACATAGGATTCCTTTCTCTGGATGAGTGTGCGTACTTCGTCGCACCGGAAGGTCACAGATTTCGCCCAGTTACGGCGGATCTCGAGGTCTGTTTTCGCGCGTCGGGCGGCCCGGTCACGCGGGATTGAAGGTACCGCGTTTCAGAAATTGACCACGTCCGGCCCGTCCTAGAAACTTGTCGCCTTCCACCATAACTTCGCCCCGGGAGAGCACCATGTGAGGGACGCCCCTTACCTGGATCCCCTCGAACATCGAGTAGTCCACTCGCATGTGATGGGTTTGGGCGCTGATCGTGAACTGGCGTCGGGGATCGAAGATCACAACGTCGTCGTCGCTGCCCACGGCAATCGTACCTTTGCGCGGATATAACCCAAACAACTTGGCTGGTGTGGTCGCCACCAATTCCACGAAGCGGTTCACGGTGAAGCGGCCGCCCTCCACCCCGCCGCTATAAACCAGGCTCAGACGGTGCTCGATGCCCGGGCCGCCGTTGGGAATTTTCGTGAAGTCGTTCTTGCCCAGTTCCTTTTGTTCCTTGAAGCAAAATGGACAATGGTCCGTCGAGACGACCTGCAGTTGATCCTGCCGCAGGCCCTCCCAGAGTTTTTCCTGATGCCACTTCTCTCGCAGCGGCGGGGTAAACACATACTTGGCACCTTCGAAACCAGGGACATCAAAATTCTCAATCGAAAGGTACAAGTACTGTGGGCAGGTTTCAGCATACACGGGCAAGCCGCGGTCGCGCGCTTCTCTCACTTTCAGGAGCGCATCGTGGCAGCTCAAATGAACGATGTAAACCGGCGCTCCCGCCATTTCGGCCAAGGCAACGGCACGCGCGGTCGCCTCGGCTTCGGCGGTGGTTGGGCGGGTCAAGGCATGATACTTGGGCGCCGTCTTGCCTTCCGCCAAAGCTTGTTGCACGATCACGTCGATGGCACCGCCGTTCTCTGCGTGCATGCACACCAGCGCACCTTGCCCGGCGGCAGCCCGTAAAACCTTGAAGATCGAGGCATCGTCGAGCATGAAGACGCCAGGATAAGCCATGAAAAGCTTAAAGCTGGTCACGCCACCCTGCACCAGGGCCCGGAGTTCCTCCAGCCTTGCCTGCGACAGGTCGGTAATGATGCAGTGAAAGGCGTAGTCGGAGACCGCCCTCTTGGATGCCTTCTCCATCCAGGTGTCGAAAGCCTGGCGCAGCGATTGCCCCTTGTACTGGATCGCGAAATCGATCAGAGTCGTCGTCCCTCCGTACAGGGCGGCGCGCGTCCCGGTTTCAAAATCATCGGAACTGGTCGTGCCTCCAAATGGCATGTCGAGATGCGTATGGACGTCAATGCCCCCCGGCATCACATACATACCACGGGCATCAATGATTCGTTTCGTGTCTTGGCGAGGAAGATCGTTGGCCATGGCAACGATCTTGCCGTCTCGAATGCCCACATCGGCAGCATACGTGTCCGTAGCCGTGACCACGGTTCCATCGGAGATGATGCTATCCCAGCCCATACCGCCTCCCATCGCAAACCGGCGATGTGGCATTGTATGCTAAACTCCCGACGCAATCGCAAAGGAACAGGTGGGCTGCATGCAATTTGGCTTTACTTTAAAACCTGACCTCTCGATCGAGCGCATGCTCAACCTGACGCGGCAGGCCGAGGACGGCGGTTCCGAGTATGGCTGGATCTTCGATTCCCACATCTTGTGGAAGGAACCGTATCCATTGTTGACCTTGATGGCGGCCAACACCCGTTCCCTGCGGTTGGGAACCTGCGTCACCAATCCTGCGGTACGGGACATCACGGTCACGGCCAGCCTTTTTTCCACGCTGAACTTGGTTTCTGGCGGACGCATGGAATTGGGAATCGGTCGCGGCGACAGTTCGCGACGTGTGCTGGGGAAAAAACCGGTGACGTGGTCGCAACTGGAAACCGCCGTGAAGACCTTTCGCGCGCTTACGGCGGGACAAGAGGTCGAATACGAGGGACAGCCGACCTCGATCCGCTGGGCTCCGGGGGCGCCACGGGTGTGGATTGCGGG
>Ga0187783_10003368_pt1 | contig 11762 bp, 11 predicted proteins | sample 1015_SJ02_MP02_2_FD_132471 | JGI IMG/M metagenome (GOLD analysis project Ga0187783, IMG submission 132471) | Tropical peat soil microbial communities from peatlands in Department of Meta, Colombia - 1015_SJ02_MP02_20_MG | ecosystem: Environmental > Terrestrial > Soil > Wetlands > Peat | place... | reverse complement strand
GCCAGCGGCTGCGCAGCGCCTTGTACATGAGGTCGGTGCCGATGTTGCCCGAGCCGATGAGTGCCGCGTTGATGCGATCCATGGGGGCAGTCTACCGCCGGCGCACGCAGACAGCCTCCTCTAAACGAAGAACTCCTGCACGTTCTCGCCGACGTAGAGCGCGCCGAGCGAGGTGCCGATGATCGTCGGGTCGTTGGCGACGTGCGCGCGTGCGGCGTTGATGTCGAGCCAGTAGCGCACCACCGGACTGTCCATGTAGATGGCGCGGCCGCCGAGCAGCGGCATCAGCTCATCGCACAGGTCGGCGCAGCGGCGCACCACCTGCGAGGACTCGAAGCGGTAGCGGATGCGGTCGGGCATGGGGATCTCCTCGCCCGCCCGCAGCCGCCGCATCATGTCATCGAAGCTCCTCGCCAACACCGTCTTCATCTCGAGGATGGCGGATTGCGTGCGGGCGGCGGCGTTGAGCGCGAACGGATCGAGCTTGGTGGCTTTGCCGGTGTTGGTCGAGACCCGCTTGGCGGCGATGCCGAGGTACGCGTTGAGCGCTCCCTGCAGCGCGCCGATGGCGGCGCTCGAGACGGCACGCACGAACACCTGCGCCCAGGGCAGGCGGAACAGCGTCGCGGTATTCACCGCCTGGCCGGGGTTCTTGCAGAGGAAGCCGTCGATGGCGCGGTGCGTGCGGTGCTCGGGCACGAAGGCATTTTCCACCACAATGCCGTGGCTGCCGGTCCCCTGCAGCCCGAACACCTTCCAATCGTGCACGATCTGGTAGTCGCTGCGCGGCAGGAGGAAAGTGCGCATGTCGGGCGGCGCGCCTGCCTCCAGCGGCGGAATGAACGCGCCGAGGAAGGTCCAGTCGCAGTGATCACAGCCGCTCGAGAATCCCCAGCGGCCGGAGAGGCGGTAGCCGCCGGCGACACGCTCGACCTTGCCCACCGGCTGGTAAGAGGAGGAGACGAGCGTCGCGTCATCGCCGCTCCACACCTCCTGCTGTGCCTGCACGTCGAAGAGCCCGAGCTGGAAGGGGTGGACGCCGATCACTCCGTACACCCAGGCGGTCGACATGCACCCCTCGGCGAGCGCCATCTGCACGTCGTAGAAAACCTGCGGGTCGTGCTCATAGCCGCCGAAGCGCTTCGGCTGCAGCACGCGCATGAAGCCCGCCTGCTGCAGGTCGCGGATCGTGTCCGCCGGCAGGCAGGCCGCCGCCGTCGCCGCCTCCGAGCGCGCCTTGAGTGCGGGGATCAGTGCCCGGGCCCGCTCGATCAGCGTCTCGCGGGATGGAATCGGGGCAGCCGCCTGTTCGGCGCTCGCCATGGGGACCTCCGGCAGTGCTGCTGCGCTGGCAGCGTGGCGATGAAGGCGCGAATATACCCGCCGCCCACTTGACGTACAACAAGATACGTACTTTTGAGGCTATCGAACTACGCATCCCGTGGTGTAGTATGGGCTTTGCTTATGGATTGCGGCGCATGCCGGCGCCGGCGCTGCGTGTTTCCGAGTCGGACCGTGAAGCCGCGAGAGCCGCGGCGATCTACGGAGGAGGGGGATTCATGTCCGGGGAGCGAAATCCGCCCTTTGGCCGCATCGTGCCGCTCACTCAGGGCTACGAGCTGCACTACCTCGAGCACGGCACGGGGCCGGCGGTGGTGTTCGTGCACGGCAGCGCCCCGGGCGTCAGTGCCTACAGCAACTTCTTCCCGAACTACCGTGAGATCGCCGCGGCAGGCTTTCGCACCCTGCTGCCCGACATGGTGGGCTTCGGCTGGTCCTCGAAGCCGACTGGCATCGACTACACGCTGCAGCTCTTCACCTCGACGCTGCTCGAGTTTCTCGATCAGCTCGAGATCGGCCGCTGCGTGCTCATCGGTAACTCCCTCGGCGGCGCGATCTCGCTCAAGATCGCGATCGATCACCCGCAACGCGTGGAGCGCCTCATCGTCATGGGACCGGGCGGCATCGAGACGCGCGAGCGCTACTTCCAGATGCCGGGCATCCAGCGCATGGTGTCGGAGTTCGTCGGCGCGGGCTTCGACCGCGAGAGCCTGCGCCGCATGCTGCAGCTGCTCGCTTACGATCCGCGCATCATCACCGATGAGCTGCTCGAGCAGCGCTTCAACGTCCTCAAGACGCAGCCGAAGGACGTGCTGGCGCGCATGCTGATCCCGGATCTGACGCCCGAGCTCGGCAGGATCCGCTGTCCGCTGCTCGGTTTCTGGGGGGTCGAGGACCAGTTCTGCCCGGCGAGCGGCTATGAGAAGATCCTGCGAGCCGTGGCGGAGGGCCGCTTCATCATGTACGCCCGCTGCGGTCACTGGGCCATGATCGAGCGCAGCGCGGATTTCAACCGCAATGTCATCGAGTTCCTCCGAAGCTGACGTCCGGGCCGCACCGCGGGCCGCGGCCGCTGCGCGCGGCGCGCTGCACGAGGAGCTGGCGGCGGAGCTCTACCGCGCGCTGCTCGGACGCTACACGATCGCACCACTGCGCGGGCGCGGCCTCGATCTGGACGTCGACGACGCCTATGCGATCTCGCTCGGGATCCTCGCGCGGCGCGAGCGCGCCGGCGAGCGCGTCATCGGCAAGAAGATCGGCGTCACGAGCGCCGCGGTGCAGGAGATGCTCGGCGTGCATCAGCCCGACTTCGGCTTCCTCACCGACCGGATGCTGGTCGCCGACGGTGGCACCGTGCGCATCCGCGAGACCATGATCCAGCCGCGTGCCGAGGCCGAAATTGCGCTCATCCTCGAGCGGGCGCTGAGCGGACCTGGAGTCACCCCGGAGGCGGTGCTCGCCGCCACGCGCCACATCGCCGCGTGCTTCGAGATCGTCGACTCGCGCATCGCCAACTGGGACATCGGCATCGTCGACACGGTGGCCGACAACGCCTCGTGCGGGGTGTTCGTGCTCGGGCCCGCACGGGTCGATCCGCGCGGCCTCGACCTCGCTGCGCTGCGCGCGCGCGTCGCGAAGAACGGGCGGCCGCTTTCGGAAGGCCTCGGCAGCGCCGTGCAGGGATCGCCGCTCGCCTCAGTGGCGTGGCTCGCCAATACCCTCGGCCGCTATGGAGTCACGCTCGCCGCGGGAGACATCATCCTCTCCGGCTCGCTCGTGCCGCTCGAGCCGGCGCGGCCCGGCGATCGCTTTCAGCTCGAGCTCGACGGAGTGGGCTCAGCCAGCGTGAGTTTCGCGTAGCGCGAACTTCTGTACCTTGCCGGCGGCATTCACCGGCAGCGCGGCGACAAATTCGAGATAACGCGGCACCTTGTAGTTGGCCATGTTCGCCCGCGACCACTCGAGCAGCCCGGCCGCGTCCGCCGCGGCCCCCGGCCGCAGCACCACGTACGCCTTGCCGACCTCCCCGAGACGCGCATCGGGCACGCCGATGACCGCGACCTGGGCGACTGCCGGGTGCTCGCACAGCATCCGCTCGATCTCGGCCGGGTAGCAGTTGAATCCGCCGACGATGAAGACGTCCTTGATGCGGTCGGTGATGCGCAGGTAGCCGCGCTCATCGAGCACGCCCACATCCCCGGTATGGAGCCAGCCGGCAGCGTCGATCGCCTGCGCAGTGGCTGCGGGATCTTCGAAGTAGCCGCGCATCACGTTGTAGCCGCGCACGGTCACCTCGCCCGGCTCCCCCGGCGCCACGCTCCGACCCTGCGGGTCGATGCAGCGCACCTCGACGCCGGGGATCGCCACCCCACAGCGCGTCGCGACCGTCGCATCATCGGCATCGTGCGGGCAGACGGTGACGACGCCCGTCGACTCGGTGAGACCGTAGGCGGTGAGCACGTTCTTGAAGCGCAGCTCCTCGCGCATGCGCGTGATGAGCGAGGGCGGTACGGTGGCGGCGCCGGTCACCGCGAGGCGCAGCGAGGTGAGATCGCGGCGCGGCAGGCTCTCGTGCGCGAGCAGGCTCTGGTAGAGCGTCGGTGGCCCGGGCAGCACCGTGATGCGCGCGCTTTCGATGCAATCGAGCACCGCTGCGGCATCGAACTGTGCCAGCGGATACATGGTCGCGCCCTGCAGCAGGCAGGCGAGACAGCCCGCCTTGTAGCCGAAGCTGTGGAAGAACGGATTGACGATCAGGTAGCGATCCCCCGCGGCGAGCCCCACCACCTCGCTCCAGGTGCGGAACACGCGCACGTCCTGCTCGTGTGTCGACAGCACCCCCTTGGGGTCGCCGGTGGTGCCGGAGGTGAAGAGGATGTCGGCCACGTCATCGGCAGCGACGGCCGCGGCGCGCTCGCTCACCGTGGCGGCGCTCACCGCGGCGCCGCGCGAGAGGAACTCGCTCCACGGGAGCTCGCGTGCATCGCCGCTGGCCGCGCCGTCGCTCTCGCCCAACACCAGCAGGCGCTCGAGATCCGGGAGCGATTGTCCCGCAAGCAGCTTCGGGTAGTGTGTGCCGAGGAACTCGCCCACCACGACGAGCAGCCGCGCGCGGCTGCGCCGCAGGATGAAGGACGCCTCCTTGCCCTTGAGGCGGGTATTGATCGGCACGATCACGGCGCCGCAGCCGAGGGCGCCGAGGGCGGCGATGAGCCAGGCGGCGCTGTTGGGCGCCCACACGCCGACGCGCTCCCCGGGGCGCACGCCCGCGGCGAGATACGCCGCGCTCGCGCGGTGCACGCTCGCGGCGAGCTCGCGGAAACTCAGGCGCCGCGCGCCCTCGACGATCGCCGGCGCCTCAGCAAACAGGTGGGCTGCGCGCTCCAACACGCGCGGCACGGTCGGGTGGACCTCGCGCTGCACGGCTTGAAAATATCAAACCAGCCCGTACGATGCGACCATGATCACACCCACGGCCGAGATCCGGCTGTCAGGAGCCGTGGCGCTCGTCACCGGCGGCTCGCGCGGCATCGGCTTCGCCATCGCGCGCGCCTTCCTCGGCGCCGGTGCGCAGGTGGTGGTGTGTGCACGTGCCACGCCCGCGGTGGAGCAGCTGCCGGCGCACGGCAAGCGGCGCGCCGAGTTCATCGCCTGCGACGTGCGCGAGCCGGACGCGGTGGCGCGGCTCATCGCCACGGTGGCCGAACGCTGCGGCCGTCTCGACGTCCTCGTCAACAACGCCGGCGGCGGACCTCCGGGAGAGCTCGCGAGCGTGCCGGCACGGCTCATCGCGCGCGTCATCGAGCTCAACCTCACCGCGCCGCTGCTCTGTGCGCAGGCGGCCAACGCCCTCATGCAGCGCCAGAGCGAGGGCGGCTGCATCATCAACATCGGCAGCGTCGCCGGGGAGCGTCCCTCACCGGGCGCGGCAGCCTATGGGGCCGCCAAGGCGGGACTCCTGCATGCCACGCGCAGCCTCGCGATGGAGTGGGGGCCGAGGGTGCGCGTCAACGGCATCATCGCCGGCTTCGTGGCGACCGAGAGTGCCGCGCAGCACTACGGCGGTCCGCAGGGAGTTGCGAAACTCGGCGCGATGTTTCCGCTGGGCCGCCTCGCCGACGCCGACGATGTCGCCGCCGCCTGCCTGTACCTCGCCTCACCGCTCGCCGCGTACGTGAGCGGCGCGCTGCTCGCGGTGCACGGCGGAGGAGAGCCGCCACTCTTTCAGCAGCTCGCCAAGGGCGAGGCGTGAGCGGCGCGGCCCCGCAGGTCGCGGTCGTGACCGGTGCGAGTCGCGGCGCAGGCAAGGGCATTGCGCTCGCTCTGGGCGCCGCGGGCATGACGGTGTACGTGAGCGGTCGTTCGATGAAGACGAGCCTCGGCGTGCTCAAGGACGAGCCGCTTCCCGGCACCGTGCCCGAGACTGCACGGCAGATCGATGCACTCGGTGGCCGCGGCATTGCGGTCGCCTGCGATCATCGTGACGATGCGGCGGTGCAGGGACTGTTTGCGCGCGTCGCCGCGGAGTGCGGTCGTCTCGACATCCTGGTGAACAACGCCACCGCCATTCACGACGCGCTCATCGATCCGGGTGGCTTCTGGGAGAAGCCGCTCGCGCTCGCCGACATTCTCGAGGTGGGGCTGCGTTCAGCGTACGTCGCGAGCTACTACGCCGCGCCGCTCATGGTGGCGGCGCGCCGCGGACTCATCACCTTCACCTCCTCCTTCGGTGCGAGCTGCTACATGCACGGGCCCGCGTACGGCGCGCAGAAGGCTGGTCTCGACAAGCTCGCTGCCGACATGGCGGTCGATCTCGCGCCCTACGGCGTCGCCGCCATCTCACTGTGGCTCGGTCCGCAGCTCACCGAGCGTACGCTCGCGGCCGCGCGCAACCGCCCGGGCCAGTACGAGGAATTCCTCCGCCAGGGGGAGACGCCACAGTTCAACGGGCGCATCATCCATGCACTCGCCTGCGATCCGCAGCTCATGAGCCTCAGCGGGCAGACGCTCATCTCCGCGGAGGCCGCCCGGCGCTTTCAGATCACGGAGGCCGGCGGACGCGAGCCCCCCTCGTACCGCGAGCTGCTGGGGGCTCCGCGCGCACCGCACCCGGCGCGGGTGAGCTGAGCTGCGGCGCGCCGCGCAGCGATGGGAGAGCGAGGCTTGAGCACTGGGTACACACAGCGCGATCTGCGCGACGCCTTCGGGCTGTTCGCGACCGGCGTCACGGTCGTGACCGCAGTGCGGCCCGATGGCGAGCCGGTCGGCGTGACGGCGAACTCCTTCAGCTCCGTATCGCTCGAGCCACCGCTGCTCCTGTGGTGCCTCTCGAGCGTCAGCAGCGGTGTGCCGGCATTCGCCCACGATGCGCCGTTCTCCGTGCACATACTCTCTCACCACCAGCATGAGCTGGCGCTGCACTTCGCGCGTCGCGCCCACGAGAAGTTCGACATCGACCGCCACTGGCGCAGCAAGCCCCACCCGCCACAGCTGGCTGACGTGCTGTGCCGCTTCGACTGCAAGGTGCACGCGGTGCACTCGGGCGGCGACCATCTCATCATCGTCGGCGAAGTGCTCGGCATCGTCCGCGCACCTGGCACGCCGCTCGCCTTCCACGGCGGCCGCTTCGGTAATTTCACCGCCGACCGCGGCGTCGCCAAGCTCGACATCTGGGAAGGACTCGAGGATCACTGGTACTGAAAGGACCCCGCGGCAGGCCGTCGCGCAGCAGCGGCGGCCGGTGCCCGCGGTGGGCCCACTGCTGTCAGCCGTGGATCACTGCGGCGCGGGGTGAGCGGGGTAGTCGGTGTAGCCTGCCGCCCCGGGTGTGTAGAGCGTGCGGCGCTCGAAGGGCGCGAGCGGCCATCCGTGGGTGAAGCGCGCCACCAGATCCGGATTGGCGATGAAGGCGCGCGCATAGGACACCGCCTGCGCCACCCCGCCTGCCACCGCCGCGTTGCCGGAATCGAAATCGAAGCCGTCGTTGAGTAAGAGCGCACCGCCATAGCATTCGCGGGCGAGCGCGAAGGCATCGAGCGTCGCGAGCGGCGAGCGAATGACGTGCAGGTACGCCAGACCCATCGGCGCCAGCGCCTCGAGCAGCGCGCGGTAGGTGTCTGCGGGCGCCGCGTCGTAGAGATCGTTGAAGGGGTTGCCCGGACAGATGCGCAGTCCGAGACGCCCGGCACCGAGCTCGGCGCTCATGGCCGCGAGCGTCTCCACGACGAAGCGCAGCCGGCCGTTGCGGCTGCCGCCCCAGCCGTCGCGTCGCTCGTTGGTGCCGGTCGAGAGGAACTGCATCGGCAGGTATCCAGAAGCCGCGTGCAGCTCGACCCCATCGAACCCCGCCTCCCGTGCGGCGCGCGCCGCGTCGGCGTACTCGGCGATGACGTCGGCGACCTCGGCGCTGCTCAGTGCTTCCGGGGCGTCAAACTCGACGAGTCCCGCGGTGTCGGTGAACATGCGCCCGCGTGCGCGGATGGCCGACGGTGCCACCGTGCGCGCATCGGCGTCCTTGTTGTAGCGGCTGGCAATGCGCCCGGTATGCATGAGCTGCACGACCATGCAGCCGCCCGCCGCATGCACCGCGTCGGTGACGCGCCTCCAGCCCGCGATCTGCTGCGGTGTGTGGAGCCCGGGGGTGCGGCAGTAGCCCTTGCCGTGGCGGCTCGGCTGCGTGCCCTCGGTGACGATCATCCCGGCGCCGGCGCGGGCCGCGTAATAGGCGACCGCGAGCTCACCGGGCACATCACCGGGGCCGGCGCGGTTGCGGGTCATCGGCGCCATGACGATGCGGTTGCGCAGCCTGAGCGCCCCGAGCTCGAGGGGTTGCAGCAGCGGGTACACCGCGCCCCGGCCTCAGCGCACGCGGATCTTCGGGTCCGGCGCGTCGCGACGCATGGTCGCGAGAAACCGCTCGAGCGGCGCGGGCGCCGCGACCTCCGGCCGCCCGGCGGGGGCGCTCGCCCAGAACGCCTTCCACGACGGCCACAGCTCGTGCCAGGCGCCCTCGTAGGGCTCACGTCCCGGCCAGCGCATCTTGCGTGCGCCGAGCGGCGGGCGGTTGAGATCGGTCGCATACCAGTAGCACGGCAGGCGGCGCCGGAAGTACCAGCGTCCCGCGATGCGCTCGTAATCGTCCCAATAGAGCATTTGCATGATCACCCACTCGCTCGCCGTCTCGTGCTCGTTCTTCGAGTAGACGACGCCGTGGGCGTGATCGGCGTCGGTGAACTCGATGATGTGGCCGCCGATGTGGTGCGATGTGCCGGTGAACTGCGTGCGCAGCATCTCATCCACCCACGCCTTCAGATGCTCGCGACCGACGCGCTCGCGGCCGACGCGGATGTCCGGCGCGAACAGGTTGACGTGCGCGTCGAGATCGCGCATGTCGAGCGACAGCGCATACTTCGCCGCCAGCATGCGGATCTCCTCGAGCGACTCGAGGCGGTCGACGCGCCGCGCCAGATCGCCGCCGGGTTCCATCGCTACATCCTGCCGATGACGTCCTCGCCGAAACGGCGCAGCGCCTCGAGCTGCGCCGGCAGCGGCAGCGCCGGGTCGAACCCCCAGGGGGCCACGCAGGCGTCGGTGACGCCGAGTGCGGCCAGGCGGCGGAAGTCCGCGACGCTGCGCGCGCCCATGTCGAAGCCGTGAATCTCGAAGTCATCGCGCTCGCGCGTTGCGGTGCTCGCGCGCAGCCGCTGCAGCTCGCCGACGAGGGAGGCGAGGGTGGCGAAGTCGGTGTTGGCGGACACCCAGCCGTCGCCGAGGCGCGCGGCACGCTGCAGCGCGGGCGCCGAGTGGCCGCCGATGATGATCGGCACCGGCCGCGAGGGCACCGGCTTCATCTTCATCCGGCCAAAATCGTAGTTGTCGCTGTGGTACTCGAAGTACTCCCCGCTCATGGCACCGCGCAGAATGGCGATGCACTCATCCATCAGCCGACCGCGCTTCTCGAAGCTCACCCCGTTGTAGGTGAAATCCTCCTTCCAGGGACTGAGGCCCGCGCCGAGCAGAATGCGCTCGCCCGAGAGCACCGCGAGCGAGCTCACCGCCTTGGCGAGCACCAATGGCTGGCGCGTCGGCACCTTGAGCACGCTCGGATAGAGCCGGATCCGTCGCGTCACCGCCGCCATCCACGCCATGGCCGCGATGGGCTCGATGAAGGGCATCGCGCCGATGTACTCGCGAATCGCGCCGGTGTCGGCGTACGGGTACTCGGACTCGGTGAGCTCGGGGTAGAAGTAGCTGTCAGGCATGCCGATGGAGCTGAAGCCCGCGTCCTCGGCGGCACGCGCGATGGTCTGATAATCCGGGTAGCGGGCAAAAGCCAGCTGCAGGGTGAAGCGCATGCCAGCCCTCCGTCAGCCGCGAAGCATGGTGCGCGCCATTGTGCCGAGTCTCCGGAGAAAATTATACTGGAGTCTAGTTTGATCGGGCGGCGGCCGCGCGCTGGCAGGCGCCGCGTGCCGCGCGAGGAGTCGGGCGATGCAATTCGCGCACAGCGAGGAACAGCAGCTGATCCGGGAGAGCGCGCGCAGCTTCCTCGCCGCGAATGCCGGCCCCGCACAACTGCGGGCGGCGATCAGCGCGCCCGGCGGCTACGACGAGGGGTTGTGGCGGCAGATGTCCGCGGAGCTCGGCTGGAGCGGGCTCGCGATCCCGCAGGACTGCGGCGGCGCCGGGCTCGGCTGGGTCGAGCTGTGCATCCTGCAGGAGGAGCAGGGTCGGCGGCTCGTGCCATCGCCGTTCTTCGCGACCGCGGCGCTCGCCGCGCCGCTGATCGATGCTGCCGCAAGCGCCGCACAGCGGCAGGCACTGCTCAAGCGCATCGCGGCGGGCGAGGTGCGCATCGGCTGCGCGGTGAGTGGCAGCGACGGGCGGCCGCCGTGTGCCGGTGTCAGCGTGGAGCTCTCGCGCGCGGGCGATGCGTATACGCTGAATGGCGTCAGCGACTTCGTGATCCACGCGGACGTGGCGGATCTGCTGCTGGTGCTCGCGCGCTCGCCGGGCTCGAGCGGCGAGGCCGGCATCAGTGTCGCGGTCATCCCCGCAGGCAGTCCCGGGGTCACGGTCGAGCGGCACGTGATGCTCGATCTCACCCGGCCGATGTCGCGGGTGCAATTCGCGGCGGTGCGGGTTGAGCGCGGGCAGCTGCTCGGCGAGCCGGGGGCGGCGACCGCAGCGGTGCAGCACGCACTGCACCTGGCACGCATCGCGCTCGCCTCCGAGGCGCTCGGCGGCGCCGAGCAGGTGCTCGAGATCACCACCGAGTACGCCAAGCAACGCATCCAGTTCGGTCGCCCGATCGGCAGCTTTCAGGCGATCAAGCACCGCCTCGCGGACATGATGATCGAGGTGGAGGCCGCGAGATCCGCCGCCTGGTACGCGGCCTGCGTCGCGGCCGAGGGGAGCGCCGAGCTCGCCGAGGCGGCGGCCATCGCCAAGAGCTACTGCTGTGATGCGTTCTTCAGTTGCGCCGCCAACGCCATTCAGCTCCACGGCGGCATCGGCTTCACCTGGGAGCACGAGGTGCACCTCTACTTCAAGCGGGCACGCGCCAGCGCGACGCTGCTCGGCAGTCCCGCCTGGCAGCGCGAGCGGCTGATGCGGCTCATCGCCTCCGGCGAGGCCGCGACGCCCGTGTACTAGGATCGGCAGGAGGTCCGCCATGCAGTTGGGATTCACCCGTGAGGAAGAGCGCTTCCGTGATGCAGCGGCCGGCTGGCTCGACGCCCAGCTTTCCGGCCCGTTCCGCGACATCCGCGGCCTCGCCTCGATGGGCGGCATGCTCGAGCGGCGCAAGGAGTGGGAGCGGGCGCTCGGGGCGGCGCGCTGGAGCTGTATCGGCTGGCCCGAGGAGTACGGGGGCCGCAACGCCTCACTCGCCGAGCAGGTCATCTTCGCGGAGGAATACGCCCGCGCCGGTGCCCCGGGGCGCCTCGGCCACATGGGGATCGAGCTCGCCGGACCGACGATCCTCACCTTCGGAACGACGGCCCAGAAGCAGCGCTTTCTGCCGCCCATCGCCCGCGGCGAGGAATTCTGGTGTCAGGGTTACAGCGAGCCGAACGCGGGCTCGGACCTCGCCAACGTGCGCACCCGCGCCGTGCTGCGCGACGGCCCGAACGGCGGGGAGTGGCAGATCAACGGGCAGAAGATCTGGACCTCGTTCGCGCACTTCGCCGATTGGGCCTTCGTCGTGTGTCGCACCGAGGAGGGCTCGCGCGGCCACCGCGGGCTCTCCTACCTGCTGGTGCCGATGCGCCAGGCGGGGGTCACCGTGCGACCGATCCGCCAGCTCACCGGCGGGTCGGAATTCAACGAGACGTTCTTCGCCGACGCCCGCACCGACGCTGCCAACATCGTCGGCGGCGCCGGGGAAGGTTGGAAGGTGGCCATGGGGACACTCTCCTTCG
>Ga0187783_10003367_pt1 | contig 11763 bp, 11 predicted proteins | sample 1015_SJ02_MP02_2_FD_132471 | JGI IMG/M metagenome (GOLD analysis project Ga0187783, IMG submission 132471) | Tropical peat soil microbial communities from peatlands in Department of Meta, Colombia - 1015_SJ02_MP02_20_MG | ecosystem: Environmental > Terrestrial > Soil > Wetlands > Peat | place... | reverse complement strand
GGCGCCGACCATCTACCCGATCCCTGGCACCGTGTTCCAGGCCGGAAGCGCGCGCAGCGCGATCACGCCCGGCCTGGCCGCCGGCGTGGTCGGCACGGTCGGGCCGATCACCGCCCAGGAACTTGGCCAGCTCGGCGCGCCCTACGACGCGCAGAGCGTCGTGGGCCAGACCGGCCTGGAGCAGGCCGACGAGCGCCAGCTGGCCGGCCAGCCCGGCGCCACGGTGTCGGTCGTCAACAGCAGCGGCGCGAGCGTCGCGACCGTGGCCACGCTGGCGTCCCATCCGGGCACCCCGGTCACCACCACGATCGACCCGTCGGTGCAGACGGCCGCCGAGGCGGCGCTGTCCGGGGAGCAGAAAAGCGCCGCGCTGGTCGCGGTGAACGCCTCCACCGGGAACGTACTGGCCGTGGACTCGGTCAACTCCGGCGGCTTCGACCAGGCCATCGACGGCGGCTTCCCGCCCGGCTCCACGTTCAAGGTGATCACCTCGACCGCGCTGATCACCCACGGGCTCACCCCGCAGTCCTCGGCGAGCTGCCCGACCACCGCCACCGTGGACGGCGAGGTGTTCCACAACGCCGAGGGCGAGGCACCGGTTAGCAACCTGCTGCAGGCGTTCACCGAGTCGTGCAACACCGCCTTCATCGGGCTGGCCACCAGAAATCTTTCTGCGCCTGATTTCCCCGCTGCCGCGACCATGTTCGGGCTTGGCCGCAGCCTGCACCTGGGGCTGATCGCCTTCGACGGGTCGGTGCCGCAGCCGACCGACGAGGCCGACCTGGCCGCCACCGCGATCGGGCAGGGGCAGGTCCTGATGTCGCCGCTGGCCATGGCGATGGTCGCGGCGGCGGCCGACACCGGGACCGTCCGGTCGCCGCAATTGGTCGTCGGCGCGTCCGGCGGGCAGGGCGCGGTGACGGGCACGCTGCCGTCGGACGTGGTCGGCGACCTGCACGAGATGATGGCCTCGGTGGTGGCCAGCGGCACCGCGGCGGGCCAGGGCCTGCCGGCCGGGACCTACGCCAAGACCGGCACCGCCGAGTACGGCACGACCAACCCGCTCAAGATCGACGCCTGGCTGATGGGCTTCAACGGCAACATCGCGTTCGCGTGCCTGGTGGTTGACAGTAACGGGAACGGCGGGCCCACCTGCGGCCCGATCGTGGCCAGTTTCCTCGACGGGCTCAGTTCCCAGTTAGCCGGGGTTCCCAGTTAGCCGGGGTTCTCAGTTAGCCGGGCGCGTCAGCCAGGCATCGACCTCGGCCTTCCAGCGGCGCTTTTCCGCGTCCGGGGCGAAGCAGACGTCGAACGAGTTGCGGGCCAGCACGGCCATCGACGCGTCGCCGAACCCGAACGCGTCCCGCACCGCGGCCAGGTTGGCGTCCACGTACCCGCCGAAGTAGGCGGGGTCGTCGCTGTTCACGCACGCCAGCAGGCCGCGGTCGACCATGGCCGGCAGGACGTGCTGGTCGAGGCTGTCCACCACGCGCAGCGCGACGTTGGACAGCGGGCACACGGTCAGGCCGGTCCCGCGGTCGCGGAGTTCGGCCACAAGCGCGGGGTCCTCCATGGACCGCACCCCGTGGTCGACGCGCTCGACGTGCAGCAGGTCGATCGCCTCGCGCACGTAGTCCGGGCCGCCCTCCTCTCCGGCGTGCGCGACCAGCCGCAGGCCCTCGGCCGCGGCTTGCCCGTACACGTCGGTGAACAGCGCGGGCGGGTAGCCGACCTCGGTCGAGTCGAGCCCGACGCCGATGAACTGGTCACGGAACGGCAGCGCCGCGCGGAGCGTCTCCTGCGCCGCTTCGGGTCCCAGGTCTCGCAGGAAGCACAGGATCAGGCCGGCCGAGATCCCGTGGTCCCGCTCGCCGTCGGACAGCGCGGAAGTCAGCCCGCCGAACACCGCGGCCAGCGGGACGCCGTGGCCGACGTGCGTCTGCGGGTCGAAGAAGATCTCGGCCCGGCGCACCCCCGCGGCCGTGGCCCGGGCCAGGTACGCGCTGGCCAGGTCGTAGAAGTCCTGCTCGGTCCGCAGCACCCGCAGGTTCGCGTAGTGCAGGTCAAGGAAGTCCTGCAGGCTGCCGAAGCGATACATGGCCCGCAGCTCTTCTGGATCACTGGCCGGCAGCGCGACCTCGTTGCGTGCCGCCAGGCGGACCGCCAGCTCGGGCTCCAGCGTGCCCTCGATGTGGATGTGCAGCTCAGCGACGGGAAGCATGGCACAAATTCTGCCGCAGGTACCACGCTCCGTTCGGAATAAAAATAAGAAACCGCCCACGGACACGGCGCTATCTGATTCGCCCGGTTCGCCCCATCGCCTGTAGGTTCGTTACACGGGGATGTTGCGGGCGTTCGGGAGGATGCATGTCTGACGTCGGCCAGCCTTCGATTCTCGTCGAGGGCCTGACCAAGTCGTTCGGCCAGGTACACGCGCTGCGGGGCATCGACCTTTCGGTCCCGCGCGGGACGGTGCTCGGCGTCCTTGGCCCCAACGGCGCGGGCAAGACCACCGCGGTGCGGATCTTGACCACGTTGCTGCTGCCCGACGGGGGACGGGCGCTGGTCGAGGGCTACGACGTGGTGCGGCAGGCGGCGGCCGTGCGCCGGACGATCGGCCTGGCCGGGCAGTCGGCGGCCATCCAGGAGGAGCTGACCGGCCGGGAGAACCTGCACATCATCGGGCGGCTGTATCACCTGAGCTGGCAGCAGGCCCGCAGCCGGGCCGTCGAGCTGCTCGAGCAGTTCGGCCTGTCCGACGCGGCCGACCGGGCGGCCAAGAACTACTCAGGCGGCATGCAGCGGCGGCTTGACCTGGCCGCCAGCCTGGTCGGGCGGCCGCGGGTGCTGTTCCTCGACGAGCCGACCATCGGGCTTGACCCGCGGTCCAGGCTGGGCATGTGGGACATCATCAGGTCACTGGTGGCCGACGGGACGACGATCCTGCTCACCACCCAGTACCTCGAGGAGGCCGACGAGCTGGCCGACGAGATCGTCGTCATCGACCACGGCCTGGTCATCGCGGCGGGCACGGCCGAGGAGCTGAAGGGCCGGGCCGGCGGGGACGTGGTCGAGTTCACCGTGCCCGACCGGTCGCGGGTCGGTGAAGCGGCCGCGGCCGTGGCCGGCCTGGGTGAGCCGCACGCGGACCCGGAGACCGGGATGGTCAGCATCGGGGTCGGCAGCCGCGGCTCGGACGCGCTGATCGACGCGGTGCGCGCCCTGGACGCCGCGGGAGTGGCCACCCGCGGTCTCGCGCTGCGCCGGCCGTCGCTCGACGACGTGTTCCTGACCTTGACCGGGCACGCGGCCGAGGAGGAAGAGCAGTCGGCCGGCCGCCGCCGCGGGCGCGGGCGCCGCCGGGATTCCGCCGACACTTCCGCCGGCGACCGGGTGAAGGCAGCATCATGACCGCCCTCGCGCACCCGGTTGAGGCTGAGCAGCCCAGCCTGCGGGTCCGGGCCGGCTGGGCGGTGACCGACACGCTCACCATCACGCGGCGCAACCTGCTGGTCTGGCTGCGGGTCCCCGCGTTCCTCGCGTTCACCGTGGTCCAGCCGGTGATCTTCGTGCTGATGTTCCGTTACGTCTTCGGCGGGGCGATCCGGGTGGCTTCGACCGGCGGCTACGTCGACTTCCTTATGCCGGGGATCGTCGGGCAGACCGCGGCGTTCGCCACGTTCGCCACCGCCATCGCGCTGGCGCAGGAGCTGAAGAAGGGCGTGATCGACCGGCTGCGGTCGATGCCGATGGCGCGTTCGGCCGTGCTGGCCGGGCGGCTGGTGGCCGACACCGGGCGGATGCTGGTGACGATCCTGATCATCATCGCGGTGGGGTACGCGGTCGGCTTCCGGTTCCACAACGGGGTCGGCCCGGCCATCGCCATGATCGCGCTCGGGACCGTGTTCGGCCTGGCCATCGCGTGTATCTCGGCCTTCACCGGGCTGGCCATCGGCGACGAGGAGTCGGTGCAGGCGTTCGGGCTGATCTGGATCTTCCCGCTCACGTTCCTGTCCTCGGCGTTCGTGCCGATCTCGTCCATGCCGGGCTGGCTGCAGGCGTTCGCGAACAACCAGCCGGTCACCTACGTCATCGACGCCATGCGCGGGCTCGCGCTGGGCGGACCGATCGAGTCCAGCCTGTGGAAGAGCCTGGTGTGGCTGGCGGGCATCTTCGTGGTGTTCATCCCGCTGGCCGTCCGGGCCTACCGGCGGGCCAGCTGAGCCTGCATGTGCTCGACGAGCTTTTGCAGGCCGCGCATCGGGCGGACCATCACGGTGAAGCTGACCAGCTTGCCCTCGTCGTTCCAGCGCAGCATGTCGACGCCGTGCACGTACATCCCGTCGAGTTCGGCCTCGAACTCGAGCACCGCGCTTGACTGGTCGTACCACTCCGCGACGTAATTTAGCGACGGGCCGAGCACCGCCATTGCGCTGCTCAGGTAGCGGAGGGTCAGGTCCTTGCCCGGCTGCGGCGCGAACACGGCGGGCGAGCGGAACACCACGTCGTCGGCCAGCAGTCCGTCTATTTGGGCGGGGTCGTTCGCCGCGACGACGGCGTGCCAGGCCTTGACGGCGTCTGGTTGCTCAGGCATGGCTGTACTTAACCCGAGCTGGCCCGAAGCCGCAAGGTGCTGCGCGGTTTACTGGGGCCCGCGGCTCAGGGTGTCGAGGTTTTCCAGGGTGGCGGTCATGCTGGCGATCCAGCGGGTGCCGCCCTTGACTGCCTTGCGCAGCCATTCGGGCGCGAGCGTGCAGTCGTAGATCTCGGTGACCAGGGTCGTCTGCGGGCCTGTGGGCGTGAGCTCGAAGCTCCAGCGGTGGTGGGCCCGGTCGCCGATGTCGGCCTGGTCCTCCTCGCGGGACGCAGCGAGGAGGAAGGGCTCCCAGCCGATCCGGCGATCGGGCTCGTACTCGACGACATAGTTGGCCATCTCGTAGTCGCCCATCTCGTCGTTGTGCATCTTCATCGTGAAGACGTCGCCCACGCGGCATACGACGAAATCGCCGGGGGCCTCGCGCAGCATCCCGGAGCCGTCGATGACCGGGTGGTTGGCGGTGTGGGTGAGCAGGCCGAACAGTGTGCCGGCCGGCGCGGCGATGGTCCTGGCGACGCTGACGGTTCCGTCGGTCATGATCGTCGTCCTTCCTCACGGTCGCGAGCGGGTGCTGCAGTATTCAGACGCGCGGGCCCGGCGCAATTCATCGGACCGAGGCCGGCCTGGTGGTTCAAGCCGTGAGGGTCCGACCTGTCGGGAGTCTCGCTGGAGTTTTGTCCGGCAAGCTGCCGCCGGCGTATCCTCTGCGAGGATCTCGATGAAAAGGGCACTGCTGCGTCGATGGGCGGCGGTAACCGCCGTCGTGGCACTGCTGTGCTTGATACCCGTGCTGGTCAGCGCGCTGCCCGTGAGCGTACCCAGGCTGACCGCCGGTCAGCTCCGCGGGAGCATCCTCGCGTCGGAGCGCCTGTCGTACGCGGGCTACGCCGAGAGCAACGCGACGTTCGGCCTACCGTTGCTCCCCGGCCTGTCCGACGTGACGTCGCTGCTCGACGGGGTGACCAAGATGCGGGTGTGGCAGGCGTCGCCCGACCGCTGGCGGGTCGACGTGCTGTCGGACACCGGGGAACGCGACACCTATCAGCTCGGCCCGCAGTCCTACATCTGGGATTCCGGCGAGGAATTGCTCACCGAGGTCATCGGCCAGCCCTCGCTGCGGCTGCCGCGGGCGGCCGACTTGGCACCGCCGGCGCTGGCCGTCAGGCTGCTGGACGAGGCGGGGCAGCACGCGAGGTTCTCGGTGATCGCTCCGCTGCGGGTTGCGGGCAAGAGCGCCGCCGGGCTCCAGATGACCCCCACCGACCCGGCCTCCACCATCGCCCGGATCGATATCTGGGCGGAGCCTGGCAACGGGCTGCCGCTGATGGTGGAGATCTTCGGCCGCCATTCGTCCATCCCCGCGCTGGAAAGCCAGTTCTTCTCGGTCGGCCCGTGGCGGCCCGATGCCGCGGTGCTCACGCCGCGGCGCGGGCCTGGGACCGGCTTCACCACGACGAGCGCACGCAGCCTGTCCGGCGAGCTGAACAACCTGGCCACGGCGAACCTGCCCGGCCGGCTGGCGGGCCGCAACCGGCTCCCTGAGCCCACCGCATTCGACGAGGTCGGCGTGTACGGCGGCGGGCTGTCGACATTTGTCGTACTCGGGATCCGCGGCAGCAGCGATCTGGTCGGGGACGCCCTGTCCGCGGGCGGCGTGCCGCTCGACCTGCCGGACGGGACCGCGGCTACCGCGACGCTGATCAGCGCGCCACTGGTCAACGCGGTGATCGCCCAGCCGGCAGGCTCGTATTTCACCTACCTGATCGCGGGCACGATCAGCGCCTCAGTGCTGGAGCAGGCCGCGGTTACGCTCACCACCCAGGACAGTTTCCCGTGATCATCACCAGGGCTCTCACCAAGCGCTACGGGGCGGTCGAGGCAGTGCGGGCCGTCGATCTTCAGGTCCGCGAGGGCGACAGGTACGGCCTGCTCGGGCCGAACGGCTCGGGCAAGACAACGCTGGTCCGCATGCTGCTCGGCCTCGTCTATGCCACTAGCGGCGAGATCGAGGTGATGGGCCGGCGGATGCCCCGGCACGCGCATGAGGTGCTGCAGCACGTCGGCGCGCTGATCGAGCAGCCAGCCGCGTACCCGCACCTGTCGGCCCGGGCGAACCTCGCGCTGTTCGACGCGGCGGGCCCGCGCGGGCTCGGCAGCCGGCGCAGCCGGCGCGGCCGGCGCGGCCGCATCGACGAGGCCCTCGAGCAGGTGGGACTGGCCGGGGTGGGCCGCCGACCGGTGAAGGCCTACTCACTCGGCATGCGGCAGCGCCTGGGCCTGGCCGCCGCGCTGATCGGCAGGCCCCGGCTGCTCATCCTCGACGAGCCGGGCAACGGCCTTGACCCGCGCGGGATCGCGGACCTGCGCGAGCTGCTTATCGGGCTGAACGAAACCGGGGTGACCGTTTTCTTGTCCAGTCATCTGCTCGCGGAGGTCGAGCAGCTGTGTACCAGGGTCGGGGTGCTCGACTCCGGAAGCCTGGTGCTGCAGGAGGACCTGGCGGTCCTGCGCGCGCCGACCGGCCGGATCCTGCTCGACTCCCCCGATGCCGACCGCGTCTGCGCGATACTCGACGGGCAGGTGGAGCAGCGCGACGGGCAGCGGCTGCTGATCAGGCACGCGGACCCGGCGGAGCTGAATTCCCGCCTTGTCGCAGCGGGGCTGCGGGTGCAGGCGATCGGCCCGCACCGCCGCACGCTCGAAGAGGTCGTGCTGTCGGTCACCGGCACAGGCTCGGACCACATCGGCCGGCCATCGTGATCGGGGTTGAGCTCGTCAAGCTGGTGCGCCGCCCGCGCACCTGGATCAGCCTCACCCTGACCTGCGCGCTTCCGTTCATCGTTGCGGTCTTCATCGCGGTCACCCACCTGACCCCGCCGCCGGGCCAGGGCAGCGCGTTCCTGTCCGCCGTGCTGCAAAGCGGGGCCCTGTATCCCGCGGCGGCGCTCGCGATGGTGCTTCCCGTGTTCCTGCCGATAGCCACCGCGGTGGTGGCAGGCGACTCCATCGCGGGCGAGGCGACCACGGGCACGCTGCGCTACCTGCTCGTCCGCCCGGTGGGCCGCACCCGGCTGCTTGTGGCCAAGCTCATCTCGGTCACCAGCTACGTCGTGCTCGTCGTCGTCGCGGTGACCGTCACCGCCTACGCGACCGGGGTGCTGCTGCTCGGCCCGTCCCAGGCCGGTGCGGTCGCGCACTCGATCGGCCCGGGGAGCACGCCGGTGTCGGGCGTGGGCGCGCCGACCGCGGGGGTGAGCCCTGGGGCCGGCGCCGTCACCTCGCTGTCCGGGACGCCGTTGAGCCTGCTGCAGCTCGCCGAGCGCACCGTGGGCGCGATCGCCTTCATCGCCGTGTCCATGCTCGGCGTGGCCGCGATCGCGCTGTTCCTGTCCACGATCACGAGCTCAGCGCTTGGCGCGGCGCTCGGCGCGCTGGCCGCGCTGGTCGCCAGCGAGATCCTGGTGACGCTCAACGCGGCGGCCGTCATCCAGCCGTACCTGCCGACGCGGTACTGGCTCGCCTGGATCGATTTCTTCCGCGACCCGATCTTCTGGCGCAATATCGACCGGGGGTTCGCCATTCAGGCGGTCTACGTGGTCGTGTTCCTCGGTGCGGCGTGGGCCAACTTCTCCACCAAGGACATCACCGCCTAGCTGCCAAGGGCAAGCAGGGAACGGCACTGCGATGATGTGGGCGCGGTGAGGGTGGCGCTGCGGAGCTCGCTGAGCACGATGCCGACGACCAAAGGGGCGGTGGGCAGCTGGCCGTGCTGGATGCTCACGCCAGGGCAGATCGACTGCAGCGGCACATTCACCGCGCCGGGCAGCCGGGCCGAGTCCGGCGGCCGCACCACCTGGTCGTCGATGGTCCACAGCGACAGCCATGGCGGCCTGGTGGCAACCGCGGTCTGCTGCAGGCTGGTCAGCATGGCGCTGCCGGGGACGAGTTGCTGGCATGCGGTTGGGCACTCGCTCGGGACGAAGGCCGCGCCAAGCCCGGCCAGGTCGGCGCCGTGCAGCGGCGAGCCGAGGGTGATGATCTGGCGGGCCTTGGTCACGCCGTGGTACTCCACGTCCCACAGCCACGCGACCACGCCTCCCGCGGAGTAGCCGATCACGGTCACCGGGCCGGAACCGGCGCTCAGTGCCTGGTTCACGTAGCCGTTCAGGACGTTCGCCTGCACGCGCAGGTCGCCGGTACCGTTCCCGGCCAGGTGGACGACGATCGCCTTTCTGCCCGCGGCGCCGATCCTGGCGGCAAGAACATCCAGCGCGGCGGTGCTCCCGCCGTAGCCGGGCACGAGCAGCACGTCGCCGGGGCGGTTTTCGCTGGCGCTGGTCACGGCCGGGCTGCCGCCCAGCGAGCCGACCAGGCCGGCGATCGCGCCCGCCATGACGGCCACCGCGATGCCCAGGGCGAGAATGCGGCGCCTTGGGCTCAGGCCGCCCCACCAACCGATCGCGCGCATCACCCCCATGGTGCATCCGGGGGGAGCCGAGGTCCAAACCGGTGCGCTGTGCCATCAGAAACAGCGCGGCGTCAGGACGCTCACCTCAAGGTTCACGCTTGCCCGGGCCGCCCGAGCCCGGGACCGTAGGGCCCCGGTCAGCCTACGGCCGGACTGGGTGGGTCAAGGACCGCCAGCAGGTCGCTGAGCGCGCCAGCGCGGTCCGGATGGTCGAGACGGTACGCCCGGGCAGTTTCTTCCCGCCGTCCAGGCAGCAACTCCAGCACCGCCAAGACGGCAGGGGTTTCGCTGATCCCCCGCGGACGAACCTCGCCAGCCAGTCGTCCACGGCCCGACCGTGTGCCTGGTACATCGCGACCGCCCGGCGCGCACCCGCCAGCGCCATTCTGCTGAATAGCGGACGCTGCTTTTTCTCGTATATTCGTGCACTGACCCGAATGTCGTTAAACGGCGATAGCAATCGGAAATTCGGCGTCGCCACTCGTATCAGGTACGTCCCGAAGGCCGATTTAGTAAGGCTCAGAATCGACGCCGCCCTCATGGCCGGCTCCACCCATACCCACCAGTCCTGCTCAGTCTATGGCGAAAAGTACCGAGCCAATTAGGGGCTGCGCCAAATCAGTCGCGATCACTGCTTGCGCAGGTGCTAACGATGTGCCATTGGGTGCATTGGTGCTCGTTCTGGCTCAGGTTAGCCCCGCTGCTGTCAGGACCATCACAGATGAGAATTTGAGTAGCTCCTCCACGCGCCTGGAGACTGCGGCGATCTGCTGCTCCAAGGCTCTCACCGTCGCGGCAAGGGCGCGGATGTCCACTGCGTCCACGCTGCGCAGCGAGCCGGGGGTGACTGCCTGCATCGCGTTGATCTCGGCGATGCCGGGCAGCTCGGTGACCTCCCCCGGGCCGCCGTTTGCCATGTCGGCGTTCGCGTAGTCGGGGAAGACCCGGAGATACAACAGCCAGTACCGCTCGCTCGGCTTGCTGGCGCCGCGCTCCCACGCATTTATCATGTGCATCAGGCCCCGAAGGGAGGCCAGCGGCTCGTCGGCGGCTGCGACGAACTCACGGGCAAGCCGCGAGACGTCCCACCTGCGAGACAGCCGCCATCGGCGCAGCGTCGCACCATCAACCTGCTGGATCAGCGAGACGGCCGCGAAGCTGAAGGCGAGGCCAAGCGCAGCCGCCACAGCGATCGCGGTAGTCATACCAGCACACTGGGCTTTCGGCTGGGCCGTGTCAAGAGAATACCGCGAGTCCGACAGGTTCCCATTTAGTGGGAACTGCCTCTACCGTCATTTCTACCTCACTAGTGACATTCTTTCCCATGTCGGCCTGCGCGCCGTTGGCAGGCACTCCGGTGCGGCGACGGATCGCCCTGTTCAGACAGCAGGTTGTCGCTCAGATCTGCCGCCAGACCTCGCAGGGAAGGTGGTGAATGCCAGGATGTCTTCGTTGCCGTGCCTGGCCGAGATGGGGCCGCGGCCTTGACGGGTGGCTCGCGGCTCGTCGCAGCGGGGACAAACTCGCGGGCAAGCCGCCAGACGTCCCACCCGCGAAACAGGCGTCACCGTCAAGAACCGGGGGTGGGTCGCTTCCCACGCGCTCCTGGTCACTCCCGGTGGCTCCCTGGTCCCCACTACTCTACGCGCAGCGCCAGGTCTGAACTGTTACTAGAGCAGATTGCGCTCAACCGGGGCATGTCCTCATCAAGCCCGACCTGCTACCTGCTCAAGGAGCTAGTCATGACATCTGATGCCTCCGTCCGCGGTGTGCGGGTCGTCGAAGGCGTCTCGGCGCACGGCGCCGCATGGCCGCAGCCATCGGTCGGCTCAACGGCAGGTGCCGGGTGGTACTTGTGACGCGCGGCCCGGGGGACGGCGAACCTAACAACCGGGCTGATCTCGGCCAACACCAGCACGAACGTCTTCGATGCTCCGCGACATCGAACAAGCCAACGTCTCGAAGTTCACAGAGTACCGGCAAGCAAGAAATCAGGATCGCAACACCGGTCCAGGATGAAAGGCCATAAACATGTCCGCACGTACGCCAGAGGCCGAGCCACTGTTGACGCCAGCGGAGGTCGCCACGATGTTCCGCGTTGACCCCAAGACCGTGACACGCTGGGCGAGGGCTGGAAAGCTCACCTCGATCCGGACGCTGGGGGGGCACCGCCGCTATCGTGAGAATGAGGTTCGTGCACTGCTCGCGGGTATCCCGCAGCAACGCTCCGAGTGACCTGCCGTCTTCGCTCGGAGGGCGACGCGTCCGCCTGGTTCAAGCTTGCCGTTGGACCATCTCGATTCTGATCGCGGACAAGTGGCTCGGCCGTATATTTATGCGGCGCCGCGGCTGGCGCGAATGCACGCCAGGATCGCCGTTGGCGACGACGACGCCGGTCCCCCGTGTGCAGTCGAAGATGCCCGGCGGTTTCAGCCTGGAACTCGATGCGGCCGCATCGGCGCGGCTGTGGCACGCGGGCCGGCGCGCTGACCCGTCCAGCACCCAAATGGTCCTCGGATTCATGCTCCCGACCCGCCCGCAGCCATCCCCCGAGCCCTGATGACGTCCCGGCTCAGGCGGCGCGTCGCTGAGCGGAAACCAGGACGGAACCCCAATTCGGAAGCGCTAGCCGACCCCAATAGCTCGCGCTCGCTCCATCGCTGTGCTTGGCCGTGTGGGCAATTCCATTTCTTATGCT
>Ga0187783_10003366_pt1 | contig 11764 bp, 7 predicted proteins | sample 1015_SJ02_MP02_2_FD_132471 | JGI IMG/M metagenome (GOLD analysis project Ga0187783, IMG submission 132471) | Tropical peat soil microbial communities from peatlands in Department of Meta, Colombia - 1015_SJ02_MP02_20_MG | ecosystem: Environmental > Terrestrial > Soil > Wetlands > Peat | place... | reverse complement strand
GCGGTCCGGTGCCGCTCGGCCAAGGCTTCGACCGCTGGTGGGTCCTTCTGTCGAAGGCAAGAGTCCCAACATTTATCCTGCTGGGAATCGGCGCGATTGAGTTGACGGGATTCTTCCTAAGCGCATGGTTACTGCGAAGGTCGTATCTTCGCGCCGCCACAGGCGCGAATTGAAAGTTTCAGTGGTGCGGCAGCGCCGCTTTTAAATCAAGAACAAATTGGGAAAGCGACCGCGGCCCGAGATCACCTTTTCCGTGGTGCCGCACCGACACCGAGTTTGTCTCAGCTTCTTTTCCGCCGACAATCGTCATGTAGGGAATTTTCTGTAACTCCGCGTCGCGGATCTTCGCCTGCAACTTTTCGTTGCGCTCGTCGAGATGCGCGCGGAAACCTGCTTCCGAGAGTGTGTCCGCCACGTTCTTTGCGTAATCGTTGAATTTGCCGCTGACCGGCAGGATTTCGACCTGCACAGGCGCAAGCCACAAGGGAAACGCTCCGGCATAGTGTTCGATCAGAATGCCGAAGAAGCGCTCGATCGACCCCCATAACGCGCGATGGACCATCAGCGGCTGATGGCGGCTGCCGTCCTCGCCGACATATTCGAGGCCGAATCGCCGCGGCAAATTAAAATCAAACTGCACGGTCGTTAATTGCCAGGGGCGGCCGATCGCGTCGATCAACTTAATATCGATCTTCGGGCCGTAAAAAGCCGCCTCCCCTTCCATACGCGTATACGAGACGTTCATTTGTCTCAACGTGTTTTCGAGTGCTGCGGCGGAGCGCTGCCATTCTTCCGGTGTGCCTGCATAGCTCTCGGGATGCGAGGCATCCCAATCCGAAAGCTCGACGACGTATTTGTCGAACCCGAAAGTCTTCATCACCGCGAATGCAAAATCCACGCACGCCGCAATCTCACTCTCAATCTGCTCCGGCATGCAGAAGACGTGCGCGTCGTCCTGAGTGAAGCCGCGGACCCGCAGCAGCCCGTGGAGCACTCCTGAGCGCTCGTAGCGATAGACCGTACCCAGCTCCGCATAGCGTTGCGGAAGATCGCGATAGCTGCGCAAGCGCGACTTGTAAATCAAAATGTGACCCGGGCAATTCATCGGCTTGAGCTGATATTCGTCCTTTTCGACTTCAATCGGCTGGAACATGTTCTCGCTGTAAAAATCCGCATGGCCGCTGGTCTTCCACAATTCAAGACGCATCACGTGCGGCGTGAAGACGAGTTGGTAGCCGCGCCGGAGAAGCTCGTCGCGCAACCAATCCTCCATGATTTTGCGGACGAGCCCCCCCTTGGGGTGCCAGAAGATCAAGCCCGGCCCCGCTTCGTCCTGAATGCTGAACAGATCCAATTCTGTGCCAAGCCGGCGATGGTCGCGGCGCTTGGCTTCTTCGAGCCGGTTCAAATACTCATCCAGCTCTTCCTGTGTATAAAAGCAGAGTGCGTAGATGCGCTGGAGCTGCGGATTGCCTTCCTGTCCCTTCCAGTACGCGCCGGAAACGCTGGTCAACTTAAACGCCCGAATGCGGCCCGTCGTAGGGATGTGCGGCCCGCGGCAAAAATCGATAAACTTTCCTGTCGTATAGAAGGAGACCAATGGCTCCTTGGCCTTCTCTTCCACCAATTCGCACTTAAACAGTTGGCCCCATTTCCGGTAGAGCTCGAGCGCCTCGGCCTTAGGCAGGAGTTTTCTCTCGTTGGGAATGTCCTGCGCGGCCAGTTCGTGCATCTTTTTCTCGATGCGTTCAAGGTCTTCGGGCGTGAACGGCTGCTCACGGAGGAATTCGTAGAAGAAGCCGTTTTCGATGGGAGGCCCAACGCCAAGTTTTACGTCCGGAAAAAGCTCCAGCACGGCTGCAGCCATCAGGTGTGCGGCGGAATGGCGGAAGACCTGAATTGCATCCGGGTCCTTTCGCGTGAGGATCGCAAGCTTGACGTTGTGATCGAGCGGTCGCAATAGGTCCACAAGTTCGCCATCCGCGCGCGCGACCAACGCTTCCTTCGCAAGCGATGGGGAAATGCTGCGCGCAACTTCGGCGGCCGTTGTGCCGCTGGGGACTTCCCGAGTCGCCCCGTCCGCCAGCGTGATCTGTATGGTTGCCATGGTCGTGTTGCGATCGAACTTTCTACGCTAACAAACGCCTCAAAGCTGGGTCAAGTTAAGCGTCAAAGTCAGAACACGGGCGGGATCAGTTTTTCCCGGCAGAGGTCCAGTTCACGATCAAAGAGAAGGTCTCAGTCGTATTCGCTTGAAGAGGCAAGGTCAAAAGGAAGCGTTTCAGATCAGGGGTTGCGATGATTCCGCCACCATACCATCTGACTCCAGGAGCGTGGAACAGGGGGGTCGGCGCCCCAGCGCGAAACGTGGGACTGGTCTCCACACTCACCGACTCAAGTGTTGTTGAATCCGATCCCAAATAGACGATTTCCTTTCCGTCAGCCCGCCACAAGCCAATAACCCCTCCATCGCCGGAAACCTGCCATTTGGCGCCCGCGCTTGCCGAAGACACTGAACCTGCGAATTGCCGCACATACATTTCAGACTTCCCGGATTCATTGGACGAATAAAGAACCCACCGCCCATCGGGAGAGAATTTGGCGTCGAAATTGTTAGCGCCATTTCGCTCGAACAGGAAGGGCGTTCGATCGCCCTGCATCGGCAGCACCCAGAGGTCCTCAACCGGCGTGAAGTTTGGAGACGCGCTCGACGCGTACAGAAGGAATCGGCCATCGGGCGACCAGCTCAAGGCCCGTAAGTCTTGATCTGACTTCAACAGCAATTCCTCCTCTTTCGAGCCGTTGGAAGGCTTCGTGTAAAGACTGTAAATCCCGGCGCGATCCGACTCGAAGACGATTTGCGTCCCGTCGGGGGACCACAGGGGCTCGAGATTTGAGCTGCGAACAAACGTGAAGCGGCTGCTCACATTGCGAGCGAGGTCGAGCAACCAAAGATCCTGCTGCTGCGAGCTGTTCGCGGACTGCACCGCGTAGGCCACTCGAGTGCCATCCTCAGACATCGCCGGCGTGATGATATATGCCGGATCTCCCACGCTAACCCCTTGGTTTCCCTGGCGGTCGAACCAAGTAAGCTGGAGCTGGTGCGGGGATGACGAACTCCGATAGACCAACGTAGAAGGGGAAGCAGAGAAATGCCCGGTATCGTAAACCGTGCCGACCCGCGAGACGAGTAGGGAAGGCTCTCCAGAAAGCTTCAGACTGTCCGGGTCGAACGCCTGCGACATCAGGTTGCCATCGCGCAGGAAGAGCAAATGACCCGACGAACCATCGGAAGAGGGCACGTATTCGGCGCCGAATCCCGTGGCAAGCAGGCGAGATCTGTTTTGGTGGTCCGGCGGATCGTCGAGCGAGCCGACAAATATTCCCGTATAGTCCGAGATGCTCGAGACAATGAGGTAGAGGAAGTGTTTGCCGTCGGGAAGGAACTCCGGCAGTTCATGGCGCAGCTCATGGCGAGATGCATCCAGGGCGGTTAGCGGAACGGCCGTGCCGCCCGCAGCGAGCACTCGCGAGAGACCCGACGAGGGACTTCCAAAGATAATCTCCCCATCTCGATTCCAAGAACCCCCGACGGGCGGGTTCGGTTTGTCACAAATCTCCTGGACCTCTCCGCTAAAGATGTCCACTTTGCCCAGCATCGGGCTGTTCTGGGAGTAGACGAGGAAGCGGCTATCCGGGGACCAGAAAAATGGCGGAGCTGTCGGGCCCGTCATGGTCTGCGTGAGCGGGCGAGCTTCCGGAGCATCCAGGTCCTGTATCCAGACGCTCGAGCGGCCGGATGCATCAAGCGCATTGAATGCGATGTGCTGGCCATTGGGAGAAATTGCAAAGTTTCCCGTGACGCTGAACGAAACTTTGTCGGGGAGGCGAATCTGAAACAGGACGACTTCGGGAGCTGACCGAGGTTTCGGACGGAAAAAGAGCCAGGCGAAGATCGCTGCAATCACGCAAGCGAGCGCCGCGACGCCCCAGGCCCATCGCGCCGCAAGCATGCGCTCTTTTCTTGGGATCTCCGCTGTTGCGGGTTCTTCGAGCAGAATCATCCCGTCGGCGATGTCGCGTAGCCGCTTGTTCGGATCTCTTTCTAGGCACGCGCGCAGGAGACGTTGAGCGCGCAGCGGCACTTTGCTCCAATCCGGCTCGTGGCGAAGGACCGCTGCAAGGGTGTCGGAGATCGTTTCACCCTCGAAGAGGCGTTCGCCCGCGAGCATCTCGTAGAACACCACGCCGAAAGACCAAATGTCGGTCCGCCGGTCGATCTTCTTCCCGCGCGCCTGCTCGGGGCTCATATACGCAGCCGTGCCAAGGATCACTCCTTGCACCGTGGCGGCGTGCGTGAGCGTAGGCGAAGTCGAGGGATCGCCCGAAGCTTCATCGCCCGAGAACGCTTTCGCCAAACCGAAGTCCAGCACCTTGACCTTGCCCTCCGGAGTGACGTTCACGTTTGCGGGCTTCAGATCGCGATGCACGATCCCTTTCTCGTGTGCGGCTTCGAGCGCGTCTGCGATTTGCCGGACGATCTCCATGGATTCGTCCAGCGGCATCGCTCCTTCGCGCGCCATCCGCGATTGCAGGGTTTCGCCCGGAACGAACTCCATCACTAGATAATTTCTGCCGTGATCTTCTTCGAGGCCGTAAATAGCGGCGATGTTGGGATGATTGAGCGCCGCGAGAGTTTTTGCCTCGCGCTCGAAGCGCGAGAGCCTCTCGGGATCGCGCGCAAACTCCTCGGGCAAAACCTTGATTGCGACTTCCCGCCCGAGTTTTGTATCGCGAGCGCGATACACCTCGCCCATCCCGCCCGCTCCAATCGCAGAGAGGATTTCGTAAGACCCAAGACGCTGGCCGGTCGGAATTGGCATGAGTCGCTCAGGGTTTGGAACTCCGGAGTATACATGGCGAGAAGCTGCATAACGCGACGATTCCTTTCCCGCAGACATTTCGGATGAGCACAAATCAAAGAGGCCGGCGGGTGAGAGTGACGCGAACGGGAGAAGCGGGGCGAAGTGTGATGGACGGCAGAGGCTTGATTTCCTCCGAAAGGTCCGCCAGCCGGAAAGAAAAGCGCTGAGCGAGGACTGCGAGCAAGAGCACCGCCTCCATCGCGGCGAATCCGGCTCCGATGCACATACGAGGGCCGCCGCCAAACGGAAAATAAGCGAAGCGCGGCAGGTTCTTCTGGAAGGACTCCGTCCAGCGATCCGGATCAAATCGTTCTGGGTTCTCGTAGAAACGCGGATTGCGATGCATCACCCACGGGCTGGCGAGCACGCTGGTGCGTCGCGGGATGCGATAGTCGCCCATGGTGCATTTTTCCGCTGCAAGGCGCACAACCATCCACGCGGGTGGATAAAGGCGCAGGGCTTCCTTCACCACCCGATCGGTGTAAGTGAGCTGCGGCACATTAGCGGCGCCCGGCAGCCGGCCGCCAAGGACATCGTCCAGTTCCGTCCCCAATTTTTCCTGCGCCTCGAGACTCTGGGCGAGGAGATAGATCCCCCAAGTGAGAGCGAGCGCGGTGGTTTCGTGGCCGGCGAGCAGCAGCGTGATGCATTCGTCGCGCAACTGCCGATCCGTCATACGCGTGCCGCCTTCGTCCTGTGCGGAGAGGAGAATCGCAAGTAGATCATGGCCTTCGCCCGGGTTCGCGCGGCGGTCTGCGATGATTCCATAAACGACTTCATCAAGTTGACGCACAGCGCGCGTGTAGCGCCGATTCGCGGCCGTCGGCAGTCTGCGGAGAAGCGGCAGGATCCGGCGCGGCGAAGTGTTTTGATTGATGAGATCGCCGAGAGCGCGCGAGACGCGGTCGGCAACGCTGGAAACACTCGCTCCGAAGAGCGTTGCGCCCGCGATTTGTAGTGTGACGCGCATCAGGTCGGCATGGACGTCGCGCGTTTCGCCGTCACGCCACGAATCGGCAAGCGCGTTGGCTTCAGCCACCATCGTCTCGGCGTATGCGGCGATGCGTTCGCGGTGAAACGCCGGCTGCATGAGGCGCCGTTGGCGCAACCAGAAATCGCCCTCGCTGGTGAGAAGGCCGTTGCCGAAAAGCTCGCGATTGGCTTGGAGCCCGCGGCCCTTGATGAACTTCCGGTGATCGTTGACTAGCAGTTGTTCGATGAGGTCCGGGCGATTCACCAATACAATGCGATAGTGCATCACGGTCCACGAAAAGATGTCGCCGAACTCGCGCGACCATCCATAAACGAGAGCCAGGAGGTCTGTGTCTCGCCGGAAAGCATAGCCAAATGGCCACGGTACCTTCGGTCCCTTGGGTGGCAACGGAAGCGGCATGTGGATCGTGCGGACCCGAAATGGTCCGCTGCAGCAATTGTATCCGCGAAAGTCGTCGAGAGAAATTGCAGGAGAGCTCAGAAGGTGCGCCGGAGCCGACGCTCGCCGCATGCCGACAGGGAGGGGAACCACTTATCGGCACGCGGTATCTGGCGGGTTGGGTAGCTCGCCTACGGCCACGATCGCTCGCGGCCGTCGTCCCCGCAGCGCAGCCCCCAACCCGTTGCATGCATCCTCGCAGCTGGCAAGAAGACGAACAATGGCGCGTTCGCTCCAAAAAATTAGGTACCCGGGTTTTAGTACCAGGTCGTGATCAAGCACTACACCAGCAGGCGGAGACACTCCGCGAATGAGATTGCCGCGTCGACGCGCGGCGGTTGAAACTTGCGAGACAAATGGCGCATCATTAGCCGCGCTCGGCTTATTTATTCTGTCAGGCGGAACAAATGCTTAGCTGAGCTGGGGGACTTCGTGAAGATCAAAGCGAAGCTGTGGAGTTGGGGCGTGTCGAGCGTTTGGGCCGGCGTGTTGGGTCTCAGTTTGGCAGCGGCGATTGCGGCGCCGAAGCCCTCGCAAGGGCAAGGCGCAGCCCCAGCGCCTGCGCCATCACCCAATCCTGCCACCTCGCCGGCCGCCCAGACCCCTGCGCCCACGGTAAAGACAGCCGAACAAGAGTTCATGAATGTCCAGGTGCTGACTGATATCCCTGCCGATCAACTCGTGCCCGCAATGGAATTCATGTCGGCGTCGCTGGGGGTGCGCTGCAACTTTTGCCATGTGAATCCGTTCCAGAATGACGACAAACGTGAAAAAAACACCGCCCGGGACATGATTAAGCTGGAGTTGGCGATTAACAAGATGCCGCCGTTCAACGGCCGGATGGGCGTGACTTGCTATACGTGCCATCTCGGATCGCCGCATCCGACGTCTGTGCCCGCAATCCCGGAACCGGGCGCCGCGCCGACCATGGAAAGCATGATGGGGGGCGAAGGCGGAGAGCACCAGATGCCGATGGGTCCCGGCGGACCAGGTGGTGCAGGCGCGCCAGGTGCACCCGGTACAAATGGCCCCGGCCAGGCGCAGCCGACATATCCCACTGTGAATGAGATCCTGGACAAGTGGACGCAAGCACTAGGCGGTGCAGACGCGATTGCGAAACTAAAGAGTTTGGACGCCAAGGGCACCGTCGAAAGCGAAGGCTCTAGTGGCATGCCGATTGAAGTTGTCGAGGAAGCTCCAAACAAGCAGTTTGTTTCCTCGCAGACCAAGAACGGCAGTATGACGATGGGCTTCGACGGGACGGCTGGCTGGCAGCAAGACCCTTCGGGCAAAGTGCGCGACATCGAAGGAATCCAACTCGAGCAAACCAAGCGTTCGGCGGACCTGTTGCGGTTGCTGGACATCCGCAATCACTACTCCCAGATTCGACTGATGGGCGTTGCCCAAGTGACCGGCCACAACACTTACATGGTGGCGGGAATCCCCGCGGGCGGTGGCCCCCCTGAGAGAATGTATTTCGATCAGAATAGTGGATTGCTCTTGCGCTATCAGTTCATCGTGCGAACGCCCCTGGGGAATTATCCGTTCGAGACGGACTTCTCTGATTACAAAATGACCGGCGGAGTCAATCTGGCGTTCACCGTGCGGCAGGCACAGCCCTCTCAATCGGAGACCGACCACTTCACGGACATTGAGGTCAACGCGACTGTGGACGACAGCAAATTCCAGAAGCCAGCGCCGCCCCCGGGGACGGCGCCGCCCACCACGCAAGAATAAAGTCCAGCGCGCGCAAGCTGTCTCACTGCACGACAGCGATCTGGTCCGCGTTCGGCAGCGTCAACCAGAGCCGCCCGCGCGAGTCGCGCGCGATGTTGCGCGTATCCGAACCCTCCGGCAGCGCAAACGTGTCGAATTTTTCCGTGCCCGGATCGAAGCGGACCAGTTTGTTCGCGCCGGTCTCCACGTACCAAATTCTGCCGGTTGAATCCGCAGCGATAGCGTAGGGCTTTGACGACGCTCCCGAGGGCGACTGCCACAGCGTGAATGCGTGTGTGGCGATGTCCAGACGCCCCAGCTGCCCGCCGGCGTAATCCGTGAAGTAGACAGCGTTTCCCACCGCAACCAGCCTCCGCGGGCGCGCCGTAACGTCGTCCAGCGAAAATTCCTGCACGACGCCTGTGCCCGGGTCCAAGCGGCCGATCTTGTATGAACCGAACTCACAGAACCACAACGCACCATCGACACCGAGGGCGATACCATACGGCAAAGCGTTCTGCGTCGGCACGACGAACGATTGCATTTTTCCCGTAGCCGTGTCCATCCGCGTAATCAGGTTGGCATTCTCTGCAGTAAACCAGAGCGAGCCGTCAGTGGCAAAAACGGGCGTGTGCGGATCGGGAACATTCGGTACGGGATACTCCGTCACTTCGCCTGATTGCGCGTCGATCCTGCCAATTTTTCCTACGGAATTCTCGGTGAACCAAATGTTGCCCTGCGCGTCGGAGACCAAACCATGCAGGCCGGAATTTGCAGTTGGCGGCGTGAAAAGTCGCCACTCGAGCATCTTTGTATCGAAGCGCCCAACGCGATTGACGTTCTGCAGCGTAAACCAAATGTTTCCGTGAGGGTCCACGGCGGGATCGTGCGGCAGAGCATTTGGCACAGGAATCGTGTAGAGAGTAATTTTTCCAGTAAGCGCCACGCCCGTCGCGTCAGGTGGCGCAGTCAAGACGAGGCGGAGCGTCACATTCACATCGCTGCCGGGGCGAACGAGAACATTACGCTCCCATTCGGACCACGTTGTTCCGGTCGTCGCGCGAAGATCGTAGAGCCCCGCATAGAGTCGCTCGATGCGAAAGCGGCCATCCGCGTCTGTGTGCAGGACGTGGACGCTTTGGCCGTCCGCGTTCTGCCAGAGCACTTGGGCTCCCGCGACCGGCGCACCTCTCGCATTAACGACGATTCCTGCCAGCGTGCCTGGCCGATTGTCTGCGGGAGCAGAGCGCATGAGGGGAGGAATGCACGCGGGGAGAATGCCGCAGGCGCAAATGGCGGCAAAAAGAATTGTCGCGTGCCGCACTGACGAACCTCCGATGACCTGACCGGCGGGCTGGGGAGAACACAAGTTCGCGGCCCGACACCATTCTACGCCGCAGCCTGGGGCCGCCACATAAGAACTCCTTGTTGGTGCGACGCAGGCACTAATAGACGAGAAGATTTGGATTCACGCTCGCTCGACAAAAGGATTAGGTCCCGCGCAAGAGCTAGTTTGTTGCGATGCGAAGAGGCCCAGCGCTGCCGCGAAGACGAGAATCATGAGCGGGTGCCACCAAAGGCCGATCGTCGGATAGAGTCGGCCGTAAATGTCCGGCACAGCGCTTAACAGAAGGCTCACGCATGCCAAAATCCACCCGAGCGTCGGCCGATGATCCACAAATAAGAATCGGACGGCATAAACGGCAATGACCGGAGCCACGATGATGTAGCCGTTTTCCTCTGTCATCGGATTGAATAGCATCAGGAACGTCGTCACAAGCGCGAGAAAGAAAATCGCGCGATCCGGTTCATCCTTTCCGCGCGCGCGCCACCACCAAAATGCCGCAGTGAACAGTCCCGCCACCGTGCGGACGATCTGTGAAGCCCGCCCGTTTATCCCGACGCCGAGCGCGCGCAGAAGACCGTTTATGTCGGCGAAGCGATTTTCCGTTGTGGCCGAAAGCGAAAAGAGGTGTCGAACTGACTGACCGTACTGCGCGATGACATAGCTGGGGTGGCCGAGGAAAAATGGGAGGAGGGCAAGGACCGAGAGGCCAACGGCGAGCCGGAAGCAGAGCTTTCGATAGACCGGTGCCGCAAAGAAGATCAGTACGAGTCCAATAGGCTTCAACACAACCGATACGAGAAGCCACAGAGAGGCGCTTCGCCATCGGGCCCGTGCCAGGCAGACAGCGGCGAGTGCGGCAACCGCAGCAAAGGCAACGTTCGCCTGCCCGTTTCTCATTGCCGAGAAACACGATCGAAGTGCAAGGAGCGATGCAAGCGCATACATCACCGCCGTCCATCGCGAATTAAGCAGTCGCAGAAGCTGCCAAAGAGTCCACGCGAGCAGGCTGGCGGAAAGCACGCGCCAGAGAATGTCGCCATAGGGCGTAGGCAGAAAATGAAACAGCGCGAAGAGGAAAACAAATTGTGGAAAGTAGTGCATGCCCCCGCCGGAATACAGCGAGCGGCCCGCGAACCAATCTTCGACTGCGGCGTGATAGACAGGTGTAACGCTGCGGCCTTGGGTAGATGAACTGACGCACGCCCCAGTCAACGTGCCCGCCCAGAGCGCGATGCCGAGCGAAAGCGGGAGAATTGTTCTCAGGAAAGTTGGTCGCTGCGACTGCTCAGGGATGGAAGTCAACAAGGTCTCGTTTCGATTCCCGCTTCAAACTCGTGCGATCCTAAACGCCGGCGCAACAAACTCTCCCTGCATGGCAAGCTCAAATCATTTCGCGCAGCAACTCCGGCCGCGGCTGCGGAATCACCACTTTATTCGTCAACAAGCCTTTCGCGGCGACGATGGCCGCGCCCGCATCCACCGCGCTGCGAACCGCGGCCACGCTGCCGGTCAGCGTGACAAATGCCTTCCCGCCGAGCGCCATTGCTAGCCGAATCTCGATCAATTTCACGTCGGCGGTTTTCACGGCTGTGTCCGCGCCCTCGATCAGCGATGCGACCGAAAACGACTCGATGATCCCCAACGCGTCCATTACTTCAATCTTGTTATTGCCGCTGATCGCCGGCGCGATCGAGTCGTCAACGTTGGGAATCACGAAGCTATCGATCAACGAATGGCGGCCCACTTGCGCGCCCGCTTCCACGCTCGCCCGTACGGCCGCGACGTCGCCGCAGACCAGCACCATGTATTTTCCCGAGCAAATGCTCCGCGATAGCAGCAGCTGCACTGCCGACGCCTTCAGCATCGCGTCGCACACCTCGAAACCAGCCGCCACGCTCGTGAGTTCGATCAAGCCGAAAGAATTCTGTTCCACGAGTCCCTCCTCGCGTCTCCCCGCGGCAACGCTCTACACCTCGATGTCGACAAAACTCTCTGTAATCAATTTGACCGTTCCCGCGATGCTCGCGTGAATATTGGCCCCTAGATCCTTTTCCCCGACGGCGGCGATCAAATCCCCTGCCGCGACTCTCTGTCCAGCCCGAACCACTGGCCTCGTCGTGACGCCAACGTGCTGCGACAGCTTGAGCCGAACCGAATGCGGGGCGAAATCAGCTCTTGCGAATGGCGCCTCGCGCTCGTACTCCTCAATCTTCAGCCGCTTGCGCAGCATGGAAAGAGGGACGCGCCGGCCCTCTTTCATCGGGTGAATCTCCACCGGGCGCTGCTGCACAAATCTCATTCCCGCCGCGCGCATATCGTGCTTTGCCTGATCGCAAGCTTCCT
>Ga0187783_10003365_pt1 | contig 11765 bp, 5 predicted proteins | sample 1015_SJ02_MP02_2_FD_132471 | JGI IMG/M metagenome (GOLD analysis project Ga0187783, IMG submission 132471) | Tropical peat soil microbial communities from peatlands in Department of Meta, Colombia - 1015_SJ02_MP02_20_MG | ecosystem: Environmental > Terrestrial > Soil > Wetlands > Peat | place... | reverse complement strand
GGGGACTCCCCTGGGCGTGAGCCGGTTGAGACTCTGTCGGCTCGCACAGTCTCAGGTCGCGGCGGTTGCGCTTGCCGCTGAGTCTGGGGTTCGAAGAAGATCTCGGGACCGTCGATGCCGAGGCGGACTGTTGTAGGCTGCGTTATCGCCGCGCGTTCCACGCGGCGTCCCTTCAGGTAGAGACCGTTGCTGCTGTTCAGGTCACGAATCAACCAACCGCCGTTTTCGAAGATAACCTCGGCGTGAAGGCGGCTTACGTATTCGTTGTCAATACTAACTTCGCAATCGTCGGAGCGACCGATACGGAAAGGGTGGGAGAACGTTACATTCTCGATCGCCTCCTGCGTCACTTTCAACGGTGGTAGTTCCGGGCGTACGTTTGCTGATGCATGATGCATTTAGATCCCGTAGATAGCCAGTTAGACGCCAGGGAACCTGCGACCGCATGGCTTTGATCTAGGCGATGTTCTGTTGGGCTTTCGACACTTCCTCAATACCTTGGCGCAATATGCTGATCTGAAGTTCCAGAAAGTCGAGCCTTTGCAGTTGGCTTCCATCCCTGGTCCACTCGATGTGGAGATGATCGGTGTGAGGATTCTTTGGAGCACCGTTTTTGTAATGGCCTCCCCATGGGCGCGGGCCCCCCTGCGAGATGCTCCAGATCTTGTGATTCCAGATAATATTGTCGATTCCGCTCTGGCGCGCGCTCTTAATCAGAGCATGAAAGAGCTGGTCTCCTAGAAAGCGTTCGCCCGAAATCTGGGCCCTCAGACCGACATCTAAGGCCCGGCCTTCGGCGTGAGCTGACCTTATATTGGTCCCTTTGATATCGCGGCACACATAAATTCCTAAATTTCGTACTTGCGGAAAGTTCGCGTGGATCATTCTTATAGCGTGGTACGGGGCCGGCTGATCCTGAGCCCAGTTGATCTTTGATCCCACAGACTCCTCCTTTGAGGCGCTGCCGACGCAGCCGATCTCATTCCCAAAATAGTCTCTTCAACCTTGACAATCGGGTGTATAGTAGCACCGTTTGGGGTACTGCCCCCCCTTCCTTTTTGGGACAGACTCTAAGTTCAGCGTTGACCCGTTCGGGGCCGAGCCGATTCTGGGTTAGTTGTAACGGATCACCGCCGCAAATCACTATACAAAGAGAGAGGTGGGAGCGCAGCAGCTCGCCTGGGTTGTTGCGCCAATGGTCATGTCCCGGATCGCAGGGCGCTACGAACTCCAAGAGAAACTCGGCGAAGGTGGGATGGGTGTCGTTTGGCGCGCCCTCGACGTGAAAACCGGCGCAGAGGTTGCCATCAAGCTGATGAAAGACATCTCCGACCCGCTCGCGGTGGAACTGTTCACCAAGGAGTGGAGGGCGCTGGCGGCGATTTCGCATCCGAACATCGTGGAAGTGCGCGATGTGGATGTGATTGAAGAAAACCGGCAAAGGAAACCGTTTTTTGTGATGCCTCTGCTGAGGGGATCGACCCTTGCGGATTTGATCGCCGATGCCAGCGCGCGCCTGACGATGGAGCGCATCGTGGAGATCACGTCGCATGTATGCCGCGGGCTGCAGGCGGCGCACCAGCGGGGGCTGGTACACCGCGACCTGAAGCCGAGTAACATTTTCGTGATGGATGATGATACGGCCAAGATTATTGACTTTGGCGTAGTGCACCTGTCGGGATCGAAGTCGGTGACGGGGCAGAAGGGAACGTTTCAGTACATGTCACCGGAGCAGGCGCAATTGCAGCCGATTACTCCTGCGTCTGACTTGTTCTCGATGGGCGTGATCCTCTACGAAGCCCTGACGCTGCGCCGCCCGTTCGCGCGCAAAACGCCAGATGAAACGATGGAGGCCGTGATCAAACACATCCCGCCATCGGTGTCGGAGATCAATCCCAGCATTAATCAGCAGGTGAGCAAGATCGTTCATAAGTGCCTGGCCAAGAAGCCCATCCACCGCTTCGCCAGCGCGCGCGAGCTGGCGGAAACCCTGCAAAAGGCAGCACGCAACGAGACGGTATTTGACTCAACAAAGATCGGGCCGCGGATCGAGCGCGCCAAAAACGCCTTCAAGAATGGCGACGACGGGTTTGCGTCGGAGATTTTGGCGGAGCTTGAGGCGGAGGGGAATCTTGATCCTCGCATCACCGTGCTTCGCGGCCAAATTGATGTGGCGGTGAAGCAGAAGAAGGTGCGCTCGTTGCTTGAAAATGTGTGGACGCGCATGGAGCAGGAAGAGATTCCGCTGGCCATGGATAAGATCCGCGAGGTCCTGGAGCTAGATCCGCAGAACGCAGAGGCGCGGGCCATGCTCGAGACTATCGAAAAGCAACGCAGCAAGACCCAGGTTGCCAAGTGGCTGGACATTGCACAGACGCACCTCAGCAACCGCGACTTTGGAGCAGCCCGGAATGCGGTGCAAGAGGTGCTGGCGCTGCGGCCGGGCGACCCGCGAGCGCTTGATTTACTCGAGAAGATTGAGTCCACCGAGACGGACGCGAGGAGAATCCGCGATCAGAAAGAGCAACTCTACAGCTCTGCGCTACGAGCCTATCAGAATGGCGAAATAGAATCAGCGTTGGATAAGTTGGAACGCTTGCTCTCGGTCGCTCAGGCAAATCCGAATGCGGCAATTCCCGAGCGTGACGCGGTTTACCAGAGTTTCTACAAAGAAGTGCGCTCCGAGAGCGATTACATCCATGGCGCCCTGGAGTATGCGCAGAGGCAGTTTAGCGAGAAGAATTTTGCAGGCGCTATGGCAGTCTGCCACGAGCTGCTCAAGAGGTATCCGAACGACGGCACGTTTCAAGCGTTGAAGATCCGGGTTGAAGATGCAGAAAGACAGGAGTTGTCGTCGTACATTGCCGAAGTTTCGAAGAGGTTGGATGCTGAGCCTGATCTCGATCGGCGAGTCAACATCGCAAAAGAAGCTAGCCAGCGCTATCCGAATGAAACACATTTTGCGCAGCAGCTGAAGTTGATCCGCGAACGGCGTGACCTAGTGAATGCGATCGTGGCCAAAGCGCGGCTCTTCGAAGAACGCGGCCAGTATGCCGAAGCCATTACGCAGTGGGACATTCTGCGCAACATCCATCCGCAATATCCCGGCATTGCGTTTGAACTCGAGCAATGCAAGAAAAAGCGTAACCGGCAGGCGCGAGAGGAAGAGCATTCGCGGATCATCGAGGTAATCAACGGGCTGATGGAGAACCGCGCTTACGCAAAGGCCAGAGAATGCGCGGATGCTGCGCTAGTGGATTTTCCTGGAGACACCGAACTGTCAGGAATGCGAACACTGGCAGAGCAGGCTTTGGAGCGGGCGAAAGAGTCACGCCGGTTATTCGAAGAAGGGCAGCACGCAGTCGGCGAGAAGGACCTTGTCCGCGCTACCGGTTTACTGCGGAACAGCTTTAATCTGGACCCGCGCGGTCCGGGAGTGCGAGATGCGCTGGTGTACGTTCTAGCCGAGCGCGGGCGCACGCTTGCCGATGAAAACTGGCGGAAGGCAGAACCTCTATGCCAGGAGGCGAGCGAACTGGATGCGAATCACCCGGCGGTTCGAGAACTACATTCGACCATTACGGAAGCCAAGCGAGCGGCCATGGTAGGTCAATGCCTTGCCGAGTCCCGCAACTTGGCTGCGACGGGAAAAGTGCGAGATGCGCTTGAGTTGGTTCAGCAAGTGCGCAAAGACTATCCAAGAGATTCGCGACTGGAGCAGCAAGAGGCGAGTTTGCAGCGGGAAGTGAATGAAGCCACACGCCGAGAGGAAAGAGGTAAAGATCGTGCGGTCTTGATCGAGAATCGCCGTTTGGCGGAGCTGAATCCCGATCGTACAAAGTTGCAGGCCCTGCTTGAGCAATCCTATCTGATTCGGGAGAAACATCCCGATGATGCCGATATCGCCCAGTCGGTGGCTGAACTTGAGCACAGCGTAAGGCGCGTGGCAAAAGTAGAAGACTTAACTGAACTGCTGCGCGTGAACACACTGACCGGCACGGATGGACGGACTACTGTGGCCCGTAAAACAATCAGGGCACAAGGAGCAAAACGCACCGAGGAGAGAAAGGGACCGAAACTGGTCGGCAAGAATGGGGAAAAGACAAGACTGTTCGAGCCATCAAATGGAAAAGGGAAAGCCAGCCGGCTTCGGCCGGTGCTTCTAGCGACCGAAGTATTCGCAGCCGATGCGACCGCTTTCGCGAAAAAAATGGTGGCAGATGCAGTCCGATTTGCGCGTCCGGCGGGGAAATGGCCTCCGGCGAGATTGGGAACAGTGGGAGCAGTCGTCGTACTGCTGGTTGCGGGTGCGTATTCTGTTTTCCACAGGCCGAGTCCGACGAAGCCAAGCGACCAAAATGTAGTCTCGGTAAGAAGCGTTCAGATCACTGCCGAGCCTTCAGACAGCACGATTATGAGCGACGGCAAACCTATCAGTGACGGAATGGTCGCGATTGGAACCACAATTGCAATCAGTCACCCTGGGTACAAGACGAAGTCGGTCAAGATCGAGCGTGAAGAGGACGGAAAGATCGCGCTGGAGCCTGAGCCGGTGCATTTGTCGATTCATACCTCGGAGCCTGCGGGAACCGTCATCCTGGATGGGAATAAGATCGGCGACCTTGAGGACGGCTCTTTCGATGGAGAGATTGCTGTGGACGGCAATACCCACAAACTGAGCCTGACCCAGCAGGGCCAGACACTATTTGCGGTCGAAGTGCAATTACCCGTGGCCGGCCAACCTCGCGTGACCCCCCTAAAGGCTGGCGACTTGTTCGCAATCAGCAGCTTGGCCAATCACGCGACGGTGTACGCTTCGAATGAGCTGAAAGACGCTCGCATGGGCGACCAAGCGATCGCGGTGACTTCATCTGGAACTGACATACCGCTCAGCGACCAGAATCACGAGTTCGCCTTCGCTACAGGGAGTGGCCAGCGGAGCGTAGTTATCGATCTTTCCAATGCTCCGGCCTTGCTAGTGCAGTCGTTGAATGCAGAACCGCAAGTAGAGGTCACAGCAAACGTCGAGACAGCAAAGTTGACCGTGAATGGTGTAGCGGTACCCCACCGACGACATCGATGGATCGTGAGTAGGCCGCCCGGCACGTATAAACTTGAGATGAGTGCCGAAGGTTACGTAACTCAGACCTGGGACGTGACTCTGAAGCGCGGACAAACACTCAAAAAACCTTTCGAGCTACCGCCAGTCCCGAAGGTCCCAACGGTGGCTGCCCTGGTAATCCGAAACGCAACGCCAGCCGCGTACGTCGAGTTAGATGGCAATCTCGTCGGGACGGTCGATTCGAACGGTAACCTAACCCTTCCAAAGGCCCTGACAGAAGGAAGGCACAGGGTAAAACTATCCAAACCAGGTTTCGAACCTTGGTCGGAGGAATTCCCGGTCAGGCCCCCGAACGAGTTGACGATTAATGTGAGATTATCTCCGTCCACCGCAACGCTGGCCTTTGAAACCGATGTGAAAAATGTGACGGTGAAAATCCGTAGAAGTGGTGAAGGATTCAAGGAGGTCAAAGCGACAGATGGTCTCCAGGTGCCACCGGGATCATACGAGATTGTTGCCACCGCCCCTTGGTACAAGGAATCGCGCATCCAAGAAACGCTAGAAGCAGGAAATCATACTGTCTCACTGAAGCTTGTCCCGGACTCTGAATACGGATTTCAAGACCCCAACGATGTTACACGAGAGGGACAATGGTTCCGCGCGAAGAGTTCGGGGAAGTTTGTGCCGCTTAAGGCAGGCGTCCTGCGCGTCAATCTGATCTTCGCGAAACAAGGAAAGACCCTGTTATGGGACAAGAAGTTGGAATGGTTGATCGAAGTGCCTTCCCAACCCTTAGAGATCCGCTATGTGCTCGAGGGGCATAAGCTGAATCGCAAGGGGACACTGCGAGATGATCCCCTGGAGCCGAAAGAAACGAAGGTCGACGCACAGGCTCGCGGCCAGAAGGAATTGATTTCGGTACACATCAAAGTGGACGGAGCAAGAATACAGGTCACCAACGACGAAGGATCAACCCTTGATGAGTTCACTGCCCCTCGGGATCTTGCCAATGGCAGGATCGGCCTAAAGACGGATTCTCTTTTTATGGTCAGGAGCGACACCCAATGAGTGCTGCCACCGTTCGGCCGATTCTGCCCAAAGAACCGGGGTCGGAGAAACCCGTTCCTAAGCTTGACCGCCTGGCTCTTCTCTATGAGGGCATTCTGACGGCGACGGTGCGAGTGCAGACCGGACGGCAGCAAGTGCAGGACCCGGAGAATTTCCGCACGCGGATGAAGCAGGCTCTACGGGAAATTGCCTCCACAGCAGCTCGCAAAGGCTACTCGGGGGAGGATGTGCAAGAAGCAAACTTCGCCGTGGTCGCGTTCCTCGACGAGACTGTGCTGACCGTCGACGCAAGCGCAACCGAGTGGGCGCGCAAAAGCCTGGGTGAGGAGTTGTTTGGGCAGCGTTCGGCGGGAGAAGTTTTCTTCAAGCGCCTTGAAACGCTCCGTGCCAACCGGGACTCGCAGAGCCTGGCAGAGGTGCTCGAGGTTTACTACCTTTGCCTCTTGCTGGGGTACGAAGGCAAATTCGCCGGTGGCTCGAAGGCGGAGTTGCAGCTCCTTATGTCGAACCTGCGAGAACGAATCGAAAGAATTTTTGGACGGAATCCGGAGTTTTCACCGGATGGAGTGCTGCCCGACGAGCCCGTTACGATCGCTCCACCTGCAGACCCACTGGATAAACAGGTGCGGTGGTTCGCGTTTGCGGCCCTGGCGCTGGCGATCCTGTGTTTTGTCGGTTTCTATCTGCATCTGGAGGCGAGGTCGTCAGACGTCGAGCATTCGATTCATGAAAGACTAAGCCGGTAGGTGTACGGCGATGATGAGCCTACGAAGAATCTTCGGCTTGATGCTTCTCTTCTTCTTTTTTGAAGCAGTGGTCGCTGTGGTGACCACGTTTGCGTATCCCGCCGTTAATGTCTTTCTTGCCTGTGTGGCGATGACGGCTTTGGCGCTCGGCGTTTGGGCAGTTTTCATTCTCGTGGCGCGCCTTACGACGCGCTCGCGTGTACCACACCCTGTGCCGGCACCTAAGCCTGCGGTACCCATTCCTGCACGGACTGCGTTTGCAAACGACAGCTACAGTCAAGAGTTGGAAGCTCTCATCTCCGAGGCAAATCGCCGTCTGGCGGGGACAATGCCCGCCAACCAACGCGGCGAACCGCCAAGCATCGCGACCCTCCCACTGTATCTTGTGATTGGTGGAGAAGGTGCCGGGAAAACCTGTGCAATCTTGAATTCTGGCTTGGAGCCGCGATTACTAGCCGGTGAAGCTTTACGCGAAGCTAGCGTGATTCCGACACGCCTGTGTAACTTGTGGTTCGCCGAAGGATCAGTGTTTGCCGACATCTCTGGTCGTACGCTTACTCAGGAAAGTGAGAATTGGGAGCGGGCGCTTCGTGTATTCAGCCAACCGTCCCGCATTCCACGATGGAAGCAGGTTCTTTTTGGTCGCCAGACGAAGTCGAATTTGAAGGGCATCCTTCTCGTATGCGACGCAAGCCAGTTCGTACGGTCCAGCGATCCACAGCGCTCAGCTGCATTCGCGCGAATGCTGGGCGATCGCCTGCAGGCTGCAGGATCAGTTTTTCGGCGAGAATTTCCTGTTTACGTGGTATTCAGCAAATGCGATGGGGTGCAGTACTTTCCTGAGTTCTTTGCGCACTTGAGCGAGCCGGAAGGACGGCGTTTAATGGGGGTAACCCTGCCGTACCTCAAACTACGGAACGACACCGCCGACATCTATGCTGACCGCGAAGGCAAGCGACTTACTGAGTGTTTCAACCGTCTGTATATGTCTCTTGCCGAAAAACGACTGGTGCTTTTGGCACGCGAGGATGAGGCGGCAAAGAAATCGACGGCCTACGAGTTCGCAAGGGAACTCAAGAAACTGCGTGGCGATGTGGTCCAGTTCCTGCTCGATGTTTTTCGCCCGAATCCGCTACAGGTGGGTCCACGCCTGCGCGGATTCTATTTCTGTGGACAGCGTTGGGTAGCGCGAAATCTCGCTCTGGTTGGCGATGACACAATGACCGGCACGATCATGCCGAAGCGAGCGGACGCGACTGTATTTTTTGGATCTCAGCCGGCAGCGTCGCAGCCGGTACGGCCTGCGATGAGTTCGGGCGCGGTTGCAAAATGGATTTTCCTCACAGATCTGTTCCACAACGTCATCCTGAAAGATCGCGCAGGATATGTTGCTCGGGTTCCTCACACGAGGGAGCAAGAGTATCGAAACTTTGCCCTGGCTGGGGTTGGGACGCTATTGCTACTTCTTTGTCTGGCTTGGGCGAACTCCTGGCGGCACAACCGCAATCTTCTCAATAGCGTAGAGACGGCAGTGCAGGAAGTTCGTGTGTATCGCTCGGACACAAGCTACGAAGATGGTCTGGAGGATCTCGATATTCTACGGGTACCCTTGGTTACTTTGCTCCAATACGAGAGGCAAGGCGCGCCGTTGTCTTATCGTTGGGGACTTTATTCGGGGTCCCATGTTGCCGGGACACTGTCTAACCTTTATTTCGACCGCTTCCGCAAGCTATTTATGGATCCGATACAGTCATCTTTGACGACTCGGTTTCTGCAATTGGAATCGAGCCTGCCAGTGAGCGATGACATATACAGCTTGCTCAAGGCGTATCGCATGATTACCTCGGGCGCTTGCAAGCCGGACGCCGCCTTTCTGGGCAACACAGTGTTGCCCATATGGTCGAATGCTCTCTCTCTTGCTCCATCAGATGCTGGTGCCGTGGCCGACAGGCAAGTGCAGTTTTATATCTCTGAGCTGCTCATTAAAAATCCTTACGAACAGACGATTTCGGAGAACAGTAAGGCAGTCGCTAACGCGCAAACCTACCTGCGCGAATCGAATGGTCCTGACAAGATTCTTCGATCCATTGTCGACAGCATCAACCGCGAAGGGCACGGCGATACCCTTAGCAACTACGCTCCTAATTACGGCGACGTACTGACAGGTCCCAACGCTGTCGACGCAGCATACACTCCTGACGGCTGGGACTCGGTGATCGACAACATTCGAGGACACAAATTGGAGTCATCGGAAGACTCCTGTGTCATCGGATCAGGATCGAAAATCGCGGGAATGAAGTACGGCAGCGAAAGCGAACGCGAGGTCGAGGAGTTATACATCAGCAACTACATTCAGCGCTGGACGTCGTTCGTGGCAGCTCACCACGTTGAACCGTTCCACGGCAGCAGCGACGGGGCGCAGAAATTACGGATCCTCGCCGACAACAATCGATCGCCGCTGCTAGGTCTCGTCTATATGGCTGCGCACAATACCAATCTGACCGGGGCACCGTTGGCAGAGTCGACCTTACAGGCGCTAGGAGAAGGCGCAAAGAACAAGTTTAAGAGCGAGGTAGTTTCCCTGTTTGGTAAGTCGAACGGCTCGGCGAATCAGCAGGCTGCCAGCGCGGTCACTCTGGCCACTGGACCTACCGCAAACGAGGTTGTGAACGCATTTCTACCGCTGAGAGTTGTGACCGATCCCGCAAATCACGATAAGTGGATTAATGCCAATAATCAGCCTTATGTGCAGGCGCTCGCGGAATTAGGAGACTCCTTAGCCGGTCTGCCGGCGAAGAATGATGCCAAGGACTCTTCCAATCAGCAAGCCTTCGATCGCGCAAACAAAGCCCTGAATGCCGCTCGTACGGCCTACAACTCTCTCGGGGCAACGATTCCGAACAGCTCCTCGGGTGTAGATGTCGATCTGAAGACTCTGCTGTTGGAACCGATTACGTACGCAAGAAGGGTGGTCGATGGCGTTCCGGTGCAGCCTCCTCCCCCACCACCACCAGATCTAACCATCCCGATTCGAAAACAGGTGAATCAGTCGGCGCAAGCTTTGTGTCAGAGCGTGGAGACTCTGCGGGTGAAGTATCCCTTCGATCCGGGATCAAGTCAGGAAGCAACGATTCAGGATCTTAACAGCGTCTTTGCCCCAACTGGTTCCCTGGCCCTGTTTTCGCAGTCGCCCGATGTCGCCAAGACTTATCTGCGACAGGGAAGGGCGTGGGCTCAGAATCCCGCGTTCCCAGCAACCTATTCGCCGTCGTTCTTAGGTACTTTGAATGATCTAACGGCATTTTCCGATGCGTTTTATGGGGACGGTGGCGCGAACCCCCACTTCGATTACACGCTGACGCTGGATGGAACGGGCCATGTTCCGGCGGTACTGGAAATCGACGGCCACTCACTCGTGTACAACCCGAAAAAGGGTCCAGCGATACAGAAATTAGTCTGGCCACCTACGACGAACAGCCCGACACGATTGACGGTCAAAGCAGGAATGTCGCTTCATCTGGAGAACACTGGGCAATGGAGCTTGTTCCGCTTGCTGCAGACAGCGGACAAGCAGGTTGGGGACTTGTTCGTTTTCAGTACTGTGCAACTTGCCAACGGCAACAAGAGCCCTCTGCAGGACAACAAGGGCAATCCGGTGACGGTCCAGATCCGTGTAGATTCGCCTGCCGCTAATACATTCGGGAAAAGCTATTTTGGAAAATTGCGCTGTGAAAACCCTGCCGGGTGGGCACTCCGGTAACCGAGAAACTGCTTATGAGACGAAGATTGTTGGAGTGGGGAACGAGAAACCGTGCAACTTGCTGAGTAAGTGTGCTAACATCCACGCCCAGCTTTCCGCTTCATGGGCCCCTACTAGCGCTTTTCCCTGGGAGTCACAACATGCCTAAAGAAAGTCTTCAGAAGAAGATAGGAAGAGTCCGTCCGCCTCGCGTCCAGATTACCTATGACGTAGAAACTGGCGGCGCGATCGAAAAGAAGGAGCTACCCTTTGTCGTCGGCGTTCTGGCCGATCTTTCGGGGCAGCCCGACAAACCCTTGCTTACGGTCAAAGATCGCAAGTTTGTCGAAATAGATCGCGATAATTTTGACAAGGTACTTGCCAAAGCGGAGCCTCGCCTCGCCTTTAAGGTCGAGAACAAGTTGAGTAATGACGACACAAAGATTGGCGTCGAGCTTAGGTTCTCGAGCATGGAGGATTTTGAGCCGCAAAAGGTGGCCGAGCAGGTTGAGCCCTTGCGGAAGCTAATGGAGTTACGGCGCAAACTCTCAAACTTGCGCAGCAGCCTGTATGGAAACGATAAGCTTGACAAAATGCTGCAGCAGATTCTGAACGACGATCACGATTTGAACAAGCTGCGCACGGAAGTTGGTATACCAGAGCCGGATGCCGGATCGGGAAGGGGGAACTAACATGGCCGAACCAGCAAAGCCTTTAGCAGCAATATCGACTGCAACGGAGGAAGGCAGTCTCCTTGAGAAGATTCTCAGGGAGGGGAGACTCGCGCCCACAGACGAAGAGCGTGAGACTGCCAAGCAGTGGGTAGAGGCATTAGTGGAACAAGTGGTGACGAAAGAGATGAAGGTCTCACCGGACACGGAAGCTATGCTGAATGCACGCATCGCGGCCATCGATCAGGCTCTGACCGGCCAGCTCAATGAGATCATGCATGCCGAGCCGTTTCAAAAACTGGAGGCGTCGTGGCGTGGATTGAGGTACTTCGTCTTCCAGACCGAGACCTCCACCATGCTGAAGATCAAGGTCTTCAACATCTCCAGGGGGGACCTGCTGAAAGACCTTCGTAAAGCTACGGAATTCGACCAGAGTGAGATGTTCAGAAAGATCCACGATGAAGGCTACGGCGTGCTTG
>Ga0187783_10003364_pt1 | contig 11769 bp, 7 predicted proteins | sample 1015_SJ02_MP02_2_FD_132471 | JGI IMG/M metagenome (GOLD analysis project Ga0187783, IMG submission 132471) | Tropical peat soil microbial communities from peatlands in Department of Meta, Colombia - 1015_SJ02_MP02_20_MG | ecosystem: Environmental > Terrestrial > Soil > Wetlands > Peat | place... | reverse complement strand
GGTGGGCGGCAAATTCCCTGCCAAAAGTGCTACATTCATCAGTTCATGTCTGCGCCCAATTCCACCTTCGTTCGTGCCTGCAAACGGCAGCCGGTGGACCGCACTCCGGTGTGGTTTATGCGGCAAGCCGGTCGTTACATGGCGGAATATCGGGCCGTGCGCCAGCAACATTCGCTGCTGGAGATTTGCAAGAAACCGGAGCTTGCAGCCGAAGTCACCATCACTGCCGCAGAAATACTTGGGGTCGATGCCGCGATCATTTTCGCGGACCTGCTGCTGCCCCTCGAAGTCATGGGCCTGCCGTTTCATTTCTCAGCCGGCGAAGGGCCGGTGATCGAGAAGCCGGTCCGCAGCAAGCAGGACGTTCGGCGGCTGCGCATCGACCGGGCGCCCGAACTCGGTTATGTCTCTGAGGCGGTTGCCCTGGTTGCAAAACACTTCAGCGATGGCATTCCCGTGATTGGTTTCTGTGGCGCTCCGTTTACCTTAGCCAGCTACATGATCGAGGGCGGAGGTTCCAGAAACTATATTCACACCAAAACGATGATGTACAACAGCCCGGAGGACTGGGACGCGTTGCTGCAGAAACTCGTTGCCGTTACGGCTGAGTATTCGGCCGAACAAGTCCGCGCCGGAGCCGACGCCATACAGATTTTCGACAGTTGGGTGGGATGCCTCAGCGTTGAGGACTACCGGCGCTACGTTCTTGCTCACGTCAAGGGAATGGTGAAGCAACTTCAGCGGACTGGAGTTCCCATCATTTACTTCGGTACGGACAGCGCAACCTTGCTTCCCGCGATGAGCGAGACGGGCGCCGAGGTGATTGGACTCGATTGGCGAATTCCGCTCGATGAAGGCTGGGAGCGCATCGACCATGGGGCTGGAGTCCAGGGCAATCTCGATCCCGTTTTGCTTTTCGCCGACTGGAAGGAATTACGATCTCGCTCGCAAGACATTCTTCGCCGCGCCGCAGGGCGTCCCGGTCACATTTTCAATCTTGGCCACGGCATTCTTCCGGAAACTCCGGTCGACAACGTCAAGAACCTGGCGCGATTCGTGCAAGAATACTCAATCTCTGATTCGCCCCCTGCTTCTCGAATGAAGCAAAAGCCGGGGACCGGAAGCCGATGACTCGTGTGGCCATCGTTGGCGGAGGCATTTCCGGACTCGCCGCCGCCTTCGAGCTGGAACAAAGACGACGAGCCGGAGCCGATGTCGAATACACTCTTTATGAATCCTCGCCGCGACTCGGCGGCGTGCTGCGCACCGATCACATTGACGGATGTGTCGTCGAAGCCGGGCCCGATTCCTTCATCACCGAAAAGCCCTGGGCCGCCGACCTCTGCCGCGCGCTGGGTCTGGGCGACCAGCTCATCGGCTCCAACGATTCCGGGCGCAAGACCTACATCCTGACGCGAGGCCGCCTGGTTGAAATCCCCGACGGCCTGATGTTTCTGGTGCCGACAAAAGTTCTGCCAACCGGATTGTCTCCGCTTTTTTCCTGGAAAACCAAGCTGCGCATGACGCAAGAATTCTTCCATCCACCGCGCAGCATCGACCGCGACGAGTCGGTTGCCGATTTCGTCGAGCGGCATTACGGCAGTGAGATGGTCGACCGACTCGCCGATCCCCTCCTGTCCGGCGTCTACGGTGGAGAGGCGGCCAGCCTCAGCGTGCGTGCGGTGCTTCCGCGTTTTGCCGAGATGGAACGGACCCACGGCAGTCTGGGTCGCGCCATGCTGGCCGCCCGCAAGCAAATGTCGGCCGCTGCGCAGCGCGCCCCCGCTTCGTTGTTTACCTCGCTGAAGAATGGCATGCAGGATCTGGCCGAAGCAGCCGGGGCAAATCTAGATCCCTCCTCAGTGCTGACCAATGCGCGGGTACAGGCGATTCAGCCCCAGCCGGAAGCGGGAGGATGGCTGGTGTCGGCGGGACTGAAGTCCGATTATTTTGACGGAGTGATTCTGGCGCTTCCCGGCTTGGCGGCGGCAAACCTGCTTGGCCTCGTCAGCCTCGAGCTTTCCGAAGAGCTGGCGGCCATTCCCTACACCTCCTCCATCACCGTCGGACTGGGCTACGATGACAGGGTGCGCAGATCCCTGCCGTCCGGCTTCGGATTCCTGGTGCCGCGCAGTGAAGGGAAGCGCTTGCTGGCCGCCACCTTTGTGCATAACAAGTTTCCCCATCGCGCCCCGGACGATCGCGCGCTGCTGCGTTGTTTTCTGGCCGGAAAGAATGCCGAAAATGTCTGGCCGCTCTCTGACGATCAGATTATCGGGATCGTCCGCAACGAGCTGCAGGAGATTTTGCACCTGGGTGCAGAGCCGTTCTTCGCACGTGTGTACAAATGGAAGTCGGCCATGGCGCAGTACGGAGTGGGGCATCTCGATCGTCTCGACAGAATCGAGCGATTGTGCCAGAAGTTGCCCGGCCTGGCTTTGGCGGGCAACGCATATCGAGGAATTGGCGTACCCGACTGCGTGCGCTCGGGGCGCGAAGCGGCCATGAAATTAGCACCCCTGCCGTCGCGTTCGGACCAGCGGTAGGAAATCAAGCAGCAGCCGGGTCCACGACGGACTCGGCGTCGGTCCTCGACCGGTCTTCCGTGGGCAACTGCACGGTTATGACCGTTCCCCCCGAGTTCGAGTGGATTTCCAGCGTTCCGCCAAGTTGCCGCAATCGTTCTCGCATGCCGCGGATTCCGACACCGGGTGTGCCCGACGTTGCCATCTCCTCCCGCTTTTCAACTGGAATGCCCTTACCCTGGTCCTCGATATCAACCAGAATCTGTTCACGCTGCTGGCGGACGCGGATTTTCGCAACCGGGCTTCCGGAATGCCGGTGAATATTCGTCAAACACTCCTGCACGACTCGGAAGATCGCTGTTTCCACTTCGCTCGGTAAACGGGGAAAGTCTTCGGCTAGGTCGAGGTCAACCTGAATCCGGCTGCGCTGGACGAATCCGTCGACGTACCAACGAAGCGCCGAGGCTAAGCCGGCTTCATCAAGCAGCGGAGGATGAAGCAAATGGGAGATGGTGCGTACTTCCTTGCTCATGTCGCGAACCAGGTTTTCGCTGTCGTTCAGGGCGACCGTGATGGTGGAGAGTCGCTCCAGATCGCCACGGACCAGGGACAGATTCATGGCCAACGCCGCCAGAGTTTGACCAACGCTGTCGTGGAGTTCGCGAGCAATGCGGCGCCTCTCGTCATCCTGCAATTGCATGAGGCGCGCAGAAAGCTCGCGCAAGCTTCGGTTGACCGCGTCCAGATCCGCAGTGCGCTCGCGCACCCGCTCTTCGAGTTCCGTTTGTGCCTGAAGCAGAGCTTGGTTCTGATACCGGCGCGTTTCTCCCATGAGTATGACAACCACGGACGAGATCAGGAACACGAGGCTGCCGGCAAATTCGGGCGTGCTGGGCATGGCAAAGGAATGAAGGTTGGGGAGGAATCCGAATGTGCTTCCAAGCAGGCTGATGACAATCGCCGTGATGGCGGGTCCAACGCCGCAATACCACGCGCAGAAGGTCACAACCAGAAATAACAGCACCTGGCATCCGCCGCTCGACACGATATTGTGTAACGGACCGCAGATCAGCGAGGCGGACAAAGCACACCCGATTGCCACCAAATACGCTAGATAACGATGCGCTGAGATTTTTGCCGAGAGCGAAGTATTGGTCCCCATGGTCCCCTATGCCAGGTGTAGCGCCTGGTAAACGCTAAGGTGACTGAGGGCAGGCTGCGATCACGCCGCTCTGCCGCGGTCAAATGGCCAGCACTACGTTCATGATAGCAGACCAGGGTGCGCGCACCTAGAAATTGGCGCTGGTCGGCCTCTTGCCCGGATCAGAGGATTTCAGCCTTCTGGCGGGAACACCCTGGCGGCTGCAAGTGGTGCGAAAGTGGTGGCCGGGCATCAGGATGCCTCTGTTTCGGCAGCAAAATGTAAAGCGGGATGCGTTGTTGCGAAAAGAACCCAAGCCAGTGCGATTACGACGAAACACACCACACTGCCCTCCGGACCTACGGTTCCCCCGCTGAGCCAGTCCGGCCCGCGCAGCGAAGAACGCAACAGATGGCCGGGAGAAAGCATCCCGCTATCGGGAACCGAGTAAAAGAAGCTCTCACCCCAATCCCAGGCGGCATGGAAGCCAACCGCGAACCACAGATTTCCAGTTCTCCGGAGGGTGAGGCAGAAAAACAGACCGATCCCGCCGGCGGCCAGCAACCCTGGCCATTGCTCACCCCCGTTCCTCAAGTGAATCAGGCCGAATGCGGCCGACAAGGCAATGGCGGCGGGCCAAAAGCCGATCCCTCGCGCCAGGGTGAACTGGCTATAGCCACGAAGCAGGAATTCCTCGAACAGTCCGACCAGCAAAAAAAAACCAGCCCAGAAAACAGCAAATCGGACCAGGCGCACTCCGTGAACTGCAAGATGACCGAAGGAGAAGGAATGCAGCCCGTAGAGGGAGACCATCAGCAAGCTGATCCCGCCAAATCCCCAGACGGCGCCAATCCAAAATCGAGCTCCAAGAGCCTGCCTTTGCGGTAGTCCATACACGCTCCAGCGACGATGCTCGATTCTCGACAGCCCGATTGCCGGGACTACCGCGGCAATGAGACTCCCAAATTCCTCCAGCAGAGTCGACCACAAGCCGCTGCGGCCGAGCTCGACAGACCAGGCCAGCCCCGCCGCGAGTCGCTGCAAGAAGACAAACAAGAGTGCATAGATCGCCAATCCCCACCCTGGCCGCAAGCCATCGGAGCCGAAGAATAGGATTCGAGCATAAGAAGGGGCGTTGGCCGCGGCAAACGCCGGACCGGGCGGGGTAGAACTCGACTCGGGATCGTGCTGGCCGTTTCTGTCAAGATCCATCATTTGAAAACTTTGCCCGTGATAGCCTCCGACATGGTAAAACACTCGGCTCGACTTTATGCGTCCCTATTTCACGCGTGAACGTTTTGGCCGTTCGCAAGGTTTTGCCGGATTGCTCTTGCTGGCATTCTGCGCTCAGGCTGTATGGTTGGTTCATGCCGAACTGCGGGCTGCGGGTCCGCCGGATGCAGAGGAGGCGGTCCGCATTGGCGAGGGGTGGAAGCAATGGCATGGCAGAGGGATCGCTGCGGCTCCGCTGCTGGATCCAGAGGAGAACGCGATGCGAGATCCCCTCGGGGCGGATAGTCGTGGCTTTGACCCCGAACACTCGCCGTTGCTCTACCTGGCCTCGGCTGCGCCTCTTCTCGCCTGGCCCCGCGATCTGACGCCCGATTCCTCGGCGTACTGGCGGTGGCTGCCGAGGCTCCCCTTTCTGGCCGGTGGCGTCTTTCTGGGAGCATCCCTGTGGTACGTGGCGCGCCGGCTCTGCGGAAACACCGGCGGATTCGTGGCTCTAACGCTGTATTGTTTTTCGCCCTCGCTGATACAAGCCAGCGCCGCATGGCATACCCATCCGGAGATTGTCGTCGCTTGGGGAGCTTTTGGTGCAATCTTCACTGCTATCGCCGTAGCTCATACTCTGTATGCGCCGCGCGAGGTCATACTTTGGAATTGGCGGCGGATTGTGCTACTTGGTATCGCGCTCGCGATCGCCGTCGGATCGCAATTCTCCATGATCATTCTCGTGCCCATGGCTCTTGGTTTCCTGCTCTACGTTGCGCCGGTGCGACAACGGGCAGGATTGGTGATCTGGGCTGCGGCCTGCGCGCTGGGCTTCCTGCTGTTGTTCGCCGCCTACTTCTTCCGCCCTCAAGAGTTTCGCGAGGGGCTACGGCATGCGGAATTCTGGGGAGCGACGTGGCGGGGATTCACTTTCCCGAGTGTCTACAAACAGACTTTGATCGAGATCGTGCGCGCCTCGCCGGCGCTTGTTCTGGGGCTGCCGGTCACGCTGTTCACGTATGCGCTGTGGCGGCGCACACGCTATTTCGGGAACACAGCACCTTTGTTGGTCGCGGTGCTGTTCGTGATTTTCGCCATGGCGCATCCTCACAGCGCCGGTGCCGGATTTTTCCTGGCGGCTGTTCCTTTTGTTTTTCTTTTTGTTGCGGGCGTTCTCGCCGATTTGCTGGAAACCAGTTATCGGCCCTTAGTCCTGGCGTGCACGCTGGCGATGCTGGTGACTTATGTCCTGCGCACACTCCTTGCGTTGGCCGAGGTTCCGCCGGGCTGAGCTTGCGGGGCGAAAGGTCTGACTGCAGCGACCGGGTCACGTGCTTCGCTCATTCCTCCACCTCCAGCGCGAAAACTTCGAGCTCCTTGCCCTGGACGATGTTCATCGTCGGCGTGCCGCATTCCGGACAGGCGAATGACTGCACTGAAGAAAGCACCCGCTTCTCCTTACAGCGCGGACAAAGCACTGCCACCGGAACATCCTCAACAACCAGCTGGGACCCGGCCAATGGCGTGTCTTGGCAAGCCAGTTCGTAGGAGAACAGCAGTGCATCCTTTACCACGCCGGAAAGCGCACCCAGCCTGAGGTGGACGGCGTTCACCTTCACACGCCGGCGTTGCGCCTCGTCTGCGGCGGCGTCCACAATCCCCATGGCGATCGACAGTTCATGCATCCTGCGATCCCTTCCCGGCATTATCCCGAGTGTAGTCCCTTTCCGAGCTTGGCTGGGCTGATGGAATCGGAAAATCAGTCACGATGCCGAAAGTGAATGACCACGCTGTGGGGGATGTAAGAGTCGGATTCGCCCTTCGGGATCTCGATCTGCAACTTCCCCAGTTTGGTCAGTGCTCCCCCATCCACCGCGGAAATTGCCGGGGAATTCCAGACCTCCAATTGGTAGCGCCGCCCGGGCCTTCCCGATACCTTCAGGCTCAACTGTGTTTTGGCGGCATCCCAGGATTCCTCGAGGACGCGCAGCTCGCGGCTCATGCTCCCGAGATTCGGCAGCTGATTCGACAACGACAGTCCGAAATCGTCCTTCATGTGAATGACAAGCCGGGTGGGCTCGTTCAGCGGAATGCGCACCTCGAGGTGCTGATCATTCGCGTTGGGTTCCATTTTGAATGCCACCGGCTGGCCGTTCCGTCGCACCTCCACGATTTGGGTGCGCAGGCTGAACGCGGGAGAATATTCCAGCCAGCAGTCCCCGGATCCCGAGCGTGTGACGTCGACGGTAATGGCTTCGGGCGTCTTACGGTATTCGAAGTCCAGGGCCACGCCGCCCACACGCACTTTGTGAATGGCCAATGAGGTCCAGTCCGCCGGGATGTGTGGGGCCAAAGTAATTTGGTGCTTTTCAGCGTCAGTTTCTAGCCCGAGCATCCCTCGCAGAATCGGGCTCACAACCATGGCCGCGGACCAGATCTGGTGAGGAGAGCTGGTGGCAAACGACTCGTAATAATCTCCCGACAGAACCTCGGTGAAGTGGCCGAGTGCACCATCGAGGCCCAGCAGCGCGTTCGAGCGCAAATTGAAATACGCCGGAAATTCACGATGATAGCGGTACTCGCCCACCGACGCCCACCCGGTAAAGAGCGGCCATACGGCTCCGTAGTGATACCCGGAGCCATCGTAGACGCCCGACTGGCTGGAGATGATCCGCATGCCCCAGTCTGTCTGGTGTTCTTCGGCAGCCAGTTGCGTAATCGTCTGCCCCGCACGGCTCGCCTCCGGCAGGCCAAACCACATCGGCACAGTCGTCAACACGCTGAGTTCATCGGAGCGCTGATTGTCGGGCTTGAGAGCAAAAGCATAGAACTTCTGGTCGGCTGACCAGTAAGCCCGTTCCAGGGTTGACTTGCCCTGTTCGAATTCTTGGGCAAGCCGTTGGCTGACATCGTACTTTCCAAGAAGCCGCGCCAGATTCGAGAGAGCCCGCAGTGCTTCTACACCCAGTCCGGCCTGGTAGTATTCGTTCTTGACCGGAAGCAGTGGGCCGCCTTCGACCCAGCCATGCCCGACCCCTGCATTTTGCGCCAGTGCTTGCGCGTCATACGTCGAACGCAGGAACTGATACGCGCGCCAGACGCTATCCCATTTTTCCCGCGCGAAATCCAAATCGCCGCTTTGGGCGGCGTAATCGTTCATGGCAATGATGAACAAAGGTGTGGCGTCGGCAGAAACGTAAGGGTAGGGATATTCCTTGAACCACGGAACCAGGCTGGCGCTTTGCGAGATCTCGTGCGGCACTTTGCCGTCTGGACGCTGATATTTGCCGATGAAGTCGAGCGCGGTTCGAGCTGTGGCGTAATCGCCCTCGGAGTTCAGAGCCAATGAAGTCCACAGAGAATCCCGGCCAAAGAACCAGGCGAAGCCGGGACGCTGGCCAACTCCGGAGGTTCGATATCCGGCGACCAGACCGGTTCCGAGATAGGGATTGTTCACCAGCCCCTGGATTGTGCTGACCCGCGCCCAATCGTAGGCCTGTTGGAGCGCCGCATCCGGCAACTCGAGACTCACTGTCTGGTCGAGATACCGGCGGTAGTACTCTGCCGACTCCCGCATCATATCGGCCGCCGACCCCAGCAAACGCTGGTAGGTCTTGCTCGCATCCTCCAGGCCCGCAACCGAAGCCGCAATGACGAGTTCCTTCGTCTCCTCTCCCTTCTGCGTCGTGCCCAGCCGGAAGGAGTTTTCCTCCGACCAGGAATAGTTGGTTTGATAAGCAACCTGGGGATTGGTTGCGGTGGGCGATCCGACCAAGGCCGCAAACTTGTGCGCCTCCTCTCCGAAAACGAAAGCGTGCCGTTGTTCCTCCCAATCGACGTAGGTTCCGCCCAACGCCGCCGGCCATTCGAGTTGAAAATCGGGAGTAAATACGGCTTCCACTTCGAGAGGTTGTTCGGTTTCGACATCCAGAACAATGAGGCCTCCAGGCTGATTGACCGGAATATTTAGCGTCTCCCGCACACGGAAGGAATCGCCGGCATAAAGGATCGAGGCCGACTCTGGACGCACGGTCAGGGTCCGGGCCAGACTCTCAGCCGGCAACACTCGACCGCCAACATGGAACAGCAGATGGAGGTTACGAAAAATCTTCAGCGGATAAACCCAGGCTTCGAAACCTCCAGTCTCGTTGCCGAACAATGCGGCGCGCATGCCGACCACGGGAAGGAACTCCCAGGAACGAATCGTTCGAGTCAGCTCCAGGCCTTGAGTCGACGGCTGCGGCCAAGACCAAGCGGAGCCAACCAGGCAGCTGAGGACGACCAGCGCGTACCAGACCGGGGAGCCGCGATGGGACCGCCAATGAGGGCCGGGCAGCAAATACATTGCTATTTTCGCTGGGGAGGGGAATTGAGCTCTGCCGGAGCTTGCAAAGTCACGGTTCACTGAATATAAGGAAGTAGGGGCGAATTCTAGCACGAGCCGACCGAGCCGGGTAACAACCTCTTGTTTTTCACACGCCGCGTCTTTCTGGGATCACTCAGCCGTTCCGCATTGGTGCTTTCACTGGAAAGCGTTTTGTCCCTTGCCTGGCCGCGCCGCTTCAAGGCTGCGTCGCCACCACAGGAAAAATCCGGGGGGAAAGAGGAATCGGCGAAGAATTCAGATCCCGGCATCAGCTTCGTGAACGTTGCCCGCGAGTCGGGCCTGAAGGCGAAAACGATCTTCGGCAGCGAACACAAAAACAAGTATCTGCTGGAAACCACAGGCTGCGGTGTCGCGTTCTACGATTACGACAACGACGGCTGGCTCGACATTTTCCTGGTAAACGGCACACGGCTCGAAGGATTTCCCGCGGGGGACCAGCCGACTTCCCATCTTTTCCGCAATAACCGCGATGGCACCTTCACGGATGTGACCTTGCAAGCGGGAGTCGCACATTCCGGCTGGGGGCAGGGCTGCTGCATCGGCGACTTCGACAACGATGGCTGGGACGACCTGTTCGTTACCTATTTCGGCAAGAATGTTCTCTATCACAACAATGGCAACGGTACTTTTACTGATGTCTCCGAGAAGGCGGGAGTAGCTGGGAACGGAAAGCGCTGGAACACCGGTTGCGCTTTTATCGATTATGACCGGGACGGCCGTTTGGACCTGTTTGTCGCCAACTACATCGATATGGACCTGGCGACCGCTCCCGTCCCCGAATCCGGCCCTTGCCTCTACAAGAGCGTTATGGTCGCGTGCGGCCCTCCCGGACTGCAAGGAGGCAAGAACATTCTCTATCACAATAATGGTGACGGCACCTTCAGCGACGTTTCCGAGGCAGCCGGGATCCATAGCGCCAACGGGACGTATGGCCTCGGCGTGCTCACCGCAGACTTCGACAACGACGGCTGGCCGGACATTTACGTGGCGGATGATTCCACCGCCAGCGCGCTCTATCAAAACAAGAAGAACGGAAAGTTCCAGGACATCGCAATCGAAGCGGGATGCGCTTTGAGCCCCGATGGCAAACCGCAAGCTGGTATGGGCGTTTCGGCAGCCGACTACGACATGGACGGCAATCTCGACATCGTGAAAACGAATTTTGCCGGCGACACTCCGTCGCTCTATCACAACCAAGGCGGGGCGAACTTCGAAGACGCGACATTTACCGCAGGGCTCGGAGCGCATACGCAATTTCTCGGCTGGGGCTGCGGCTTTTTCGATATGGATAACGACGGCTGGCCGGACATCCTGATCTGCAATGGCCATGTGTATCCCGAAGTCGAGCAATTGAAAACCGAAGCCGGCTATGCGCAACGCAAACTGCTCTATCAGAATCTGCACAACGGTCATTTCGCGGACGTTTCATTTCAGGCCGGGCCCGGAATCTCTGACCCCAGCCCATCGCGCGGGGCAGCCTTTGGAGATTTCGACAACGACGGCGACATCGACGTGGTGGTGAACTGCGTCAATGACTACCCGCAGCTTCTCCGCTGCGATTCGAAGCTCGACAACAACTGGATCAAGATCCGTACGATTGGAACGAAGTCCAACCGGAGTGGCATCGGCGCGCGCATTGCCTGTGTGACCCAGCTTCCAGGCGAACCGAAGCCCCACCGGCAGATTGACGAGGTTCGCAGCGGCGGCGGTTACTTCTCGCAGAACGATCTGCGGGTTCACTTCGGTTTGGGCAAGGCGGAGAAAGTCGATTGGCTGGAGGTCCGTTGGCCGAGCGGCCAGGTCGATACCGTGAAGGATGTGAAAGCGAACCAGGTCGTCTACGTCAAGGAAGGCGAAGGGATTACGCGCACCATGCAGTTCGCCAAGAATCCCCAAGCCGGGAAGTAGAGCTACTGTCCTGATTTAGGATCTGATTCTACCGCCGCCCCGGACCCCTCCTTCAGCGTGTGGATCTGATCCACGCGCAGGTTAGGAAACCGCTCCCGGAGCCCGCTGGGCCAGCGAATTTCTACCCCGTCAATCCGGTCGTTTTTTCCCAGGCCGAAATGCACCCGCATGTCGCTATTGGAGATGTAACTCGATCCACTCCGCACCTCGTCGACCAGGACTCGCCCTCCGGCCTTCACTCCAACTCGCGCTCCGATTCCGTCGCGATTCGATTTGGTTCCCACAGTGTGAATTGCAATCCAGTGATTGGAATTCCTAAGTTGGTTGGCCAACAAGCTTGGCGCGGCATTCATGTTGTTAATCACGGCCGAGATTCTGCCATCGTTCCACAAATCTCCCACGGCCAGGCCACGCGACGAGGCGGCAGTCGTGATCGCCGCACCAGCCGATGCCGAAATGTCGGTAAACGTTCCATCTCCGTTGTTGTGGAAGAGAATTCGGGGCTCCTTGTAGCTGCTGCCCAGATGCTGGCTGTCGACCTCCGGATATACGTGGCCATTCACCAGGAGAATGTCGGGCCAGCCATCGTTGTC
>Ga0187783_10003363_pt1 | contig 11772 bp, 14 predicted proteins | sample 1015_SJ02_MP02_2_FD_132471 | JGI IMG/M metagenome (GOLD analysis project Ga0187783, IMG submission 132471) | Tropical peat soil microbial communities from peatlands in Department of Meta, Colombia - 1015_SJ02_MP02_20_MG | ecosystem: Environmental > Terrestrial > Soil > Wetlands > Peat | place... | reverse complement strand
AAGAACGGCGGGACACTAACGTTGACAATTTCGAAGGCGTCCGGCGATTTCGTCTACGCGCAGTCCAGCGACAGTCCTGCACTGTATAAGTTGAAGAAGCAGAGTGTCGACGATCTGAATTTTGCACCTGCCGATCTCGCTCTGTGACCGAAAGCGGGCGTAATCAGGCGACCCGGCCCATGGCTGACAATCGGCCCTCGCGCTGCCAAATTCCGAGTAGCGTGACATTTCCCGAGGCTGGCGAGACATAGATGTAATAAACGAGGGAATTGCTTTCGACTTCGAAGCAATTCGCGCGTTTCGCATCTCGCAAGACCACGGCGCCTGTCGCAAGAACATGTCTCAGTGCAACGATGACTTCCGGCGGATGGTCGCGGAGATCTTCGATCGTGGCTTCGGGAATGCGGAGCTGCTTACGAAAATCCATGATTCCTCCCAAAGATCTGCTACGTGTTGTTACGCATGGGAGTACGCAGAAGTTGCAGCAGGGTACGTGAATATTCGGCAACACTGTGCTGCTTTTTCGGATTTGCCTACATCGTGTAATTCCTAAATAATGGGACTGTTAACCCATAACTTGACACTTGCGCTTGGGTGCGGAAACTTGCACTATTCCCCGACCTGAGGGGATTAACCAATCGTGAAAAAGAAAAAACGAGTGAAGCGGTCCACGCGGCTGCACAAAGATGGGCGTCGCAAGCACCGGCACTGGCAGGTGACGGTCTACTATCATGACGGCGAGAAGTTCGCTCGCGTCTACATCGACCGCGACCGCGCCGAGAGCTTCGCCGAGCGCCAGAAGAAATCGCCGGTCGTAAAGGCGACACGCATTCTGGAAGTCGACTAGTTTCAATTCTGGCTCGGCGGCGCGGATTGACGCTGCCGTTCTGAATTCGCTGCTCGCCGGGAAGCCTTGTCCCGCCTGAAGACGCATGCTATAAAAGTAGAGCTTGCTGGAATTTTCCCGCGCGCGGGATTCGTATAGTGGTAGTACGCCACCTTGCCAAGGTGGAGGCGAGGGTTCGATTCCCTTATCCCGCTCCATTTCCGAGAAGTCTATTCAGGTAGCTACCGCAGGTACTCGTGCGCGTTCGAACCGCCACAAAGGTCGATAACGGCCCATCGCATCGCCCTGGGCGACGCAAGAGCGGCAAGGTGTTCCTCGCTATCATCATTCTCTTGCTGGTCGGACTGTTTCTGATAAGCAGGACACGACAGGCTAGCCGCCCGCTTTTCCATCGTGACAGCGTCTTGGCTCGTTGACCTGGACGACCGCAGCACTAGATCGTTGACGCCCAGTCAGCCCAAGGGGACTACCTCTCAACAAGCACAAATCTTCTTGCATACCTGTAAAAGTTAGCGATAGACTCTGCGGCATTTTGAGAGAGTGATGAAGGGCCTTCTTGCCATCAGCGCAGAGAAGCTGTCAGAAGTTGAGCAGCGTCTCGCCGAGCTTTACGCAGCCAGCACCTCTTCGGCCGAACGGCTTAAGATTGCGAACGCACTGAGCTGCATTCACGCCGCAATGAAGTCCGTCTGGGAAACCTCGACGGCCATCAACGATCTGCCCCAAGACAAACTCACGATCAGGAAGAACCGATAGTCGCGGGTGGCGCTCGGTTACCCGTTTTGCGGTTTGAATTTGCGCTCAGATATGGCGTCAGTCGCCCTTGGTCCGCAGATACAACAGTGCAAATGTCGAGCCGCTCTCGTTTGGCTCGATTTCGACGATGTGCTGCTTCTCTTTTGTCCCGGCCTTGAAAACGAAGCCGCCGTTCTTGGCAGGCTTGTCGTCGCAAGCCAGCGCGTTTGACGAATCGTCATGGACCGGCCCGCCATTCGTGCAATCGAGTACCGTTCCGTATTTCGACAGCGCTTTCCGGTAATAGTGAGCTATCTTCGCGGGACCGTCGCTCGATTGGAACTCGATCACGGCCAGCTTAAGTCCGAACGCGCCTCCCCATAACCCAAACCGCGCCGCGTCCGTATCGCTGCCCGGATCCTTGTGCGGCTTAGCGCCTGGGTAAACCGGCAGCCCGACGTCAGCGGAGCTGGCGTTCTTGCTGAACACGATACCTGCACCGTCTTCGTTCTGCGCGGTTGCAAGCCTGACTGTAGATCCAAGCGCCGCCAATGTCGCAGCGACTACGAGGATGTTGAGCAGCTGTAGACGCCCGCCAAGTGTTCCTGGCATAGAGCCTCCTGTAGGAGGGTACGCCAGGCGAGGCCAGAAAGTTTCGTGGCCTCAGGCCAAACGAGGCGCTATTCGTTATGGATCATTGGGCAGGCGCCGGCTGCTTTGGCGAAGCTGGCTTTTCCGCCGTGGGTGCCATGTGCTTCGGCTTCCAGAAATCCGGATTGGCCTTGATAAATTCGTCCGGCGCATAGCTCATCTCCGCATTGAATGCCAGGAGATCGGTGCGATCGTCCGCGATGCATGACTGAACCAGGTCGGCCCAGCGCTTTCGGTCGCTTTCACCGAGCGCGTCTTCAAACGCCTTGCCGGTTCCCATCGCCGCATCGATATCCGCTCCCGATTTCCTTGGAATGAAAATCAGCACTGTCCCGGCCCGAGCGCCGTAACGCACCTCATAAAAAACATCCGATTCGGTGACGTTGGCTTTGGCTGCCGTTGCAAGGAATAGGTTCACAAGATCTTCCCAATCCTTGTCGTGTCCTGGACGCAGTTGGATCGTTTCCACCTCAAGGATCGGCTTGTCAGTGAGACTGACTTCAGGATGGTAGCTCCACTTATCGTTGTAGGTTGCGATCAGTGTCGTTGCGTCGGAGATGTACTCGGCGTCTTGCACGTTGATCTTGTCCAGTTGTGCTTTCAGCACCGCGTGTGATTCGTAGAACTTGTGCGATGCCTCGACGTCCGCAAAGGAAGCATAGCCGCTCAAGAACCATGCTTCGTCCGGCCCGCTTGTAGTTGTTGCCGCCAGATACCGTGCTGGGAACTTCGCCGCCGCCATCGCCCGGGCGTACGCCGCTTCGTTTTTCTCATGCCCGGGATCCATGCCGATCTTGACTGTCTCACGGCCAATCATCAGCACCTTGGGAGGCCCCGCCGCGGCCTGTTCTTGTGCATTCCCCGTGGCGGCAAAACACATAAGAAAGACTGCCGCGAGTGCGGCCATGATGATCTTCTTCATATATTTCTCCTCTGCCAGCATGTTTGACTGGCTGCTTGTGCGCTTGTGGGCCCGGACACGGGTACCCGTTTCAAAAGCGTTCGTCGGCGAAAAGCTGAATCGCGACGAACCGGGGCGACTCGATAAGGGAATTTCCGGTATGTGGGACTTTCCGGCGGGCGACTATAGCACTGTTCGCGCGACGAGCATAGATGGAAGAAAGAGACCCGGCTCGGGCTCAACTCCATTCAGAAAGTCAGAATCGAAGCTTACTTCGTGGGAGATTGGGCGGGCGAGGCGTTGTTCGGCGCCGGACTGGACTGCGGTGCTGATGACGACGGGGGAGGTGCGAGCGTGTAGTGGCCATTGATCAGCGGATTGCGGTCCTCGCCTTCACAATCTTCGTAGATCATGCGCTTCACGTGCGGCACCCTATGATATGTGCGGGTCAAGCTCCATGGGGCCGCCAAATTGTGTGGATCGATGACGGTCATCTGATTCTCCAAATGATCCTTGTCGACCATCCGGATCCTTTCAATGAAGTGCGCCTCCGAACTCAAGTAGGTAATCAGCACCACCTGGCCTATTCCGCCCATGGCCATGATGGGTATGGAGTCCGGCCCTGCAATCGTAAAGGGGGATTTGACGGCGATCGTATCAATGACGAGCGTCTGTCCTTCCCAATGGCCGATCGAGTCGCCCCAGGGCGTCGGCCACAAGTCGTCTTTTCCGGTGTGCGGCCGCCCGTCAGTGTAGACGTGACGGACCTCCCGACCTGAGAAGATCAGGACCGTCTCTTTGGGCGTTGGGAGAATTTCGAACATCAGCGGCGAGTCGAGCATAATGGTTGGAAATCCAAACGTGCACGTCGGTCCCGTGGTGGTCGCCGGCGCATTTGCTCCGTGCTGGATTGCTTCGTAGGCTTTTTTCTCAGATGCGACAATCTGGTCTACTCTGGCCTGCACCTCGGGTTTGTTCGGTGGTGACCACTGCATCTCCTTCAGGACTTGATCGAGCGATTCTTCGAACCCTCCTGTTGGGCCTGGCGTCGCACCGACGATTTCCCACTGGCCGCTCCAGTCCGGCAATGTTGATGACGCGGCCACAGTTGCAAGATCGATGGTCGCCAGGGCTAGAATCGCGAGAGATCCCAGGAGTACCGCGTGACGCGGGCATATGAGGTGCGAGGATTTCGAAGAATCCACGAAACTGGCGGTCGGAATGGCCATACGCTACTACCGATCTGAAATTCGCTTATAGCACGAGACGCTGGTGCTGCGTACCCGAATGATTTATCAAAGGCGCGAACCGCGAACCGGAACGCAGGCGTGAGAATAGACGCGACGAATGCGATCGTTGTGGCAGTGGGGAGCACGCGACGTCCGAAAGTCGACGCGGTGCGTGAGGCGCTGGCAACTCTCGTGCCAATTCTTGCGCCCGGAACAATGTTCGAGGTGCTCGCCGTGGATGTTCCGAGCCGCGTGCGTCACACGCCACTCTCACCCGCGGAAATGATGGCCGGCGCGCGTGAACGCGCGGAGGCATTGGTCCGCACGGCCCGTGAACGCGGCGAGGTATGGAAGTATTTCGTTGGATTGGAAGGCGGACTCGACGTGATTCATGATCGCGATCAAAGATTTGCGTTCCTTGAAAATTGGGCCTACGTCAGCCAAGAAAATGGTGCGTGCGCGTTCGGGCGATCGGGTTCGATCACGCTCCCCGATGCGCTCGCGAAGCGAGTGATCGATGATGGCATCGAGCTCTCGCAAGCGATCGATGAATTCGCCGGCGAAGAGGGAGTTCGCGATAAGCAAGGCGCTTGGGGTGTTCTGACTCATGATCTGGTCACGCGGCAGGACGCGGTCCGCGATTCGGTGATCAATGCCTTTCTACCGGTCTTGTACGGCAACCTTTACGCTGCAGGACGCTGTCCGAAGAGCTAGAATCCAGGAAATGAGAGGCACGATTCAACGTCCGGCCGCCGAGACCGATTCCCCAGCGGAACTGCGGCGGCATCTTTTCTACGAGACGTCGCATTCGCCTGCTTTGGCCGACTTGGTCGGCTACGAGAAAGCAAAGGACATCGTCGATTTTTGTTTCATTGCCAATCCCTATTATCCGACGCCGGAGATGCTCGAAGATTTGCAGAGGAATCTGCCAAACCTGATCAAGTCATATCCATCGAGCAATCCGGAGACGAGCCAGCGGCATCTCGCGGCGGTGCTGCATGTTAAACGAGATAATTTGATCATAGGGAACGGAGCTACCGAACTCATCGCGCTGATGGACGCGACGCTGCTGGATCAGGTGGCCGTTCCGATTCCCACCTTCGGAGAATACATCGAGAAAATGAAGGACCAGCGAGACGCGGAGTTATTCTCGCTCGATCCGGATCGAAGATATCAACTGCGACTGGACGAGTACCTCGAGTGGGTTCATGCGCGGCACCTGCGGTCGCTGCTGGTGATCAATCCCGGAAATCCGACGGGCCAATACTTCCCGCTGGAGGAAATGGTCGCATTTCTCGAAAGGACCCAGGATCTCGAGCTCGTGGTCGTCGACGAGTCGTTCATCGATTTCGCGGGCGATCCGATTCCAAGTCTGCTGCCGATCGCGGAGCGGTTTTCGAATCTGCTGATCGTGAGGAGTATGAGCAAGCACTGCGGCGTGCCTGGATTGCGGCTCGGCTACTGTTACAGCGCGAACCTGTACGTACTGAATCGGCTGCGCCGTTTCGTCCCAACCTGGAACCTGAATACTCTCGCGCAATATTTCTTGTCGCTTTTGCCGGCCACGGACTGTGCGTATCACGAGGCGCGCAAGCGCCTGATCAGCGATGTGCGCTGGCTGTACAACGCGCTGAAGCCGATTCCACGGCTGGACGTCTATCCCACGGGCGCTAATTTCGTTCTGTTCAAAATCAAGAATGGTATGACCGCTACCGAACTTCAGATGCGCTTGTTGACAGAACATCAGATGTATGTTCGCGACTGCTCGAACAAGCTCGGCATGGACAATTTTCATATTCGCGTGGCCTCGCAGGGGCGCGAAAAAGATTCCCGTCTCGTGGATGCGCTGCAAACCCTGGTTCGATGAAACGCCCTGTTGTCCTGATTACCACTCGCCGAACGACCCGCAAGATCCGATACGTCGACTATGTTGGCGCGCTCCACCTCGAGTTGCTGCTCCGGTTGCGTACGCTGCCGCTCATTGTTCCTGTCGTGAAGAGAGCACTGACGTGCCTGCCCGAATATATGAAACGCATGAATGCTCTCTTGATCGTCGAAGGCGAAGATATTCAGCCGAAGCGATACAGGGCGCGCAAGCAAAACTTCCGCTACTTGGAAAAGACGGATCCAATCAAGGATGAAATCGAGTTCCGGCTTATGCGTCATGCGCTGCGAAGGAAGCTACCGATCCTGGGGATTTGCCGGGGCTCCCAACTGCTGAACGTAGTCTGTGGGGGCACCTTGTACGGCGACGTCCGCAAGGAAAAGCGGTCACGCCTGAAGCACATCGACTATGCCCACTACGATAGCTATCGTCACTGGATTGATCTGATTCCTGGGAGTCCATTAGCGCACTTTTATGGGCGCCGGCGAATGCTGGTAAACAGTTATCACCATCAAGGAGTGCGGGAGTTGGCTCGGCGGTTCAAGCCCATGGCGTATTCGGACGATGGGTTGGTGGAGGCCTATTACGATCCTAGGGCTGACTTCGTGATGGGTCTGCAGTTTCATCCCGAGCGAATGCTGAAGGAGCACGCGGGTAACATGCGCGTCTGGGAGGCTTTTGGCGCCGCGGTTCATGGTAAGTATTCTCTTCGGGACAAAAAAGCCGTACAATCCCGGTAAGGCGGTCATGGACGTTCGTCGCACTTTCGTCCTTGCGGCAGCGCTCGTTGTCCTAGCGGGCGAGTCAATGACGGCGCGGGCTCAGGCGGCTGCGCAGCCAGCTGAGAATTCCACAGCAGATTCAGCGCAACAGCCGACAAGCAATCCAGACGCGAAAGTCGCTCCCGCTCCTACTTTTTCTCAAAGCGCAAATTCCTCCCAAAAGACAGACGCGCTCACGCCTCAGGCAAAGCTGATGCTTGTGCGTGACGTGGATGGCGAGTTCGCCAAGGCCGTCCAACCGATTCCCGGCGGCAAAAAGGGCTACACGGTCGGTGTTGGGAGCCCGATTAATCAGCAGAGTTTGAGCGACGCGTTGCGTCTATGGGGAACGGCCGCGAGTCCTGGCGATACGGTCCAAATCACCGGTCTGGAATTTCACGAGAAACAGATATTTGTCCAGATCAATGGCGGACCGAAGGCGCATTTTCATCTGCGCGATCACCTGCAGGTCGGAATGGTCGGGGGAATGGGCGGGATGGCATCACCGGACACGAGCCAACGCCCGGCGCAGAAGCTCGGCGCAACATTGATCCTCGCCTACAACAGGCCGCTCCAGGAAATCACTCCGGAGCAGCTGAAGCAGGCTCTCTCCGTCATGCTCGATTTTTCGAAGCAACATTCAGCCTCGGTGAATTGGGTGGACAGCCTGCCGCCGGCATTCCAACAAGCCATCAAGGACCACAAGGCGGTCGAGGGCATGGACCACGAGATGGTGCTGGCAGCGATGGGCCGGCCGGACCAGAAGGTCCGCCAAAAAGACGACTCGGGGCGCGAAACCGAGGACTGGATTTATGGTGAACCGCCGGCTCGCACGACTTTTGTGACGTTTGCCGGCGAAAAGGTTATTCGCGTCGAGCAATTCAATTGAAGCACACCGGCCGCAGCGCGTTGACTTTTCCCGCCGCGCACCCTAGCATCGTTTGTTCTGTGTAAGTCCAGCAGACCTCTTCTCATGAGAATGCGATCCATCCTTTTGGAGGGGCTATGAGTGTCAAAGTGGGGATCAACGGGTTCGGCCGAATCGGGCGCAACATTTATCGCGCCGCGCTGGGCGATCCGTGGATTGAGATTGTCGCCGTCAACGACATTACGGATTCGAAGACGCTGGCGCATCTGCTGAAATACGACTCGATTCTCGGGAACCTGCCGCACAAGGTCACTAACAACGCCGATGCGATCAGCGTAGACGGCAAATCATTCAAAGTCTTCAAGACGAAAGATCCAGGCGAAATCGATTGGGCATCGGTGGGCGCGAACATTGTCGTGGAGTCCACCGGGCTTTTCACGAAGGGCTCCGAAGCCGCCAGGCACATCCGCGGGCCAGTGAAAAAAGTGCTGATTTCCGCGCCGGCAACTGATCCGGATCACACGATCGTCCTGGGAGTGAACGAAAAGACCTATGATCCGGCGAAGCATCACGTGGTTTCGAACGCCTCCTGTACGACGAATTGCCTCGCGCCTGTGGCGAAAGTGCTGCAAGACACGTTCGGAATCAACGTCGGCAGCATGACTACGATTCACTCCTACACCAACGATCAAAAATTGCTCGACCTTCCGCATAAGGACCTGCGTCGCGCTCGCGCTGCCGCGCTTTCCATGATCCCGACCTCGACCGGCGCGGCGAAGGCGCTTCATCTGGTGATTCCCGAGCTGAAAGGCAAGCTCGACGGCTACGCGATGCGCGTTCCCACGCCGAACGTGAGCGTCGTAGACCTCACAGTTATGACCGAAAAGCCTGCGACAGCCGAGAGCGTGAACGCCGCGATGAAGGCGGCCGCTGCCGGACCGATGAAGGGCATCCTCGAGTATACGGACGAAGAATTGGTGTCGGTCGATTTCCGAGGCAACTCGCATTCGGCGATCCTGGACTCCGAGTACACGCGAGTGATCGGCAACAATTGCGTCAAAGTGCTCGCCTGGTACGACAACGAGTGGGGTTATTCCTGCCGCTGCGTTGACCTGATCAAGCTCCTCGCAGCTCGGCTCTAACGAGGTCGAGCCCTTCCGGCCGAATCACAGCGCCTACAACCATGAAAAAGTTATCGATCCGCGATTTGGAGTTGAAGGGCAAGCGCGTTTTCATCCGCGTGGATTTCAACGTGCCGCTCGAGAATGGCTCGGTTAGTGACGACACTCGGATTCGCGAGACGCTGCCGACTTTGCGGTTGGCGATCGGAAAAGGCGGGCGGCTTGTGCTCGCATCTCATCTCGGACGGCCCAAGGGGAAGGTAAATCCGAAATACACCCTCGCGCCCGTGGCCGCGCGGCTTCGAGAACTACTCGGCAAAAACGTCGAATTCGCTTCAGATTGCGCAGGTGCCGAAGCAGAAGGGAAGAGCAAGGCATTACATGATGGCGAAGTGCTCCTCCTGGAGAATGTGCGGTTTTATCCCGAGGAAGAAGCGAACGATCCGGAGTTCTCGAAAAAATTGGCGGCGCTGTGCGATGGAGTTTTCATCTGCGACGCTTTCGGCTCGGCGCACCGCGCGCACGCTTCTGTGGTTGGCATCACGAAGTTTGTGCGGCAGGCCGCGGCCGGGCTGCTGATGGAGAAGGAGCTGACGTATCTTGGGCGCGCGATTTCGAGCCCGGACAGGCCGTTCATCTCCGTGCTTGGCGGCGCAAAGGTTTCGGACAAGATCGAAGTGGTGCAAAATTTGATGAAACTCGCCGACGCCATGTTGATCGGCGGCGCGATGGCCTACACGTTTCTCAAGTCGCAAGGCTTGCCGATAGGGAAGTCACTCGTGGAAGACGACAAGCTCGACCTGGCGCGTGGTCTCCTCGAGGAAGCCCGCAAGAAAAACTTTCGCCTGCTATTGCCAGTCGACCACGTGCTTGCGGAGTCGCCGGAATCCACCGAAACAAAGATAACGGACGTCAAGACCACGCCCGACAATCTGATGGGGCTCGATGTCGGCCCGAAGACCATCGAGCTTTTCAGCGCCGAAATTTCCAAAGCGCGCACGATCGTCTGGAATGGGCCGCTCGGCATGTTTGAAAAGCCCGCATTCGCGAAGGGCACACTCGCGATCGCGCGCGCCGTGGCCAATGCTACGAAATCCGGCGCAACCTCGATCATCGGCGGCGGGGACTCGGTCGCGGCGGTCGAGCAGGCGGGCGTGGCGAAACAGATCTCGCACATTTCCACTGGTGGCGGCGCGTCGCTCGAGTTTCTGGCGGGCGAGAAGTTGCCGGGCGTCGAGGCTCTAACCAACGCTCCCGCGAGCCGCTGAAGGGAAGCTAAACAAAATTGCGACGACCGGTGATTGCAGGCAATTGGAAGATGTACAAGACGCAGGCGGACACGCGTTCTTTTTTTGAGGCGTTTCGGCTGCTGGTGTCCGCATCCAACCACTGCGACATCATCATCGCCCCCCCTTTTACCGCGCTCCACGCGGCGGTGGAAGCAGCCCGCGGCAGCAAAATCGGAATTTCCGCCCAGAATCTGCACTGGGAGCGCGAGGGCGCATTCACAGGTGAGATTTCGGCGCCCATGCTCGTCGAGGCTGGATGCAAAAACGTCATCATCGGCCATTCCGAACGGCGCCAATACTTCGGCGAAACCGACGATTCAGTGAACCGAAAGACGAAAACCGCTCTTGCCACCGGATTGACGCCGATCGTGTGCGTCGGTGAAACTTTGAACGAGCGCGAACTGAATCAAACACTGGTTGTGCTCACCCGGCAAATCCAGCATGGATTGGCCGGTTTGACCGAGGCTGAGTTCTCGCGTATTCTCGTTGCTTACGAGCCTGTCTGGGCCATCGGCACCGGGCGCACGGCGACGCCCGAAATGGCTGCCGAGGCTCATCGCGATATCCGAGAGCTGGCCGCGCGGCAATTCAGTCGAGAAACCGCTGGCAATCTGAAAATTTTGTACGGCGGCAGCGTCAAGCCCGAGAATGTCAGGGGATTGATGGCTCAGGAAGAAATTGATGGCGCGCTCGTCGGCGGCGCCAGCTTGGATCCGAAATCGTTTGCGTCGATCGTAAATTATTAGACGCGATTGCGGTAAGTCGAAAGAGGTAATGTAAAGATGCCTTCTTGGGCGAAATGGGCCGTCTCGTTACTCGTGGCTGTAGGCCTGATCTGGGTCGGCTGGCGACTAACTCCCATTCTGGTTTCCTTGCACATTGCTGTCTGCTTTGTTTTGGTAATCGTGATCATGCTTCAGAGCGGCTCGGCGGCGGATTTGGCGGGGGCGTTCGGCGGCGCGGGTAGCCAAACGGCATTCGGGCCGCGTGGTGCGGCCACATTCCTTTCGCGCGCGACTACATGGTGCGCGATCGTTTTCATGATGACGTCGCTCACTCTCTCGGTGAAGCGCAATCCGAACGAAATCAGCACCGGCTCGATCTTGGAGCAAACGCAGGGTTCGACGCCGGCGCCGGCGAAGCCTGCCGCGAAACCTGCAATTCAGATCCCCATTCAACCCGCTCAGCAGAAGCCGGCAGCGCCGGCGCAGCAAACTCCGCCAACACAGACGCCGCCCAAGAATTCACACTAGCGAACGGCTTCTGCTACAATTTGGCGGTCAACTCTCCTTGCGGTCGTGGCGGAACTGGCAGACGCACCAGCTTGAGGGGCTGGCGGTAGCAATACCGTGGTGGTTCGAATCCACTCGACCGCACCATTCCTTTTCACAGACTTTTAGGAGCAGTACAGCTCAAGGCATGAGTGTGCGTCGGTGTCGGCACACTACTCCGGCTTTGCGGGCTGGCCTAGCTTCCAGAGGATTT
>Ga0187783_10003362_pt1 | contig 11772 bp, 10 predicted proteins | sample 1015_SJ02_MP02_2_FD_132471 | JGI IMG/M metagenome (GOLD analysis project Ga0187783, IMG submission 132471) | Tropical peat soil microbial communities from peatlands in Department of Meta, Colombia - 1015_SJ02_MP02_20_MG | ecosystem: Environmental > Terrestrial > Soil > Wetlands > Peat | place... | reverse complement strand
CAGTGCGACCAGGGTGAAGACGACGCCCTTGGCCGCGATCATCACGCCGCGGTGCGGGTTGGTGGTCAGCGTGGTGCGGATCATGCCCGTGGAGTATTCCGAGCTGATGACCAGCACGCCAAGGACGCCGATGATCAGCTGGCCGATGTACAGCCCGGCCAGGCTCTGCCGCGTCGGATCGAAGTACGGCCCATGCGGCCCGTGCGCGGCACCGGTGCTGGCCAGCGCCCCGAAGCCGACGACCACGACGAACATCGCCAGCAGCGTCCAGTACGTCGACCGGACCGAGCGAATCTTGGTGAACTCGGAGCGCAGTGCCCCCGCGAGCGTCACCCGGCCTGCCGAACGAGGCAGGTCAAGCCCGACGCCGACCGCGGGCCGCAGCGTTGTCGCCGCCATCTCAGGCCACCTCTCCAGCCAGCACCGGCTGCTCGGGCACGCCCGCGTGGAACTGCACGCTGGACGCGGTGAGTTCCATGAACGCCTGCTCCAGGGACGCGTGCACGGGTGCCAGTTCGTGCAGCCGGATCGCGTTGTCGTAGGCCAGGTCGCCGACCTCGGCCTGGTCGAGTCCGGTAACGACCATCGCGCCGTCGCCGTCCTCGCGCACTGTGCCGCCCACGGCGGCGACCAGCTTGGCCAGCAGGTCCGGCTGCGGTGTCCGCACCCGCACCGTTTGCTGCGAGTTGGCCGCGATGAATTCGTCGACCGTGCAGTCGGCGATGAGCTTCCCCCGGCCGATGACCAGCAGGTGGTCGGCCGTGTTCTCCATCTCCGACATGAGATGGCTGGATACGAAGATGGTCCGTCCCTCAGCGGCCAGTGCCTTCATCAGGTTCCGGATCCACAGAATTCCCTCGGGATCCAGGCCGTTGACCGGCTCATCGAACATGAGGATCTGCGGGTCGCCGAGCAGGGCCGCGGCGATGCCGAGCCGCTGCCCCATGCCGAGCGAGAACCCCTTGGACCGCTTCCCCGCCACGTCCGTCAGTCCGACCAGGCCGAGAACCTGGTCGACCCGGCGCCGCGGCAGGTTGTTCGACTGTGCCAGGCAGAGCAGGTGGTTGTAAGCGCTCCGGCCCCCGTGCAGAGCCTTCGCGTCCAGCAGCGCGCCGACCTGGCGCATCGGCTGCTCGGCCTGCTCGAATGGCTTCCCGTTGACGGTGACCTGACCCGCGGTCGGCCGGTCCAGGCCGAGGATCAGGCGCATCGTGGTGGTCTTCCCGGCGCCGTTCGGGCCCAGGAAACCGGTGATCTTGCCAGGCGCCACGCCGAACGAGATGTTGTCCACCGCCAGCGTGTCCCCGTAGCGCTTGGTGAGGCCCCGTGCCTCGATCATGTCAGTCAGTCCCCTCAGCAGACATGTGCCAGTCGTGCTGACTGGCGCTACCAGTGTCGTGGGGGAACGCGATACGTCGCGTCGGCCGCGGGACTGATTGACGTAACCCTGCAGGGTGATTTCAGCGCTGCTGGCCGATACCCCGGAGGACGACCTCGGCGGCCCTGCGCTGCTCCTCGGGGCTGCCTGGCGGCAGACCCGACGACCAGGCTGCGCCGCACAGTGCGCGCAGGCCGTCGATCCACTGGCCGCCCCCGGTGACGGCCAGCCACGCCTCGCCGGACGTCCCGGCTGCCGCGAACCAGCCGCCGCAGCCGAACCGGCCGTCCGCCGCCGTCACCTCAGGATGACTCGCGTTCAGGCCGGTCAGATCGACGGCGACGTAGCACGGCCGCTGCGCCGAAGGCGCCAGCAACACCTCTGCCGGGCGGGTGACGCCGGTCAGCACGAGCAGGCTGTCAGCTCCGCCGCGGAACGCGCCCTCGATGTCGGTGTCCAGCCGGTCGCCGACCACGAGCGGTCGTTTCGCCCCGACGCGCTCGACAGATTCGGCGTGCAGCGGCGGTTCCGGCTTGCCGGCCACGACCGGCTGGCTGCCAGTCGCGTGAATGAGGACCTGAGCCAGTGACCCGTTCCCCGGCTGCGGGCCGCGCGACGTGGGCAGGGTCCGGTCGGCGTTCGACAGGACGTACCAGGCGCCCGCGTTGATGGCCAGCGCCGCCTCGGCCAGGAGCCCGTAGTCGATGTGCGGCGAATAGCCCTGCACGACCGCGAGCGGCCCGACGGCCGCCGACGTGACGGGGCGCAGGCCCCGCTCCCGCACGGCCAGCCGCAGCCCGGCGCCGCCCACGACTAGCACCGGCGACCCGGCAGGCAGCCGCTCGGCGAGCACGCGCGCGGCTGCCTGCGCCGACGTGACGATGTCGGAGGCTGTAGCGGGGATACCCATGGCGACCAGCTGCGCCGCGATCGCATGAGGGGTCCGGGACGCGTTGTTGGTGACGTACGCCAGCTTCATCCCGTGACCGGACGCAGCGGCCAGCGCGGCGGCCGCGTACGGGATCGGCGTGCCGCCCAGGTAAACGACCCCGTCGAGGTCGAGCAGCGCGGCGTCGTAGTGCTCGTTCAGCGGGCCAGGACACGACTGCGGAGTCGTTCTCGGGCTGCGGCCGGGCGCGCCGGGGCCAGCGCCAATGACCGCGTTCCCCCCGCTCAATCGGAGTCCCCGGGCTTTTCGCGACGAGCCTTCAGCGTCGCCCGCACACTGCGCAGGGCGTCGGTGTAGTGCCGGAGATTGGGTCGCATGGCCGCAGCCAGGGCCAGATGCTCGGCTGCCGCGCTGGGGTCGCCGGTGCGCGCCAGCGCCAGGCCGAGGCCGAACTGGGCGTAATCGTCGGTCGGGCTGGCATCGACGATGCGCCGGAAATTGCCCGCCGCTTCCGCGTACTGGCCGGTATCGAACTGGGCCCTGGCCAGCGCCTCCAGGACGCTCCGGGACCGCGGCTCGGCGGCGGCCGCCCGCTGGAGCAGCTGCGCGGCTGCCGCCGGGCTGCCGCGGCCCAGCAGGTCAAGACCACGCTGGTAGAGCTGGTGGGTGTCGGCCGTGCCCGCTGGCTCGGCGGGCTCATGCTCGGCAGGAGAAGACGCCGGATCAGCAGGCTGCTTGGCCGGTTGGTCCGGGCGGGAATCAGGCCCGCCCCCCGGTCCTTCTGTCATACGTGCCAACCCTTCCGTCCGGCGAGGAGCCGACGCCGCAGCGGCCGCCGGGCCTCGTCCTTGCGCCGTTCCGCGGCGTGCGCTACGCCGAGGATCGGGTGAGCGGGCTCGCCCGGGTAACTTCCCCACCGTACGACGTGATTGCTGCCGATAACGAGACCAGGCTCATGGCCGCCGATCCGCACAACGTGGTCAGGCTCATCCTGCCCCGGCATCAGGCTGGCGTGCCCGGCAGCCCCTTCCAGGACGCGGCCCTCGATCTCGCCAGGTGGCTTGCCGACGGGATCCTGGTCGCGGACCCGGTGCCCGCGCTGTATGTCTACGAGCAGGCCGCGGTCGGTGGCGCCGTGCTCCAGCGGGGCCTGATCGGCGAGCTCGGACTGGCTCCGTACGCAGCCGGCATCGTACAGCCGCACGAGAACGTGATGCCCGGACCAGTGGCCGACCGGCGCCAGCTCATGGAGGCCACCCGGGCGAACCTCGAGCCGATTTTTCTGCTGTACCGAAACGGGAACGGGGTGGCGGCAGGGCTGGTCGACGCCGTCGCCGGCGGCCCGCCGCTGGCTGAGGCCATCACCGCGGACGGCCTGCGGCACCGGTTGTGGGCGATCACCGACCCTGGGCAGCTGGCCGCTATCGCGGCCGACCTGGCACCGCGGACCGCGCTGATCGCCGACGGCCACCATCGGTACGCCGCCTATCTGGAGCTGCAGCGCCGGAACTGGCAGCGGGGCGCGGGACCGGGGCCGTGGGACCGCGGGCTGGCGCTGCTCGTGGACTCCGCCGCCTACCCGCCGCACGTCGCGGCCATCCACCGGGTGGTCGAGGGCCTGGTTCCGGCGACCGCGGCGCGGCTGGCGTCGACCGCATTCGAGGTGCGCGAACTGCCCGATGGCACCCGTGACGTGCCGGAGATCCGCACGCAGCTCGCCGGGGCGTGCGCCGACGAGGTGGCGTTCGTGGTAGCCGGGCACGGCCGGGCGTGGTTGCTCAGCCATCCGGACCCGGCTCTGCTGCGTGCCGCCGTTCCCGAGCAGCCCGCCGAGCTGTGGCAGCGGGTCGGCGGCACCGTGATGGCTGACCTGCTGTTCGCGCGGATCTGGGGGGTAGCCGATGATGAGCGGAGCGTACGGGCGTTCCACGACCCGGCCGAGGCGGTAGCAGCGGCCGACTGCCGGGCGGGGCAGTTCGCGGGCGGGACCGCGGTGCTGTGCTGCCCGATGACGGCGGCGCAGGTGTATGAAGTCGCCGCGCTGGGCCGGAGGGTGCCGCGCAAGTCGACGTCGTTCGGCCCGAAGCCGCGTACCGGCCTTGTGATGCGCCTGTTCGCTGAGGGCTGAACCGGGCAGGCCTGCAGCGTCAGCTGCCGCGGGCCCGCCTGCTTACCCGCGCCGGGCCAGGTAGTCCGCGATGATCTCGTGCGCGCGTTGCTCGCCGAAGACCGGACCGTGGCCACCGTAGACCGTGCGCAGCGGCAGCTCTGCCAGCCGGCGCAGGCTGGTGGCGAAGTCGGCCGGGCTGGACCGCGGCAGCTCGTCGAGCAGCGGCTCACCTTCGACCAGGACATCACCGGACACCAGCTCCTGTGAGGCCGCTGCCCACAGGCAGATGCTGCCCGGCGAGTGACCCGGGGTGTGCAGCACCGAGAAGGTGCGGTCGCCGAGGTCAATGACGTCGCCGTCAGTTAGCCAGCGGGTGATGCCGACGGCCGGCGTGCGGAATTGGGTCAGGTCGAACCCAGCGTCGGGGAGCGCCCTGATGAGCAGGTCGGGAACGGGCTCGCCGGCCGCCTCCAACTCGTCGAGGAGCGCGGCCGGGTAGGTCGCTGCGTGCAACGTCACGTAGTCACCAGCCGCCTGTATGACGTCGCCATCGTCGGGGTGGGCGGCGCGCTCGGTGAACTCCCCCAGCCCGCCGAAGTGATCGAAATGGCCGTGCGTCGCGACGGCGATCACCGGCCGGTCGAGCAGGGCGGCCAGCTCGTCGGCGAGCCTGCCGACACCGAGGCAGGAATCCACGAGCAGGTGCGCCGTGCTGCCGCGGACCAGCCAGGCGTTGGACCGGACGTAGTCGTGCACGTGCGGCTCGGTGATGCGGAATATCCCGTCGCTCACCTCGGTGACGTCGAACCAGCGCTCGGCCACCGGTAGCGGCGGGCGCTGCGCGGCATTGGTCATGCCGGCCTCCTGGTGATCTGGGGACTAGCTGGCATTATGTCCGGCCTCTGGGCAGTGACGCGCCCGCCTTCGCGCGGCGGTGAGCGAGCCGACGGGCGTCAGCGCCGCCACAATCGCCCGGTCGCAATGCGAGCGCCCTCGGCGAGCGCCGCGAACTTGGCCCAGGCCACCCTCGGATCGATCTCGCGGCTGCCCGCCTGCGAAGCGAATCCGCAGTCGTTGCCGATCATCACGTTCTCGCGCCCAACGAGGTCGGCGTAGCGCACCGTGAACTCCGCGATCAGCTCGGGGTGCTCCACCCAGTTGGCCCCGTTGCTGAGCATGCCAGGAATGATCACCTTGCCATCGGGCAGCTTGACGTCCTCGAAGGCGTGGTAGTCGTGCAGGTGCCGGGTGTTCATCACTTCGAACGAGACCGCTTGGGCGTTGACTTGCAGCATCGGCTCGATGAAGTCCCGCAGGTGAAGGTCGTGAATGTGCGGACCCTGGTTGATGCCGTAACAGGTGTGATAGCGGACCTTCTCCGGTGGAATGTCCCGGAGTGTGTAGTTGATGAGCTCGACCATCGCGCCGACGTGCCGGGCCCGTTCGGTGGGCTCTGCGTCGGCATGCCCCCAGAGCCGGGCCGCGGCGGGATCGTCTAGCTGGATGAGGAACCCGGCATCGATGATCGCCCGGTACTCCTCGTGCACCGCATCGGCGAGTGCGGTGAGAAAGTCGTCGTGCGAGGAGTAGTACTCATTCTGCTGCGCGGCCAGGCCGGTCGGCATGGCGGCGGACATGAACACCTCGGTGTACCGCTGGCTGGCCAGCGCGGCCTTGAGGTTCGCGATGTCCGTCGCAACCGCTTGCTGACCGGTGTAGGTGACCGGTCCCCGGCACACCAGCCCGCGCTGCGGGCTCAGCATGGCACCGAACATGGCGATCTTGAAGTAGCGCTCGTAGTACTCGGGGAACTCGCCGACCTCCGGCCACGAACTCGTTGGCGACTCGAACTGACCGTCCGTGGGCAGCTCCTCGAACCCGCCAATCCGCTCCGTGAGATACGAGGCAAACCCGCTCTTGCGCTGTTCGCCGTCGTTGATGATGTCGAGGCCCGCCGCCAGCTGCTTGCGCACGCAGTCCTCGACGGCTGCGGTCACGCGCGTCTCGAACGCCTCGCGGTCATACGGCTGGCGGTTCTCCTTGGCGCGCATCAGCTCGATAAGGTCGTCCGGCCGCGCGATGCTTCCGGTGTGTGTCGTCAGGATGCGATCCGTGCTGGTCTTCATCAGCGAGCTCCTTTGTGGCCGGTCGCTTTATGAAACCCGGCGCGAGCCCGCTGCCGTCAAGGATCAAATCCCAATAAGGACGGCGCCTTTCCCTCGCCGCCCGGCTCAGCGCGGCCCCGACGGGCGTCCGCCCAGCCGCGCAGCCAGCCGTCATGAAACCAGCGTCCGAACAGCTGGCCGCCGTAGACCACCCAGCCGACGCCGATCAGCCACGACTGAACAATCAGCACAGTGCCCAGCGCGCCGTAGCTCACGGCGTTCCTGATGATGAGCGGCTGGAAGACGAGGCCGGAAAAGACCCGCAAGCCCGCCAGCGCCACCACGGTGGCGATCGCGCCCGGCCACGCCGCCAGATAGCTCACCCGGCCGCCCACGAGGAAGTGAAGCCCCCACCAGAAGAAGGCCAAGCCGAGCAGGACTGCCACCGCCACCCGGCCCACCGTCTCGGCCACCCCGCGGTGCGTCACGGTGCCCACGATGGCCGCCGCGTAGATGTAGGCGACCAGGGCGAGCGCCCATACCGCCTGACGCCAGATCTTGTGCCACGGCCCAGCCGGGAGCCCCCAGATCCGTTCAAACCCGCCCTGCACGGTGCCCGCGAACGCCACCCCGGCGACAGCCAGGAACACCGCACTGAAGACGCTCGTCGTGCCCAGCACCCGGGCCGGCGCCGAAAACAGCCGTGTCACCGCGACCGCAGAGGAGCCGGTCAGACCCATCCCGTAGACCACCCACCCGGCGAGCCCGTGATGCGGGGCCGGACCGGCCGCGGCGACGACGATGAGCAGTGGGATTACCGTGAGGATGGCCAGGGCAGCGAAACCCAGGGCCCGGTACATGAGCTCGAACTCCTTGGCGCTCCCGCGAAGGGACTTCATCCGGAGGGCGCGCCAGACTCGATCGGCGCGCTCCAGGACCGAGCGATACATCGCCCGGCACGAGCTCTGGACGGTCCGCCGCTCGATACCTCCGTCGCGCCGCCGCCGCATCGCGTTATCGCCTCGCTGGACAGGGCCCCTGAAAGCGACGGCCGCCGCTCCAGCACCATGATCGTCGCATCAGCTCCGATTCATTTCCCTGAAGCTGCCGTTGACACCAGAAGGCTGGTTCGCAGCCGACGCCGGTTCAGATCACAGGTTCGCGGCGATTCCGGTTGTTTCTTCGCTGGCTCCCGGCTCGTCGGCGGCCGCATACTGGCGGGCATGACCGGCGAGCTGGCGGCCACGCCCGAGGAACTCTGGTCCGACTTAGATGCCGCCTGGCGGGAGGCATTCCGCCAGGCCTGGGAGGCGTTCCGCACCGGGAACATTCCGATCGGCGCGTGCGCCGCCACGCCCGATGGCGTGATCGTGCACGCGGCGCGCAACCGCGTGACCGACAGCGACGGACCGCACGGGGAGGTTTTCGGGTCGACACTGGCCCACGCCGAGGCGAACGTGATGGCCAGACTTCCGTACCGTCAGACGGATCGCCTGGTGCTGACCACCACGCTCGAACCGTGCATTCAGTGCTCCGCCGTGATCCGCCTGGGACCCGTCGCCACCGTCCGGTACGCGGGCGCCGATCCGCTCTGGGACGGATGCCATGACTTCAGCCCGCTGTCCCCGCGCGAAGCCGCCCGGTCGGCCAAGGTCATCATGACGGGCCCCCGCGACGACGACATCGGCGTGTTCGGCACGCTCATCTCCCGGCTCGGGCCGGGTCTGGTCAGGAGCTCGGCGGCCGAGTGGCTCCGAGCTTCGGGTCAGGGCGACGTCCTCGATCTGGCCGTGCAGCTGCAGGCGAGCGGGGAGGCGCGGGCACTGGCAGCCCTGGACGTGCAGGAGGCATTCGGGTATTTGTGGCCGCAGTTGCGATCGCTCCGGGCCGCGCAGGTGCCCGGCTGACGCTGGCCGGAGCTGCCACGGGCAGCCCCGCCTCGGCCCCAGCCATGGAAGACCCTCGTCACTCCGCGTGCAGCTCGGTGCGCAACTCATGGCTGCCATACTCGGTCGCGCTTTCGTAGTACAGCCGCAGGCCAGCAGGAAGCCTGATGGCAGAAACGTAACGCAACGCGCCGCCACCGAACGGACTGGCAACCGGACCGGCCGCAGGAATGTAATGCATACCATTCCATCGTGCTATTCCGGTCTTTTCTTCAAAATTTTCCTCGGCCGACGCACGGCCGTCGAAATAGGCATACTCGCCCACCACCGACGTGAGCCGGGTGCCGCGGCTATACCAGGTGCCCGGCCGGGGCACCAGGACGGACTTGCCGGTAATTGCATCCACGCTGACCATCCGATCGGCGTTGTCGGCACCCTCGGTCAGCGGATGCACGGTCGCCAGGACGCGCAGGTCCGGGCCGCGGACCAGCACCGGGTCCTTGATGCCGAATTCCGCGCTACCGGGAAAAACCGTCTGGCGCGTCCGGGCATTGAAGTCCGTTGGCCGCCGTGCGCGCAGCCGCTCGATCCGCCAGTGCTTGGAATTGAACGTGGCGCAGCTCAGATACAGATCCCAGTCACCGTCGGGTGTCACGTCCAAGGCAGGGCGCTCCAACGACTCTGCGTCCATTTCCTCCTTGTCGATGACACACAGCGTGTCGAAATGAATACCATCGTCAATCGGGGACCGAGAAACGTAGGCCCGGTTGCCCCGTCCCTTGTCGACGGGGTGCCTATCGCGGTAGGCGAGGTAGATGGAGTCACCGTGCACAAGCGCACTGGCGGCACCGATCCAGTTGCCAGTGCCGTGCGCAGCGTGCAGCACCGGCTGACTCTCGTCCCACTGCGGCAGCAACCGCAGCCCGCGGGGTCCGTTTGCCTGCGCTCTGGTCACCCGGTGTCGTCATCGCCCTCGAGCGGCTCATCGGCCTCTTCGCCGGATTCGTCTCCGAGATCATCGAAGCGGATGTCATCGAGCGCCTCGACCCGCTCGGCTGCGTCGGTGTCGCCGTCGACGTCCGCGGCCGCCGCGCGGCCGAACCACTCGCGCGCCTCGTACTCGCGGCCTGCCTGGAGCAGAGCATCGGCGTAGGCGTAGTAAAGCCGGGCGTGCTCGGGCCGGATCCGTCCACCGCGCAGTTCAGGTCCTTGCAGGGCAACGACGGCGGCGTCGAGCAGGCCCTGATCGCGGCGGATACCGGACTCCACGATGCGCAGCTCGAGCTGGGTCTCGCGGTCTGCCGCGCTGGCATCCGGCCCGGTGACGAGCTCGAGGGCCCGGTCGAGGCGGCCCAGGGCCCGCTCGCAGTCGGCCATCAGGGGCAGATAGCTGGGTCGGCCCGTGAGTCGGCGAGCAGCCCGGAACTCGGTCAGCGCGCCGCCCCAGTCACCCGCCTGGTAGGCGGCGATGGCGCAGGTCTCCCGGACCACGCCGACCCTGGCCGCGAGGCCTCGCGCCTGCTTGGCGTACCGGTATGCCTGGTCGGGGTCATCGGTCACTGCGGTCGCTACCAGCAGCCGGGCGATTACCTCGGCGAGGTCACCAGGCAGCGTCCGCAGTTCCGCAATGGCCGCCGGATCAAGCTGCTCGGCAGTAATACTGTCGGGGATATCCAGCCGCGCTTCGTCAAATGTCCCGCTAGCCCTGGAGGCACGGTCGTGGCCGCCGGACTCATCACCCGCCTGAGCGAAGCCTCGGCCGGGGCGAGTACCCCGGCCCGGCCGGGTCTCGTCCGGCCCGCGGGCAACCCGGCGCGCCGGGCCACGATCAACCGCGTACGACCGAGCAGCCGGGCCGCCGGGGCGGCTCGGCCGACGGCCGGCCGGCGCGTAGTCGCGACCGCGCCTGTCCTGACCACGCGGCGCGCTGCCACCGTCGCCGCGCCTTCCATCGGCATCGTAATCGCGACGGTCGCCGCGCCGCGGCTCAGACTCGCTCCGCCACGGCCGGTCGGTGCTGCGCCGAGTGCCCGGGCTGTCGCCCCGGCTGTAGTCAGCACCTCGACGCTGACCAGCAGCCGGGCGTGGCGACCGCACGGCTGCCTCGTCGCGGTCCCGGTCCCAGCCGCGCCCAGTTCGCTGCCGGTCGCCGGCAGCGCGCGATGGCCGGGCGGCGCCATCCGCCGACCCTCGGCCTCGACCGGCGTATCCGGCCTCGCCACGACCGACGCCGCTATCGCGGGTCGCGCGCCCGCCGGTGCCCGCTCCGCCGCGCGAACGCGCAGCCGCGGCACCGCCCGAGCCGAAGTCCTCTCCACGGTCCTCATCCGCACTCCACCGCCTGGCGCCAGTACGGCCGGACCTGCTGTCAGCGTGGCCGAGACCGCCACCACCAGCAGCACGACGTCCTGCGGCCGGGCCGGTGCGACCGGGCCCGGAGGCACGATCGCGGCCAGCGCCGCCAGCCGCGCCGCCGCGGCCAGCCGCTCCGCTTCGCGCCGACGTGCCGCCGCGGCCGGAGCCCCCCCGGCCGGGCGCGCCGCGGCCCGTACTAGCACGATCGGGACCAGCGCCGCGGCCGGATGCGCCGCGTCCCGATACGTTATGGCTCGTGCCGGCCCGAGCCGACTCGGCGCTGTCTAGGTCAGGCCTACCGCGGCCCGGTGCGCCGCGGCTCGTACTGGCGCGAGCCGAGCTGCCGGCTGCTCCCTGACCTGTTCTGCGCTGTCCGAGGCCGCCGCCCCCGCTGGCACCGCCTGCACCGCCGCGGGTACCGGCGCGAGCCGAACCGCCGGCTGCGCGCTGACCGGCCCTGCGCTGTCCGAGGCCGCCGCCCGCTCTGCTACCGCCTGTACCGCCGCGGCTCGTACCGGCGCGAGCCGAGCTGCCGGCTGCGCCCTGACCTGTCCTGCGCTGTCCGAGGCCGCCGCCCGCGCTGCCACCGCCTGCATCGCCGCGGCTCGATGCGCCGCGGCTCGATACGCCGCGGCTCGTATCGGCGCGACCCGAACCGCCGGCCGCGCCCTGACCGGTGCTGCGCTGACCCGGCCTGCCCGCGCTAGTGCGGCCGTACCCGCCGCCGCGCTGGCTCCGGCCTGAGGAGCCCGATCGACCGCTCGCGGACCCGCGCGAGTTCTCTGCCATCTATCCATCCTCTACCGCGGGCCATACCGAACCCGCCGGCATCCCACGCTCCGGCCCGTCCCGCCTCGATCGCAAAGCAGACACGCGGCAGACCGGCACGAGACACCATGCCTGAAAAAGTCAACGCGCAAAACGCTGAGGGCCACTACCAGAACGGTAACGGCCCTCAGCGGGAAGATGTCCGGCGGCGTCCTACTCTCCCACCCGGTCCCCCGGGCAGTACCATCGGCGCTGAAGGGCTTAACTTCCGGGTTCGGAAT
>Ga0187783_10003361_pt1 | contig 11772 bp, 12 predicted proteins | sample 1015_SJ02_MP02_2_FD_132471 | JGI IMG/M metagenome (GOLD analysis project Ga0187783, IMG submission 132471) | Tropical peat soil microbial communities from peatlands in Department of Meta, Colombia - 1015_SJ02_MP02_20_MG | ecosystem: Environmental > Terrestrial > Soil > Wetlands > Peat | place... | reverse complement strand
CCGGACGTGCGATGGGTTGTCTTGCACGTGATCGAGGAGATCGCACGGCATTGCGGTCACCTGGACATCGGCAGGGAACTGCTCGACGGGACGACACGGCTCGGGCAGAAGAACAGCGGACGGCCGGCCACCGAGCCGCAAGCCGCTCACTGACGTACATACCTCTCCCCGAGCACGTCCCCAAGCCAACGGATCGCGAGCAGAGCAGAACGGCTGCCCTCGCAGAGATGCCGCTGTGGCGGATTCAATCGGGCCGACAAGGCGGCAGGCCCGGCGCAGAACGGCAGATCTGCCTCGGCGTGAGCCCCGCCGATCCAGTGCTCAGCCTCGTGCGTACGTCTCCGCGGCGCCGCTATCGAACTCGAACGCGACATACGGTTCCGAGCCGATGACCCACGCGTCATGGTCCGGCTCAATGACGTACGCGTCGCCTGGACCAACCTGGACTTCCGTGCCGTCATCATGGCGGATCTGCAACTGGCCAGACACCACCGTCCCGACGTGATGCGTCTGGCAGCTCTCCGTGCCCACGATCGGCTTGATGCACTCCGACCAGCGCCAACCTGGCTGCAAGGTGATGCGCGCCGCCTTCACCGAACCCAGATCGACAACCTGCAAGACCGTTTTATCCGGAGTCCGACGCTCATCAGGTACATCGAAACTCTTCTTGGCAATTCCAGCCATGTGCCCCCTCCAGAGCTTCTGCTTGACTGCAAGGCCGGCTAGGCAATCGCTATCACCTTGCCGATGTGGACGCAACAGATACTGACCCGAGGGCAGTCGTCAGTTCACTTCTCACCCGAGGCACGCATTGCGGATGTTCCGGGAGAATGGCAACTGTTCGCCGCCATCGCATAGCGCGGCAACGGCGCTTGGCCAACGCTAGTCCCTCCTTCTCGGCGACTACCGAAACAACTAGCTGCCCAAGACGAGAGCATGACACTCGCCACGCTCACCGCAGCATGATCATCGAGCGGCTATACGAGTCCTTGGCCGTGGCTGGTAGGCGGCATTTAATTGCGTCCCGCTACCCGGCGGCGAGAGTGCCGAGTGCGGGCCACGGCGGACCCTGGCGGAGCAAGGACAGGATGTCCCGGCCGTGCTGGTGCGCATCCGGGAATTCATCACGAATGTCCCAGCGCCAGGCGGCGACCATCGCGAGCACGAGCCGCCGACACTCCGCGAGCAGAACCTGATCGACGTCCGGATAGCGCGCGCTGACCTCGTGTGGCACGTGGGCAACATCAAACTCGATCGGTCCACGGCAGCACGTTTCGAAGTCGATGAACAGCAGGCCGTCACAGGTACTGAGGAGGTTGCCAGGATGCGGTTCGCCATGCAGCAGCTGCTCGGCAGCACCGCGGCTGCCGATCCGATCACGAGCGCTCTGCAGCGTGCTGAGCAGGAGATGCCGGTCGGCCTCAGCCAGCGCGGGGTTTCGCCTCGGTGCGTGACGAGACGTTCAGCCTCTGCGGCTCGGTCCAGGAAGTGCGGGGTTGCGATCTCGACGCTTCGCATGCCGGCGTGCAAGCGCCGGAGCACGTGTGCGTATGCGCCTGGCAGGTCCGGGTCAGCAGGCACGTCCTCGTAGTAGGTCCACAAGGTCACGGCGAAGCCGTCGCGTTCGTAAACCCGCGGCTCAACCCGCGGCTCCAGCGCCGCGACGGGGCTCGCGGTTCCAGCCAGCCGCAGCGCGAGCTCGACCTCAAGCGCGGCTACCTCTTGCCCTGCCAGTGCTACTCGAGCGAAGACGCCACACGGCAACAAGCGCAGAGACAGCTTGTTCGAATTGTGAATCACGGCTGCGTCGTCGACCCGCAGATGCAGCTCTCCGGCCAGCGCCGTCACCGCGGCCACCGCCCGCGCAACGAACTCCGCCTCCACAACGTGGATCCTCGCACCACTTGCTCGCGCCTCGGCGTGCACCTGTCCCAGAGCGTCGGTCCGGATCCGGGCGGAGGTCGAGAGCGCCCGCGACAGCCGGGTCGGGGCCGCCGAGGCGGCGCATGCCCGGTGCCCGGCCAGTTAGCGAGTCAAGGCCTCGCACGGGTCGAGGCTGGCTGGCCGGCTCGCTGGATGACGAACTGCTCTACCCACTTGCCGCTGACCTGCCGGGTGACAGCCATGAGCCGGTTCCATGCGTTGACCGTGGCGATGGAGACGACCAACGCGGCCAGCTGCGGCTCGGTGTAGTGACGGGCGGCTTCCTCCCAGACCTGGTCGGGCACCGGGTCGGAACGGTCCGCAAGCCTGGTCGCGGCCTCGGTCAGCGCCAGTGCGGCGCGCTCGGCATCGGTGAAGTACGGCGCGTCGCGCCAGGCCGCAACGGAGACAATCCGCGCAGTCGGCTCGCCGACGTGCTCAAGCTCGCGGGAGTGAAGATCGGTGCACACACTGCAGCCGTTGATCTGGCTCGCACGCAGGTATACCAAGTAGCGCGTGGTCTCGGGGATCCCGGCGTTGCCCGCCGACGCGCCCAGCATCTCCAGCGCCGTCATCACGCCCGGAACCGTGATCGCCGGGTTCTTGATCCGTGCCTTCATGACGAAGCTGTCCTCCAGTGTCTTGGCTGGTAACGGGTCCGGCGGGTAGGTGGGGGAATTCAGCGCCATGCTACGCGGCGGCCGGGACATTTCGGGTGTCGTCTCCGGCGGGATGCGTGACAGCTTCGTGGCCCTCATGCGGCTCAGAAATGCTCGCGTCATCGCGCCTGGACAGAAATGCAACTGTGCTGGGCCGCGCGCGGAGCTAACGGTGGACGCTGCGGTGGACCACCATGGCGGCGTGCCGGAGAACGCTGCCGACCCACGGAACAGTGGCGGACGTCGCGGCCGTTCACTGCCGATACGTGGCCAAGTCCGACGACCAGAGCGGCAGGACGGGTGTTGCGGCGCTGGTGCGGGCTAATCGAACCGGGCGGTGGGGCGCGAGGGCGTTTCCGGCGACCTGACCGCTGCGGCGGTGTGACAGTACACTTCGGGGGTGCTGCCCTGGTCGGAAGCGATCGACCACGTTGCCGGCGAGAACGGATTCGCTGGCGTGGTGTCGGTGTCGCGGCGCGGTGAGACCGAGTTCGCCAGGGCGTTCGGCTTTGCGCACCGCGCCGAGCGGATACCGAACACGGTACGTACCCGGTTCGCGATCGCCAGCGGAACAAAAGGACTGACCGCTCTGGCCGTCGTCAGCCTGATCAACGACGGTGCGCTGCGCCTGTCCACGACGGCGCGCTCTGTGCTGGGCACCGACCTGCCGCTGATCGGCGACGCCGTCACGATCGAGCATCTGCTCGCGCACCGGTCGGGCATCGGCGACTACCTCGATGAGGACGCCGGCCACGATCTCACCGACTACGTGCTCACGATGCCGCCGCAGGACCTGGCCACTAGCGAACAGTACCTGGCGGTGCTGGGCGGGCATCCCGCCAAGTTCCCGGCGGGCGAGCGGTTCTGCTACTGCAACAGCGGCTACGTCGTGCTCGCCCTCATCGCCGAGCGGATCAGCGGCATCGCGTTCCACCAGCTCGTAGCCCAGCGGGTGTGCGGTCCGGCCGGGATGACGGACACCGAGTTCCTGCGCTCTGACGAGCTGCCGGCCGACACCGCGCTCGGATACCTGGCCGTCGCAGGCCAGTGCAGAACTAATGTGTTTCACCTGCCGGTACGTGGCAGCGGTGACGGCGGGATCTACTCCACGGTCGCCGACATCAGCACCTTCTGGCAGTCGCTGTTCGCCGGCACGATCGTGCCAGCCAGGTGGATAGCCGAAATGCTGCGTCCCCGCAGCGCCGTCCCCGCCGAGCGGAAGCGCTACGGCCTGGGATTCTGGCTCGCCGAACACGGCGATACCGTCATCCTCGAAGGACTCGACGCCGGTGTCTCGTTCTGGAGCGCGCACGATCCGCGGTCGGCCATCACCTGCACGGTGATCTCCAACAGCTCCGACGGCGCCTGGCCGCTCGCCCGCCGGCTCCGCGATCTTCTGGCTGCCGAACCCGGAACGGGAACAATCCCCAAACTCACCGGCTGACAGCACTCACATCGGCACGATCTGGTCTGCGGCAGTGCACCAGAAGGGAATGAGCGGACGTTGGGTTCGATGGGTGCAGCGGGTGCGAATATGTATTAGCGAAGTGCCGGTGGACTCCGAGGGTGAGCATGCGCGAACGGTTACAGCGCTCGTCTGGCTCTGCCGTAACCCCCAGAGACGCGCTGAGAACCTGGAAGCGAGGGTTACGAGAGGCGATGTCGGCAGCTGACATCGCGGCCATCGACCGCGGTGATGGCCGGGCCGTCTTTTGTTACTACCGGGGTCTGTACGGCAGCTACCCGAGGCGGTTCGCGGGCTGCTGGCTTGACTTGACCGCGGACGGGGCCGTGATACGGCCAATGCTGTTCTTGAGATTCTTGCGGCAGCGGATCCCGGTATCTGAACGGGTGATCGGGGCTCGTGTCCGGTCCTTCGAAAGTCATGGAGAGGCGCTTCGTCTCGCGGGCGCTGGCCAGTACGCCACTGGCGGTTTGCTCGAGCAGTCCGGCTTTGTCGTGATCTCTTGTGAGACATCCGGTGGTCTTCTTGAGTTCGCAGTAAGGCGACCGGACATCGACTTGGTGCTGCACTTCTTCGAGCGCCTGGCAGAGCATGCACCGGGCGCTGTCTCAGCTGAGGATGCGTAGGTGCAATCCCCGCTGGCAACGGCATGTCGCCAGGTGGGACATGCCGCAAAGAGTCACCGTGTGACCTAGCTGACGCAACATGGCCTCGCATTACTTGGCGTGGCGATCACGTCCAAGGCGTGCTGACACGCACCGTCGGCGGCACGAGCGTGCGTGCTCCCGTAGGTCGGACCGCGGCATCAAGACCGCGGCTGGCGTCAGCCTGAAACGTGCCGGATTGAGTGCTCCGGTCGCGCCCAGAGTGATGAGCGCGATCCCGGCACATGGGCGCGCCAACGGCAGACTCACACTCCGACGACCGCGACGCCATCCATTTCCGCGGCCAGCGCCCGCACTCATCTGGGTCGCTGGTCACGATCCGGACCTTCTGACCGGACTTGCTGGCAGTCACGACGACGATCGCATCGACGGTGTCATCCCGGCCGCAGGTCCACTCCGGCGTCCAGCGTCGTGGTCACGAACGTGTGCCGCAGCATTGCCTGTCTGCGATTGCGTTCGCCCTCGAAGGCAATCCCGCAGACTATGACCCCAGCGCCGAAGCGCTCACCCTCGACGTGACGGTCGCCCCGGCAGCCTAGACTCCGGCCTGCCCGCTGCCCCAAGGGCAGCCCGACCACGGCATCTCAGCGCTTATACCCCGTGGTCCCGGCCGACTGAGGTGGACCTGATGTCAGCTCGGCTGATGTACTGGGCCAGCCGATACCCAGCACGGCCAGGTCTCGATGGTCCTGAAGCCGAGCCTGCAGTAGGTCGCGTAGCCGAGCGGGCTGGACTGGAGCCAGGACCATCGCGCCCCGGCGGCTAGGCCGTCGGCGACAGCGCGTGCGGTGATAGCAGCGCCGTAGCCGCGCCGCCGGTGCGGCGGCGGGGTGGCGATGCTGAAGACCCCAACGCAGTCGTCCAGCGTGATGCCCATGCCGGTGGTTACGGCCTGACCGCCAACTTCACCGACATAGCAGCGCAGTCCCGCCAGGCCCAGGACGCCGGTCGTCATCAGCTGCCGGAACAGCTGTTCCGGAGCCTCAAAGCCGGCCGCGGCCACACCAGCGTGCACCTGCGCCTCGGCCGGGCTCAGCTGCCGGATCGCCAGCCCGTCCGGCCACCGCAGCCCGCTGATGCCGCCGGGATCCTCCCGCACCATCAGCGGGACTTGCTCTTCCTGGGCCATCGACCGGCCTGCGGCCAGCCGCGCCAGCGCCGAGCCGACCGCCGGCCTGACTTGCAGGCAGTAAGGCAGCCCGGTCGCGGCGACCCGGTCCAGCAATCCAGCCACCGCAGCAAGATCGGCGTCGGCGCGCTCGGTCCATACCCCATTCAGCGTCGGCAGGCCCACACCGCTGACCCAGGCGATCGCGCCGCCGTCGCGCGCCACCCACGCACCCGGCAGCGCACCAGCCAGAAGCTGCCAGGTCTCAGACAGTGCACCGGCGACCACATCGCCACTAACAGACACGCCAGCACGCTACCCACCAGACCCGCGCCATGGCAGCCAAACAACTCCAGCCGGTGAGACAGCAGTCCAACCCGACCGGCCCCGGACCGGCCATATCCGAGGGCAGGAAGAACCAGCCTGCTCCCTGGTACAGGCCGCAACCAAACGCTCGGACTCCGCCCTGTTCGGCATCCGGCTTTCGCCCGACCAGGCCCGCAGCCATCCACGACTAGCGGAGTTCTGGGCCGTAACTGACTGGCTGATCCTCAACGACCAGCTCCTTCACGAAAAGATCTTTCACATGCCGCCACTCACATGAACCTCGGATCCCCGGTACCGGATATCGCGGCTGACACGAGGACAGTGCTCCTATTCCGCGAGCACAGGTCCGCGCTTGCGGCGGCGGATGGGGCCTCCGCGCCGCCGACGCTTCTCAAAGAACGGGCCTAGCGTTCTACGATGCGCTCTGAGCACGTGGTAGGTGTACGAGGACTTCGTAACCCCGGCAGCCGTGACCTACCGCGGCGAGTGGCCGGCACTGCAACCACGGACAAGGCCACGGGCGGCCGCAACGAGCACGAGAACACTTGGCACGGCCCCTTCAAATCCAAGGCTGGTGCTGATGCCACGGAGCGGACGGTGGGGTGCGCGATTGCGACGGATCAGGTTCGCTGATTCATGGTCGCCTGCCGACCCTACGGGGCTGTCTTGGAAGCGCACTGATAACGGTGCGGACGCGGTCATCGCAGCCGCGTTGTCCCGCGCTGGCTACTATCGCTGCCATGGACTTCGATCGGCTGACGATCACCCTGCTTGAGCGACGCAACGATGCGCCCGAACTCTCTCGCGAGCAAGAAGACGCGCTCCAAGACGCGCACATGGCCCATCTCGCCGACCTGCACCAGGCGGGACACCTGCTCGCGGCCGGTCCGCTGCTTGACCGCGACTCCGCATTCCGCGGGCTATCTATCCTGGCGGTCGGCGTCGAGGAAGCCCGCGCGCTCAAGGAACGCGATCCCGCCGTCCAGGCCGGCGTGTACCGGGTCATCGCGCTGCCGTGGATGGTGCCGGCCGGCGCGATGGCCTTCACACCCACCAGGTTCCCGCGGTCGATGTCAGAGGCCGCCGGACCCTGATCAGCCAGCTGGCGATATCTGCTCCGGACCTCATCGGGACCGAGCTCGCGGCAGATCCGGGAGTTCATCGCGCCCTTGCAGTCGCGGCTAGTTAGGGCGGCGTGCAGGGGATGCGCGGGTCGGTGGGTCCTGAAGCGGCGGGTGGGCCGACGTATTGCGCAGCGAACGGGCCGTTGCCGGGCAGTGGCCCGTCCTGACACCGAGCCCGTCCGGGCTAGTCCCTGGCCGGCCCGCCTGCTGGCGTGCGGGCTACTGGCCAGGCCCTGCTGCCGGGCGGCGCCGCGCTGCGGTGAGAATCGCCCTGACCCTGCGCCGCACCCGGCCGCCGGCACAGTACTGCCGGAAGAACGCGGTGGATCCCTTCCCGAACAGCAACGCGGTCGCGCCGAGCCCGGCCAGCCATTCCAGCGCGAAGACGGCAACGACCGGCGGCGCCTGGACGCCTGGCCCGCCGGACCGCCATGTCAGCAGATCCACCGTCGCCCAGCCGAACAGGATGACGGCAGAACTGCGGGTGCCGGGTTCGGCCCCCCGCGCCGCCCGGGCGGTCCACAGCCAGAACACGGTCGCGATGATCGAGAAGATCGCGAAGAACGCCGCCGGCGTGAGCCTCTCGGTCCCCAGCGCCGTGACTCCGGCCGCCACCTGCAGTACTGCGCCAGCTCCCATCAGGTACCGGGCGTACCTGATCGAAGCCGGGACGGGCAGGCCTGGCTGCGGCGAAACCGCTGGATCCATCCTCGCTCCTGGTCAGCCGACGGCAGCCCGATCCGGGGCCGCGTTTCCCGCAGGTACATGGCGTGCGCCTGAGTATGCCGCAGCCAGACCTCACGGGGATACCCTCCTCGCGTGCAGCCAGTGCAGGTGTTCCCGTGCCAATTAGTCCGGTGACCGCGACCACCATCGCGGGTGGTCGGTCGGCTGGTGAGCGCGGCGGACAGGGCGGCGCGCGGTTCGGCCTAGGGCAAGGAATCCCGCACTTTGAGTCCGCGATCAGCTGACGACCGCCGGCGCTCGCGCTCCGCCGGGCCTTGACATGGGCTCTAAGCGGACGGACGATCCAGACGGGCACCGGCCAGGAGCGCACAACCGACTGGGTCAGAACGAACACCTAGCAACCACAAAACGTCCGGCCGGTGCCTTGCCAATCCCGGCAGCAGGCAGCACGTGCGTGCGCACCGTTGCCGGCTCGGCGATGCTACATACTAGCTGAGCTCGCATTTTAAGGCAGATACCTAGAAATTAGCGTGGCTCGTGCCGGGGTTCCCGCGGGCCCGCGAATGGCGACTACATGTCGCGGTACACATTCCTGGCGATGCGGCATTCGCCCGATGGTTAATAGCGTGTGCCCAGGCGCAGCACCATGCCCGGCGGGAGGAAATCTAGCCCGATGACTGCTTCGGACGAACTCTCAGCCCGGCCAGGTAACCGTCACGCAACGGCTGCTCGGCTCGGGCCGGTGCGCCGTGCACAGTGAGCACCCGGCCGCACGGCCACATCCCGCCAGGCGGAGCGCACCACGACGAGGCGGCCGGCAGCGTCGCCGAGGAGGCCTGCTCCTCATCCAGGAGGCAAACCCATGACAACCTCACTAGACGACCTTCGCTGGCACTGGGGAAGCGCGTACGAGTTCAGCTACAACCTCGGAACCTGGTCCGCTCATCCGGTGGACGCTCCGGCCGAGATCCTGAGGGCCGACTCGGCAGAAGCTCTACGGACCCTTGTCCGGCAAGACCGCGCCGAGCGCTGGTCGAGTCAGCGCATGGAGCAGTGACGCCGTTCGGGGCAGTAACCCCCGCACATGGCCCCGGTGTTTTCGGCAGCAGACCGGCCGTTGACAGGTGCAGGCAACTGACCTGCGCGGTCGCCGCGTACGCCACAAGCATGGCTGGCCGCTTGCCACGCGCCCGCGCAACGGTCTGGACCGACGCCAGCCCGCCCGGACCAGCCATATGCCGAAGCCGCAACCGCAGGGAGTCCTAGTCGAGTGCGCCGACCGCCTCGGGTCCGGTGGCGCGATAACGAGACTCCATGGCGCGCAGCATGCGCTGGTGATCGGCAATGTGCTGATCGATCAGTTCCCGGACGGCAGCAGCGACCTCCGCCAGCGGCTCATCCGAGTAGGTGTACCTGAGTACGGCATAGGCCATGAGACCGAGTTCTTCGGGATTGACGGGCAGGTTGAAAGCACGGACGAACGGGTTAAGCGCCGCGGCCGCGCGCCGTTCCAGGTCCTCGGTGAATTCGAAGATCATGACGCGACGATAGGCCATCGATGAATGCTGCCTGGTTCGACCACCCCAGTGCGGCATGACCGGATGCGCCACGGCGCCGCTAAAGAGCACCTCCCCTGACCGACGCCGGGCCGAGCATGATGACATGGATGACCGGGAACGCTTCAAAGCGATCACCAAGTACGGTGTCATCCCTGCCCCTTCTGGGCCTGGTGCGGTGGTGATCCATGCGGACGAGGGGCGTGACTGCCACGTCGTGCTTGGCGTGTTCCGGCCCTCTGACAAGGCCCGCAAGATTGCGATCACCACCCTGGCACGGTGCACGCAGTCTGTATTCGGCTACCCCAACGATGAGGCCTATTGGCACGACCCTCGTGGCGGCGACGGTGACCGGCCAGGGTACGGGTTCTACGAAGTATTGTGCTCGAGCTGGCCCCGGCGGCTGGCCGCATACAACCGGCACGCCTTCCCGGATTCGACCGCTGCCCACTATGCGGGTTACCGGCACTTCATCATCGGCTGCCACGATGCATCTGGCGAGTTCCTCGCCGAGGATCTGACAGTGGAGATCACTGATGACGACTACGAAGCAGCACTGGAGGAAGCGCTGAGGAGGACTTGGGAACGTCCGCCGGACAGTTGAGCGAGCAGCGGCATGAGCAAGTGTTCGTCGGACGTCGACTCCAAGAGTTCAAGAGGCCTGCGCTATCATGGGATATCAGCTAAGCCGATCGCACCCAGCTTCACAAATGACCCGAGATGCGGCATGTGCGGATGTGCGTGCGGTCATGGCCATGGGATGAAGAGCCCCAATCCGTCGCGCCTAACCTAGCGGTCCGCCCGGCACGTCTCATGAGGCCAGTGGTGATCTCCACCATTCCCGCGCGGCGATGTACTTCTTCAGGCCTTCCATGCCGTAATAGTCGACGAGCCCGTGGTAGCGCATGCCCGCCTTCTCCATGACACGCCACGAGCCGATATTCTCCGGCACGACGACCGCCATGATGGTGGCAAGGCCGACGAGCCCGAGGCCGTGGCCGATCACGGCGATGGTCGCCTCGGTGGCGTATCCCTTGTTCCAGCAGTGACTTGCGTAGTGGTAGGCGAGGTCGATCTCTGGCCCGGCCCCCTCATCGACGGGCCGCAGGCCGCATTGCCCGACGAACCTGCCCGTCGATTTCTCCTCGACGGCCCACATCGCATGGCCGACCTGGCGTTCCATCGCCCGGCGCTCGGCGATGACGCGCTGGGCCAGCTCCATGGTCGGCGCCGGTCCGGCGGGAAGGAACCGGAGAACTTCGGGATCAGTCACCATCGCGAGCCACGGCTCAGCATCGCCCGCCTCAAAGGTGCGAACGACCAGGCGCGCCGTCTCAAGCCGCGTGCTCACGACCAGATCATAAGCTCGCCAAATCCAGGCTGCACTTGCCCGCGAGCACCGGGCAGGCACACGGGCAGGTCGACTGGGCGTCGGTAAACGCGCCCGGCGGGTTGTGCGGATGTTCGCCCTGTGCTGCTCGCGAGCCCACGAGCTGTCGCTAGGGTCATGCGCGCCAGGATCTGATCCCGCCGCCAGCCACCGTGCGCGTCGGAAGCGCAAGGCGCGGCAGATGAGTGAAACGCTGAGGTCGTCCTGGGGACTCCTTCTCGGACGGCCGAGTGTCCCGTGCAGGCGGCTGGCAGGCCTCGAAAGCGTTCGACGACGAGGGGTGGAGCGTGGTTGGATCGGCCGCGATGAGCAGCGCCACGCCAGAACTCCCGCCATACCTGCGACGTTTCGTCCTGCCCCACGAGGCCGTCGAGCCCACACACTCGGGAACGCTCGACCTGTACCTGCCGGCATCAACGCCCGCGCCGGCCGTGCTGATGGTGCACGGGGGTCCAGTTCCGCGTGACCGCGATGTGCGGCCGCCGGATTGGCCGGCCTACCGGGCGTACGGCGCGCTGCTGGCGCAGGCCGGACTTGCCGGCGGGATGCTCGAGCACGGATTCGTCGACGACAAGACGCTCCGCACGGCGCAGGAGAACATACGCGATGCGGCCGTGGCGCTGCGGGCGCATCCTCGCGTCGATCCGGACCGGATCGGGATGTGGTTCTTCTCGGCCGGAGGTCTGTTCATGGGCTCGGTGCTCGCCGACCCAGCCGCGTGGGGTGTGGCTGCCGTCGCGGGCAGCTACGCCGCCGTCGCCCATCCCGATGTCCACGATCCCGCACTCCCGGCAGCCAGCGTCACTGCCCAGCTCAGCGACATCCCCTTGCTGCTGGTCCTGCCCGAGTACGACTTCGAGTGGATCGT
>Ga0187783_10003360_pt1 | contig 11773 bp, 10 predicted proteins | sample 1015_SJ02_MP02_2_FD_132471 | JGI IMG/M metagenome (GOLD analysis project Ga0187783, IMG submission 132471) | Tropical peat soil microbial communities from peatlands in Department of Meta, Colombia - 1015_SJ02_MP02_20_MG | ecosystem: Environmental > Terrestrial > Soil > Wetlands > Peat | place... | reverse complement strand
GGCGGTCATCGCGTTGATGAATTCGTCGTCGCTCCAGGCGCCGATGCCGGTCGTCTGATCGGGCGTGATATTCGGCGCCAGGATGACGCCGAACGGCGTTTCAATGGCGCGGCCGCCGGCGAGATCGTGGCCGCTGCCGGGAAGCGTGTGACAGGCGGCGCAATCGCCGATGATCGTGAGGTAGCGGCCGCGTTCGATCTGCTTGAAGTCCTGTTTGTCGATCCCGTCCGCCAGCGCGCCGCCGGCCGATACGACGAGCGAGAAGGCGAAGAGGACGCTGGATAATGGCGCGAGGCTACGCATGGACGAGCGGTCCCGGATTTTTGAGATATTGGGAAACGATGGCTTTCGCCGACCAAAAGGCTAGCGCGCCGACTGTGCCGGTCGGGTTGTAGCCGGCGTTCTGCGGAAAGGCGGTCGCGCCTTGCACGAACAGGTTCGGCACGTCCCAGCTCTGCAGGTAGCGGTTGATCGCGCTGGTGTCCGGGCTTTCGCCCATGATAGCGCCGCCGCACAGATGTGAGGTCTGATAGTCGGTCACGTCGTAGGGGCCTTTGCGCGGCTGCTTGATCACCCCTTTAGCGCCCATCTGCGTTAGGATCTCGGCGTATTTGTCGGTGAGAAACGCGCTCATCTTGAGCTCGTTGTCGTGAAGATCGATGGTCAGGCGCATCAGCGGCCGGCCGAAGCGATCCTTGTAGGTGGGATCGAGGTCGAGATAGACGTCGCGATAGCTCTGGAACGAGGCGTGACAGGCGCCGCCGAGGGTCATCGAGCTGAGATAGTTGTCGCGCAGCGCGTGCTTCCATTTCAGGCCCCAGGCCGGCGTGCCGGCAGGCACCGCCATGCTTTCGAGCGGCCGGCCATTGGTGCGGACCTGCCCGATATAGCCGCCGCCGACAAAACCGAGCTGGCTGTGATCGAAATTGTCGCCATTGAATTCGTCGATGCACATGCCGATGGCGCCGGAGGCGATAAAGGGATTGAAGTTGTATTTGTCCTTGTCAAAGAAGGCGACGGCGGTCGACATGGTCTGATGCGTGAAGTTGCGGCCGATCTGACCGTGGCCGGTCTGCGGATCGTACGGCGTGCCGATCCCGGACAGCAGGAGCAGCTGGACGTTGAAGAGCTGGAAGGCGCAGAGCAGCACCAGGTCGGCGGGCTGCTCCAGCTCCTCGCCCGAGGAGGTCACATAGGTGACGCCGGTCGCCCATTTGCCGGAGCGGTCGAGGTTGATCCGCGTCACCTCGCTTTCGGTGCGCGCTTCGAAGTTCGGCTTGCGCAGCAGCACCGGCAGGATCGTCGTCTGCGGCGTGGCTTTGGAGTTGTTGGCGCAACCGAACCACTCGCAGAAGCCGCAAAACGTGCACTGCCCGAGCGTGACGCCGAGCGGGTTGGTGTAGGACTGCGACAGATTTCCAGAGGGCTGCGGATATGGCTTGTAGCCGAGTTGCTTGGCCGCTTCGGCAAACAGCGTGTGGCCGTAGCCTTGCTTCTGGGCCGGCGTCGGATAGGGACGCGACCGCGGGCCCTCGAACGGATTGCCGCCTTCCAGAATCTGGCCGTTGACGTTGCCGGCCGTACCCGACGTGCCGCACAGATATTCGAAATCATCGTAGTGCGGCTCGAGGTCGGCAAAGGTGACGCCCCAGTCCTGGATCGTCATGTCCTCGGGAAGAAACTTGTCGCCGTAACGCTGCGTCAAATGCGAACGCAAGACGAAGTCGCTCGGCAAGAAACGAAATGTCTCGGCGTTCCAGTGCAGGCCGCCGCCGCCGACGCCGTTGCCGAGCATGAACGCGCCCCAATTGCGCACCGGAAGTGCGGTCTGGCCGGCGTTGTTGCGGAACGTCACCGAGGTTTGCGCCGGCTGCAGAAACAGCTGGTGCTGCAGCCGGTAGCGCAGCTCGTCCTGGGCGTAGGAAATCGGGAAGTCGGAGGCGGTGTCGCGCCACGGGCCGCGTTCGATCGCGACCACGTCGAGACCGGCCTGCGTCAGCTCGTGGGCGAGGATGCTCCCGGTCCATCCCAATCCGATGATCACTGCGTCTTTTCGGGGAAGCCTGCGCGCCATTTGTTAGTTCCCGCTGCGAAATCAAATAAGCCTGCGATGAAGACCAGCTATTGTTGCGACCAGCTCGGATGGCTGTAGATGCTGACCGTCGGCAGCGTGACGGTCTGGTTGTGACGGTCAATCCAGTCGCGATAGTCGTAATGCGTGCCCGGGAAGCCGATCATCTTCCACGCCGCCATATCTTTGTTGCCGCCATAGATCGGATCGGCGAGAAAGCCGTTGCGGGTGTCGGTCAGAATCGTGTGGAAGAAGCTCTGGCCATCGAAGCCGTCGAGCTTGAAAGCGTCATGCTCGAGGCCTTCGATGACGTCATCCTTCTGCTGGTCCGAGAGCTCCGCGAAACCCTTGCCGCCATATTTGCTGCGGCAGGCGGCATCGAGTGCGGCAAGCGCCTTGCGATATTGCTGCGCCGGGGTCAGCGCCGACTGCGGGCCCTGCTGCTTGGTGCCCGGCTGGAACGGACCCATCATGTACATGCTTTCGGCGCGACCATAGGGGCCGGCGAGCTGCCGATCGATGAACACGGCGCAGCCGCAATCCTTGCCGCCCGGCGTTTGCGGATCCGGCGGAATGAGGCGATCGACAAACGCCTCGACGGTGGCGGCCTCCTGCGACGTGAAAAAGTGCCAGCCGCCCGGCGTGACTACCGTCGGCGGATCGGCCGATCCCGGTCGCCAAGGCAGTCCGCCTTTGATGATGGCGGCGCGGGCCGCGGGCGACACCATCAACAGAGCCAACGCGCTGGAGCCAAGAAGCTGACGCCGGTTGATGCGATGCACGGTTCTACTCCCTGCCAATTGCGGGCGAGGCTTAAGGTCTGGTCGGTCAATCCATACTATTTTCGGCGCTTAAAGCCATAATGTTACAAATCTCAGATGTTTCCGGGCCGCCCGTTCGCCAAGCCCTTCCCGGTGCCTAGGACGCCTTTCGCGCGATGATCCGATCCGCGATGGCGTTGATATCCTTGCCAACATACTGCGGCTGGGTGGCGGTATCCAAGACGTCGTTATTGACGCGCTTGATCAAGGCGGCTTCCCAACCGGCAGCTGACTGATTTCGCCAAACTTTACGCCCTTGGCCTCGATACCGACCGCGGCGAGGATTGCGATCGCGACCGCGACGGTACCCGCGACCAGCGCCAGCGCGAAGCCATAATCGTTGCCGTAATGAACCGCGATGGCCGCCTGCAGCGTCGCGTTCACCGACGCGATCAGATTGCCGACCTGATAGGTGAAGCCGGGAAACGTGCCACGGGCGTCGTCCGGAGAGAGTTCGTTCAAATGCACCGGGACCACGCCCCAGGCGCCCTGCACCATCACCTGCATGAAGAAGGCGCCGATCGCAAGCCAGACCAGCGTCGTCGAGAACGCCCAGAGTGGAAGCACGAACAGCGAAAGCACGGCGGCAAGAATGATGGTGCGCCGCCTGCCAAACCGCTCGGACAGGGAACCGAACGCCACGCCGCCGATGATCGCCCCGATGTTGTAGATGACGGCGATCAGGCCGACTTCATGCGCCGACATTCCGTGCTGGACCTGCAGGAAAGTGGGATAGAGGTCCTGCGTTCCATGGCTGAAGAAGTTGAACGCCGTCATCAGCAGGACGGCGTAGATGCCGATCCGCCAGTGCGACCGCAATATCGCGATAGTGCCGCCCTCAGCGGCGGCCGGCCGCCAGCTCGGCGATTCCGGAACGCTGCGGCGGATGTAAAAGACGAGCAACGCCGGCAAGACGCCGATCATGAACATGCCGCGCCAGCCGATGTACTGAAACAGCACGCCATAGACGACGGAAGCGAGGAAATAGCCGGCCGGATAGCCCGATTGCAGCAAACCCGATACGAACCCTCGCGCCTGCGGCGGTATGGATTCCATGGTCAGTGAGGCGCCGACGCCCCATTCGCCGCCCATGGCAATGCCGAAGACGGCGCGCAGCACCAGCAATACCGTGAGGTTCGGGGAAAAAGCGGTCGCGAATTCGACCGCTGAATACAGTAAGACATCGATCATCAAGGTCGGCCGGCGGCCCCAGCGATCGGCCGCGCGCCCGAACAGATAGGCGCCGATCGGCCGCATCGCCAAAGTCAGCAGGATCGCGACGGTAACGGCCGTTATATCCGTGCCGAACTCCTTGGCGATGTCCGTGAGGACGAACACCATGAGAAAAAAGTCGAAGGCATCGAGCGCCCAGCCGAGAAACGTCGCCGCCACGACGTGCTTCTGCTCGCTGGTCCAGCCTTCGAGGCCGGCACCGCGCACTAAACGAGGAATGACGGAATCGATCGGCATTTCCCCGCACTCGCACCCCTGACTGCGTCCGATCGCAGTCGACCGTCAGCGGGTGTGACCCCCTGGACAACACGTTTCCCGCCGGATTCTACAAAACGGACGGGTTTGTACCATCCCTCAGCCCCGCGGGGGCGCCGGTTTTCGACGGGCAGGCTCAGTCGGCGGAGCAACTCATGTCAAGGCGGAGCAAACCGGGCGGGCCTATCGCTCTCGCCCCGGAGCCGGATTTCTAGGTTTCGTTTTCTTTGCCTTGAATTTCCAGGTCGCGCTGAAATTGCTGAGGCGTCTTGTCGATGCAGGCAGGACGATAGACGACACTTGGCCCTTGGTCCCCGGCCGCTTGGTTGACCGCCGCCATGAAGTCCTTTGCCTGCTTCGCTCTCTCCTCGAGCCCCGGGAGCGTGCGCTCGCAAACACTCCGATCGGCGAACGATCTCACGTCGTGATCATAATATACGGCCGCAAATCCCGGGCCGAGCGCAATCACGATTGGCCAGAACAAGTTGTTCTCCAACAAATACTTATCGCTCCAGGAAGACACGCCTATCTAGCGGTGGAATTGTGGCCTTTAGATGGGTCGGCGAGCCCTTCAACGCGGGAACCGCCGACGCCTGATTTTCAAAAGTGGCGAGCGGGCGACGGGCTCCGCGAGAGCATTTTTTTCGGCGGCTGTTGCAGAAATGTCGCTGCCCAAGCTGATAAAGTTCAGTGGTTAGGGCTCCTAGGGAGGGAGAAACCATGCTGAGGATTCTCGCTATAGCGCTGCTGGCAATGGCCATGTCTGTTGGAATGGCCCAGGCCAAGATGCATATGCACAAGCACATGATCTCCGCCTGTGCGGAGGGCCAGCAGGCAGCGGCAACATGCAGCTGCGGCAAGGCGGCCAATGGCCATTGGATGCTGTGCCGAAAGGGACAATGGTGTCACTCGTTCGCCCATTCCTGCACGATGTAAAGGAATGAGGGCGCAAGCTTCCGACTTAAGCTTGCGCCCCGGACGATTTTCACCTCACCTTGCAGTGAGCGCCGAGGCGCGGGGAGAGCCCCGGCCGCGACGCCGTGCGCCCGCTCCACGAGCTTCGGCTCACCGCGCCTCCCGCAAATGACGCGGGCGCGCTATAGCGGCGGGTCTTCCTCGTCCTCGCGCTCCAGCGTTATGGCGGCTTCCTCGAGATCGAGTTCGCGCTCGATGCGGCGGCGGGCTTCGTCGGTGATCTCGCCCTGTTGCAGCAGCTGGTAGATATATTGGCGCTCGGCGTTGATCAGCTCGGCGCGCAGCGCCAGCGCCGCCGCGACAGCCTCCTTGCCGCCGGCGTCGCGCGGCAACTGAACGGCGCGGTGGTCTTGCCGCGCGCGCAGCAGCGCCAGCACGTCGGGCGCGGTGTCGCCGGCGGCGCCCAGCCGTTCGAGCTCGCCCTCCGCGATCTTGAGCGTTTCCAGCCGCGCCCGGAGCTCGGCCGCGTTCTCGTGTTTGCGTTCGTCTTCGGCGTCGCGCGGCAAAGCGAGCCAGCGCACGACCGGCCGCAGCACGACGCCCCCACCGATGAGCGTGAAGACAATGACGCCGAAGGTGATGAACAGAATAAGATCGCGGTCGGGGAACGCGGCGCCGGCGCTGGTGGTCAACGGAATGGCGAGCGCGGCGGCGAGCGAGACGACGCCGCGCACGCCGGTGAAGCCGAGCATGAACAGGAACCGCCATGACGGCACCGGATCGCGGCGCGCAAGCGACGGGCTCAGCCAGCGCGGCAGATAGGCCCCCGGATAGACCCAGATCAGGCGCGCCGCGATCACGACGGCGACGACAAGCGGCACCGCCAGCACCAGCTGGTGCAGCAACACCGGGTCGGAGCGGTCGAGCAGCGTGCGGAGCTGCATGCCGGTCACTAGAAACAGCAGCCCGTCGAGCAGATAGATCAGCAGATCCCAGAAGAATATGCCCTGTAGCCGGGTCGCCGCCGGGATGAGCAGCGGGCCGTTCCAGCTCACATAGAGGCCGGCCGCGACCGCCGCCAACACGCCGGAACCGCCGAGATGCGCCGGCAGGAGAAACGCGACATAGGGCGTCATCAACGACAGGGTGATCTCGACGCGCGGATCGTCGGCCCAGCGGCGCAGCCGCAAACTGACCCAGCCGACGCCGATGCCGTAGCCGATTTCGCCGATCACGATCAGGGCGAATTCGCCCATCGCGGTGGTGAGCGAGAACGGGCCGGTGCCGGCGGCGGCGACGGCAAAGCGATAGAGGATCAGGGCGGTGGCATCGTTGGCAAGGCCCTCGCCCTCGAGGACGACGATGAGCCGGCGCGGCAGACCGAGACGCCGGACGACGGTCAGTGGCGCCACCGCGTCGGTCGGCGCGACGATGGCGCCGAGCACGAAGCCGACGGCCAGCGGCATGGCGAGCAGATAATGGGCGACCGCCGCCACCGCGCCGGCGGTGAAGAGAACGCAGCCGAAAGCAAGCAGCGCGATCGGGCGCAGGTTGAAGCGAAATTCGCGCCAGCTCATGCTGACGCCGGCCGAATAGATCAGCGGCGGCAGGATGCCGAGCAGCACCAGCTGCGGCCCCAGGGCGATGCGCGGCAATCCCGGAATGACGGCGAGCGCGATGCCGGCGACGACCAGCAGGATGGATGGCGCTAGATCGAGGCGGCGCGCGACGACGGCGACCACCACCAGCACGGCGAGAAGGAACAAAATGGTCTGAAGCGTCGCCGCCATGGATACCCGCGAACATCACGCGATTCGAGCCCGATGACCAGACCGATTTATGTCAACGTTTTTCAAGCGCCGAAGGCCGGAACCGGGCTCCGCGTCGCCGGTCACGGTTGATGTCGAGGCGAACGCAATGGGAAGCGATGCGAAACATCGGCCGCTGACAGGATGAAACGTCGGGCGGTCTTTCCCGCCGGGGCCAACCATTTTAGGCCGATATAGCCTAGCGAAGGCGGCTATCTGGCGCGATTTGCGCTAGTGCAATTCGCCCCAGCGATTTGCGAATGAGTCGGCAGGCACCTCAGCCGGCGGCATCGCAATCGAGTTGGTTGTCGCCAACTCAGCGCTGGGCTCCCGCGTCGCTGAAGCGGTCGACGCGACTTGCGTCCGTGAAAAACGCTTTGATTCGGGCAAGGCGCCAAAGAATTTACTCGCCAACGAGCCATCGTTGTCGGCCCACGGGATGGGAGGCAGTTGCGGCAGTCCGGATCCAGTCGGCGGCAGCACCATGGCCAGGGGAATTATCTTGCCCGGGAACCGAGCGACGAAAGCCCTGTTCATTCCGCCGTCGAGGCCGCTATAGATTGGCGCGACTGGCACGTTGTCTTTAACCAATTGCACGTATTCGGCTTCGTCAGCGCGTTGTTTCTCCAGCGCCAGCCGAGCGATTTTCGGATTGACAACGAAGGCGGGGCATTGGGCGGCCGGATCGAACACAAGCGCCGGCGACGAATTCGGGGGATGGTCCGCATCGAACACATAACGGCGATTGCACACGTCCACCTTGGGTTCAAGATGCGTGGCCTCGAAATGATCGTTGCCGATCTTGAGCATCTTCCAGAACGCCATATGCGGATTGGTTCGATGCCGCGCCAGATTCGCCGGCGTCAAGCGGAACGGATAGGCCTGGATCTGGAAAGTAGGCTGGCTGCCGAGGAGCGACTCGCGCGCCAGCGAATAGATCTCGTCCATCTGCTCGTCGGTCATGGCATAGCAGCCGCTCGACGAGCAGTCGCCGTGAATCATGAGAAACTTGCCGTCGCGGTCGTTCGCCTTGTCGTAGCTGTTGGGAAAGCCGGTGTTGATCGCAAGATAGTAGTTGGAATTCGGATTCATCAACTCGGGCGTAATTGTATAGAACCCCTCTGGAGCCTGACGGTCGCCTTCATGTATCTTCGGCCCCAGATCGCCCGACCACCGACAGATCGGATAGATCCTGAGGATCTGGAAATGGCCGGTGGTATCCTGCTTCCAGACTTCGAGTTCCGCCTCTTCCTTGAAAATGCGCACGAGGATCGGTGAACTCTTCACCATGTGCTTTTGTTGGAGCAGAGAGAGCAGCTCGGGCGAAAGCTCCTTCGTTGCCTTGGTCGGCAACGGATTGCTGTCTTCGCCAAGGCAGGTGGCCGGCATCAGAGCGCCGGCTAATGCAGCCGCCGACAACACCAGTGCCCGGACCAGCGCCGCGCCCGTCAACTGCCTACCCCTTAAGGTCTTTCCCATCTTATTACCCCTAAGCAGGTGGCTTTCGTATGGCGACATCGAGCGGAAACACATAATCGAAATCAGCAAACACGCTTGCCCTTTCGGCCCAGGATAATCATCCCTGGTATTGTGGACATGGTGTCCGCAGGCAACTTCGCCTGATCCGCGCCATGGTGGGAACTATGGTCATCATCCGACTCGCCAAGATCGCCGCGATTGCTGCGCTCGCGGCTTACGCATTTATTGTCGCCTACGACAACATCGTCGACTATGGATCGAACTACGAGTTCGTGCGGCACGTGCTGAGCATGGATACCACATTTCCCGGCAACGCGTTGATGCACCGGGCAATAACTGACGAAACTGTCTGGAAACTTGCCTATGCGGTCATCATTGCTACGGAAGGGTTGACCGCCCTGCTGCTGGCGCTCGGGGCGGCAGTATTGATGACCCGGCTGAGGGCGCCCGCCGATATTTTCAACCGCGCCAAGGTTTGGGCGGTGGCCGGGTTGACCGTCGGCTTTGGCCTCTGGTTTGTCGGCTTTATGGTGATTGCCGGCGAATATTTCGCGATGTGGCAGTCGAAGGTTTGGAATGGCCAGGAAACCGCGTTCCGCATCGCCACGGAGATGCTTGGCGTGCTGATTTTCGTCAGCTTGCCGGACGGCGAACTGGCCTGATGGCTTCGTGCGAGTGCGCCCCCTCTTCGCTCAGCCGATCAACACGATCTTGCCGGCTGAGCCAGGTTTAAGGATTTCCTCGTGCGCGCGCGCCGCCTCCGCGAGCGGCAATTCCTTGCCGACGACCGGGCGCAAGGTGCCGTTTTCGAGTCCGGCAAAGAGCCCGGCATGGATATCCGCCTCCTCTGCCGGTGTAATCGCAGGGAGCACCAACCCGCGGATTGAAGCGCGGCGCCCCATCAGCTCACGGGGATTGATTGTGACCTCGCCGCGATTGCCGATCACGATGATGCGGCCGTTGCTGGCCAACAGTTTCGTATCGTGGGCGAGATTCACATTGGCGAGCATTTCCAAAATGATGTCGACGCCGCGGTTGCCGGTCGCCTTGAGAATTTCCGCTTGATAGTCGGCCTTTCCGTGATCGAAAACTTCATGCGCCCCCTCCCGCTTGGCGAGCTCGAGGCCCTTCGGTGTCCCCGCCGTCCCAAGAACCTTCAGACCCATGGCGCGCGAAATCTGGAGCGCGGCGATGCCGACGCCGCCACTGGCGCCGTGAACCAGTACCGTTTCGGAAGCGTGGGCTTTCGCTGAGTGGTAGAGCGCATGGTAGGCGGTCCCATAAGGGACCCAGATTCCCGCACCTTGTTTGAAATCGATTTTGTCGGGAAGTGGATGCACTTGCGCTTCGCGCGCCAGTGCGTATTGCGCATAGGCGCCGGTGATGGTTTGCGCGGTATAGACCCGATCGCCCGGCTTGACCTTTTTGACGCCCTCGCCAACGGCCTCGACTACGCCGGCGCCATCCGATCCGGGCGTATAAGGGAGCGGCGGCTTTATGGCATAGGTGCCGGTGCGCATGTAGGTGTCATAGGGATTGACGCCGGAGGCATGAATGCGCACCAGCACCTCGCCGGCGGAGGGCTTTGGTGTAGCCACCTCCTCGAGCTTCAGAACCTCAGGACCGCCGAATTGATGAACCCGAATGGCTTTCATTTTTGAGTCTCCAGGTTTCGCAGCTGCCGGGCATGGGACTATTTGGACCGCACGCCTCTGCCGCGACCTGATTGCGCGTCACGGGGGGCGTAATGCAGCAAAAGCCTACGGCTTCATCGTGCCAGATGACGTCGATCTTGACGAGGCCGGACGCGACGTCTTCATGCGCATGGCTGTTGTGCGGAAGTACGGCATTCCTGAGCTGCAGCCGGGTCAACATTTCGCGGTTCGTTATGGCGAGGGTCCAAAGGGCCCGATAACCGCCGAGATTTATCCCGACGCAAAGTCTCTCAGCATTTAGCCGCCGCCGTGGCCGCGCGGACGGTGGGTGACGGACGCTTGGGGAGCGGATTTAAACGCCGCCTCTCGCTGTTTTCGGAACGCTGACGGTGTACAGCGCCTTTAGCATTGTCAGTGTCCGTTGGTCGCCGATGCCAAACTCGTTGATGACATCGGCAAGGCCTTTCGCGGCTGCCGACATTGGCAACGGGCTAATGCAAGCCACGCAGTCGGCATCGTCTGCGGTCTTGGGCGCCGCCAGTTCCGCCGCGTAGTCGATCATCGCGCAGTAGCAGACGACGTGGTGGTTGCAGAAGACGTCGAGGCGAATAGCGGCTTGCGCGGTCGCCGGCTGGATTACGGTCGCATTGGGCAGGGTGGCGTAACCGAGACTTGGAACGTGGGTCACGATGTCGAGGATGTAATTGAATAAACGATATTGCTTTACCGTGTTTGCGAAGAGCGTAGCCCACGGTTGGTCGCCCGTGCGGGGCGACGCAAAAAGGCACGCCGACACTTTCGCGCCCAACCTCTCGGCGAGATCGTCCGCGAAATAGGTCGCTAGCGCGCTACCGAGGCTGTGTCCGGCGACAGTGACGGCGCCGGATCCGACGATTTGGGCGACGCCTTCCGCCGCGTTTTGATGGGTCGTCACACCGGTTGCCGGATCGGCGAGGCTCATTGTCTGATAGATGTTCCAGAAGCCTTGTTCGACCTGAACTCCCGGGTGGCGAGGGTGAGGAATGAGGAAGAACTCGGCGTCGATCACCCATTCGACGAGGGCTTCCGTTCCCCTGACGACCGCGGCATAGGAAGTCGGGTCGGCGTTGCTGCGCGCAACGAAACCGAAGAACACGCGCTTTGTCGGATCAACGGTTAAACGCCGTTGCGGCGCGCCCTCCGGAGGGAAGAGTGCGTCCTGGGCTGTCAGGTAACCGACAACGGTCCAGCCGGAATCCGCGACCCGCGGATCCACGGGTGGATGCAGGGAGCCCACATTCGGCCCCAGGTACATGTTTTCCGCGAACATCGCGAGAAGTCCGAACGCGACCGCCTGTTGGTCCGTCATGGCGCTCATGCGCGCGCCCCCCTCGGCCAAAGCTATTTTTCTACTCTACTCCCGGTATAAGAGACACAGTATGCCCCGAGCCATCACCACAGCGGGGCGAACACGCGCGACAAAATCGGTGCTTGTTCGCGGGGAGCTGGCAGCGATCCTGGCCCACGGCGCGGGTAAGAAGAAGCCCGACCGCGGGG
>Ga0187783_10003359_pt1 | contig 11776 bp, 8 predicted proteins | sample 1015_SJ02_MP02_2_FD_132471 | JGI IMG/M metagenome (GOLD analysis project Ga0187783, IMG submission 132471) | Tropical peat soil microbial communities from peatlands in Department of Meta, Colombia - 1015_SJ02_MP02_20_MG | ecosystem: Environmental > Terrestrial > Soil > Wetlands > Peat | place... | reverse complement strand
CGGCACATCCACGCAATTCCCGGTTCTCTTGGCGGCATCTGTTTTGTGCGCCGCCGGCCCGGCAATGCTTGCTCAGCAGGCGCCGGCCGCGCCCATTCCCGATCCTCGCCAGCTCATGAAAGATGTGCAGGCACACCAGAAAGCGGTTGAAAAGGAACGCGAAAACGACACCTACACCGCGCTCCTCACCACGCAGGACATCGATGCCAACGGCCAGGTGACCAAAACCGAGACCGAGGAAGACGAGAATTTCTTCGTGAACGGGCACATCATCGCCCGCCTGGTCAAGAAAGACGGCAAGCCCCTCACTCCGCACGAGGAACAAAAAGAAACTGAGCGCGTGACCAGGCTCGTCGAGAAGGCGCAGAGCACCCCTCCCAGTCAGCCGCTCGAAGGGCAGACGGTGAGCATCAGCCACATGCTCGAGATCATGGACGTGCGCAATCCGCGGCGCGAAATCTATCGCGGCCGGCCCGCCATCGTCTTCGACTTCATCGGCCGCAAAGACGCCAAAACCCACGGCGTGATCGAAGACGCATCGAAAAAACTGCAGGGCACCATCTGGATCGATGAAGCTGACCGCCAGGTGGCGCATCTTGAAGTGAGCTTCAACGACAACTTTCATGTGGCCGGCGGTGTTTTCGCCACCGTGCAAAAGGGTTCGAACTTCCATTTCGATCAGGCGCCGGTCGGCGGCGGCGTGTGGCTGCCCACAGGCGGCGAAGGCGCCATGCAGGCGCGCCTGCTCCTCTTCAAGAACATGCGCCAGCACTATACCGAGCGCGACTACGACTTCAAGCGCTTCAGCGTCGAGACCCAGCAATCCAAAGACGCCAAGCCAGTCCCACCGGGAAAATAGCGCCGAACAAAGTACCGGCCAGCATCCCTTCGTTCCGCACTTCAAGGCATAAACAGCACTGTCATCCCGAGCGCAGGTCGTCTGGACGACCGGAGCCGAGGGATCTGCAGTTGCTTTTCGCTCGTCCCTGCCCTCTGAGAGCTGACAGCCGGGTGCCCCACCCTCGGGCGCCTCTGCTTTGCGGCTAGGGTGGGATCGCACAAACGCGACCCACGTCCTGTCATCCTGAGCGAGTCGCCTTGGCGACGAGTCGAAGGACCTGCATTTGCTTTCGGCTTGTCTCTCGCGCGGCTCAACCGAAAGCCAAGCTCAGTTCGGGACGGCGCTGAGAGCTGAAAGCTGATGGCTGACAGCTGCCCTCGTTTACTCTGTTTCCATGTTCGCCCGGCGAATCTCCATCCAGCGTGTCGACGCGGCAGGCCAAAAGCATCCCGTCCCCATCAGCCAGATCGATAACTTCGCCATGCGCAACTTCACCAACGACGCCATCTTCGACGATACGTTCCCTGCTGCCGACGGCCTCCTCGAAATCGGCCATCGCGTCCCCCTCGATCGCCTTCACGCTGCGATGGAGGATTGGTTTCGCCGCAAAGGCTATCTCAAACCCGGCGACCACCTGGAACTTGTCGAATCGCTTTGTAACAAGGGCACAGCTTGATCCGTGCCAAATTGGGCATATAACCGAGGGCTTCATCCCCCTTCGGGGCGAGGCACGAAGTATCAGGGCATGAGTTTACTCGTGCCGAAACCGCACCCCAAAGAATTCTGCGGGGCTTTAGCCCCTGAGGGAAGGAGCAGGGGCCTTCAGGCCCCTCAATGAAGGCGTATCGTTCGCGGGCTTCGGCCCCGGAATGACGCGCTAGATGCCCTCTTCGCCCGGTCATCCTGAGCGAGTCGCCTCGCGACGAGTCGAAGAACCTGCATCTGTTCTTGTCTTTGTAACAACGGCACGGCTTCTCGGGGTCCCCACGGACAGGTCTTCGTCCGTGGGGTGACTTGAGCCGGGCCGGCATCGAAAATATGCTTTATCGAGTACATCAGTATTTTCCTCCGAAACGCGCCAGAGGCGCAGAGCTAGTTAGCCCCGCGCTTTAGCGTGGGGAAAGTCGATCACAATGTTTGCGCGGAGTCCCGTAGGGACGATGTCACGACCGTTCTTTCGAAGGAATCCAATGTCCCCAGACGTTGCAGATTCGCGAGTGGCGACCGGGGTGCCCGCGCCAGGACGCCTTTCCCAGCCGCTGAAATGGTGCCCCGGCCCGAGAACCGCGATCCTCATATTCGGGAAGCTGACAGCTTCGGGAAGCGGATAGCCCTAACCTCCCCTCGCCGGCAAAATATTTTCCCGATATTGCAGATTAATTCTTCGAATTTGCTAGCGTGGTCTTAGGGCTTGTTGTGAACCTTCCTTTCTCACTCGGAAGGCCTCACCACAGGCCCTTTCTATTTTCTGAAACTAAAAGGAAGATTTCATGGAATTAAGCGCGCAAGGACTGGAACTCATCAAGAAGTCGGAGGGCTTTCGCAATCAACAATACCTCGACACGGCTGGGCACGAAACCATCGGCTACGGCCACAAAATCGGGCCTCACGAGTCGTTTCCCGCGGCAATCACCGAAGAGCGGGCCTCAGCCATCCTCATCAACGATGTCAAGCAGGCCGAGCAGGCCATCGGCCGGCTCATCCACGTCCCGCTCAGCCAGGGCCAGTTCGACGCCCTCGTTGACTTCTGCTTCAACGTGGGTGCCGGCCGGCTTGCCGCCTCCACCTTGCTCGCGGAACTGAACGCGGGCCAATACGCCCACGCCGGCCTGCAATTGCTGCGCTGGGACTACGCCGGTGGCGCGCCCAATGCCAGCCTCAAGGCCCGCCGCACCGCCGAACTGCAGCTCTGGACCGCGTGACTGTCTTCTCTCGCCGGGTCGCCCGGCTGGTGGCCTCAATGATCAGCTCAACTTTCATCCCATATTTCGATCAGAAGCCATTCGTCCGGGCGGCACTGCTTAACAGCTTCCGGCTCGATCTGCGTCTTTCCCACCCACAGTTTTGGATCCGCGATATAGCTTCCTTCGCCGATCACCCAATCCTCATTCGCGCGCAGAGATCCTCCCTCGATTCGGGGAATCAGATGCTCTGCCGGAGCAGTGAACCAGCTGGGGTACCCATTTCCGCCAAGATCAATCGCCTTGCCCTCCTTAGCCAGGTCCCGGAGCCAATCCAGTCCACCCACATCGGTCTGCCAGACCGCCAGGCGCACGCCCTGCGCAGATTCGGGCGTCGCCGGAGAGTGACCCCCGTCCGCTTGCCGATACACGCTCACATGCCAACCCAACACGCCGTCGCCACCCCCTTGTTCCCTCGCTCCCTCGTTCCCTCGCTCTCTTGTTCCCTTGTCCCCTCGTTCCCTTGTCCCCTGCCTTTGTACCTCACCCACCCCCATACAAAAAGTGATTCTGTGAAACTGTGAAACTGTGGACGGCGCAACCCAAACCGAATCAGATACTTCCAAAATCTCCATCACAGAAACACAGAATCACAGAAACTGTGAAGCCCGATTACTGCTTCTAATTCATTGATTCAATTGATTTTCCTTTTCCTCGTCAAGTCGCTCGCCGAACTCGTTTTGCTCATCCTAGCTCAAAAATGCCTTGAAAATCCCCTGTTCGGACCGCCTTTTCCTCGAAACGGTCGCAAAATGGCGCCAAACATCGCATCAACGCACACAAGCAGATGCCTGTCCGGCATGTCTTGACAGGCCACCGTTCGGTCGGCGAAGGTCGATGCCAAACGTGAGCCCAATCGCGAAGTCCAGAGAGTGAAGGAGAGGCAATGCAAACACCGGCGCGCAGCGTCGCGTTGAGCCAGGTGACGGAGTGGGAAGACGGTGAGGTTCGCGCCCTCGACGACATGCTCGCCGTCGAGGAGCCGCTGGAGATCCGTGTCAACGGCGCGCCCATCACCGTGACCATGCGGACGCCCGGACACGATCTGGAGCTGGCGGCAGGTTTCCTGCTCACCGAGGGCATTGTGAAGAGCGTGGAAGAAATCCGGGACCTGCGCCCGGGCGCGAACTGCAACGTGGTCAATGTGGACCTTCGCGCGCGGAGCTTCGAGGCCGCAGATTTGCAGCGGAATTTTTTTGCGGCATCGAGCTGCGGCATTTGCGGCAAGGCGACGATCGAGTCCATCCGCAGGCGCGGGCTCACGCCGCCGAATCCGAACTTCCGCGTACGGACCGACGTCCTGTGCGGCCTGCCCGAGGCGATTCGCGCCGAGCAGGCGGTATTTGCGAGCACCGGAGGCCTGCATGCGGCTGCACTGTTCGACGCTGAAGGAAGGCTCCTGGCTCTCCGCGAAGATATTGGGCGGCACAATGCGGTCGACAAGGTGATTGGCTGGGCGATGCATGCCGCTAGGTTGCCGCTGGGCGAATCGATCCTGATGGTCAGCGGGCGTGGCGGTTTTGAGATCGCGCAAAAGGCGCTCGCCGGCGGCGTGCCGGTGCTGGCATCCGTCTCCGCGCCATCGAGCCTCGCAGTACGGCTGGCGCAGGAACTGGGGTTGACCTTGATTGGATTTCTGCGCGGACGGCGGTTTGTCGTGTATGCAGGCGCGTCGCGGTGTCTGCCGGAGGAATGCGAGTGAGCATGTCACTGACTGTGAATGGCATGGCGCTGGAGTTTGCACAGGGCGAGCGCCTCGTCGATCTGATGAATCGTAACGGCATCGCGCTTTCCCAGGTCTGTTATCACCCGCAACTCGGTCCGATCGAGACCTGCGATACGTGCATGGTCGAAGCCAATGGCAAGCTGGTGCGTGCGTGCGCGACCGAGGCCGCCGACGGGATGGTGGTGGATACGAAGAGCGACCGCGCGCGGGCGGCGCAACTTGAGGCGTTCGACCGGATCCTGAGCAATCACCTGCTCTACTGCACGGTCTGCGATAACAACAACGGGAATTGCACCGTGCACAACACCACCCGGTTGCTGGCGATCGAGCACCAGGACACTCCATACAAGCCAAAGCCGTATGCCAAGGACTTTTCAAATCCCTTCTACCGCTACGATCCCGACCAGTGCATTCTGTGTGGGCGGTGCGTGGAAGCGTGCCAGAATTTGCAGGTAAACGAGACCCTCAGCATTAACTGGGAGGACCCGCACCCGCGGGTGTTGTGGGACGGCGGAGCATTGATCAACGAGTCGAGCTGCGTGTCGTGCGGCCATTGCGTGTCGGTGTGTCCGTGCAATGCGCTCATGGAAAACTCCATGCTGGGCGAAGCCGGCTACATGACTGCCCTGCCTCAGATGGCGCGCGAGAGGATGATCGAAGTTGTCAAAGATCTCGAGCCCGAACTCGGCTTCAGCACTTTCCTTGCGCTTTCGGAGGTTGAGGCTTCGATGCGTGGGTCAAGGATCAAACGAACCAAGACGGTGTGCACTTACTGCGGCGTCGGCTGCAGCTTCGACATCTGGACCCGGGACCGGCACATCCTGAAGGCGGAGCCAGCCGAAGGCCCGGCCAACGGCGTGTCGACCTGCGTCAAGGGCAAGTTTGGGTGGGATTACGTCAACAGTACCGACCGGCTGACCACGCCGCTGATTCGCGAAGACGGAAAGTTTCGCAAGGCGAGCTGGGATGAGGCGCTCTCGCTGGTGGCGCGGCGCTTCACTGAAATCAAGGCAGAGACGGGCCCCGACTCGCTGGCATTTATCTCTTCATCGAAGTGCACCAACGAGGAGAGCTACCTGATGCAGAAGCTGGCGCGGGCTGTGATCGGCACGAACAATATGGACAACTGCTCGCGCTATTGCCAGGCGCCGGCGACGATCGGCCTGTTCCGCACCGTGGGGTACGGCGGCGATTCGGGTTCGATTGCTGATATCGAAAAGGCCGATCTGGTGATCATCGTGGGAAGCAATACGGCGGAGAGCCACCCGGTACTGGCCACACGCGTGAAGCGGTCGCACAAGCTGCGCGGGCAAAAACTGATTGTCGCCGACCTGCGCGAACACGAGATGGCTCGCCGTGCCGATCTCTTCCTTCACCCCAGACCGGGAACCGATCTCATCTGGCTTTCCGCCGTCACGCGCTATCTCTTCGATAAAGGTCTGGCAAAGACTGCTTTCATCGAAGAGTGGGTCGCCGGCGCAAACGATTACATCAAGAGCCTGGAGCCCTTCACGTTGGAAATGGCCAGCCGGCGTTGCGGCCTGGCGCCGGAAACCCTGGTCAAAGTGGCGCAGATGATTAGCGAGGCGGGCAGCGTGTGCGTCCTGTGGGCGATGGGCGTCACGCAGCATATCGCGGGCTCGGACACGTCGACGGCGATCTCGAACCTGTTGCTGGCGAGCGGCAATTACATGCGGCCGGGGACGGGAGCTTATCCGCTGCGCGGGCACAATAACGTACAGGGAGCGAGCGATCACGGCGCCATGCCGAATTTCTTTCCCGGATACCAACCCGTTGCCGATGACGGCATTCGCGGGAAATTCGAGCGCGCCTGGAATGTGACGCTGCCCCCCAAGCCGGGCCTGAACAACCATCAGATGATCGACGCCATCTATGACGGGCGCCTGAAATCGATGTATGTTTTTGGGGAAGAGCTGAGCCTCGTCGATTCCAATGCCAATTACGTCTCGCGCGCGCTTGCGCAGCTGGATTTCCTGGTGATGCAGGATATCTTTTTTACCGAGACCTGCCGCTTCGCCGACGTTGTATTGCCGGCCAGCCCGAGCCTGGAAAAGGAAGGGACGTTCACCAGCACGGAGCGGCGCATCCAGCGGCTGTACCAGGTGTTTGAGCCGCTGGGCCAAAGCCTGCCGGATTGGCAGATCATTCAGGAGATCGCCAACCGGCTGGGCGCGAACTGGAAATACGAGCATCCATCGGAGATTTATGCGGAGCTGGCGCCGCTCACGCCGATCTATGCTGGGGTCACGTATGCGCGGTTGTCGGGTTACAGATCTTTGCAATGGCCGGTGGCCGCGGATGGCCACGATGAGCCGCTGCTCTACACGAAGCAGTTCAACATGCCGGGCGGGAAGGCGAAGTTTTTCCCGCTGGCCTGGACTGAACCAAGCGATCAGCCCAACGCGGAGTATGATCTGCATCTGAACAACGGCCGGTTGCTGGAGCACTTCCACGAAGGGAATATGACCTATCGCTCGCCGGGCATCCGCGAGAAGGTTCCCTGCACGTTTGTTGAGATCTCGCCGGATCTGGCGGCCGAACGCGGCATTGCCAGTGGAAGCGAAGTTGAGTTGACTTCGCGGCACGGCAACGTCCGGGTGCGCGCGCTGGTCACAGATCGGGTGAAAGGCAATCAGCTTTACATGCCCATGAACTCGGTGGAGGAGCCTGTCAACCGGCTCACCAGCAGTTGCACCGACAAGGTGACGAGCACGCCGGCCTACAAGGAAGCGAGCGTGCGCATGGCGGTGATCGAGGCTAATGGCGCCTCGCCGCTTCCGGCCAGCAATCCGCGTTTCGGTCATCCCACGCCCCAGCGAGGAGTGGAAGTGGAGCGCAAGTGGAAGCGCAGTGACTATCGCGTGCCCGGTGGGTTGGTTCAGATTCAAAGCAACGGAGCAGGGAGAACCGAGCCTCATCGCTCATGACAATCGTGAATCATGAAAGCGGGCCCTCGGGCCCGGAGCCTCGATTTCCGGAGATTGAGGAGCACAAATAATATGGCACAGCCCATCCCTCTTGAACTGCCGCCGCGTAACCCGCGGCAAGAACTTCTCGATCGCCTCGAACGCGCGCCGCAGGAGCACGCCGAAGCCCTCCTCGACGCCTACGAACTTCTGGAGCAACTGCGCCAGGCGGGGATTCTTCAACTGCTGCGGGGCACGCTCAGCGCCGGCGATGAGATTCTCGATCGAACCGTGGACGCAGCCAGATCTCCGCAGGGAGTGCGCGCGCTGCGCAATCTGCTCATCCTCGGCCAGATGTTCGCCTCGATCAATCCCGACCTGCTGGAGTGCTTCGCCGTCGCTGTGAGCCAGACTCTGGGCAGCGAGCGCAAGCCCATCATCGAGCCGCCCGGCCTGCTCTCGCTGCTCGGCCAGTTTCGCCGCAAGGAGCTGCGGCGCAGCGTGGCGCTCATCAACCGCTTTCTTGAGAGTCTCGGCAACCAGATCAAGATGCAAGGAACAGAAGAACATCGCTGAACACGAACCCGCTCCCCCTCAGGAGAAGGTCAATGAAGAATCGTTGGGGCATGGCTGCAGCAGGATTTTTCATGCAGGTGGCGCTGGGTGCGGTATACGCGTGGAGCGTGTTCCGTATTCCGCTCACGAAGAAATTCGGTTGGTCGGTGACGGACGTGACTCTTACATTCACGATCTGCATTTTCGTGCTGGGCGTGTCCGCGTTTTTCGGCGGCCTGTGGTTGAACAAGAAGGGCCCGCGAGTGGTGGCGCTCACCGCCGGTTTCCTGTATGGTCTCGGCGTGTTTCTCGCGAGCTACACGAGCAGTTTGCACTGGCTGTATCTGACCTACGGTGTGATTGGCGGCATCGGGCTGGGTTTTGGCTACATTGTGCCGGTTGCGGTGCTGGTCAAGTGGTTTCCTGATAAGCGTGGGCTCATCACCGGCATTGCGGTCAGCGGATTCGGCGCCGGCGCGCTGGTCACCGCGCCAGTGGCCTCACATTTCATCCAAAGCGTAGGCGTGCTGAGGACCTTCGCCTACCTGGGCATCGCCTATTTCGTAGTGGTCATGATTACGGGCTCCTTTATGCAGAATCCTCCGGAGGGCTACCAGCCGGAGGGCTGGACTCCGAGCGCCACGCAGAAGGCACAACGATCGATAAAGGACTACAGGCTGGGCGAGGCGCTCGCCACCTGGCAGTGGTGGGCGCTATGGCTGATCCTGTTTCTCAACGTGACCGCGGGCATCTCGCTGATCTCGCAGGAATCGCCCATGTTTCAGAAGATCTCTGCCGTGACGGCCGCGGAGGCGGCAGGCATGGTGGGCATTGTGAGCATCGGCAATGCGGCGGGGCGGATTTTCTGGGCATGGGTCTCCGACGGCATCACCCGGCGCTGGACCTTCGTGGCCATGTTCCTGCTGCAGTGTGTGCTGTTCTGGACGCTGCCTTCGCTGGCGAACTACCAGATTATGACGGTGGTTTCGTTCGTGATCCTGATGTGCTATGGCGGGGGCTTTGGCACCATGCCGGCGTTTGCAGCGGACTATTTTGGGAGCCGCAACGTGGGCCCGATCTACGGGCTGATGGCGACGGCGTGGAGCGTGGCCAGCGCCTTCGGACCGCTGCTGCTGGCGCATACCCTGAAATCCACCGGCAACTACACCAGCGGCCTGCACATGATCGCGGTCGTTATGATCGTCTCGGTGATTCTGCCCATACTGGTGAGGCCGCCGAAGTCAAGCGCTGCGTGAGCGTGTGACTGCTGAGTCAGAGCCGGAACAATCGAGTCCCTGCGGGAGCAGAGTCCCGCACCCGGCGCGCCGACTCAAAGAAGCGTGCGGGCGAGATGCCCGCACGACAGCCGGCCAGGACCCCGGCGTTCGAGTGCCCCCGGCGCGTTAGTGGACGCAGGCGCCTTCGGGTTGGGCGTAAGGTTTTTGCAGGTCCTGACGGGCCTCGTTGACGGCGCCCTGGGTGTTGTCATTGGTCTGGACGGCGAGGCGGTACTCGTTGACGGCGCGGTCGCGCTGGCCGGTGATATCGAAGATTTTGCCGATGGCGATGTGGCTCCAGACTTCGGTCCATGGCGGCACGTCGTCGCCGCGCAGGGAGTCGCGAAAAGAGTTGACAGCAGCCTGGAAATTGCACTGAGTCATGAGCACCTCGCCGATGCGATAGTTGGCCAGTGAGCTATTGGGGTTAGCTTCGAGCGCCTTCTTGTATTCGGCGAGAGCGTTAAGGAGGTCCCCCTGGGCAACGAGCTGCTGGCCCTTGAGGATAGAGATACGCACCTGCAGGTCGGCAGTGGTCTTGAGAACCCAGTCGCCGGGATCGATGCTGATGCGGCGCGGGCGGCCGAAGGTGTCGACTACATATTGCGTGTCGGTGCCGACGACGTCGACGCGCTGGTTGACAGTTTTGCCGTCGGTTTCAATGCGCAATTCGACGGGCATGCGGAAGAGATCGAGATCCTGGTTGATTTCGCCGATGGTGCGGAAACCCTTGTTGTTGCCGAGGCGATAGACGGCGTACTTGTCGGTGAAGCGCGGCGCTCCGGTGCCGTCGATCCATTGCGCGAAGAAGGGAACGAGCTGTTGCTGCGTCTGCGCTTCGGCTACACGTTCAAATTCGTCGGTGCTGATGGATTGATCGGCGTATTGGCTGAGCGCTCCCTTGAGGATATTGACAAACATCCTGTCGCCCACTTCCCAGCGCAGCATGTGGAAGATCATCGCGCCTTTTTCAAGGGTCATGGACTGGAACTGCGGCGTGAAGGGATCGAGCCGGCCGACGCTGGAGAGGGGGACGGTGTCGTAAGCGAGAGCGCCCGCGGCCACATCCTCGAGCGCCGTGCGCAGGGCGCTCTTGCCGCTGTCGTCTTCGAGATACATGAGCTCGCCGTAGCGGGACATGCCGTTAGTGATCCAGGCGTCGCCGAGGCTGTGCGGGCTGACTTCGCATCCCCACCATTGGTGGGCGATGGTATTGGCCAACAGGCGCACCCCTGACTTATCGCCGACTCGGGCGCCCATGACGGCGGCAAGCTCGGGTGCGTATGCGGCGGGCAACGTGTCGTCGGGCAGCTCGACCACGTTCAGGCGCTCCGTCTCAGCCTCGCCGAAGCTGTCGGTGAAGAAGTCGTATTCCTTGGTTGCAGTCTGGGCCAGCTGGTTGCCCGAGGCCTGGTGGCTGACGGTGACGTAAACCTTGACATTGCCGGCGCCGACCGAGATCGGCGGAACGAAGCGGCCGGCAATGACAGTCCCTGGGAACCCGGGCTTCTTCCAGTTGAAGTCGTACCCGTCACCGGCCGCCCCGCTGGACAGAACTACGGGCTTGGGGCCGCCGACACGACCACTGGCCAGCACTGTCATGCCCTGCGGAACACGGATATGCATCTCTGCGGTGAAACGGTCGGTCATGAAGCCGGTCACGGGGAACCAGCGGGCGGGATAGAGAAGATAGCTGATCGGCTCCTGAATAGCGGCGAGCTTCAGGCCTTCGATCGGGCCGTCTTCGTTGCCGGTGATAGTGCCGTCGTATACGAAGGTCCAGCGCGAGGTCTGGCCGGCAATGAAGGCGGCGGAGGGCGTGACCCGAATGCTGCCATCGGCCGTGCGCTCGCCATCGAGGACTTTGCCGGATTCATCAGTGATTTTCGTGACTTTGAGGGCGGGATGGAAACCGAAGTTCACGACATCGACGTTGGGCGGCGGGATAAAGCTAACGACCGCTGTGGCAGCGAGGTGGTGAGCCGCGGGATCAAGCTCAGCGTTTATGACGTATCCGGTGATGTTGAGAGCCTGGCGATCGGAACGTTGCGCGCACACAGGGATGGGTGCAATTCCGTAGGCCAGTGCGAGGACGCTGAGCGCGAGGCGGATGAATGGACAGTCGCCTTTTCGCCTCAAAGTTTTCCAATATCCGAAGTATCCGGGTGCGGATGCAGCTTTTTTGATTGTCATTCTCTTGCCGCCGTTCTTGCGCCGGTTTTCATGGTTGGGTAGTTTAATTTCTTTTCAGCGTTCTGCGGTCGCCGGGTCCGCGGGGAAGACAGAATCAAGCTCTTCGACGACGATTTGAGCTGCGCGTTCGATTGCACCCAGGCGTTGCGTTCCGCCCGCGGCCGTCGGCATGAGGAGCGCCTTGCGTATACTCCCCAGTTCCATCTTCATTGACTCGCGAACGGGGCCATCGGGTAGCAGGCGCACAAGCTCTTGGACGATATTTCCGGCCGTAAAGTCATGTTGGATAAGCTCGG
>Ga0187783_10003358_pt1 | contig 11779 bp, 12 predicted proteins | sample 1015_SJ02_MP02_2_FD_132471 | JGI IMG/M metagenome (GOLD analysis project Ga0187783, IMG submission 132471) | Tropical peat soil microbial communities from peatlands in Department of Meta, Colombia - 1015_SJ02_MP02_20_MG | ecosystem: Environmental > Terrestrial > Soil > Wetlands > Peat | place... | reverse complement strand
TTTCCCTGCCCGGTGGAGGTCATCGTCGTCGACGACGCCAGCACCGACGGGACGGCCGAGATCCTCGGCGGGTTTCACGATGAGCGGCTGGTCAAGCTGCGGCACCCGGTGAACCGGGGCAAGGGAGCCGCGATCCGCACCGCGGTCGGCGCGGCCACCGGCGAGTTCATGGTGCCGCTCGACGCGGACCTGGAATACCGGCCGGAGGAGATCCCCAAGCTGCTGGAGCCGGTGCTGAGCGGCGAGGCCGAGGTGGTATTCGGCAGCCGCAGCTTCGGCAGCCACGCAGCGTATTCGTTCTGGTACGTGATGGGCAACAAGGCGGTAACGACCTTTGCGAACGTCCTGTTCAACGCGTACATCGCCGACCTGGAGACGTGCTACAAGCTGATGCCGCTTGACCTGTTGCGCAGCCTGCACATCCGCTCCGAGGGATTCGGCATGGAGGCCGAGATCACCGGCAAGCTGCTGGCCCGCGGGATCCGGCCGTTCGAGGTACCAATCACCTACCGGGCCCGCAGCCGGGAAGCGGGCAAGAAGATCACATGGCGCGACGGCGTCGAGGCACTGTGGATCCTGAGCCGGATCAGGCTGACCACCTGGGGCGCGAAGAGACCGACCTGACCGGGTGCGATGCGGATCACACGGGCCGCGGACCGCGTGACCGCACGGGATGCGCCATCCTTGCTGGGGAATGAGATTCTCCGAGGCGCTCGTGCTGCTGGCGGCAGGGACCGCGGGCGGCATCTTCAGCACGGTGGTGAGCATCGCCTCGCTGGTGACCTACCCGGCGCTGCTGGCGCTGGGGGTGCCGCCGCTGTCGGCGAACATGACCAACACGGTCTCGCTCGTGCTCACCGGGGCGGGCGCGGTGGCCGGATCCCGGCCCGAACTGGCCGGGCAGGGCCGGCGGGTGCTCCGGCTCGGCGTCGTCACCGCGGTCGGCGGCGCGACCGGGGCGGCGGTTCTGCTGGTGACGCCGGCGAGCACGTTCACCGTGGTCGTCCCCATCCTGATCGGCGGCGCGTCGCTGATGCTGCTGGCCCAGCCCAGGATCAAGCGGCTGGCGCCGGCCGAGGCTCCCGGTGCCCGGCGGCGCCTGGCGTCCGGCGCGGCGCTGTTCGCGGTCGCCATGTACGTCGGGTACTTCGGCGCGGCGGCGGGCGTCATGCTCCTTGTCGTGCTCAGCGCGATGATCGGCGAGCCGCTGGTCAGGGTCAACGCGATCAAGAACGCGGTCACCGGCCTGGCCAACGCGATGGCGGCGGCGCTGTTCGCGCTGTTCGGCGACGTCAGGTGGCAGTTCGTCGTGCCGCTCGCGGCGGGCTTCCTGGCCGGCGGCTGGATCGGTCCCAAGATCGCGCGCCGGGTCCCGGCCGGCCCGTTCCGCGTCTTCGTCAGCCTGTGCGGGCTCGGCCTGGCGATCAGGCTCGGCATCAGCGCCTATCGGTGACGTCCGCCGATATGGCAGAAAATACGGTAAGCGCGGCTCATCACGAGAACTAGCATGACAAAATCCTTCACGTATCCATCCAGGATGGTTTACTCTGTGCTAGTGAGTCGGCACTCGGGGTGACCTTTGGCCCAGACGCCGACGGGCGGTGGTCAACTCGCGCAGGATCGCACCCCATGGCTCCGGCCACAGGCGGCGGTCGCGCGGGCAGAATAGGAGCTCGAGCATGCTGGTACTCGTCATCGTCGTCATTGCCGTCGGCTACCTGGTGTCGCTGCGCATTCACCCGCTCCGGAAGTGCCCCCGGTGCAACATGAGCGGCAGGCACTTCGGCGGCGTCTTCAGCTATGCCTACCGGCGCTGCCGCAAGTGCGACGGCCGCGGCCAACTCGACCGCGTCGGTACGCAGATCTTCTACGGCGGGACAAAGCACACGGGGGTCTTTCCCAAGAAGTAGCGGCTGGCCCGCGACCCCGCCCGCGGGCCGACTCGCTTGCTCAGGGCGTGACGATGATCTTGCCGGTCACCGAGGCCTCGGCCGCATCGTGCGCGGCCACGACGGCGTCCAGCGGGTACTTGTGCACGGGCAGGCCGGTGAGATCCCCGGCGCCCAGCGCCACGGTGATGTCGGCGGCCGCGGCTTCAAGCGCGGCCGCTGGGACGGTGTAGAGCAGCATGAAGCGGAGCACCACGTTGGCGGTCATGCAGGCCCTGACGGGCAGGACGGGGTCGGCGGCCTCGGCCGCAAAGGTCACCACCGTGGTCCCGACCTGCGACAACGCCAGATCGAGCGCGAGGTTGGCGCCGAGCGCCACCTCAATCACCCGGTCCACGGCGGGAGCGAACGCGCGCACCTGCTGGACCACGTCCGCCGCGCGGTAGTTCACGACCAGGTCCGCACCGGCCTTCTCGGCCAACGCCGCCTTCTCGTGGCTGCTCACAGTCGTGATCACACGAGCGCCGGCCCGTTTGGCCAATTCAATGGCGAAGTGGCCGACCGCTCCTGCACCTCCGGCCACCAGTACGGTCTTGCCGTCGACCGGACCGTCCGCGAACAGGCAGTAATGCGCCGTCAGGGCCGGCACGCCCAGGGAGGCACCCAGGTCGAAGGAGGCGCCGTCGGGATGCGGCACCGCGTGCCGGTCCGGCACCACGGTCCACTCGGCGGCGGTCCCCCAGCGCCGGCCGACCGCGGCAAGCCACAGCCACACCCGCTCTCCCACACGGCCGGGATCGACCCCGGGGCCGACCGCCTCGATGATGCCCGCGCCGTCCTGGTGCGGGATCTGGAAGCCGTCGATGGGGCGCGGCGTCATCCCCGACCGGCTCTTGTAGTCGGTGGGGTTGACCCCTGAGGCCCGCACCCGGACCAGGACCTCACCCGGCCCGGGCTGCGGCCGCTCGATCTCCTCGACCCGTAGCACGTCGGCCGCAGGTCCCGTGCGCCGGTACAGGGCTGCCCTCATGGATGAAGGGTAGCTCCTTTGAATACCTTGTCCACGGCGTTGCGCGGCCCGTGCCGGGCCAGCCCGGAGCGCGGCGCGGCGTTTTGGAGTCCTGGCGATAATGGGAAGGTGCCTGCCTCTGACCCTGCCCCGGATGGGGCCCGGTGCTGGCGCGCCGGCGGCGTGCCGGTGGAGGTTCGCGTACGGGCAGGGCACCGATGAGCGCTAGCGCCTGGAGCACGATCGCCAGCCTGGCCACCGCGCTGGGCACGCTGGTGCTCGCCGTGGCCACGTTCTCGGCGGTCCGTTCGTCGAACCTGATGGCCAAGGTGGCCCGGGAGCAGTTCCTCGTCCAGCTGCGGCCGGTGCTGACCACCTCGCGCCGGGAGGACCCGACCCTCAAGGTCAACTTCGGCGACACCAAGTGGGTGCGCATTCCCGGCGGCGGCGCGGCGGGCGAGGTCGGCCCTGGGGACGGGAACCTGGGACCGGATACGCCGGTCGTCTACCTGGCCATCGCGCTGCGCAACGCGGGCAACGGCATCGCGGTGCTGCACGGCTGGCGTTTCTACCCGGAGTGGTATCACGAGCTGGAGCACGCCCCGCTCGAGGAATTCCAGCGGCAGAACCGGGACCTGTACATCCCGGTCGGCGATGTCGGATTCTGGCAGGGGGCGTTCCGCGACACCGAGCACCCCGGGTACGAGGAGGCGCGGAAGACCATCGAGGCCCGCGAACCCTGGACGGTGGAAGTGCTCTACGGTGACCACGAGGGCGGGCAGCGGGTCATCAGCCGGTTCTCCGTGCTGCCGGTCAACCGCCCGGACCCGCCGCCCGGCGCTGACCAGGCTCCGGGCACCGACCAGGCTCCGGGCGCCGACGCCGACAGGTCGCCCCGCTGGCTGGCCACGGCCAGCAGGCACTGGAACATCGACCGGCCCGAGCCCCGGAGCTGACCCCGCTGTCGGCCAGCTCCCAGGGTGGTCACAGGCGGCTCACAGGAAACACCCACGTTGGTCGGCGGATTCTGACCGACTCTGCAGCATTGCCTCTGGTACTGTCGCACCCTGTCCATCACAATTAGGTATCAAACGAGGTCTGAATCCGTGACATAGCGGGGCAGGTGAAGGGCGCAGGTGCGAGGGCGGGCGAGGCGGCTGGGGCTGTTGGCTGCGCTGATCACCCTGCTGGCGGTCAGCGTGGTGGCCACCGTCACCCCGACCCAAGGCGCGGCCGGTGACATCGCGTTCAGGTTCGCCCGTGTGGTGACCCATCTGGTGTCAACCTCGCAGGAAGGGCAGGACTTCTCCGGCACCCCGGCGGTGGGAGCGCTGTTCACCATGTCCTCGGGCAAGCTCGACAGTCACTTCTGCACGGCCAGCGTGGTCAACAGCCCGAACGGCGACCTGGTCATCACCGCCGCCCACTGCGTGACCGGCGCGTCGGCCATGGTGTTCGTGCCTGGCTACGAAAACGGCAAGACCCCGTACGGGATCTGGACCGTGACCAAGGTCTACGCCGACCCGGCGTGGATGTCGTCGGCCGATCCTGACGACGACGTCGCGTTCCTGCGGGTCAGCCAGCCCGGCTCGATCACGCCGATCGAGGACGTGACCGGAGCCGAACAGCTGCAGACCGGCTCGCCGACCCGCCGGCTGGTCGAGGTGATCGGTTACCCCAACTCCGGCGATGAGCCGATCGCCTGCCAGAACTGGACCACGGAGCCGATGCCGGAACAGCTCGAGTTCGACTGCGGCGGCTACACCGACGGCACGAGCGGCGGGCCCTTCCTGGCCGACGTCGACCCGCTGACCGGGCAGGGCACGGTGATCGGGGTGATCGGCGGCTACGAGCAGGGCGGGCTGCTCCCGCAGATCTCGTACTCGTCCATGTTCGGCCCGAACGTGGCCGCCCTGTACCAGGTGGCGGTGGCCGGCGGCTGAACCCGCCGTACCCGCGCAGGCCGTTACCTGGCCGGCGGTGGCGGGACGATCTGGTCGATCTCGGCCAGTTCGACCGGGGTCGGGACCCACTCCGAGGCCGCCGCGTTCGCCTTCACCTGCTCGGGGGTCATCGCTCCCGCGATCACCGAGGAGCAGCCCGGCTGTGCCGCCAGGGCACCGATGGCGGTGTCAAGGATCGTAACGCCGTGCTCGTGGGCCCAGGCGATCAGCGCTTCGACCTTGGCCAGCTTCTCATCGGTGACGTAGCCCGCGCGGCTGGCCAGCCTGGTTCCGGCCGGGACCGGCTGGCCCCGCCTGACCTTGCCGGTGAGCAGCCCGTTGGCCAGCGGGAAGTAGGGCAGCACGCCCAAGCCGAAGTGCCTGGCGGCCGGCACGACGTCCGCCTCGGCCGCGCGCTCGAGCAGGGACCAGTGATTCTGGGCGGAGATGAACGGGGTGTGGCCGGCGCCGGCCGCGAGGTGCGCGGCATCGGCCAGCTGCCAGGCGGAGAAGTTGGAGTGGCCCAGGTACCTGACCTTCCCCTCGTCCACCAGACCGTGCAGCGCGGCGATGGTCTCCTCGACCGGGGTCACCGGATCCGGCGTGTGCAGCTGGTACAGGTCGATGTAATCGGTCCGCAGCCGGCGCAGCGACTCGGTCACGGCCCGCCTGATGTAGGCCCGGCCGCCCTTGGCGCCCGCCGCGGGCCCGTATCCCATGTCCGCGCGCTGGTGGCCGAACTTGGTGGCCAGCACGACCCGGTCCCGGCGTCGCCCGAGAATCTCGCCGAGCGCGCGCTCAGAACCGCCGGCCTCACCGTAGGTGTCCGAGGTATCGAACAGGGTGATGCCGACGTCGATGGCCGCGTCGACCACCGCGCGCGCCCCCTCAAGGTCGAGGCGCCCGCCGAAGTTGTTGCAGCCGAGCCCGGCCACCGATACGACAAGTCCCGACTCGCCTAGCTGCCTGTATCTCATAGGTCCATTTTATGGATCCCCGACGGCACATGCCGGGCCGGGATAGGACCATGAACCGAACGGACCGCGGTAAGCCGCCGACCCCGACGCGGCGACGTTCGGCACGCTGGCGCAATCTCATATGAGATATCATCACGTTACTAGATGTAAGGGTTCGCGAACTTTGCCGGGCAATCGCACCATACTTGCTCGTGGTCGGGCGCCGGACCGGGGAGGAGCCGTGCCGGAGGCAACAGAAGGGCCGACTGTACTGCGCATCCTGCTCGGCACCCAGCTGCGGAGGCTGCGGGAGAGCCGGGGGATCAGCGCGCAGAGGGCGGCCAAGGCGATCCGCGGCTCGGAGTCCAAGATCAGCCGCATCGAACTGGGCCGGAACGCCATCCGCGAGATCGACGTGTTCGACCTGCTCATGTTCTACGGCGTCCCGCTGCTCGAACGAGAGCAGCTGATGACGCTGGCCGAGCAGGCCAACCGCCCCGGCTGGTGGCAGAGTTTCAACGACGTCATGCCCGACTGGTTCCAGTCCTACGTCGGGATGGAAGAGGCGGCGACCTACATCCGCGTCTACCAGCCACTGCTCGTCCCGGGCCTGCTGCAGATCCCGGCCTACGCGGCGGCCGTCCTTGCCGTCTGCGACATCCCCCTCGGCGAGGCGGAACGGCACGTGATCCTGCGCAAGGAACGCCAGCGCCGGTTCAGCGAGGGACACGTCAAGCTCTGGGCCATCGTGGAGGAGACCGCGCTGCGGCGGCCGGTCGGCAGCGTGCAGATCCTGCGTGATCAGCTCCGCCACCTGATCGCCCTGGGCCAGCGGCCCAACTTCACCCTGCAGATCATCCCGTCCGGCCTGGGCGGCCACGCCGTACCGAGCGGCTTCACCCTCCTGCGGTTCGCGCAGGCCGACCTGCCGGACGTGGCCTATCTGGAACACCTCAACAGCGCCTCGTACTTCGACAAGAGATCGGACGTCGACCGGTACCAGCTGGCCATGGAGCGGCTCAGCCTCCTGGCCGCCAGGCCGGACCAGACGCCTGGCATCCTGACCGCCATCATCGATGCGCTCAAGGACGAGCCGTAATGGCCTTACGTAATGCGGAGGGTGGTGGCCCGCCAGCTCACCACCGCTCTTCCCCGCCAGATTGACAACCGCCGGACGCTCAGGCCTCGGGCAGGTCGAACTCCCCGTTCTTCGCGCCGGCCAGGAAACAGTCCCACTCGTGCCGGTTGAACACGTGCGGGGCCTTGCCGCGGTCCTTCGAATCGCGGATCGCGACACCTCCTCCCGGAATGTGTGCTACCTCAACGCAGCCAGCTGCACTGCTCGCGCTGCTCTTGAACCAGCGCAGGCCGTCGAGGTCGGTGTCCATCAGTATCTCCTTTCCATCGATATGCGGCTTTCCCTTTCCATCGATATGCGGCTTTTTTGAGAGGAGTCCGGTCAGCTGAGCTCTCGCAGCAACTTCCGGATCAGCTCAACCGAAGCGGCCGGGGAAAACGCGGCCGCGCGCATCCGATCGAAAGCCTCGGCGCAGGCCCGTACTTCGCGGTCTTTCTCCAGGTAGATCACGCCACCCACGGATTCGGTGTAGGCGACGTCACAGTCGTCGCGCTCGGGGAACTCCAGGATGGAGAACGGTCCCGCCAGTCCCGCGTGCGCGCCGGCTTCGTAGCCCAGGATCTGCAGCGTCACGTTGGACCACCGGCTGGCCCGGATCAGGTACTCGAGCTGCGGCCGCATGACGGTGACCCCGCCGACGTTCCGCCTGATCGCCCCCTCGTCGAGGATGAGCCACAGGTCAAGCGGCGGCTCCTGGTCCAGCAGCAACTGCCGCTGCATCCGCAGGTCCACCATCCGCGTCAGCTGTTGCTCGGTGTCCTTCGGGCGTAGCTCGCGCAGCACGGCCATGGCGTAGTCGCCGGTCTGCAGCAGCCCGTGCACCACCTCGGTCTCCCAGCTGCGCAGCCCGCTGGCCTCGGCCTCAAGGCCGACGTAGATGTCGAAGCCGCTGGGCAGGACGTCGTCGTAGCTCGACCACCAGCCCTTGCGGTGGCCCTCTCGCGCCATGTCGACGAGCACCTGCCGCGAGGCCGGGTCGTCGACACCGTACATCCCGAGCATGGAGGTCAGGTAGGCGGTCTTGGTCGGCGCCTTGCCGGTTTCGATGCGGGACAGCGTGGACGGAGCCAGGCCGAGTTGCTCGGCCACTTCCTCGAGCTTGAGCGAGTTCAATTCACGAAGACGGCGGAGCTCGGCACCCAGCCTTCGCCTGCGAACGGTGGGGCCAAGAGGCAACGGAACTCACCTCCTTTGTCCGGCGTGGGCGGCCCGGGCAAAGCGGAGCGGCAACGGAGCACAGGTCCACTCCGGCCGCGACAGAGAGTAACCGAAAAGTTTCACATCGTCTGTGACATCTGTACGATACAGCACCGGCGACTGGTTTGAAATCCCATCTAGGATTTCATACATGAAAGTTGTTTTACGCACTTGCCTGAAATCTCAATCACTTGATGGTCGGCTTGAAGTTTCCCCGGTCCAGGCAAGCCGGCCCAAAAGCGCAATTTGCGCCGTCGGCGCCCGGCAGAATGGTCCCATGACCACGGCGCCACGTTCCTATGGATCAGGACCGGGGGCGATCACGCCCGACGGGTGCGCCGTCGACTTCTACGCGCTGATGCCCGACTTCGGCGAGCCGGCCATCGTGCACGAGGCCGCGGGAGCCGGGGCGTCCGTTCTCGAACTCGGCTGCGGGGCCGGGCGGGTCACCCGTCCGCTGATCGCGCTCGGGCACCCGGTGGTGGCGGTCGACGAATCACCAGAGATGCTGGCGCATGTCCGCGGGGCCGAGACGGTGTGCGCGCGGATCCAGGACCTGTCCCTCGGCCGCAGGTTCTGTGCCGTCCTGCTGGCGTCGCACCTGATCAACACGGACGAGCCGACCAGGGCGGCCTTCCTCGACGTCTGCCGGCGGCACGTCGCCGACGACGGATGCGTCATCATCCAGCAGCACAGCCCTCAGTGGTTCGTGACCGCCGGGGACACCCAGATAACGCGCGAGGGAGTCCTCTTCCGGCTGCGCGACGTGTCACGTCCGGCCGCCAATATGGTCTCGGCCACCGTCGAGTACGTGGTCGGCGACCGGCGCTGGACGCAGACGTTCACCACGGTACGGCTGGACGAGGCAGAGCTAGGGACCGCGCTTGGCGCCGCGGGACTGCGCCTGGATCGCTACCTGACCGAGGACCGCGGCTGGATCCGCGCGGTCCCCTCAGTTTGAGAACGCTGCAGCTTGAGAGCGCTGCAGTTGGAGAGCGCTATCCGCCGCTCTTGCGGCGGAACGAGCGGCGGCTGACCGCCGGGCCGTGAGAGCCGTGCACCTTGCTTGTGTCCTGCGCGCCCTCCGCGCTGGCGTGGACGCCGCGCTTGCGGTCGAGGGCCTCGCGGAACTTGCGCTTGAGTTCGTCGAGGTCGGACGCGGCGTCGGCGGGTTGGGCGGCGTCGACGGGTTGGGCGGCGTCGACGGGTTCTGCGTCCGGCGCAGGCTCGGCTCCGGATTGCTCGGCAGCCATGCGGACCTCCCTTGGCGTGTGTCGTACCTACGATACTTACGCTATGGGAAAGCGGTCGGCTGCGGCCCCGGTCGATTCACTCGATGGGACCCAAGGGCCTCACGGCCGTGCGGAACTGCTGCGCGACGCTGACCGCCGGGCCGCGTGGGTGCTGCTGGTCGACGGCGTGCCGCAGTCGCATGTGGACCTGGACGATCCCGGATACCTCGATTTCGAGTACGTCAGGCGGCTGGGGCACGTGATCGACACGGCAGCGGCGCCCGGGCAGCCACTACGAGTGCTGCACCTGGGCGCCGGCGCCCTCACGCTGGCCCGGTACGTGGCGGCGACCCGTCCGGGCTCACCACAGACTGCCGTAGAGGTCGACGCCGCGCTGGTCGAGCTGGTCCGGCAGCGGCTGCCGCTAGGCCGGGTCCGGATCCGGATCGGGGACGCGCGGGAGGTGCTGGAACGGGTGCGCGCCGGCTCCTACGCCGTGGTGATCGCCGACGCGTTCGCCGGCGGCCGCACCCCGGCCCATCTGACCTCGGTGGAATTCGCGGCGGCCGCCCGCCGGGCGCTGCGCGATGACGGCGTGTTCGCGGCGAACGTGGCCGACGGGGCTCCGCTGGCCCATGCCCGGGCGCAGGTGGCGACGGTCCGGGCGGTGTTTGCCCACGTGTGCCTGATCGCCGAGCCGGGGGTGCTGCGCGGCCGGAGGTTCGGCAACCTGGTGCTCGTCGCCGGCCCTGGCCCGCTGCCGACCGAGCGGCTTACCCGGCTGGCGGCGGCGGACCCGATGCCGGCCCGGGTGCTTGACGGCGACGAGCTGACCCGGTTCGCGGCGGGCGCGAAGCCGGTCACCGACGCGAACGCCGCGCCCTCCCCGCAGCCTCCGGCCGACGCCTTCGCGAGGTTAGCGGCGGCGGGCGGCCTTCGGCCCAGGGCGGCGGGCGGGGCGGGACTCGCGCTTGGCCCTGACCCGCACCGACACCTGCACCGGGCTGCCCTCGAAGCCGAACTCCTCGCGCAGCCGCCGCTCGACGAACCTGCGGTAGGCCGCCTCGAGGAATCCCGAGGCGAACAGCACGAAATGCGGCGGCCGGACTCCGGCCTGGGTGGCGAACAGGATCTTCGGCTGCCGCCCGCCCCGCACCGGCGGCGGTGTCGCCGCCACCAGGCCGGTCAGCCACGCGTTGAGCCTTCCTGTGGGCACCCGGGTCTCCCAGCCGGCCAGCGCCGTGGTCAGCGCCGCCGCAAGCCGGTCGGTATGCCGGCCGGTGAGCGCGGAGACGTTCACCCGCGGCGCCCAGCGGGCGGTGTGCAGCTGGCGCTCGATCTCCCGCTCGAGGTACCGCTGCCGTTCTGAGTCGACCAGGTCCCACTTGTTGTAGGCGATGACCAGAGCCCGGCCGGCCTCGATCACCATCGAGACGATCCGCAGGTCCTGCTCGGTCAGCGGCTCGCTGGCGTCGATGAGGACCACGGCCACCTCGGCCCGGTCCAGCGCGCCGGCGGTGCGCAGTGCCGCGTAGTAGTCCGCGCCCTGGTTCTCGCGGAACCGCCGCCTGATGCCGGCCGTGTCGACGAAGCGCCACATGGTGCCGCCCAGTTCGATCAGCTCGTCCACGGGGTCCCTGGTCGTGCCTGCCACCGGGTCCACGAGCGCCCGCTCGTGCCCGGCCAGCTTGTTGAGCAGGCTGGACTTGCCGACGTTGGGGCGGCCAAGCAGCGCGACCCGGCGCGGGCCGCCTGCGGCCTCGTCGGTCTCGACCGGCGCCTCGGGCAGCGCGTCGAGCACGAGGTCGAGCAGGTCGCCGCTGCCGCGCCCGTGCAGCGCGCTGACCGGCGCGGGCTCGCCCAGCCCCAGCGACCACAGTGCCGCGACCTCCGGCTCGGCCTTGGCATCGTCGACCTTGTTGGCCGCGACCACGACCGGTTTGCCCGACCGGCGCAGTACCGCGGCCACCGCGGCGTCCGCGTCGGTGACGCCCACGGTGGCGTCCACCACGAACAAGACCGCGTCGGCGGCGTCCACCGCCACCCGGGCCTGAGCCGCGACCCGCGCGGCCAGGCTCTCGCCGCCCTCAATCGAGGGCTCCCAGCCGCCGGTGTCGACCAGCGTGAACGCCCGTCCCCGCCAGAGGGCGTCGTAGGCGACCCGGTCCCTGGTCACCCCCGGGGTATCCTCCACGACCGCCTGCCTGCTGCCCAGGATGCGGTTCACCAGCGTGGACTTGCCCACGTTGGGCCGGCCCACGACGGCGACCACCGGCACGGGTTTCCCGCTAGTGGAGGTCTCGCTCGTCATCGGTCCGGCACCCCCTCCCGCTCGCGAGCCAGCCGGACGATGATATCGATGACCTGGTGCAGGTCGAGCCGGGTGGAGTCGATCTCGACCGCGTCGTCGGCCTT
>Ga0187783_10003357_pt1 | contig 11781 bp, 9 predicted proteins | sample 1015_SJ02_MP02_2_FD_132471 | JGI IMG/M metagenome (GOLD analysis project Ga0187783, IMG submission 132471) | Tropical peat soil microbial communities from peatlands in Department of Meta, Colombia - 1015_SJ02_MP02_20_MG | ecosystem: Environmental > Terrestrial > Soil > Wetlands > Peat | place... | reverse complement strand
GTTCTGAAAATCGGTGCGGCCGGTGCCGCGGATCAGCAGCGTGTCGCCGGTGAAGACGCGGTCGCCGAGCAGGTAGGAATAGGAATCGTCGGTGTGACCGGGCGTATAGAGGACGTCAAGCCGTAGGCCCTCGATCTCGATGCGGTCGCCTTCGGCAACCCGCATCGACACCACGTCGGCCTTGGTCTGCTCGCCCATCACAGTGATGCAGTGGGTGCGGTCGCGCAGCGCGCCGAGCCCGGTGATGTGGTCGGCATGCAGATGGGTGTCGACCGCCTTGACGAGATGCAGATCGAGTTCGCGCACAAGCTGCAAATAGCGCTCGACCTTTTCCAGCACCGGATCGACGATCAGCGCCTCGCCGCCGGGCCGGCTGGCCAGGAGATAGGTGTAGGTGCCGGAGGTCGAGTCGAACAACTGGCGGAAGATCATGGGCTATTCTAGCGCGGTTCGGGCTTTTCGCGGAATGAATAATTGCGAAACGGCGGCTTCGACAATCATGACGGCATTTGCCCGGGGTGGCGCCGGCGAGGTCCTGACCAGACATCAGCAGTCTGCGCGCGCGTCGGCGCGCGCCGAATTGATTTGGATCAACGCACTTGGCTTGAATTCCCATCAAGCTGTCGCTGTTTGATCTGGCGTCATATTATTGTTTTCCGGCGCAGAATCGTGGGGAAGTCCAATGGCGATGCAAGCGACAACCATCAGCGATCACCACCCGATTGCGTGGTATTCGCTGATGAGCCGGAAGGAGAGGAACGCGTTTTGGGCGAGCATTGGCGGCTGGATGCTCGATGCGATGGATGTGCAAATCCTGAGCTTCGTGTTTCCAGCCATCATTGCCGCGTTTTCAATCAACAACGCCGGTGCCGGACTGATCGGAACGGCCACGTTGCTGGCTTCGGCATTCGGCGGCTGGTTCGGCGGAGCGCTGGCGGATCGCTTCGGCCGGGTCCGCACCTTGCAGATCACAATCGCCTGGTTTGCGATTTTCACCTGTCTGTGCGGTTTCGCCCAGGACTATTACCAGCTTTTGACGTTCCGCGTGCTGATGGGTTTCGGCTTCGGCGGCGAGTGGGCCGCCGCGGCGGTCCTGGTCGGCGAGGTGATACGGCCGGAGCACCGGGGCAAGGCGGTCGGCGCGATGCAGAGCGGCTGGGCGATCGGCTGGGGCATCGCCGCGCTGCTGTCGACGCTGTTCTTCAGCATCATGCCCGCCGACATTGCCTGGCGGGCGCTGTTTTGGGTCGGCGTTTCACCGGCGCTGATGGTGTTCTTCATACGGCGCATGGTCGATGAGCCCGCCGTATACGCCGAGACGCAAAAAAAGGTTCATGAGGCGGGCAAGAAAACGAACTTTCTGGAAATCTTTTCTCCAGAAATCATCAAGACGACGATCCTGACCAGTGTGCTGACCACCGGCGCCCAGGGTGGCTATTACGCCATCACCACCTGGCTGCCGACATTTTTGCGCACCGAGCGCAAGCTCACGGTGCTGGGATCGGGCGGTTATCTTGCCGTCATCATCATCGGATCGTTCGTCGGCTATCTGGTCAGCGCCTGGCTGAACGACCGCATCGGCCGGCGTACCAATTTCATCCTGTTTGCGCTCTGCTCGATCGCGACTGTTGTTATTTACACGCAGCTTCCCGTCGACAACACCATGATGCTGTATCTCGGCTTCCCGCTCGGCTTCTTCGCGTCGGGTATTTTTTCGGGCATGGGTCCGTTCTTGACCGAACTGTTTCCGACCCGGGTGCGCGGATCGGGGCAAGGCTTCGCCTATAATTTCGGTCGCGGGGTCGCGGCAATGAATCCGCTGTTCGTCGGCATGCTCAGCGCCACCCTGCCGTTGGGTCAGTCGATCGGCGTGTTCGCCATCGGCGCCTATGGCCTCTTGATCGTCGCGGCATTGCTGCTGCCCGAAACCAGAGGACGGGTGTTATCGGCCGCCTGATACGTGGGCGCCTGCGAAAGTAGTTTATTCGGCGCCGAAGGCTTTCCGCCGCAACGGCGCGCGGGCGGCGCTGGAGTTTATTCCTCATAAATCATCTTGCGCGTCATGCCGCCATCGACGACGAAATTGGCGCCGGTGACGAAGCCAGAGCGGTTGGCGTCGAGGAGGAAGGCTACGATTGCGGCGATGTCGCCTGGCTTGCCGACGCGGCCGGCAGGATGCTGGGCGTGATCTTTGCGGCGCAGCGCCCCATAGTCCTAGGTCGCGATCCAGCCAGGACTGACGCAATTGACGCGCACGTCGGGCCCGAGGCTGACGGCGAGCGCATGCGTGAGCGCAACAAGGCCACCTTTGCTCGCCGCATAGGCTTCCGTGTTCTGCTCCGACATCAGCGCCCGCGACGAAGCGATGGTGACAATGGCGCCGCGCGCCCGACGCAGCGGCCTTTCGGCGGCGCGCGCGAGCACAAACGTCGCGCTCAGATTGGTGTCGATGACGCGATGCCATTCGGCAAGCGTAAGCCTGCGGATCGGCCTGCGGATCATGATGCCGGCATTGGACACCACCGCATCGAGGCGGCCGAATTTACGCGTCACCGCGTCGACGGCGTCCGCGACGCTGCCTTCGTCGCGAACGTCGCCTTCAATGGCGAGCGTGTTGCGACCGCGCGCCGGATAAGCCCGATGCAACCCGCTGCCGGGCAAATCGATGACGCCGACGTTCCAACCGTCATCCAACAGATGGCGCGCAATGGCGCGGCCGATGCCGTTGGCGCCGCCGGTGACGAGGGCGACGGATCTGTTATTTGCCATGAATAATCCTGTAGCCCGGATTGAGCGCAGCGAAATCCGGGACATATCGAAAGAATTGAATGCCAACCCCGGATTTTACTTCATTCAATGCGGGCTACGTATCGCTGCGCTCGACCGGCAGATCGGGCCGCGAGCCCCATTCCGCCCATGAGCCGTCGTACAGGCCCTTCGGCTCCCTGCCGAGCGCTTCCAGCGCCAAGGTCAGGATCGCCGCGGTGACGCCGGAGCCGCAAGAGGTGATGATAGGCTTGTCGAGATCGACGCCGGCTGCGGTGAACGCGGCTTCGATGCGCTCGCACGGGGCAAGCCGGCCGTTTTGGAGAAGGCGGTCGTAAGGCACGTTGAACGAGCCGGGCATATGGCCCGAACGCAATCCAGGACGCGGTTCCGGCGCCTTGCCGGCAAAACGCTCGGCCGAGCGCGCGTCGACGATCTGCACGCTGTCGCCGCTGATCGCCAACCGCACGTCGTCAAGGAGGGCCACCGCGCCGACATTCATCTCGGCGTTAAATGTCTTCGGCACGCGCTTGGTCTCGCCGGTTTCGAGCGGCCGGCCTTCGGCGTTCCATTTCGGCAGGCCGCCGTCGAGGATGAAGACGCTTTTGGCGCCGAACAGTCGGAACGTCCACCACACTCGCGCCGCGGAAAAGAGGCCGAGGCTGTCATAGACCACGATGGTGTCGCTGTCGCCGATGCCGAGCGCGCCGGCCGCTTCGCCGAATTTCGTCGGTCCCGGCAACATGTGCGGCAGCTCGGTGGAATGATCGCTGACCTCCTCGATGTCGAAGAACACCGCGTCGGGAATATGGCCGACGCGATATTCGGCGCGCGCGTCGCGTTTTACCGTCGGCAGGAAATAGGAGCCGTCGACGGCGACGATGTCGCGGTCGCGTGGGCGCGTGGCGAGCCAATCGGTCGATTTGAGGAAGCGGCTCGCCGGCGGAGCAGGGGAGTTCTCGGTGCGCAGCATGATGGTTTCTCAAAGCCAACGCCGACGTACGAACGAAGTTCATTCGTAAGGAACTTTGATGCTCGATTTTCGCTCCAGCCACGCTGGCTTCGGTAGATTTTTCTCCCGCAGAAAGGCCGGATTGAACAACTTGGATTGATAACGCGTGCCGTAGTCGGCGAGAATGGTGACGATGACGTGGTCGGGGCCGAGTTCCCTGGCGAGGCGGACGGCGCCGGCGACATTGATGCCGGACGAACCGCCGAGACAGAGCCCTTCGTGTTCGAGCAGGTCGAAAATGATCGGCACCGCCTCGGCATCCGGAATGAGATAAGGCTTCTCGACTTTCAGTCCATCGATGATGGGCGTCACGCGGCCGAGGCCTATTCCCTCGGTGATCGAATTGCCCGGCGAAGCCTTGGCGGCGCCGTGCGCAAAGAGTTCATACATCGCCGCGCCATGCGGGTCAGCGCAACCGATCACCACGTCCTTTTTCTTTTCGCGCAGATAGTTCGCCACGCCGGCAAGCGTGCCGCCGGTCCCGATCGCGCAGATGAATCCATCGATCTTCCCGTCAGTCTGCTGCCAGATTTCCGGCCCGGTCGTCAGATAGTGCGCCAGACGATTGTCGAGATTGTTCCATTGGTTGGCATAGACTACGCCGTTCGGCTCGCGCGGGCGCAATTGTTCGACCAACCGGCGGGCGACGTGCTGATAATTGTTGGGATTGCTGTACGGTACCGCCGGCACTTCGATCAGTTCCGCGCCAGCGAGCCGCAGCATGTCTTTCTTTTCCTGGCTTTGCGTGTCGGGAATGACGATGAGCGTGCGGTAGCCGCGCGCATTGGCGACAAGCGCCAAGCCGATGCCGGTATTGCCGGCGGTACCTTCGACGACGAGGCCGCCCGGCCGGATCTCGCCGCGCTTCTCCGCTTCGAGGACGATCTGGCGGGCCGGCCGATCCTTCACCGACTGGCCGGGATTCATGAACTCGGCCTTGCCGAGAATGGTGCAGCCGGTCGCTTCCGAGAGGCGTTTAAGCTTGATCAACGCCGTGTTGCCGATCGCCTCGATGATGCCGTTGGCAAACTGCATGAGCGTAAGTCCCCGGGGCCGGCGACCCTAAATGAGCGATCCTGCCGAAACAAGGCTGATGAAAATGCCGTCAAGCGGCGAAAGGTCTGCGAAACCATACCGGCGCATCTCGGCGCCGCCGCTAGTGGTATTCACCGATTTTTTCCCCGGCCGCGTTTAGCGGCTATGACGGATTTTTCGCCCCTGTTTGCCCGTGTCCGTCCGGCTGGTTGAGCGTGATGAATCTCGACGTCCATACGCTGTTCCTGGTGACCATCTACGTGGAGGCAATCCTCGGATTGCTGCTCTTGTTTGCGTGGGTGCAGAACACCGCGATTCGCGCCGTAGCGTGGTGGGGCTTCGCCGATCTGTTGCGCGCAGCCTCCGTCGTGCTGTTCGGCATGTACGGATCGGTTCCCAATCTGATCTCGATCGATGTCGCCAACGCGCTATTGTTCACTGCCTTTGCGCTGACCTGGACCGGCGCGCGGGTATTCGACGACCGTCGGCCGCTGCCGATCCTCTTGTTCGGCGGCGCCGCGTTGTGGCTCGTGTTGTGCCGCATGCCGGCCGTCGCCGACGCCTGGGACGTTCGCGTACTGCTCAGCTGCGGCATCATCGCCGCCTACATCTGGGCGACCGCCTACGAGTTCTGGCGCGGCCGCGGCGAGGCGCTGGTGTCGCGCTGGCCGGCGATTTTCATGCTGTTTGCACACGGCGCGCTTTATCTGCTGCGCACGCCGTCCGGCGCCATGCTGCCGTGGTCGCCGACCGGCAACGTGGTGTTCCAGAGCGTCTGGATGACGGTGCTCAGCTTCCAGGCGCTGTTGTTCACCATCTCCATCGCCTTCATCCTCTTGGCGATGGCGAAGGAACGCACCGAACACCGGCACAAGACAGCGGCGCTGATCGATCCGCTCACCGGGATTGCCAATCGGCGCGCCTTCCTGCAGGACGGCGAAATGCAGCTGCGCCGGCAGGCGATCGATCCGCGCCCCATCGCGGTGATGCTGCTCGACCTCGACAATTTCAAATCGATCAACGATCGCTTCGGCCACGCCGTCGGCGATCGCGTCCTGCAGCTGTTCGCCGAAATTGCCCGCAACAGCATGCGCCGCTCCGATCTGTTCGGCCGGCTCGGCGGCGAGGAGTTCGCCGCGATCCTGGTCGACACCTCGCGCGAGAATGCGCTGGCAATTGCCGAGAGGATTCGCGCCGCTTTCGCCAAGGCGACGCAGGAGGTCGAGGGCCGGCCGGTGGTCGCCACTGTGAGCATCGGCATCGTCATCAGCTACGACGCCGTGCTCGATATTTCGGCGCTGTTGGCCCAGGCCGATCACGCGCTGTATCGCGCCAAGGACAACGGCCGCAACCGCGTAGAGATTGCCTCGATCGAGCTCATTCTCGATCGCGTCATGCGCAATTCCCCGCAGGCGGTCGCTCCTGCCGGCGCCAAGGCGGCGGCGCGGTCCGCGGCGTAACCGGTCCCTTCGGCTATTTGATCTCGGCGGGCGTCGAGGTGCCCGGTCCCTCGCCGACGATGAGCAGCACCGCGTCCTCGCTTTTGGCGCCGTCGAAATGGACCTGCTGTCCGTAATGGGTGACGAAGGTGCCGGCGGGCATGGGCACGGTGGCGTCGGGATCGAATTTGGTACCGGTGCCGACCCACCAGGTGCCCTTGAGCACGGTGATGAACCGATCGTGGGGATGGAAATGCGGGTGGCTGAAGTGATTGCCGGCTGGCCATTTGACCATTTGCACGTAGAGGCCCTCCTTGGCCGGATCGCCGACCAGCACCGCGCTCTGCGCGCCGGCCGGGCTCGGCGCCGACCAAGCAATCTGATCGGGCAGCTTGAACGTCACCGCCGCGGGGTCGAGCTCGGCGGCGCGCGCGACGGCGCCCGATAACAGCGGCCCGAAGACCGGAAGCAGCGCCAGCGTGCGCCGGGTCAATAACGTCATGAGATCCTCCCTCCGAAGTCGTCCGGCGAAACTAGCGCGCGGCGAGCCGCGGCGCGAGATGGGATCGCGCCCATAGCGGGACAGAATCGTCACTGCGAGGAGCGGAAGCAATGCGGCATTGACGCCGCTCGATTGGATTGCTTCGCTCCGCAGGCAATGACGAGGACGAAATGAAGCGCAGCAGCGATCGCATTATCACCACCCATGTCGGCAGCCTGATCCGGCCGGCGGCGCTGCAGGATTTTTTGCGGACAAAACAGGCGGGCAAACCGTACGACAAGTCTGCCTATGAAGCCCGCCTGAAGGCCGCCGTTGCCGAAGTCGTGCAAAAACAGGCCGAAGTGGGCGTCGACGTCGTCAGCGACGGCGAGTTCGGCAAGTCGATCTCGTGGTCGCAATACGTGCTGGAACGCTTGAGCGGTTTCGAGCGGCGGCCGATCAAGCCTGGCGCCAATCCATTTACCCGCGGCCTCGACCGCGAGCATTTCGCCGAGTTTTACGCCGAACTCGATGCCCGCGAGGGCATCGCCACCACGGTCGAGGCGGTATGCGTCTCCCCGATCGCCTATAGCGGGCAGGCCGAACTGCAGCGCGACATCAACAATTTCAAAGCCGCGCTTGAGCACGTCAAAGTCGAGGAAGCCTTCCTTCCCGTTGCAGCGCCGGCCAGCGTCATTCCCGATCGCAAGAACGAATATTACAAGAGTGATGAGGAATTGATCCGGGCGATCGGCGCGGCCATGCGCACCGAATACCGCATGATCATCGACGCCGGCTTCGTGCTGCAGCTCGACGATGCGCGCGCCGCGGTGACCTACGACCGCATGATGCAAATGCAAACGAACAGTTTTGCCGATTACCGCAAATGGCTCGCGCTCCAGGTTGAGGTCCTCAACGACGCCATCGCCGGCCTGCCGCCCGAGCGCATCCGCTACCACGTCTGCTGGGGCAGCTGGCCGGGGCCGCACACGAGCGACGTGCCGCTCAAGGACATCGTCGACCTCATCCTTAATATGAAGGTCGGCGCTTACGTCATCGAAGGCGCCAATCCGCGCCACGAGCACGAATGGCGGGTGTGGGAAAGCACCAAACTGCCACCCGATCGAATCCTCATCCCCGGCGTGATCAGCCACGCCACCAACGTGGTCGAGCATCCCGAATTGGTGGCCGAGCGTATTGTGCGGTTGGCGCGTCTGGTCGGCCGCGAAAATATTATGGCCGGCACCGACTGCGGCTTCGCGCAAGGGCCGTTCCACCGCCGTGTCCATCCCTCGATAATGTGGGCCAAGCTCGACGCGCTGGCGAAAGGCGCCAAGATCGCCAGCGCCGCATTGTGAGTCCACGGCGTCGAGGCGGAGCTCTTGTGTGAGCCGGAAGTTGCATAGCAACTCGTGAGACTGGCACTATCCTGAATGGCGGGACGCCCGTTGACCTGCCAGTGCAGTAGCCGAGCAAATCCGAGCTATAAGCATATGAAGCCTGAACGAGGTCGACCCATTTGCGACGTCAACCGATAGTCTTGCTCAGATGCGGCGTATAGCTCAGTCAATGCGCTCGCACTTTGCGCTCCGCGGCAAGGCCGATCGCGTCCTTGCATGACATGCTCAGGGCAGTGAAGTGCTCTTTAACACACAGTAAGATGCGACCTGCGCTTGGCTTTACGCCAGGACATTGCTCCCGAATATCCTCGCCGCAGACTTCGCGCACCGTGGCGATCTTCACAAGCGCGGCCTTGCACGGCTCAGTGAAATCTTGGAAATGTGCCTGGATACATTCGGTGAGACGCCTTCCATCTGGTCGGTCGAGGGCACAAAACTTCACAGTATCCCGACTGCATGCCTCAATGACCGCAACGTATTGACCAAAAGCAGGGGATACCCATAGCAACACAAATATTCCAAAGGCAGAATAAACTCGTCCCACGTCAGCCTCCGATCATTCAAGCGGACTGCCAACCGGCGTCGTAATCGAAGCAAAAATCACCGGTTGAAGATTAGCCACTTGCCAATTAGGCTCCCCGTCGATGACAGAAAAATGCCTGCGTCGCTATTCCGTGGCACTGAACCGACTTCATCCACTCAGCGGGTCGGTCGCTATGCCTCTGCTCATCCGGCACGAAGTAGCGCCAGCATGATGCCGCCCGAAATCGCGGTTCCGAATACACCCGCGAGGTTTGGGCCCATAGCCTGATAGATCAGGTAATTTCTCTTGTCTTCCTGTTGCGCCACGACAGCTGAGACGCGGGCGGCAATCGGCACCGAGGCGATCCCGGCGGAGCCGATCAGCGGATTGATCTTCTTCGTGAGGAAGAGATTCATAATCTTTGCGGTGAGCACGCCCGAGGCCGTACCGAACACGAAGGCGACCAGCCCGAGAAAAACGATTTGCAGCGTCTTCACGGTGAGAAACGTATCAGCCGACATGGTCGAGCCGATCGCAACGGTCAGAGCGATCGTGACCACATTCATGATGCCGTTCGCGGCCGTGCGAGACAAACGTTCCACCGCGCCGACTTCCTTTAGCAGATTACCGAACGCCAGCATTGTTATAAGCGGCGCCACCGGCGGAAGGAACAGATTGACGATGACCGCTATGACGATCGGGAAGGCGATCTTTTCCAGCTGGGAAACTTGGCGTGGTTGCTCCATGCGGATCAGCCGCTCTTCCTTGGTGGTGAGAAGTCGCATGACGGGCGGCTGGATCAGCGGCATCAACGCCATATAGGAATAGGCCGCGACCGAGATCTGCGGCAGCAAATGCGGTGCGAGCGTGACGGTGACGAAGATGGCCATTGGACCGTCAGCGCCCCCGATGATGCCGGTCGCTCCCGCTTCCTGAATGCTGAAGCCCCACAATTTGGCGCCGATTAGCGCGACGAATATGCCGAGGTGCGCTCCAGCGCCCAGGATCACCAGCCGCGGATTGGCGATCATTGGGCCGAAATCCGTCATCGCGCCGACGCCCAGGAAAATCAACGGCGGCAGGATGAGAAGGTTCACGCCCTGATAGGCGTAGTGGAAAAGACCTCCCTGCTTGATCAGGTCGGAGCCCGGAACGTTGGTGACAATGCACGCAAAGCCTATGCCGATCAGCAAGTAGGGCTCAAAATGCTTGGCTGTGGCGAGATAAATCATCGCGCAGCCGACCGCGATCATGACCAAGTTGCCCCACCACAGCTCTTGGAGGCCGGTCTGCTTGAGCAACGCTTCGAGGAACAGAATGAGTTGGTCGTGCATGTCCAAAGCCTTTCCAGAAAATATTCGGTGTGCGGCGCTCTACTCTTCGATCGAGTCTTTCACGCCTGGTTGTGCTATTCGGTCGAGCCAGGGAAAGGCAGCGAGGACGAGCCCGATCGCGGCAATCACCACGAAGCTCAGGAAAAAATCGATCACACTGAGCAAGACAGCGCCTTCAAGGGTGTCAGGAACGAGCATTTGCAATTCTCCTCAGGGGCTGCCGCTGCGGACATCCGCCGGTCTTGATCGACAGCAGGGTCGAAATCTGCACCTCGGTCGGATCGAAATGCTGGCGGTGCCCGCTGGTCGCGCGGTGGATCGGCTCCGGAAACGGCACCCGGAACAGCGCCCGAACCTCCTCGCGGATCCAATTGTGGCGGACTTGGCCGACGCAGGCGTTGGAAAAAGACAATACTTGCGCGAGAGACATTCAGCTTGCCCCAACACAATCGCAATACGGGCAGAATACCCATGCACCATCCGGCGGAAAGACAGGACATGCGGCAGAAGCCGGCGAATTCTCGGCCGGCGGGCAATTTCGAAGTCACCATAAGGCGGCGAAATTGGTTCCTCCTTGATTCAAGTCAACCCGACCCGCCGATTGCGGGTTAAGTTTGTCGCGCCAGGCCGGCATTTTGGCCGGTCTGTTTACATCGAGAGGTGCGCCGAGCGAGATTCGCAGGGCGGCGTTATCACAGGACAAATCGATCATGCAGGATGCGCCGATGGCGATGGCGTGGAAAGGGGCAGCAATGGATTTCGAGCTAAACGCGGAGCAGCGGCAGATTCAAGACACGGCCAAGCGGTTTGCCGCCGAAGAAATAGCGCCGACGATCGACGAGGAAGAGCGTCAGCACACGTTCAAGCCCGAACGTGTCGTCAAGATGGGCAAGCTCGGTTTCTTCTCCTGCGCGCTGCCGGAAGAACTGGGCGGCAGCGGCATGGGATTCGTGGAATCGGCGCTGATGGCCGAACAGATCGCTAGGGTCTCGGCCTCCTGGCGTTTGCCCTTCAATATGCAGAACTTGGGGCCGGCGCTCACGGTCGCCAAGTTCGGCACGCCGGAGCAGAAGAAGAAATACGTGCCTGGCTGGGTCGCCGGCACGCAGCTCGGATTTTTTGCCATGACCGAGCCCAACACCGGCTCCGACGTCGCGAGCATGAGGACCCACGCCATCGACAAGGGCGACCATTTTGAGATTCACGGCAGCAAGATGTGGATCTCGCAGGCGCATGTCGGCGATGCTGGGTTGCTCTATGCCTATACCGACAAGGCCAAAGGCAACAAGGGCATGACCGCCTTCATTATCGAGCCGAAGAAGATGAAAGGTTGCACGGCGCGGGCAATCGAAACCAAACTCGGCCTGCATTGCGCCCCGACCGGGGAATTCGTGTTCGAAGGCATGCGGGTGCCGAAGGAGAATGTGCTCGGCCAGGTCGGCGATGGCTTCCGGGTGTGCATGTGGCAGCTCAACCAGACCCGGCTTGGCTGCGCCGCCGGTGCCTTAGGTGTTGCCGGCGGGGCGCTCGATCTTGCTATCAAATACGCCAACGAGCGCACCCAGTTCGGCAAGGCCATTTCCCAGCATCAAATGATTCAGGCGCAGATTGCCGAAATGGTGGTCGAACATCATGCGGCGCAAATGCTGGTCTACCGCGCCGCTTGGCTGAAGGATCAGGGCATACCGAACCAGTACGAGACCTCGGTTGCCAAGCTCGCTGCCTCTGAAGCGGCGGTTCATGCCGCCAACGAATGCATGAAGATTTTCGGCAGTTACGGTTTCTCGACCG
>Ga0187783_10003356_pt1 | contig 11787 bp, 13 predicted proteins | sample 1015_SJ02_MP02_2_FD_132471 | JGI IMG/M metagenome (GOLD analysis project Ga0187783, IMG submission 132471) | Tropical peat soil microbial communities from peatlands in Department of Meta, Colombia - 1015_SJ02_MP02_20_MG | ecosystem: Environmental > Terrestrial > Soil > Wetlands > Peat | place... | reverse complement strand
GGGCCAGCCTGGCCACCTCGTCGGCGTAGGCCGCGGCCAGGTCGGCCCAGAATCCCTCGATGTCCGGGTACACCGCCGGGTCGACCATCGCCGCGCCGCCGCGGTAGTGGACCATGTTCGGCGACGGGATCGTCTGCTTGGGCACGGCCGTGGTGACGTGGTCCTTCAGGAACGTGAAGTCCTCGCCGAAGATGGTGCGGTCGATCCGCACCTTGCTGTCGACGTGCAGCGCGGCGGGCGTCCACTCGATGGTGCCTGACGGGTTGGTGAACTTCACCTTGGCGTTGCCGGGCGCATTGGAGATCCCGCCGATCTGGTAGATGAAGTCCATGTGCCAGGTGGCCCGGCGGAACTCACCGTCGGTGGCCGACTGCAGGCCTACCTCCTCCTGCATGCGCACCGCCTTGATGATCTCCTCATCCTCGACCGCGCGCAGGTCGGCAGCCGTGATCCGGCCCGCGGCGTAGTCGTCGCGGGCCTGATGAAGCCGCGGCGGGCGCAGCAGGCTGCCGACATGGTCGGCCCGGAACGGAGGGGACGTTGGGCTGGTCCTGCGGGACATGGCGAACCTCTCTTCGGTGAAGACGACCGTCCGTGCTCTCATATTTATCCCGAACGGGCCGTGGTTTCAGCTCCCGTCATCCGGCCGCCCGCGGGGCGCGGGCCGCGGTATCCGGCGCCGGGCCTGGCCTGGCTCGGCGGATTCCCCGCGGTCGGCCGCGACGCCGAGCAGCGAGCGGGTGAGCGCGTGATGCTCCGAGTTCATCTCGGCCAGCACTTCGGCGAAGTAGCAGCCGCGCAGCACCGGCGGGCTCTGCCCCTCGCGCAGCGACACCAGCACCGTCCGCCTGATCATCTCCTTGATGAACGACGCGGTGATACCTTCGGTGTCCGCCGCCACGCGGCTGAGGTCGGCGTCCACGCTCAGGCCGCGCGCGTAGACGCGCAGCAGCCGTTCGCGGCAGCGCAGGTCGGGCCGCGGGATCTCGACGGCAAGATCGACCCGCCCCGGGCGGTCGGCCAGGGCGGTCTCAAGGACGTCGGCCCGGTTGGTGGTGAGCACGAACGTGACATCGGCGTCCGCGCCTATCCCGTCCATGGCCTCGAGCAGGGAGAACAGCAGCGGGTTCCCGTCTTGTGTGTAGTCCCTGTCGGTGGCCACGAGGTCGACGTCCTCCAGCACAACCATCGAGGGCTGCAGCCGGCGGGCCAGCGCGGCGGCCTGGTCGATGAACCGGATCGACCGGCCGGTGAGCAGGATGATCGTGCTGCTGGCCAGGCGTCCGGTCAGGTACCGCACGGTATGCGTTTTCCCTGTTCCCGGCGGTCCGTGCAGCAGCAGGCCGCGTTTGAGGTGCTGGCCCGCGCTCAGCAGTTCCCGCGACCAGTCGGCGACGCCGATGATGTGCCGTTCGATGTTCTCGAGCACTCCGTCGGGCAGCACCACGTCGGCCGCCGCGACCTGCGGCCGGGGCAGGAAGGTAACGAGCTCGTTGCCGTGGTGCTCGCTGGCGGTGAAGCTGAGCACCTGGCCCCGGAACACGTCGTGCCGCCGCATCAGCCGTTCGATCTCGTCGCGGGCCGCGGTGGCCGCTGGCCTGTCGGCGGCGAGTATCTCCAGGTTGCAGGTCGGCGAGCCGAACCGGCTCTCATCTCGGATGCCGATCACCACCGGGGCACCGTCCGGCGCGCTCGTCGCGACCAGGCCGAGCGTCACCACCTCGGTGTTCTCGTCCGGACCGACCGCCGCGGTGCCGTAACTGGCGGCCCCGATGCTGCCGGGCCCGACGCCGCCCGGCCCGATCCTGACTCCGCCGCCCAGGACCCGCACCGCGGCGAACGGCGCGGACGTGCCGCCGATCAGCGACAGCATGTCCTCGTGCGGACGGTGGCCGGAACCCGACGGGCCGAACCACTCGGCGTCGCCCGGCCGCGCCGCGAGGTAGGCGTCGACTCCCCGCTGGATGTTCACGTGCTCCCAGGACGGGAACCTTTCGGTCACCGGGACCACCTCGGTCAGCTCGCAGCCGAGGTGCCCGGTGACCCGCAGCGCGAGCTGAGAAGGGCCGGAGTCCTCGATCAGCAACCTGGCCCCGATCTCAGTCAGCAGGCGCAGCCCGCGGGCCAGCGCCCGCAGGTCCGCGGCGTCCGGCCCGGGCGGCGAGGTTGGGGTGCTCACCCCGTCAACAATGCCCGAGAGCAGGTGGGCCGCCAAGGGATTTGCGTTGCCGGGCGCGACGCCTTTTTGGTAACCGGATGACTCCTAGCTGATCCCAGTGCTGTCTCGATTACTTGCGTGACGCAACTATCAGTGGCAGTGTTCGGTGAATGATCTCCTTCTTTGCGAAAAAAAGGGCGCTGGTCATCGCTCTGCTTGCCATAGCTTGCACCGTCCTGGCCGCATCCGGCTGCAGTAGCTCCTCTACCACCTCTGCCCCTCCCAGCTCCAAGCCTTCAAGCTCCGCGACGGCCAAGCCCAGCGGCGACGTCTTCGTGTTCTCCGCCGGCTCCCTCGACACCCTGATGACCAAGTCGGTCGGACCGGCGTTCCACGCCGCGACCGGCTACACCCTGGTCGACACCTCGCACGGGTCGGGGACCCTCGCGGCCGATATCAAGAACAAGGTCGCGGTGGCCGACGTCTTCGTCAGCGCCTCGCCGGCCGATGACACCATCCTCGAAGGCGCGGCGAACGGTAACTGGGTCTCGTGGTACGCGGCCTTCGCCACGTCGCCTGAGGTCCTCGGGTACTATCCCAAGAGTAAGTTCGCTCATGACCTCCAGACCATGCCCTGGTACAAGGTGATCACCCTTCCCGGCTTCCGCCTCGGGCGGACAGACCCGTCCCAGGACCCCGGCGGCGTGCTTGCCGTGAAGGCCCTCGAGGAGACAGCGGCAGCGCAGCATCTCCCGGCGCTGAACACGCTCGCGACGGAGCAGTCGGACGTGTACGCGGAGAACCCTGAAGAGGCCGATATCCAGACCGGGCAGCTCGACGCCGCGTTCATGTACGAGGCCGACGCCAACTCCCAGGACAGCCCCTTCGTGAAGCTCACCGGCACCAACCTCGCCGGCAATTACACGATCACGCTGGTGAACAACGCCCCCCACCTGGCTGCGGCCGAGGCCTTCATCGAGTTCCTCCTCGGCCCCACCGGTCAAGCCGAGATGAAGGCTGACAACTTCAACATCGTCTCGCCGCCGATGGTGACCGGGTCCGGCGTCCCTAGCGCTCTCACCAGCATCCTAGGCTCGTGACCACTGGCAGGTCGCCGCGCTCGCTCCGCTGGCTCGGCGCCCTGCTGGTCCTGTATCTGGCATATCCGGTCGGGGCGTTCGCCTACCGCGTCATCGGTGGGCATAGCGAAGGCTGGAACGTTCCCGGGCTCTGGTCGGCCTTGTGGGTGTCGGTCGCGGGTGCCACTATCTCGGTGCTAATCGGGGTGGTGACCGGCATCCCGTTGGCATACGTCCTGGCCCACCGCCGAGGATGGCTGTCCTCGGCGGTGGGCGTGGTCGTCCAGCTCCCGCTGGCCGTGCCGCCTCTCATCTGCGGCATCCTGCTGATCTACATCGTCGGCCCGTACACGTTCCTCGGCCAGCTGTCCGGGGAGCGGCTCACCCAGACGATGTACGGGGTCGTCATCGCCCAGTCGTTCGTAGCCACACCGTTCCTTGTCGTCGTGGCCCGCAGCGCCTTCCGTGCCGTCGACCCGTCCCTGGACGACGTCGCCGCCACCCTTGGCCACGGTCCGCTGGCCCGGTTCCTCCGCGTCGACGTGCCCGCCGCCTCCGACGGCATCAGGACCGGGATGATCCTCATGTGGCTGCGGGCCTTCGGGGAGTACGGCACGGTCGTGATCCTGGCCTAACATCCCTACAGCCTCCCGGTCTACGTCGACAACCTGTTCTCCTCCGGGCCGCTGTCGCTGGCCGAGGCCCCGACGGTTCTCGCCTTCGGCGTCGCCGCGCTGGCAATCGTCGCCGTCCGCGTGCGGCTCCCCGCCCGCGTCTGGCACCGGCCAATCCCGGCGCCGCTCGCTCCGGTGTCGACGCCGCTCACGCCGGTGGGCTTCGACATCAACGTCACCGTCGGGACGTTCCGCCTGCGGGTGGCGCACCCTGAAGGCGGCCACCGCCTGGCGGTCGTCGGACCCTCAGGCTCGGGCAAGTCGGTCACGCTGCGGGTCCTCGCCGGACTGCTCGGGCCGGACGCCGGAACCGTGACCTACGGTGGTGTCGACGTAAGCCGCGCCGCTCCCGAGCGGCGCCATGTCGGCTACGTCCCCCAGGGCTTCGGCCTGATCCCCGGACGCACGGTCTGGCAGCAGGTTGTGTTCGGCGTCCACGCGGATCCGGCCCGCGCCGCCTGGTGGCTGGAGACACTGCACCTCGACGGCCTCCTCGACCGCCTGCCGGAGCAGCTCTCCGGTGGGCAGCGCCAGCGGGTCAGCGTGGCCCGGGCGCTCGCCGGAGATCCCCGGGTAGTGCTGCTGGACGAGCCGTTCTCCGCGCTGGACGCCCCGGTGCGGGCCGAGCTACGGCGGGAGTTTCGCCGGCTCCAGCGCGACGTCAACCTCTCCACGGTCCTCGTCACCCACGACCCGGAGGAGGCGGCGATGCTGGCCGACGAAATCGTGGTCGTGCGCGACGGGCAGGTCCTCCAGTCGGGTAGCTGCCGGGACGTGTACCAGCGTCCGGCCTCGGCCGAGATCGGTCGCCTGCTCGGCATCGACAACCTCTTCGAGGGCGTGGCCGGTGCCGACGGCGTACTGCTGGTCGGCCGGGACCACGTCCCGGGCGTCCTAGGTAACGGCGTCCCGGTCGGACTGGCTACGGGCCTTGCGGTCGGCGCGAGGGTGCTTTGGCAGGTCCCGCCCGAAGCCCTCCGGATCCGCCCGGGATCGGCGCCGTCAGACGGCCACGGGTCGACCGTCGACCTCGGGCCGGGGCGGGTGACCGACGTCATCGACCTGGGCCGCACCGTCGAAGTGGTGGTGGTTTTGTCCTCCGGCATCGAGCTGCGGTCCCGGACCCTCGAGGTGCCCGACCTCAGCGTCGGCGCCGCCTGCCGGGCGGAGATCGACGCGGAGGCTGTGTCGGTCTGGTCAACCTCAGCCGTTACCGGAACTCGAGGCGCGCCCGCAGAAACGGGCGGCCGGGCGAGCATGTAGCACGCGTCAGACTATTCCTTCGGGCCTGGCGGTGCTGTGCCGCCCTAGTTCCCTACCGGAAAGATCGTCAAAGCCTGAGCAGGTGCGTCGGCGATCGTGAAGAGGCTGAGCCGGGCATCAGATGTCGTCGAACTCTCCGCTCTTCACCCCGGCGACGAAGGCGTGCCACTCGTCGCGGCGCACGGTGACGTATGTCCCGCCCGGATCCGCGGAATTACGGACCATCACAAACTCACCCAGGGTTCCGATCTCAAGGCACTGGCCCACGTCGCATCGTCCAGCGCTCCGCCATATAGGCTCGTCCGCTGATCCACCCACTACTCCCCCCAAACAGTTCTCAGGACCGGGAACTCCCCTTGAGACAAACATGGACTTTCTGTCTCTGTCAATCGGCTGAGGGCAAGCCTGTGACCCATGTGACGAAAGTGGAGATTGTTAGCTATGCAAAAGGTAAGGGCCGGCAGTTTGCCGGCCCTTACGGGACAAGCCGATATTTCCAGTTTCAGGCTACCCCGTCGAAATCACCCAGTTTGGCCCCGGCCAGGAAATGGCGCCATTCCTCGGTGCTGAACTCGCTGACGTGACCTTCTGGGCTATTGGTATTGCGGATAAAAACAGATTCACCGCGACGTGCCACTCCCACGCATGCGCCGCTCTCACACGTGCGCGAAACGAGCCAGACGAACTCACCCTGAGCTGACACATCTGCTGACATTAACATCCTCTCCTTGGGCTAATGCCGGATCGATGAGAGGAGTCTACTCGCTGCAGTAGGCCTTCCGTAGCTGATCTAGCCGAGAGACCGACTCCTGCTGGCTCAGCGCGCAATCTTGCAGGTACCGGATGGCCTCACGGTAGCGGGCTATGTCGGTTTCGCGCTCAATGTACTGGTTGCCAGTCAACCCCTCGAGGAAGACAACTGGCGGCGACAGCTTCTGATCCCTGAATTCCAGGAGCACGAAGTGCGCGTCTGCGGCGGCATCGGCACCAACTTCGAAGGGTATGACCTGGATACCGGCCTTGCCGCTGACCGCAGATTCAATAATCTTGTCGAGCTGCACAGCCATTCTTTTCGGACCGCCGACGAGTCGCTGAACCACCGCTTCGTCCAAGAGCACATTGTACTGCGGCCTGTTATCGTCGTCCAGCAAGCGCTGTCTCTTCATTCGAACCTCGACACGCTGCTCATGAATAGACGGATTTATTTCCCGGGCTATCGCCTTGATTATCGTCCGAGCATAATCCTCAGTTTGCAGCAATGCCGGCACGTAGTGCATCGCGTAACAAGTGATGGCGGCGGCCTCTTGTTCCAGTCCCAGGTAAGGGTCCAGATTGAGATCTTCGTATTGAGTCCACCAACCTTGCGCTCGAGCCTCTTTGACGAGATCCATCAACTCAGCCGCGGTGAATTCGTCAACGTCGTAGAGCTTGCACAGATCCCGGACGTCGCGAGGGTTCGGGCGGCGTGCCCCCGTCTCCAGCCTGCTGATCTTCGCGGCCGAGCAAAGCAGTTGGTTCCCTACGTCTTCGACAGTGAGGCCACGTTCTTTACGTAGATCCCGCAGCCGCTTGCCGAGTTCGCGCTGGCGCAGGGTGGGGCTCGGATCTATCACGACTCTCGCTCCTTGGTAAGGGCGCGGTCGGACGCCATCGACCCTCCAGGCGCGGGCTTCCTGGTCTGGCCACGGTGCATGTTCCGCTGACGTTAGCCAAAGGTTCTAACCACTGGTATTTGCCTCAAGGTATACCAACCGGATGGGCATCGCAATCGGGAGAATGCCCGTCTGCGACAGACGTGTCATGGTGATGCCAGGGCCGCTTGGGCAGCCAGTCCTGGCGTGCGCGGCATCTCGGGCGCGTTCCACCTCGACCGCGCCCGGACTTCACCTTCGCGCATCCTGACAACCGCCGCCCGCGGTCACGGCTCCGTTTCGTCGACGGACGGCTCGCTGACGCCCTGACTCATCGAAGATTGGCATATGCCGAACGCAATCGCGAGACACAAATGCGTCTGGTACATGCCATAGTCAACATACCGGACATTACCACCCGGTCGACGGCCGGTGACCATGAGGAGCAGTACCGATGGATGAGACGGATGTGGTTCGCGAGGTCAATGCGTCCAATGAAGAAATTGAAAACCAGTACCTGCGCGCCCGGCAGGCGGCCGACGTGGCGAACCGTAGTGAGGCCACGGCCACACTGGCCTCGTCGGTGGCCCATGACGCGGAAGTAAGCCACCAGGCCGTCCAGGCGGAGCGACCGCGTCAGCACGCGCCACTGCCGCGCCAGGTGACGGCGGCGACCGGAACAGTGGCCCTGGACGGAGTGGCCTGCTTCTTCGCCGCCGAGGCACTGGGCGGCAGCCAGGACTCTACCCTTATCTGGACCTTCTTGTTCCTTGTTGCCCTGGGCGGCGGGGAAGCCGCCCTTGATTTCTACCGGGACCGGGACGAACGCGCGTGGCGCACGCTGGCCGTCCTCATCGCGGCGTTCATTACGCTTCTCGGGATTCTCCGTTTCTGGTTCCTTTTGGCCATCAGCGGCGGCAGCCTGATCACGGCACTGGCCGGCGCGGGACTGTTCACCGGGGCGACTGCCGCGTTCCTGTGCCTCGGTTACCGCTTCCTGCGGGCCGCCGAGACGCCGCAGGCGTGGCGGGCCCGTCGCAAAGCGTGCCGGGCCCGACGCGCCTCCAGAATCGCCCGTACGGCGGCGCGGCGGGACGCGAAGGAACGGGACAGGTTCATCGATGCTTACATGGTTCACGTCCGTCGGCTGATCCACCGGTCATGTCCGGTTGCCCAGCATCTGGCGCTGGAGACTGCCATCAGGGAACACCTAAGCGGAAGGCGTCCCCGATGAAGGCACCGCCCATGCTGGTCCGGTTCCTCACGCTCCTCAGCGCGATTCTGCTCGGCGTTTCTGGCTGCAGCTTCCTCTCGGGCCCATCGTCGGGGATGCGTACGCTCGTCCTGCCCCGGCCGCCGGAAGCTCCCGTTCTGTTCATCCTGGTCAACCAGTACTCCGCCGCGGCGGTGCAAGCTACAGAAACGTTCGCGGCAGAATCGACCCGTCCCGGGGAGCGACTCGTCATCCTCAGCGCTCGGGGCGGTTCGGCTCTGGCGTCTTCGGTGGCGCCGCCTTCCCCGAGCGCCCGGATCCCGGCACCGCCTGCAGGGCTTGCTTCTGACCCGACCGCCTTTCAGAAGGCGCGCCACAGCCAGGCGCTCCGTCAATACCTAAACACCGTGCGCCGAGCCTGGGAGGCTCTGCAGATCGGGCAGCAGGAGGCCCTCGCCACGTGGGCTAAGTCAACGGTAGCGAGTGCTTTCTCGCGACCGGTTCTGCAGAGCGCTGGCAACGTGAGCATCAATCAGGGCCTTGCCGCTGTGGCCGCAGACGTATCCAGCCTGCGTCAGGCCGGTGTTGGGGACGGCGCCGGCATCGTCATCGCCATCACGGGCATCACCGATGCCATCGCGCACGTCGCGCCTGCCCTGCCGGTCGTCCTGCGCGGCACAACGGTGGTGGCGGACGATTTCCCCGGGAGCGTCAGCGAAGAGGCCGCCTGGCAGGCGGGCTTGCTGCAGAGCGGCGCGGCCCGGGTAGTGCTTCTGACTCCCGCCACAGATGATCAGATGGCGACGGTGATAGACCAGGGCCTCGACGGCGCGGTCACCGACACGTTGACCAGCGTCTTGTTCGCCCTCGGCCAGTACAAGATCCAGGCCGCCGCCCTGCCGCAGATGCGCCGGCTACTGCACCTCCTCACGGTCACATACCCGCGCGCGACGGCGACGATCAATGGCTATACCGACAACCTTCCGGTCACCGGTGGGAACCTCATGCTGTCTCAGCTGCGTGCGCAGGAAGTCGAGGACTGGCTGATCGCGCACGAGGTCGCGGCCGGTCGACTGCAGGCCTTCGGCTACGGCGATACCGACCCGGTGGCGCCGAACACGCCGAACGGACAGCCCCTCAACCGGCGCGTGATCGTCATCATCGATCCGGCAACCGCTGCTGGCGCTAGCTAGATGCGCCCGGCCTTGGCCTTGGCGGCGATGTCGTCGAGGAAGCCGAGGGCGGCCGCCGCGGTGGCCCGGCGCCAGGCCAGCAGGATCGCGTCGAAGCCGTCAGGCTCGGCGGGCGGCGCCTGGATCGCCCGCGCGATCGGTTCGAGGGCGGCTCGCTGGCGCCTGATCAGCTCGGCCGGATCGCGGCCGGCCCGGTGCAGCAGGGCCAGCTTGATCAGCAGGTGCGACCGGATGTCCCTGACGTGCTCCACCGGCATGCTCAGCCAGCGCTCCGCCTCCTGGCGGCCCTGCGCGGTGACCGTGTAGATCGTGCGCTGCGGGCCCAGGCCCGGCTCGACCAGCTCGGGCGCGATGAGCCCGGCCTCGAGGAGCCGGCCCATGGCCCGGTACACCACCGGCCTGGGGATGCGCCAGATCCGGCCAAGCTCACCCTCGGGCGCGGTGAGCTGCGAGACGGCGAAGCCATGGGTGGGCCGCTGGCTGAGCAGCACCAGGACCGTCCACTCGGGCAACGCCATCGGCACGTCCATGAGCCGAGAGTAGCGGGTCCGGCCGGGAGCTACGGTGTGGCAGCCAGCGCGGTGCGGTCCGTGTCGCCGTCGCGGGCACCGGGTCCCTGCACGGCCGTCACCGAGCGCGCGTCGAGCGGCTGGCCGCAGTGCGAGCATGTCGGCACGGCCGTGACGATGTGCCCGCAGGCGGTGTGCCTCGTCTCAAGCGGCGGCCCGCCTGGGGCCGCCCACCGGTCGCCCCACTGGCGCATGGCCGTGATGACGTGCCACAGGTCGCGTCCCTTGTCGGTGAGCCGGTACTCGCAGCGCGGCGGATGGTCCTGGTAGGGGACACGGCGCAGGATCCCGGTGTCGACCAGGCGGTTCAGGCGCTCGGTGAGGATGTTGCGGGAAATGCCGAGACGGGCCTGGAAGTCGTCGAAGCGCCGCACGCCGAGGAAGGCGTCCCTGACGACGAGCAGGCTCCACCACTCGCCCACGACGTCGAGGCACTGGGCGACCGAGCAGTTGACGTCCTCGAAGCTGGTTCTGCGCACGAACCAAGCATAGAAGGTTGCGTTATAGAACGCACTACTCCTAGAGTGGGTTCTATGGAAAAACTTATGCGGCGACGCGAGGTCACGTGGGAGGATCCCATGATCGGCGCCGCGCTGGCGCTCGACCTGAGCGGCCTGGATTACCTGCGGGCCATCGCCGAAGGCCGGATCCCGCGGCCGCCGATCGCCGCCCTGCTCGGCATGGGGATCGTCGATGTCAGGCCCGGGCAGGTGACGTTCTCGCTCGAGGTCGGCGAGCACCTCTATAACCCCATCGGATCGGTCCACGGCGGGGTCTTCTGCGCCCTGCTCGACTCGGCGATGGGCTGCGCGGTGCACTCGACCCTCGGCCGCGGCCAGGCGTACACCACCCTCGAGCTGAAGGTGAACCTGGTCAAGCCACTGACCGTGCGGACGCCCGGCGTGGTGGCGACCGGGCAGGTGATCAGCGCGGGCCGCCGGGTCGCCACCGCATCCGGCCAGATCACCGACCCGGACGGCACGCTCTACGCGCACGCGACCACCACCTGCCTCGTGTTCGAGCCGCGCCGTGAGCCAAGCTCGGGCCAAGCCGGAGGGAACGGCGATGGCGGCTGAATCCGGGACCGCCACCACCATGCCCGCGGCCACCCCGAGCCTCGAACCGGTTCCCCTGCAGGACGCGAGCGCGTTCCTCCGGGCGGCGGGCCTTGTCTTCGATAACGTCACAGGCACCCTTGTCACCGGACACATGGATCTGGGCCCGGAGCACCACACCCCGTGGGGCATCGTCCACGGCGGCGTCTACACGACCGCCGTGGAGAGCGCGGCCAGCGTGGGCGCCAGCACCGCGGTACGCGACCAGGGCCAGGTCGCGGTCGGGCTGACGAACACCACCCACTTCCTCCGCTCGGTCACCACCGGCCGGGTGAACGTCGAGGCCACCGCCCTCAGCCAGGGACGCACTCACCAGCTGTGGCGCGTCGACATCACCGAGGAATCCGGCCGGCTCGTCGCCCACGGCGAGGTCAGGCTGCAGAACGTCGCCGGCCGGCCGTAGGGCCGGCCGCGGCCGCGCTCACGGACCAGGCAGCGCCCGGCGGCGCAGGTCACCGCGTATGGCCTGGCCGAGCCTGCGGGTCTCACGGCTGTTGAGGTACGCGCCGGCGGCGGCGCCGGTCAGCAGCGGCGCGAGCGCGAACGCGCCCCGGCCGGCCCTGGCGGCCAGCCGCCTGCGCAACAGGCGGGCCAGCGGGGACCCGGTGGCCAGGACCAGCCCGCCCGGGATCATGTACACGCCCCGGCGGTGTGCCCACGCCGCCACATAGGCGCTCATCCGCTCAGGGAAATTCCCCTGGGCCGGCGTGCCGTAGGCCTCGTGCAGCTCGGCGATGAGCTTGATCTCGATGCCGACAAGCACCAGGGTCTCGGCCGCCACCTCGGCTGGGAAGGCGGGCAGCGCCGGCAGCGCGGCCCATACGCCGACCGCTCCCCCGGCCGCAGCCGAGGCGCGGGAGGCTCCGTCGATGAGCGCGTCGGCGATCTCCTC
>Ga0187783_10003355_pt1 | contig 11790 bp, 10 predicted proteins | sample 1015_SJ02_MP02_2_FD_132471 | JGI IMG/M metagenome (GOLD analysis project Ga0187783, IMG submission 132471) | Tropical peat soil microbial communities from peatlands in Department of Meta, Colombia - 1015_SJ02_MP02_20_MG | ecosystem: Environmental > Terrestrial > Soil > Wetlands > Peat | place... | reverse complement strand
GGTCAGGCACCCGCGTGGCAGTCCTCCGGTGAGGGCATCGATCTCCCGAACGCCGCTAGAAACCATTTCTGGTGCTGGGCGTAGCTCAAGCCGGGATGCCGGTCCAATTCCGTATCGTTCGGGAATTGCCGCCAACCATACCGGACCTTTTTGCATAACGGCGGCAAGCGGGCGGCGAACGAACACATTCGGGAAAAGAGGAAGAGATGCCATGAAGACCTCGGATTTAGAGCCGCGAGGAAAGCCGATTATTTCGCTTTTTATTCGCCTTTATAATTCTGCTACGATTGGGCCAAACCTGTCAAGCGCGCAAAGAGCGCAAACGGAGATACGGGGACGGCGGGGACGCCACGGACACCTAGCCCGGGCAGCGTAACTATAATCCCCTCACAGTTCTAGGCAGGCCTGTTTTCTAAAAACGCCGGTTGTTAAGCTCGGCGCGAATCCAAATCAGTAGGGTTATTTCTTTTCGAGGAATTCCTTGAAATCTTTGGCTACCGCCTCGGCCATCGACTGCTCGTTCTTGTTTCCCCCGTTGCTTATCCACGGAATAAGCCCAAACCATTTTTGTAGACGTGGTTTCGATCAGTTGAACCGAGACATTGCCCTTATCTTCAATCCCTGCGCGCCCCACATCCGCTTGATTCATAAGAAGAAGACTAGTGTAAGATGGAGCGACGGAAACCTAAGTCATTATGGCGCTATCGTCTAGGGGTTAGGACGGAAGATTCTCAATCTTCAAACCCGGGTTCGATTCCCGGTAGCGCTACCATTACTAACTGCTCCCACATCAATTGCTTACCACCTGTCCTCAAAAAGCCCAGTCAAGTGACTGTGCTCGCTTTTGTGCTCGGCCATTTAGTGCACTGACTCCCGATTTCGTTTCTCGATGGCGTTTGTGACTTGTCTCAGCCCTGGATGCTGGTAAATCCGGTTCACATCGATCCGGCTATGGCCCATCACGTCCATGACCGCCATCAGATTGCCTGTGCCGTCCATGGCGTCGGTTCCGAAGCGATGGCGTGCAGAATAAAGCACGATCGAGTCGGGAATCTGGGCCAACTGCTTGGCTTTGGCAAACTGCTTCTGCACGGTCTGGATGTGGCCGGAGGCCGACTGTTTCGAGGGGAACACAAACGGTGAATCATGGCTGGCCAGGCGAATCTGAAGCGCTTGGCGTACGCGCTTCGTTAACCCGACAAACCGCCTGCTCTTACGAGACTTCGAGCGTGGCACAAAAATCACGTCTCGGTCCCATTTGATATGCTCCCGCTTCATGTGGAACACTTCGGCAGGGCGCATGCCGGTGTCCAGTATGACCAGAAGCACATCACGAAACGGCTGCCAGCCGTAATTGACAGACTTCGGCGCATGCTTATTGCTTGGCGTGCGCGGAATCTCGGTTACAGCTAACAGCTTCTCTTCCATCCACGGTTCGAGCTCCTCTTCTCGCGGCTGCTCTTCGACCATGTTGATAACCGGGGTTTCTGAGATCAGCTTCCAGTCCTTCGCCTTTTTCAGCATCCGGCGAAGGGTGCGAAAAGCATTGTTTGAGTTTGCCGGTGAGGTGCCGACTGCGGTTGCACGGATGTCATCCTCGGTTATCGTGTCGATTCGCATACCGGCTAATCGGGTTGATGAGAGCAGGCGCCAGCCTACTCGGTAGTACCTCTTGGTGGCCTCCGTCGGTGGTCGGTCCGTCGGTAAAGATGCCAGCCAAGGAAAGAAGCGGTCGGAAAACTCCGCCAGCGTCGGAATCTTCTTTGACCCCGGCAATGCCTTGTTTTCCAACAGCCGCGCCAGCAGTAGGGATTCAACCTTTTTGGCTTCCTGCTCTTTCGAGGTTTTACAAGAACCCCGATATTGGTAGCCATTCCAGCGAAACCTGAAATGCCAGCAGTTACCTCGTTTGTAGAGCGACATAATTCTCCTTTGTTGTCGCTCTCGCCTTCGGGACACGCAGGTGCGCCTGAAGCCAAGCCTCAAGCACATCGGCATCATAGCGTACTGGCGAGCGTTTCGCGTTACCCAGTTTGTAGTATTCAGGTCCGTCGCTGCAGCCCCGCCAATATCGCAAGGTGCTGACCGGTACGTTCAGTCGCTCGGCAGCCTGCTTTTCGGTTAGGGACGTCCTTCCGTTTGGCATATCGATCTGCTGCGATCTCCTTTTATAAATTGACGCGTGGCGAAGCTTCTTACCAAGTCATTCCTGGCCCATTGCATGTGCATGCAGTTCGCTGGCGGATTGCCCCAGGCCTTGGGCCGCTGTTGTCAAATCCTCGCCACGTCCATGTTCGGCAGATGCCGATCCGAGCATTTGCGTGGCGTGTTGATCGCTGTTTTCCAAGGCGGTGCGCTGTGAAACGTCTCGATTCAAATGCTGGGCGAGTTCCGACTTGTCATTGGTGTAAATCTGTGCATCGTAGCGTCCACGCGAGACGGCCACATATGCCATCCGGCGGTTGACCAGGTGCGCGCTCTGTTCGGTGTCCGCGTGGATCAAAACGCAGTCGGCGGTCTGGCCTTGACTGCTGTGGCTGGTCACGGCGTAGCCGTAATCAAGATGAGGATGATCTTTGACACTGAATTCGACCAGCCGTCCGGAATCGGTGTGGAGCGCGATATCGCCGCGATCATGGAGGCGCACAACGGTACCGAGTTCGTGGTTGGCAACGTGCAGTTCTTTCGAAGGGGCCGTGAACTGCACCCGGTCGCCTTCGGCAAAGCTGCGCTCTGCATCTCGGTAAACCGAGACTCCTTGCAGGCGACGTGGGTCATAAGTCACCTGCTGGCCATCTCCGCGTTCAATGGTGAGCAGGTTCTGTTTAGCATCGGTGTTTGCGACCGTGGCATACTCGCCGGCGCGGACTCCTACGACTTTGCTGCCGCGCGAATACCGCAATACATCACCTAGTTCGTATTGCCCAGCCCAGGCCCGGTCTGCGCCGGTCAATTCCTGCCGCGCTTGTAACACTCTGAATGTCACCTCGTGCCGCTGGACTTGGCCGCGCTCCTGCAGTTCGCGATGGATCAAGTCGTTCAGTTCACCGCGGGACTGGTTGTCCGGCGAGACCACCAATGTGCCCTGAGGATGGCGTGCATACTCGTGCGCGATGGCGTGGAATCGTTCTTCGCGGTTTGCGATTTGTTGCACTCGGCCCTGACGATCCAGATTTTGGATGGCTGCGTAAATCTCTCCGCAAGCGAGTTGCTCGACCGCCTCTTTGAGTGCCGGGTCCTTCTGGCGAATGATCTCGTCCAAGTGCGCGGTTCTCATTCCGGCTTGTTGCAATTGGTGGTAGGGTCGCCCGGCCCCTACAGCTTCGTGTTGCCGCACGTCACCTACAAGCAGGACGCGATCTTGCTCGCCGAGCCGGTGAAAGAATTCGTTGATCTGGCAGGTGCTGGCAAGACTTGATTCGTCGAGCACGTAAAGATGTTTTTCGCTCGTCGCGGCTTGCGACTCTCGCGCAAGGTAGTGCTGCAGCGTATTTGATTCGATTCCGGCCTCTCCCAGTTTCTGGGCAGCACGCGATGTGGGAGCAAAGCCTTCAACGCTGTACCCTTCGCGTTCGGCGGCGTCACGAATGGCACTCAAAGCTGTTGTCTTACCGGCTCCTGCTATGCCTTCGAGTGCCGAGATTTGGTCGCGGCTGGTGAGGATCTCTTGCACGGCCCGGTGCTGGCTGTTGCTGAGATGCGCGTATTCCTTCTCGGTCTCATGGCGGGTGCTGCCGCTCACGAGTGCCGGATAGCGGTCCTGGCTTGCGCGCATGAGTCGGATGGTGTCGCGCTCCAAGGCAATCATATCCTCTGTCGTGAAGCTTCTTGCTACGCCAGCGTGAGACTCCTGCTGAATGAGACCGCCGTGCTCAGCTTCCTTGTTGAATTGCTCCTGAATCCTCCAGAGCGGCGCTTCGCCCATCGCACGTTTCAACGCATCCCGCATTAGGTCGCGTTCGTCGGAGACCGCTTCGCGTTCAAAGTTCTTCCCGATTGCATAAGAGACGGCCTCTCGGACTGCTCTCTCCACCTGCTCGTTGCTTGTAAGCTGTGTCTGGTGAGCACGGCCTTGGGCTTCCTGTACGACACGTTCAGGCTGTTTCCCGAACCGTTCAGCCATCGCCTGGTGACGTCTCTGCATTTCACAGTGGCTGACATCAACTTTGGCGCCGCGTGTTCGGTGAGCGGCGATTTCTGCCGCTTCAGCCCCACGAAGGCCCTCTTGGTTTAAGTGCTCTTTGATCTGTTGCCGTCGTGGGCTGCTGGCGTCTAGATAGTCCTGGGTGTAGCCCTTGATCTCGGGCACACCGTTCGCGTTTGGCTCGATCTCGTAACCGAGTTGTTTCAAACGGAGTGCCAGTTCGGTGCGGTAAACGGCGGTCGCATACTGCTGGGAGCGATACAACTCATGCGGCTGCAGTGCTCGGGTGTCGCCGTTTTCGCGCTGGGTGACGTTGAAGATCACCACATGTGTGTGAAGCTGTGGGGCGGCATATCCGTTTACCGGGCGGCTGCTGTCGTGCTCAAACTTCGCGGCAACCCATTTGCCGGTTGTCTCCGGCGTATAGTTCCCGCCGATGCGTGCTTGGACATATCGTTCCAACTGATCTAATGCCACGTTGACAGCTTCGCGGTGCACAGTGCGCACGCGTTCATCAGCACCGACAAGTGCCGTCAGAGAAACGCTCTTGGGTGCACTGAACGTCGCATCCCATCCTGCGCGGTGTTCCATCGTGTGGATGGTTTGACCTCGCCCGTTCTGGTACTCGTAACCCGGACGATGACGAACCGAGTCTTCTCCGGTAAGCGGATGCTGTCCGTCGGCGAGCCGGGCGAAGCGTTCCTCCTGTACCTCGCCTTTCAACCCCCACTGTTCTGCCAATTTGCCATGCCACTCGCCGCGAACTCGCTCGCCTTCGGTGTAATAGTTGTCCTGGGAGTTGGAAAACTCGCACTGGTGGTAAGTGTGCGCCTGAGCTGAACTGAGTGGTTTGGAGATGGTCAGCATTTGGCGCCCTCGTAATCGTTATTCGTTGAGGGCGCCCACTTCTTTGGCACGAGATCATCGAATCGCCGAGGCACTCGGAACTTGCCGTCATGCGGAAGTTGAATCGGCCAAAAGGAAACCACACAACCGCGCTTCAATTCTTCGGTCGTGTAAATGCCGTATTTCGTCAGATAGCCCTCGCCTGCTATTTTCTGAGAGATCTGAAGCAGGCCTTCGCACATCCAGTGTTGCTCCTCAGTGGACAGGTTGTCGTAAACCAATGCGGCGAGTCTGACGGTGCCTGGAAAGTTCTTCACGTGTCCGAGCATCACGGACGATGGCTTTTGGGCATGTGGCCATGCATAACCAACCTGACATCCATCGGCGCGAATAATCGACTCGCAGTCCTTCGCTGTCAGCAGCTCCTCAGCCTCTATGACAATCGTTCCATCGTTTGCGTCATTGTCTTGCATGTCGTGACTCCTTCCGTTCATTTGAAGAATGTTGGCTGTTCCTCTTGCTGTTGCGTGTCTTTTGGTGACTGTGGTTTCGTTGAGGGTGTTCGGTGCTCGTTGGGGGTTCTGTTGCTAGAGGGCGGCGGTACTTCGCTCGTTGCCGCCGGTTTTTGGGAGTTTGGGTCGCCCGCAAATGGAGCCTTGCGCTCGAGGAAGCTAGGATGTCGTTCCGGAAGCTGAAGATAAGGAAAGCTGATTCGGACCACTAGGTTGCCGCATTTGAGGAAGCCGAACCCCTTCGGCAGACCCGAAATCTCTTCCTTCATAACCAGCGGCCTGACCTCGCGCTCAAGCAGGTAGCTGCGCGATTCCCGTGGCCGGGGCATCTGCCCGTGCGTGCGGCTCTCTCGCAGTCGCTCAAGCTCGACGCCGCCAATCGTGTCGCTGATCCACTGGGCAGCTCGGGGCTCGCTGGTTTTCAGGAAGATTTTGGTGGCGGGCTGCGACAGCATTGCCTCCGCTTGATGGCCGTAGATGCTCTCCAACTGGCTCCGCCCCTGAAAGCACAGCACAACCGGGTTACCGGCCTTGCGGTTTTCGGTAATCGCTGTCAGCAGCTGAGGCAACCGATGCAACGAAGACAACTCATCTAGCACAAACCAAACCGGGCGGGTTCCTCGCCTGCCCTGATTCATCAGCCGGAGGATCATCATGTCCAGCCACATGCTGATGAGCGGGCGGAGTTGCTCTCTGGCTTCAGGGATGCTGGTCACGAAAACCCAGCCTTGCCGGTGTTCTGCCCACTCAGCGACCGAAAAATATTTCACCAATCGCATTTTGTCTGGTAATAATCGGAGGCTGTCGGCCACCATGCTGAGGGAGCCGAACATGCCGCCGCGCTGTGGCCCGGCACTTTCGTAGATCATGGCAGCCAGTGCCGTGCCTTTTAGCCGCCTTTCCAGTTCCCGCTCGTCGCCTAACCAGCCAAGTAATTCCTCTGTAGTGGGCTTCAGATTCAGCAGGTGGGCGAAGATCTTGCGTGGTCCCTGCACGAAAAACGGATTCTCGCGGTCGGTTTCCTGGAACAACGATGCGGCCAAAGTTAATGCTTCCGAGGGACGCGTGACTTCGTCGGAAGGCGACCAATAGGGCATCCGCTCATCGAGAGGATTCAGGATTACGTCGCCGCGTTTGGGCGAGTAAAACTGACCGATGTATTCCAATGCGGGGTCGTAGACGATGGTGGTTTCTCCGCGCTCGGCAATCTGAGCTAAGACCTGCCGAATCAATGAAGATTTACCGCTTCCCGAATCCCCCATGAACAGGAAGTGGTTGTTTTCCAGGGAGCGGGAGATGCGCGCCTCGGTGGCATTTCGACACAACAGCCGTTCAGCGAGCGTCGGAGGTTCGAGCGTCCCGAAACCGATGCCGTCGGAGTGATTGCGGCGGTTAAACTCGGCTGCCGTAACCTCTTCCGGGCCTCGCAGCGGTAGCCCGTGTCTGCACAGATGAGCGTTGTGTTTGTCCTTAGGAATGGCAATGGGCAGGCCAATTACGAGCAGGGCCAAGCCCCACAAGAGCGGCAACCGCACCAAGTCCATGAGGCTCTGGTCCGCGTAAACGAAATGCTGCAATCTGTCCCTAAGTAGCTTGTTATTCCATGATGTGGGTGGGGTAAGTACCAGGCGCTTCCCTTGCCGCTTTGCCTCCTCCGTCAGAACGAAGGGAATCTGGCGACCGTCTGGCGTGGTTGTCAAACCGCCCCGAACATCATGGTCAGTCGGCAGATAGGTGAGGCCGTCTAGGTGCACGACGAGCAATAGGCGACATTGACTGGTCGGGTCGTTCAGCTCAGGTGCGATGGCGGCTGACACGTAAGTCAGTAGCCAGTACCGTTGCAGCGATGTGAAAGCCAGGTACTGCAGCCACAACCCTGCGCACGCGATGGTCAGAGTGGCGATCAGTACGCCAATCGTCCAGACCGGCTTATCACCCGGCCACGTCTGAGTCTCGACTCGTCCCCATTTGTCCCTCAAAACCGCTACCCGCTTCCCGCCCCTTAAAGGAGCAATGTAAGTCGCGGGGAGAGTCGCACGGGTTTAGAAATCTGTCAAACGGGCCGAATTTTCGGTAGTGTCCTAATTTGAATCTTTCATCGCTGGAGATCACTCTCGAATTGCTCCAAAAGCCGGATATGTATGTCCGTAGGCAAGGCGGCTTCCGAAAAGTATTTGTGCTCTGAAAATGGAACTTGCCCCCGTCGCTGAATGCTGAAAGGTGCAGAGGCTTTCGCGTAATAAACTTCCGGCAAGCCGTCGATCTGCTCGACATTGAAAACGGTGTACCCTTTGAGGAATGGGATTTTCCGGTCGGTTTCGTCGCCAGTTTTTTCGTCGGTCTCCTTTCGCGTGATGCTGTCCGCGTAGACGACGAGCGAGCCTTTCTCGGCCTTGCGGATATGAGCGTCGAGCTCCGATGCTTGTTTGAAGGTCATCCAGATGGGCGCCGCGAAGTTTTGCGCCATGGCGCTTGCCCAGAGAGAGAACGTTGATTCCGCTGTACGGCTTCCCATTGTGGCGGAGTGGGCGGGTAATCCGCCCTGCTGCATGTTCGGCATTCCATGGCCGAACCCAAGGCCTCACGCCTTTTTCCAAGTGGCTGACGATCTGGTTGGTAATCCGGGTGTAAATGTCTTGCTTTTCGGTTCGCTGCATTGTTTTTCTCCTTTACGAGCGTTTAAAAACCTTCATTCCCTCGTAGTGGAGAGGTCTTGTGCAGAGCGGCCCGAGCAGTCACAGGGCAGCCGGTTTGTGGCTGGCGACAGCTTTACCCTTGACGGCGGAAAGGGCCGTCTCTGCTGTAGGTTTCGAGCGAGAGGGAATGAGGGGGTTGAAACGCTGAGAGAACAAGGAGGCTAACGGGTCATCGGAAAACACCGACGTAAAGGGGCAAAGCCGCGGCTAAAGTTCACGGCGGATCAACTTTTCGTCATCGTAAAATTCCCCGACCCGGTGCATCCCGATGTAACCCCGGTCAACGACCACAATTGTGGATTGGGTTGCTACGTCTCGGCCAACGACATGATCGACGCCTGTCCCGACTGGAAAGGGTTTGGCACACACCGGACACATAACCTCCCCTGCACCTCTTGACCGTGAATGTCTCAGTACTGACCGACAGTCAGCCACCCCTGTTGCGGCTTCTTGCCGAGGAAAGGGTGCGTGTGCGTCCCTTTTTCTCGGTTGCCTTAGGACTTGCTCCCTCCATGCCATAAACGCAAAATGAGCTTGGAAGATGTCGAAACGAATCGATTTCGCCAAACAGCGCAGGGATCAGGGGCGATCCCTAACCCGCGCGGTTCGCGAGCTAAAGGCAATGATGGAGCCAATAGCTCATCAGGCTGGCCTCGATCTTCGAGCAATTCTGGGTGAAGCGGCAGCGCGAAAAGAAAAAGAGAACCAGCTATTAACCGAACGCTTGCAGGAGTCCGTTGTGCCTTTGTTCATCTATCGGGACGAGCAGCCCGACAGAATTGGTTCTTGCGTCCTCGTGCGCTTGGACTCGGAGTTCTATGCGTTCACGGCAGCGCACGTGATTCGAGACGCCGGCTCTGCGAGACTCTTTGCCCCCTCTGAAGGCAGAGGCGGGAAGTTGAAGCTGTTACCACCATGTACGGCGCATTTGAGATCAGCCGGTGGTAACAACGATCTCGACGTTGGCGTGCTGGCCTTGCCAGCACGTCGATTAGGAGCCTTTCAGCATCATGTTTTCCTGGCTGGCGCAGAAATCGATCAAGAAGATCGACCCGACGACAAGGATGATCTTCGGTCTTTCTATCTCGTTCTCGGCTATTCTGCCTCGAGGACACAAGTGAAGGTGTCTAGGACCGAGCGCCGAATTCACCAACAGTCCTTTCGCCTATCCACACAGCCGGTAGATGCTGCCGAGTACCTACACGAGCACATGTCAAAATCACATCACATATTGCCCGACTTTGACCATAAGGAGATTCGGGTGGAAGGGAGACGAGCCACTCCGCCTAAACTCCAAGGGGTTAGTGGGGGGGGAATATTTCAAATTTCCAGAAAAGCAATGCGAGGCCCCTTGGTCGCAATCGCTACCGAAAATAGGCAAAGGTCGCGTCTGATTGTAGGCACGAGAATCAAACACTTTCTCGCAATAGTTCGTGCCTTGAAGGTTCCTGGTCTGCGCTAAAAGTTTTGAGTCAGTCGTACCAAAGGGCGCTACTCCTGAACTGGCTGTATTGTTGGCTGGACGACTTCGTCTTCTTTCATGCCGAAATCTGCGATAAGGCGCTCGGACAGTTCCCTATATGCGTCGACATGCGCACGGAGCTTTGGGGCTGCGCCCCGCTGAACATACTTCACAGCGGCATCGAAAGGCTGCCTGAGCGTCGGATCGGTTTCAATGCGCTCTTCCATCACGTCGGCGAATGCTTTCTCCTTCAGCACCCACATCATGCGTTCCAGGCAAGAGATATTCATGCTAACTAGCGGCGTCACAGCAATGCCATCATGCGATTCCGTGGTGAGCTGATCTTTGAAGCGTTTGTTCAAATAGGCGTTCACTCCCCAACATCCACCGAAATCATCGCGCGTGATGATCAGTGGAATGAGCTTCTTAATGTCTTTGAGATACCCGGGCACGTCAGCGCCCTTGGCACCAATTCTCCTAACAGCATTGAGGAGTTGGCCCACTCCCTTGGTTACGAGTTTCTCTTCCAGATAAGCCTTAATCTTTTCGTAATCGCCAGAATACCGATCCGCCGCTGTGCAAGTCGCCAGCTTTGCTTCGATTAGAACCGCAGTATCACCGCAAACGATGATCTGATCGCAAATTTGGTCAGTGCTGTTCAGGTATTTTGGGCTTGGATAAACCTGATGTAGAGCAGGCGCTGCATACATCTCGAACATCCATGTCACATACTCTTCAAACACCAATCCCCAATAGCTAAGCCACGGCTCTTTCTCGTCTTTCGGAAGGCTGCGCAGGACGCGCCAGATAACCGCACTCTCGAGCTTGCCGAGTGAGAACTCATAATCCAGCATGTACATCTCGTCATTGAACAGGAAATAAGGGCGATCTTTCAGAAACTCGAAATCTCCATATCCAAGCGTGTCTTTCGGATTCGGCATTTTGTCGAGCGAAAATGAAACAGTTTCAAACATCTGCTCAAGGGTCGTTTCTGGAACGGTCGTTTTCTTGAACCAGCTCTTACGCAATGTTGCATCAATGGGCTTATCATAGGTCTGGGTCTGTCGCTCTTGGAGCGCGTGTAGGGCAAATGTCCCTATGAATTCTGCATAAGTGATGATCGGGAACGGAAACAACTTTTGGAATTCCGCTTCAAGGTCAAATTTGAGCAGATTAGTCGGAATCCGTGGAATGATCTTCGTTAGCCAGATATAAAAGCGCAGAAAGCTGAAGAGGGGGTCCGTCGCCGACGCGATTTCATACGTCGGTAGGAACTCGGCAGCGATGTTTGCGTACCCATCCAGTTCGTCCTCGACGACAACGTGCTTCTTATAAAGCAATTCGCCGGCCTTAAGCATTAATTCACCGAATTGATCGTTCTCCGGGCCGTTCTCAGGAACTTCAGGAACGTAATGCTCCATCTGCAGGCGAACTGTCTCGGCGGTAAGGTAACGCAATTGCCCGTTGAAAAACGGAATCCTTCCTTCTTGGTGAAACCACGCGTTGACATGAGGAACTAGACTGGACGGAAACACAATTGGGATATGTAAGTCTGCGACGCTATCGGGGGGAACGGTGCAAGCATCTGGCCCATAGCCGAAACCGACACTCAACTTCGTGCATGCGATCAAAATGCTGGACTTCGGGTATTGAGCAAGCTGAGCTTGAAACTGCTCTTTCGTGATGCGTGGGCCGTTCGTCAGTTCCGACCACGTCATCCACACTCTCATCTTCACAGGCGGCACAAACTTCTCCATTCAACAAAAATGGATATCAGGCGATTTTCAGACCAAATCTGGCTCTCAGTACTATCAGTTTATCTCTGGCATTTGGTGTTTGCTCGCATTTCACCGCGTCGAGAGTTTCACGTTACCGTCTAGAGATTCCGGTTCTGGCGCACGGAGACCTGACGATGAAAGGATCTGTGGCCGGTTTTAACAAATAATTCGCTGTTGGAATGTTAGTCGTTCCGACTCTCTTTTCGGCGCCACGGTGGCTCATCCCAACTTCCGGATTGCCCGTCACCACCAACGATGTAGCAGCGCTAAATGAGTGACTCGGCGATTGTGCGTTAGTCGAGAAAATAGGCGTCTCGACAAGACCGCTTACTCGCGAGTGCGATGCAGTCCT
>Ga0187783_10003354_pt1 | contig 11791 bp, 14 predicted proteins | sample 1015_SJ02_MP02_2_FD_132471 | JGI IMG/M metagenome (GOLD analysis project Ga0187783, IMG submission 132471) | Tropical peat soil microbial communities from peatlands in Department of Meta, Colombia - 1015_SJ02_MP02_20_MG | ecosystem: Environmental > Terrestrial > Soil > Wetlands > Peat | place... | reverse complement strand
GACGACCGCCGACGTGGTGACCCACGTGGAATCCGCGCTGCGGCTGGCCCACGCCGTGCGGGGCCGCCTGGACGAGACCGGTGCCGGGGCGGTCCAGCCCGCGGTGGCGGACATGCGCGCGCAGCTGTCAGGGCTCATCTACCCCGGTTTCGTGACCGCCACCGGCTACAGGCGGCTGCCGCAGCTGACCCGGTACCTGCGCGGACTGGAGCGGCGCCTGGACAAGCTGCCGGAGAACCCGGCCCGCGACGCGGCCAGCATGGCCGTAGCGCAGCGGGTCGAGCAGGCCTACCGCCAGGCCGTCGCCGACCTGCCCCCGGCCCGGCGCGACGCCCCCGACGTGACCGAAGTCCGCTGGATGCTGGAAGAGCTCAGGGTCAGCCTCTTCGCCCAGACCCTCGGCACCCTCGCCCCCGTCTCAGAAACCCGCATCCTCGCCGCGCTGGGGCGCCTGCGCCACTAAGGGTTTGATCGCGAAGGGTCTACCCCCCTTCTTGGGCACAAAAGTCTTCGCGATCATGAAAGCCCCTCCCCGTGTCGCCCCGCGCCGGCCGCGAAGCGGGCGGCGCCTGAGGGGGCTTCGGTGGCGAGGGCGGCCTGGCCGTGGGCGAACTCCGAGGCCAGGGCGGCGGCCTCGTCCAGGCCCTCCTGGTCGAGCACCGAGGCGCGGTCGCTGCGCAGGCAGGTCTGCGGGGACGACGCGAGCTCGGCGGCGAGTTGCCTGGCCGCGGCCAGGGCGTGCCCAGCCGGCACGACCCGGTTGGCCAGGCCGATCGCCGCCGCCTCGGCGGCGTCGACGGCGCGCCCGGTCAGGATCATGTCCATCGCCCGGCTGGTCCCGATGAGCCGGGGCAGCCGCACGGTGCCACCGTCGATCAGCGGGACGCCCCAGCGCCGGCAGAACACGCCGAACACGGCGGTCTCGTCGGCGACCCGCAGGTCGCACCACAGGGCCAGCTCCAGGCCGCCCGCCACCGCGTACCCCGCCACCGCCGCGATGACGGGCTTGGACAGCCGCAGCCTGCTGACGCCCATCGGCCCGTCGCCGTCGGGCGCCACCCGGTTGCCGCCTTCCGTGCCGATCGTGGTGAGGTCGGCACCGGAGCAGAAGACCCCGCCCTCGCCGTGCAGCACGGCCACGGCCGCGCCGGGATCGGCGTCGAACGCGCGGAAGGCGGCCGCGAGCTGGGCGGCGGTGGGGCCGTCGACGGCGTTGCGGCGCTCCGGCCGGTGCAGGAAGACGGTAGTGACGGGACCCGACCGCTCCACCCGGACCGCCTGCTCGGTCATCGCCGTTCCCCTCGTCGTCCGCTGGCAGGGACGGTACCACGCGGCACGCCCGGTCCGGCGTGTCGCAATCGGCCATGGACTACCCGAGGTGCTACGTTTCTTGTCAAGTGTGACAATCCGGCCGATGCAGCCGGATGAGCGCAGGAAGGCAGGAACCGTGACCGGAGATCCTCCCGTGCGGCGCCGTCTGGTCGGCGGCGCGCTACGCCGGTACCGGGAGAACGTGGGCTACGCGCTTGAAGACGCGGCCCGTGTCCTCGAATGCGACCGGTCCAAGATCAGCCGGATCGAGACCGGCCAGCGCGGCATCAGGCCAAAGGAGCTGCGCGAGCTGCTGACCGAATACGGCGTCTCGGCCAGCGAGCAGCTCGCCCTGGTGTCGATCGCCAGCCGCGGCGGCCAGCACGGCTGGTGGCATCCGTACGCGGGTACGCTGTCCGACGCCTACCTGGACTACGCGATCATGGAGTCGGCCGCCTCGGAGATCATGACCTACGAGGCGCAGCTAGTCCCCGACCTGCTGCAGACCGACGAGTATGCCCGCGCCATCGCCGCCGCCGAGCCCGGTTACCTGAGCGACCAGCAGCGGGAGGACGCCGTGGCGGCGAAAGCGATGCGCAGGCGGACGGTGCTGAGCGGCAGCATGCGGCTGAGCGTGGTCCTCGGTGAGGGTGCGCTGCGCCAGGCGGTCGGGGGTGCGGACGTGCTGGCCGGGCAGATCAGCCACCTGGCCAAGCTCAGCGCGGAATTCCCGGCCGTCACGCTCCAGGTACTGCCGTTCTCGGCCGGCGCGCACGTCGGCGCGGGCAGCGGCTCCCTTGCCATCTTGCGGTTTCCCGACGCGCCCAGCCTGGGCGTCGTGTACCTGGAGGCGCTGTCCGGCGGCGTCTACCTGGAGAACCAGGCCGACGTCGCCCGCTATATCCGTGCCTTCGCGCTGCTGCGGGCGGCGGCCCTCAGCCTCCCCGACAGCGCGCGCCTGCTGCGCAGCCTCTCGGTCTAGGCGGCAACCAGCAGTCCCGGCGCCAAGTCATAGAGGGCGGTGCTAACCCGGAGGAGGCGCCGGTGCGCTGGAGGCTTGGGACGCTGGTGTGTGCGGTTACCTGCGCGGTGGCCTGCGCTGGCTGCGGCAGGCAGGTACTCCTGCCGGGTAGCGCGTACAGCCTGGCCACTACCACGGCAAGAGGCACCGGATTGCCCGGCGCGCGGTCGCAAGCGACCGCGCCGATGAGCACGACGCCGACCCGCCAGCCGCCGCTGGGGGCACCATGGCCGGAACGCGGGATCCTTCCGCAGAACGCCCAGGAATTGGATGCCGACGAGATTCTCAGCCAGGTTCTCGACCTGCCCGCCGACGTGCTCTACGCCATGGTCCCGGCGACACTGCCGTCTGGCTCATACGCGCCGGAGGTCGTTGATCTGCGGACCGGCACGGTGCGCCACGGGCAGTCCTACCCGGTGGCCGGACTCGCACTGGCTTCGGGCTACCTGTGGGTGTACGGGTCCTCAGGCGGGCATCCCGTGCTGGACCAGGCCAGCCCGGGGACGCTGGTGACGACCCGTCGGGACCGGGTGCCGGGCATTCCCGGGGTTCAAGGCGTGGCAGCGGTGGCGGCCGGGCCGGTCGGGTCGGTGTGGGTCGGCGGGGGCCGGATGCTGCTGCGGCTGTCCGTGCACACCGGCGCCGTGCTGGGCCGCGCAGTCCTTCCGGCCGACCTGGACCTGAGCGATCTCGCGGCTGGGGGCGGGAGCCTGTACGCCTCGGCCACGCGGCTGCGGCCCGGCGGGGGCGTCGTGCTCGAATACTCGGAGGCTTCAGGCAGGCTTCTGGCCCAGACCGGCCGCGCACCGCTGACCTGGGCGCTGTGGGGCCCCTTGCTGACCCCGGTCCCTGGCGGTATCTGGGTGTCGTTCCGCACCGGGATGTTGGGCGAAAGCGCGCTGCTGAGCGCGCGGTCCCTGTCGTTCATCAAGGGTCCTGCCACCGTCATCAGCGCTGCGGACTCGCCTGCGACCGGGCCAGGGACCGTCTACAGCTGGGCCATGGGCAGCATTTCCGCCTATGCCGGAGGTGCCCTGTGGGTGGCGACCTCGGGTGGCGTGGTCGCCTGCGTGAACCCGGTCACCGGCATCGTGCGGGCACAGGAGGTGGTCCGATCCATGCCGGCCTGGAGCGTCTTCGCGCTGGCCGCGGACCCTCGCGCCGAGCAGGTGGTCGCGGTCATCAGCACCACCGGCTACGCCGGGGCGGTGGCCATCAGCGCGCCGCACGCTTGCTGGCACTGATGCGCGATCGCGGTCGGCCTACGGCCCGGGAACTCTAGCGGCGCGGACCCGGCACGGTGTCGGAACCGCGGCCTGGATGGCGCAACTGCTGGGTGACGGCCGCGAGCTTGTCGATGATGTCCTGGATGTCCTGGAGAGGCCTCTGCATCGTCAGCGCTCGCGCCCTATGTCCGTCGCCGTGGCCGTCTACGGCACCACCCGGCACGGTGACGTCATCGGGTCGTGATCGGCTGGCGTCCTGCAGGCTGTCGCCTAGGTTCATGCGCGGTGTCTCCTGAGAGGTGATCCTGGTTAGCGGGAAAAACGGGACAGGTCGGACGGAGAGTGTATTTCCGGCGAGTCCGGCACGTTAAGCGCAGGCAACCATGCTAAAGCTTTTTCGCCGGCCTGTCACGTCTTGGAGAATGTGGCGCGGCGTGTTGGCTTTGTCCCGCCACAGGGTCGTCCCGCTCGGCTGGCGGCGACCTGGATGCGCCCGGTCCGGCCGCCTGGCCTGGGCCTTCCAGCCCGGCGGCAGATGCCGCCAGGCGGCCAAGCAGTCAATCACCACGATGACGCATAGGCATGGCGAACGATTGCAGGATTACTTTCATTAACGCTTTGTACATGCACATGCAGATGCAATTGACGCCCCACCGTGCAGCGTTCTCCTGGCCGCGGGAAAACGTCAGCGATGCCGCGGAGCGCTCTGGCGCATGGCCGTCTCGAACTCCTCGGGCAGCAGCGCGGGGACGGGAAGCGGGGTGACGCCTTCCCGCTCGGGCCGCAGGCCGTCTATCACCAGGGTGAGATAACGGCGCCAGATCTCCGGGCTGATCTGCCGTGCGAACTGAGCCGCCTCGGTAAGCACGAACACGATGAACGGGATGTCGGTCGGCTTGAGATCCGACCTGACTTGTCCGGCGGCCTGCGCCCGCTCGAGCAGCGTTCGCACCAGGGGCGCGTTCCGCTGCCGCGCGTACCAGGTACGGTCCCCGCCATAGGTGGCGAACATCAGCATCTGCCGCAGGCCGACGTCGCCGGCCATCAGCTCGGCCGACCGCTCCATGAAGCACACCAGACCGGACCAGGCGTCCGGCGCCTTGGCCGCCTCCTCGGCGAGCTCGGCCACCTCCTCGATGCGGTCAACGAACAGCGCCTCGACCAGGTCCTCCTTGGTGCAGAACCGCCGGTAGACGGTGCCCACTCCGACCCCGGCGTGCCGGGCCACCTCGTCGAGGCTGACGTCAAGGCCGCGTTCGGTAAAGACCTCCGCGGCCGCCTTGAGGATGCGCTGCCGGTTCCGCTCGGCGTCACGCCGCAGCGGCCGCACCCGGGCCAGGTCCGGGCCGTGATCGCCGGGGCTCTGGGCCACGTCCACCTCCCAAAAAAGTGGAGACAATCCCTCCGCTTCATGGTACTGTGCCTCTAAGTGGAGAATGTACCTCCAGATTGGTGACACGAATGTCGGATGTCAACACCGTTGCCGGCGCCGCAGACCGGCGGCGCTGGCTCATCCTCGGCGTGATCGGCATCGCGCAGCTCATGGTCGTCCTCGACGTCACTGTGATGAACATCGCGCTGCCGTCCGCGCAGCATGCCCTGCACTTCAGCACGGTGGACCGGCAGTGGGTGATCACGGCGTACACCCTGGCCTTCGGCAGCCTGCTCCTGCTCGGCGGCAGGCTGGCGGACCTGCTGGGCCGCAAGGTGACGTTCATGGTCGGGTTGCTCGGCTTCGCCGGCGTCTCGGCCGTCGGGGGGGCCTCGGTCAACTTCGCCATGCTCGTGACCGCGCGAGCCTGCCAGGGTGCATTCGGCGCGATCTTGGTGCCATCCGCGCTCTCGCTGTTGACGACCACGTTCTCCGAGCCCAGGGACCGTGGCCGGGCGTTCGGCGTCTACGGCGCGATCGCCGCGGCCGGCAGCGCTGTCGGCTTGCTGCTCGGCGGCGCGCTCACCGAGTACCTGTCCTGGCGGTGGACCCTGTACATCAATCTGGTCTTCGCCGGCGTGGCTTTCATCGGCGCGGCGGTGCTACTGGAGCGCCAGCCGTCCCCGGTCAAGCCGAAGCTGGACATCCTGGGCGTCGTGCTGGTCTCCTCTGCCCTGTTCTGCCTGGTCTACGGGTTCTCGAACGCGGCCACGCATAGCTGGCACGCGCCGTCCACCTACGGCTTCCTTGCTGCCGGGGTAGCGCTGCTGGCCGCGTTCGCGTTCTGGCAGGGCAAGGCGGCCCATCCGCTGCTGCCGCCACGCGTGCCGCTCAACCGCAACCGGGGCGGCGCCTACCTGTCGATGCTGATCGCCTCGGCCGGCATGTTCGGGACCTTCCTGTTCCTGACCTACTACCTCCAGCAGACCCTCCGCTACTCGCCGGTCGTGACCGGCTTCGCCTTCCTCCCCATGGCCGTCGGCATCGCGGCCGCGGCCAACCTGTCCAACATCGTGCTGATGCCCAGGGTCGGGCCCAAGCCCCTTGTCGCGGCGGGCATGCTGATCGCGGCGGGAGCGGCGATATGGTTTGCCCAGGTGGGGGTGCATACTGGCTACGCCACGGGCGTGCTCGGCCCGCTCATCATGACCGGAATCGGCCTCGGCCTGGTGATCGCGCCGTCCATCAACACGGGCACGTTCGGCGTGGCGCCGCAGGACGCGGGCGTAGCGTCCGCGTGCGTCACGGTGGGCCAGCAACTCGGCGCCTCCATCGGCACCTCGCTGCTCAACACCATCTTCGCCAGCGCGGTGGCGTCGTACTTCGCCGCGCACGCCGCGTCGGCCCAGCTGATCGGCGTCCGGGCGCTGACCGGGCTGGCGCTGGCGCACGGATACGACACCGGGTTCTCGTGGTCGGCGGGCATCCTCGCGGGCGGGTCGATCGTGGCCGGGATCCTGTTCCGCCGCGGTCCGCTGTACGGCCGGGGCGTGCCCGCCGGCCGGGGCGTGCCCGCCAGCCGGGGCGCCCCGGCCAGCCAGGCCGCCGGGGCGATGGAGCCGGAAACGCCGGAAACGCAGGCGGGCCCGGCCATCCCCATCTGAACGCGGGCAGGCAGGCGGCCGGGATCAGGCCGGGCAGGTCCACTCTTCCGGGCTGCGCACAGGCCCCTCTCCTGCCGCGTCAGGCGGCGGGAAGTGCTCCCTGAGCGTGAACGCGTATGGCGTGGGGCCGAACTCACGTAGGTGCAGCACCCGCAGCTCGGCCTCTTGCGTGGCCGGGACGTGCCCGCGCGGTATCCACCACAGGGCGGTATACGCGTCGGCCATCGGCTCGAACCAGCGACGGCGGCCGCGGAGCACTTGCCGGTGCGCGGCGGAGTATACGAACCCGGCCAGCGCCTCGACCGACTCCCACACCGACATGTTGACCAGCACCCCGGCGCTCCCGGCCGCGTCCCACTCGAACGCGCGGATCGAGGTGGCGTTGCCGTCTTCCGTCTGCAACCGCCAGATGAAGCCGGGCGCCGCGTCCGCGGTCGCGTTCACCGGGTCGAGGGCGGCCACGAAATCGGCGAGCAGCGGGCTGTCCAGCGGGGCACGCAGCCGCGCGATGTTCACCTGAGCCAGTACATAACTCACCCCGCCATGCTGCCACCCGCCGGTTTGTCGCCGCCACTCGCTATGCTTGGGCAGGGGGCAACAGGGGTTCCAGGCGGAGGGCGCGATGGACGATCGCCTGAGGATGCGGGCATCCGACGCCGATCGGCAGGAGGTCGTGGAGCGGCTGCGGGCAGCGCTGGACGAGGGCCGCCTGAAGATGGACGAGTACCTGGATCGGATGGGACTTGCGTCCGAGGCGGTCACCTACGGCGACCTCGCCCCGCTGTACGCCGACCTGCCCGAGAGCGGCTCGGTGGCCCGGCGTGAGCCGGCCCCCGACCCAGCGCCCGTTCGGCCGCCCGCCGCCGTACGGCGAACGGGATTCGCTGGCTTGCCCACACCGCTCAAGGTGCTGTGGACGATCTGGGGCGCGGTCGTGCTGGTGAACATCGTCGTCTGGGGCCTGGTCAGCGCCACCACGGCTCAGCTGATCTACCCGTGGCCGGTCTGGGTGGCCGGGCCGTTGGGCGCAGTCCTGCTCGCCGTCTCGTTCGGCGTCACGCAGATGCGGCACGACGGCCGGACCGACCCGCCCCGCCTCCCGCCCGGGCCCGGCTGATCTCCGGGTAGCGCAGGCCATCACCAAGAACCGGCCGGACCCATCCGCGCCCCGGATTCAGCCGACCGGCGACTCGATGACGTCTGCGACCACGCAGGCGATGTTGTCAGGCCCGCCCGCCTCGTTGGCCAGGTCGATCAGCCGCGCGACGGCGTGTTCGGGATCGCCGGCCGCGCCCAGCGTGTCCTGGAGGACCGCAGTAGGCACCACGGCCGTCAGGCCGTCCGAGCACAGCAGGTACCGGTCGCCCGCCCGCGCGTCGTGCAGCGACACGTCGGGCTCGGCCGCGGCCTTGCCGTCGATGGCCCGCAGCAGCAGTGACCGCTGCGGGTGGGAATCCGCCTCCTCGGGGGTGATCTTGCCCTGGTCGAGCAGCGCGTGCACCACCGAGTGGTCATGGGTGATCTGGAATAGCTCGCCCGCGCGCAGCAGGTAGGCCCGCGTGTCGCCGACATGCACGAGCGCCAGCTGGGAGCCGGACCAGAGCATGGCGGTCAGCGTGGTGCCGGTCCCGGGATCGGCGTCGGCCAGTTCCCGCAGGACCGGGCCGGCCTGCCGGACGGCGTCCGCCATGGCGTTCAGCAGGTCGCCCGCGGGCAGCGCGGCCTCAAGCGGCTTGAGCGCCTCGATGATGGCCGCGCTGGCCGCCTCGCCGCCGGCTCCCATCCCGTCGGCCACGGCCAGCAGCCGCCGGCTGGCGTAGGCGGTGTCCTGGTTACGCCCGCGGCGGCGGCCGATGTCGGAGCGCGCGGCATAGCGGATGGCCAGCGCAGGGTGTGTACCTGGCATGGTGGTCTCCTCTCCGGACAGGTAGCTGATCAAGTGGGCGGCCAGCGCCCGCCGGCTGGTCAGCTCGGCCTCGGTCTCCGCCCAGTACGCGGCGATCTGCCCGGCCGCCTGGTCCGGGGCATCGGCGGCCAGGTCACAGACGGCACCGATGCGGGCCAGCGGCATGCCGAGCCGTCGCAGCCAGGCCACGAGCCGGGCCCGCTCCAGCTGATCAGGCCGGTAGAACCGGTACCCGGACACCTCGTCGACGTGCGCGGGCGTCAGCAGGCCGAGCGAGTCGTACAGACGGAGAGCCTTGGGCGAGAGCCGCGAGGCCTGGGCGAACGCCCCGATCGTCAGCAGTTCCACTCGGCTCCTTCCTCAGGCCGACGCCGCCATCATCGGGTCTGACCAAGGGGGAAGGTCAAATGCCCGCGCCGGAAGACCGGAACCTGCCGGTTGCCGGCCGGACGGCGCTCGGCGGTGGGTGATCGATCAGCCGGCCGCGCTGCCCGACGCTGACCAGGGGAACGGCAGCAGGTCAGGCTCGGTCCAGCCTTGACGCGCCGCCGCGGCGGCCAGGGTCGCCGACCGGTAGTGCCTGCCGAGCAGGCGCTTGTCCAGCAGCGCCGGGTTCCGGGCGGCGAATAGGTCGAAGTCCGCGCAGTCCGGGTCGGCGGCGACGTGGTAGGCGACCAGTTCCACCCAGGCTCGCGAGACCGTGTGGTGGTACTTCTGCGGCGCTCGCTGGTACGCCGCGATCTGCTGGATCCAGGAGCAGACCACCTCGACGGCGCGCGGCATTCCGTATCGCCGCACCGCGTAGAACGCGAGGTTGATGTGCTGCCGGTGCCGGAACTGCCCGCCGGGCCCGGTGATCCCCGGCAAGATGGCCGCGAGCTCGGGATGGGACGGCTCGTGGCGGGACATCAGCCGGCCGCCTGGAGCGCGGTGACAACGGCGTGGAAGCCAGCGATCTGGGTGGCGGAAAGGCGAGAGAGCGCTCCGCGTTCCAGGTCCGCGACGGCCGCCCGGACGCGCTCGGCCACCGCCAGGCCGGCGTCGGTCAGCGGAAGCCGGAACGACCGCCGGTCCGTGGGATCCAGCTCGCGGCGGAGGTAGCCCCGGCTTTCCAGCCGGTCAAGGACGCCGGTCAGGGTGGTGGCCCGGGTGCCCGTCTCGGCGCTGAGCTCGCGGACGCTGAGCGCTCCGCGGCCGGCGAGGTTCGCCAGCGCGTTGATCTCGGCCGCGGTGAGGTTCAGGTCGGCCAGCGAGCTGCTCAGCGCGTGCAGGGTGTGGTGTGCGGTTCGGTGCACGGTAAGCACGATTCCGGATATTCCATTTTCAGATATCACGGAAATGGATTATACGGTATCGGTGGATCTCGTAGCTTCCCGCTTCCAGGGAACGGGTGGCGACACCGGGGGACAATGGGCTCATGGCTGAGTCCTGGATGATCGACGAACTGGCGCACGCGGGACCCGAGCACCTCGACCCGGCCTTCGTGGCAGGCTACGACCGTAAGCAGGGCCATCCCGACCCGGCCGAGGATCTGGCCATATTCGAGGCATACGGCCTGGACGGCAGCTCGGCCGTCGTGGATCTTGGCGCCGGCACGGGGCAGTTCGCGCTCGCCGCGGCGCGCCGGTTCGCGCACGTGACGGCGGCCGACGTCTCGCCCGTCATGGTCGCGGCGCTCCGCGAGCGCGCGGCTGCGGCGGGACTGACCAACCTGGACTGCGACCTGGCCGGGTTCCTCAGCTACGAGCATTCCGGTCCGCCCGCGGATGGCGTATACACCCGCCACGCGCTGCACCAGCTGCCCGATTTCTGGAAGGCGCTGGCTCTCGATCGCATCGCGCGGATGCTCCGTCCCGGCGGGGTGCTCCGGCTGCGCGACCTGATCTACGACTTCGCCCCGGGCGAGGCGGCCGAGGTGTTCCTTGGCTGGTTCGACCACGCCGCGACCGATCCTGCCGCCGGGTACACCGGCGAGGACTACGCCGAGCACATCCGCACCGAGTTCAGCACGTTCCGGTGGCTGCTCGAGCCGATGCTGACCGCGGCGGGCTTCGAGATCACGTCCGTGGAATTCCGCGGCAGGCTCTACGGCGCCTACACGTGCCTCAAGACCGACGGCCGCAACAACGGCTTACCGGGGCCCACATGACGGTCTGCGCTGCTCAGGCCGCTCCGATATGGCCGCCTGTCCTTTCCCCGGAGGCCAGCCTCGCAGTATCTCGATATCGGCGATGTCCTTCTGCCGCCATGGCCGGCCGTGGCGGAGGTGCGGGAACTGCTCCTTCATGGCGAGCATGCCAGAGACGCTCATGGCCAGTACCGGCGTGCCATCGAGCATCACGGGCTCGTCGCCGAACGATCCTGGCGGGAACAGCCAGTCGGACCATCGCCCCAAGGGCTGACTGAACGATCCGTCTGGCCGCCGGTCAAAGTAAGCGGTGCTAAACAGAACATCGTCCGACGTGAACTCGCAGGCCTCCTCGGGCGGCTGAGTCGTCAAAGCCGTGGCGCCAGCTCCCACGAGCACTGCCTTCGATCGCTCGGCGTGAATGCGCTCAACCCAGAACTCGACATCACCGTGCTCGCGCGTGATCCGGCCGATCCTCGCATCAAGCCCCCAGCCTCCGAACAGCCACGCTGAGATACCGGCTGCCCGCATGACCGCTATGACCCTGCGGATAACACGCAGCTGCCCTTCGGTCTTCTCGTCCATAGTTTGATCCTGCCATCCCGGGCAGACTGTCAAGGGACGCCGTGAATGGACACGGCGGAAGCGCGGTCTATCCGAGCGCGGACGAGGTCATCCGGGAGTACAGCTCCAGGTACCGCTCGCGCGTCGCCGCCACGACGTCCGGCGGGATGGCCGGGCCGGGCGGCCGGCGGTCCCAGTCCAGGCCAGCGGACCAGTCGCGGAGGAACTGCTTGTCCAGCGAGCGCTGCGGCCGGCCGGGCTGCCACTCCGCGGCCAGCCAGAACCGCGACGAATCGGGCGTGAGCACCTCGTCGGCGAGCATCAGCGTCCCGTCGGCCGCCACCCCGAACTCCAGCTTGGTGTCGGCGATGACGATGCCGCGCGCGGCGGCCAGCTCGGCTCCGCGCCGGTACACCTCCAGCGTGACCCGCTCGAGTTCGGCGGCCATCGGGGCGCCGACCAAGCCGGCCACCTCGGAACGCGTCATCGGCTCGTCGTGACCAGCCGCTGCCTTGGTCGTCGGCGTGAATACCGGTTCGGGCAGGCGGGATCCCTCGCTGAGGCCGGGCCGAAGCCGCACGCCGCTGATCGTGCCGGTT
>Ga0187783_10003353_pt1 | contig 11792 bp, 10 predicted proteins | sample 1015_SJ02_MP02_2_FD_132471 | JGI IMG/M metagenome (GOLD analysis project Ga0187783, IMG submission 132471) | Tropical peat soil microbial communities from peatlands in Department of Meta, Colombia - 1015_SJ02_MP02_20_MG | ecosystem: Environmental > Terrestrial > Soil > Wetlands > Peat | place... | reverse complement strand
CCCAAGCGATAGTTCAACCGCAGGGCAGGATAACCGACCGCAATTTCGTAATGGCGATTGAACAGATTGTTGACCGCGGCCACGGTCGAAAATCCGTGGCTCAGATCGATGCTGTTGGCCAGGTTCCAAACCACGTAGCTCGGATCACTGGTAATCCCCAGGCCCAGAAAATCGCTGTCCGTCTCGCGCCCCACGTAATACCCGGCGAAGTTCCAATTCATCCGGTGAGACGAGGCATTCAGAATGAGGTTGGCGGAATGGAGCGGGCGTTTGAACAGGCGATTGCCCGGAACCAGCGCGGGGTCGGTCGCATTGGGGGCCTTGAGCACTCTCGAGTCGTCGTAGGAGTAATTCCCCGCGATGCGCAGCCAGCTTGCCGCGCGAATTTCGAACGAAGAATCTGCGCCCGAGGCCCGGGCGAGGTCGGTATTAAAGTAGCTGCCGAAGAACACGGGGCAATTTTCCGGTCCGGCCGACGTGAAGCTGACGATGTCCCGGAAATCGTTGTGGAAAAACGTAGCAGAAAACCGCACGCGGTCGGAGGCAAAATACTGATCGATGCCTGCGTCCACCGTCGTGCTCTGTTCCGGTTTCAAAATGGGCGTGCAATCGGCGGGGAACAAGGGCGGTTCCTTGATGCCCTCGCCGAACGACGAACGAAGCCGAGTCGCCCCCCAAAATCCGTGACCGTAGCGCGCCAGGTAGGAGGCCCCGACGCGGGGCACCGCGCGCGTGCCGTAGGAATCGTTGGCCTCGACGCGCCCGCCGGCAATCGCCGTGAAACGCGGCCCGAATTGCCGGCGCACCTCGATGTAGCCGGCGTTGTCGTGGCGGCCGAATGCGCCCCCTGTTTCGTTCTCGAAAGCATATCCCGCCGTCACGCCGCCGTTGGGGAAGGCGTAGGTGGATTGCCCAGCGAGGCCGGCGCGATTGAATTTGTTGATTGAGGTCGAATCGAAGGCCGGAGACACCTCGGTGTCCCCGAGCCGTGAATCGTAGCCCGAGAGCGTCTGCTCCCAATGATCACCGGTTTTGAAATCCCAGGTCAGGCCGGCGGCCAAATCGTGCAGGTCGCTGTGCTGGCCGTAATCGACGGCGAAAGGAACCGAGGGGAACAGCGTTTGCCCGGGCTGGCCCGCGTCGCTCGAGGCGTTACGCACGGTGAGCCGCAGTGAATTGGTGTCCGAGAGCGTCCAGCCGAAATTTCCCGACAGGGTGGTGTCGCGGAAGTAGTCGCCCTGGCCCTGGCCGTTCGAATCGAAGTAGGAAGCGCCCAACGAATAGTCGAAAAGGCCGGTGCGCTGGCTGATTTCGGCGTCGCCGTGACCGGTCTCGAACATACCGCCGTCGCCCTGGAGGGTAATCTCCGGCATCCGCGTCGAGCCGCGATGGGTAAAGATTTGCAGCACGCCGGTCATGGCATCGCTGCCGTAGAGCGCGCTTGACGCGCCGTGCACAAGCTCGACTTTGTCAATCTCGTCTGCGGAGAGATTCGAAAAATCGACCGAGAAACCCGGCTCGCTCACGTCGACCGGAATGCCGTCGACGAGCACGCGAGTGTAGTTCGAGTTGCCGCCGTCGAGAAAGAAAGTGGTCACTCCCCCCATGGGCCCGAGCTGAGAAAAGCTTGTGCCCGGGAAAGAGGTGAGCAGCGGCGTGAGCCAGATCTGCTGGCGTTCGTCGATTTCCTGGCGCGTGAGAACGTCCACCGGCGATGCCGCGTTACTTGCCAGTTGAGGCTCCGCCGCGCCGGTGACGACAACGGTCGAAGCGAACGTTTCGACGGCCACGTGAAAATCGATGCTGCGCACCTCGCCGGCCGTCAGCCCGAGCTCCCGTTCGAGCGGCGCAAACGATGGGTGATGGATGACGATGCGATAGCGCCCAGGGGCCAGCGAAACAGAGAATTTGCCCTCGGGATTCGTGTGTCTCTCGAGAGGCTTCGAGCTCGAGTCGAGCAGCTCGAGAGAAACATCGGCGCCGACCACCGCTGCGCCGCTCGGATCGGTTACTGTGCCCGTAAGGGTTGCGTTTTGCTGGGCCTGGGATAGAGGGATGAACGACAATGCAAACAGAATTCCGGCGGCCATGGCCGGAAGGCGGTTGAGTTTCATGGAATCCTCCTCTCCCTCTCGCGCGGGAGGTGAAGGTTATCCCGCAAGCCCGATTGCGGCTTGACGGGCTGAGGGCTCCGCCGGTCTCCTGGCTTGGCGATGCGTCCCGCTGGCGGCGGGGGCGTTCGATCTGCATTTCGCGGACCGAATGCCGGACCGGTCTTCCCATCCCCCTGCGGCCATAACCGGCAGCGGGGGACAGTGGCCGAATCCACAGGATCTCGCCTTACAGTCGCGCGGCGGCGACGGATTTTCACCGTCTTCCCGTGCACGGAGCCTCGCGTGAATGTTTTGTAGGGTCTCCCGCTTCCCGGCTGCGAAGGCAGGCCGGGAAGGAGGGCGGCCCCACACACAGAGAGCAACAAAGAGAAAGAAAACTACTCGCTCCCGCGCAGAATCACGCGCGGGCGACCGTTTGGTCGAACTTCGACATCGAGCGGCGCGTCGAAAACCTGCTCGAGCAGGTCGCGCTGGTAGACCTCGACCGGTAAGCCGACACGCAGGCACTTGCCCTGGTCGAGCAGGATAATGCGATCGGAATACTCGGCGGCCAGGTTCAGCTCGTGCGTCACGACCATCACGGTATAACGATGCTCGCTGGCCAGCTTGCGCAAGCGCCGAACCAGTTCGACTTTGCCGCCGATATCAAGGTGCTGGGTGGGCTCGTCAAGCAGCAGCAGCGCGGGCTGCTGGGCCAGGGCCCGGGCCAGAATGACGCGCTGTTTTTCGCCTCCGGACAACTCGTTCATCCAGCGTTCGCGGAGAGCATCGGCGCCCACTTGCGCCAGGGCGTTGCCGGCGAACAGGGAATCTTCGTCGGATTCAAAGCGCAGGCGGCGGCCGTAGGGATAGCGTCCCTGAAGTACAAATTCCCACACGCGCAACGGGAAGAGCAGTTCGCTTTCCTGCTGCACGAGCGCGATGCGCTGTGCGCGCGTGCGCAGGTCGAGCCGGCCGAGCTCGACGCCGTCAATCTCGATTCGGCCCGATAGCGGTCGGATCATTCCGGCAAGCAAGCGCAGAAGCGTCGACTTGCCGCTGGCGTTCGGCCCCAAGATGGCGACAATCTCGTGCCGGTGCGCGTCGAAGCTGGTGGCCCCAAGGCTAAACCGCGGGGCCGAGCGATCTGTGGCGGCGTAGGCGTAGGTGACCTGCTCGACATGCAGGCGCGGCGGAGCCGCGCCAGTCGTTGTTGACGGGTCGGTAACCGATCCGGGATTTGCCGCGACGCTCATCGAACTCTCCGGCGCATGAGGTAGATGAACACGGGCGCACCCGCGATCGCCGTCATCGCACCCACCGGCAATTCCGTGGGAGCCACAACCGTGCGCGCCAGCGTGTCGGCTACCACGATGGCAATCGCGCCGCCCAAAGCCGAGGTCGGCACGAGCAGTCGGTAATCATTGCCGAAGAGCATGCGCATTACGTGCGGCACGAGCAGGCCGATGTACCCAATCGCGCCGCTCACGGAGACGGCAAGCCCGGTCAGCAGAGAGGCACAAAGATAAACAACGAGCTTAACGCGATGCACGTTCACGCCCAGATGCTGCGCCTCTTTTTCGCCGGTGAGAATCAAGTTGAGGTCAGAGGCGGTGAGGTAGATTGCGCCGGCGCCGACGGCCAGAACGCCAAACAGGAAGCCGAACCATCCACGCACGTTTTGCGTCGGCGGCGGAGAGCTGAGGTCGCCCATCAGCCAGAAGGCCATGCCCCGCAAGTCGCGCCCGGAGAGCGTGGTCATCAGGAACATGATGACGGCCGAGAGAAAGGAGGCCGCCGCGATGCCCGCGAGCAGAAGCGTGGCGCTATCCAGTTGGCCGCCGCGGCGGCCAAGAAAATAGACGACGGTAATGGTTGCCGCCGCGCCGGCGAAGGCGGCGAGCTGAATAGCTCCCGGCGTGTGAGGCGCAATAATGAGACTCAGGATGGCGCCAAGGGCTGCGCCGCTCGACACGCCGAGGACGTACGGGTCGGCCAGCGGATTGCGCAGCAACGCCTGAAATCCCGCGCCGGCCGTGGAGAGCGCCACGCCCACAAGGATCCCCAGCGCGATGCGCGGCAGGCGCAAACCGAAGACGACTAACCGAAACTCCGCGGGGACCTGCTCGGGTCGCCCGAGCGCGCTGCTTGCCAGCGTGAAAACGATGTCGCGCACCGACAGGGGGAAGGCACCCATGCGCAGTGAAATCACCACGGCGACAAACAAAACTCCGCAGAGCAGAGCGCAGATCCCCGCGACGCGGCCCGGCGTCAGCATGCGAACCCCCCTCGGTCGAAGGGCCGTCAGCGTGGGCATGCGTCCGACCTCGGCTTCCTGGCGGCTGCGACTGCCTCGGGCCCCGGATCATCCGCCGATCGCACTGGGCCATCCCTGCCGGCAAACGCTTGGGGGTGAAGATCGCGGGCGAGCTGCTCGATCACGTCGATGAGGGCCGGCGAGGGGCGGTTGATCTCGTCGCTGATAATGGCCACGCGCCCCGATTCCACCGCTTCCAGGTCCCTCCACACCGCACGGCTGTGGAGACTCTGGATCGTTCGGCTGCCCTCGCCTGTGTGGCTAGCGGCCAGCACAATGTAGTCGGGCTGCAAGCGGACCACTTCTTCCAGACCAATCTGCGGCCAGTTTTGCCTGGAAGAGATGACCGACTCGGCTCCGGCACAGCGCAGTGCATCGGCAATGAACGTATTCTCTCCGACTGTGATCAGAGGATCGAGCCAAACGACAAAAAGCACCCGAGTCGGCCGCACGGTGGCCAGGCGCGCCTGCAACTCCTCGAGTGTCGTGTTGAGCTTGGCGGTCAGAGCGGCACCCTGCTTCTCGGCTCCGAGCACTTCGGCCATGCGGTCGACCGAGCGAATCATTCCTCGCACCGTGTGCGGATCGGTGGTGTAAACGGGGATGCCAAGATGGGCGAGAGCGTCGACCGTCTCCTCGCGATTGATCATGGTGGCGAACACTAAATCGGGTCGAAGCGCAACAATGGCCTCGACGCTTGCATTCGTAGGTCCGCCGACGTGCGGCTTTGTTTTTGCCTCCGGGGGAGTATCGCAGTAGCTGGTGTCGCCGACCAGGCGATCGCCCAAGCCGAGCGCGTAAACCGTTTCCGTGAGGTTGGGCGCGAGCGACACGATGCGCCGAACATCGCCGGGAATAACCACGCGCCGGCCCACCTCGTCGGTGACCATTCGCGAGCCGGCGCGCATCGGGGGCAGGCTGGCCTGCCCTTGCGGAGGCGTCAGGGCCCGTGCCGGCCGAGCCAACCAGCTGATGGTCCCGGCAAACACCGCGAGCAGCAACGAAACTAGGCGCAGCGAACGACTCAATCTGCCTCCGAGCCGATCCTTCGCGCGAATCGCGTGCTGAGCAGGGGGAGCAACAAAAAAGCCTCGCGCGAAGAACGAGGCTCATCGCCACACCCTCTCTCGCGAAGAGTGTCAGCCTTCGACCTGCCTGCGTGGGGTCTCCTGACTTTCGGCCTCTTCGCTCCGGCGCAACTCGGCGTCGCGCGAAGACCGTGGCGCTGCCGTCCCGATACGCTCAGGACGTCCTTCCCAGTCCCGTTTTGGGGGGCCAGTGGGCGATCGCTCTGCAGCGCCGGCCGATCACAGTGGCGGGACCGTGGCCGATTCTCACGGCCTTCCAATCTCACGCCAGGCCAGCTCAATTGTCAAAGCGAGTGTAAGCGGGCCAGACGCACAGTGTCAATCAATTCACGCGCCGAGAGATTAGCGGCCGAACCGTCGTCGCCAGGCTTTCTGCTCAGGCCGAAGATCGAGAGGGGAATTGCCGATTCTTTCTCGGGGAGCTTTGATGGGGGAGAATGGGGAAGGTCATGCTGGGCACGGTCGATCTCTACGACAACGCGTACGCGCATTATGACGCGGATGTGTACCGCGCGGTTCGCTTAGAAACCTACGGCGAAGACCTGGGTCAAACGGGCTGGACGACCACGGAAGAATCAAACGAGATTCCCCGCCAGCTCGGCATCACGCCCGCTCGAGAGGTGCTGGAAATCGGCTGCGGTTCCGGTCGCTATGCCCTGCAGGTTGCGGCTGCCGCAGGTTGCCGCATTGTGGGTGTGGACCTGAACGAGCGCGGCATTCGCAACGCCAATCGTCTTGCCTCGGTGCAAAATCTGTCCGCGCGAGCGCGCTTTGAGATTGCGGATTGCTCACAGCCGCTGCGGTTTCAGGGCGGCTCGTTCGACGCCGCTTTTTCGAATGACGTGCTCTGCCACATTCCCGGACGGGCCGCGATCCTGACGGAATTGATCCGAGTGCTGAAGCCGGGCGCACGGTTTCTCTTCAGCGACGCGCTCGTCATCGGCGGTCTCATTTCTCATCAGGAAATTGCCGCGCGCAGCTCTATCGGCTATTACCTGTTCAGCCCGCCCGGCGAAAACGAGCGGCTGCTGGAACAAGCCGGTTTCCGCGTGCTGAAGGTGGAAGACACCACCCAGAGCGCTTCGGCCGTCGCCAAGCGCTGGTGTGACGCCCGGCAGAAGAGGGCCGAAGCGCTGCTTGCCATCGAGGGCAAGGAGAATTTCGAAGGCCTGCAGCAATTCCTCTCGAACGTGTACGTCCTCACAAACGAACGCCGTCTCCTCCGCCTTCTCTACCTTGCAGAAAGAGCGTAGGCGCGGGATGGTCAGAGTGACTTTCGGCAGTTTGCGTATGATGCGGCCAAAACATGCTGACGCACAGAGCCGCCATTTGAACCTCAAAGCGTTTACTCGCATAGCCGCGCTCCTTTCCTTCGTCCTTTTCCTGCTCACCACGTTTCGCGCCGGCTGGACGCGCCAGGAAACGGACTTCCCGAACTACTACACCGCCGCGGTCCTGGTTCGAGAGGGAAAGCCTCTCCGCGATTTCTACGACTGGACCTGGTTCCAGCGGGAAATGAACTATGCGGGGATCGAGCATCAACTCGGCGGGTACGCCGCGCAAACGCCGTTGACCATGCTGCCCATGCTTCCGTTCTCCTCCGCTCCGGTGCAGACGGCCAAGCGCATCTGGTTGGTATGCAATCTTATCTTCCTCGCGGCTACGATTTGGCTGCTCTCGCGCCTCACGCACCTGCGCTTCGAGCAAATCTGGTTGCTCACTTTCTGCGGATTTGCCGCGCTGTACACGAATTTTTTGTTCGGTCAGTACTACGTTTTTCTTTTATTTCTGCTGACGGCGAGCTCTTATCTCCTTGACCGTTCGCCTCGCCAGCTTGGGAGCTGGACTCGAAATCCGTTGTGTTCTCGAGCGATTGCGGCAGGGCGCTCGGGCTGCCTGCACTATATCGAGCGCCCGTCCCGCAAAATTGACCTAGCGGAAAGGAGCGCTCAAAGCACGCGCCGCTGGTGCTCGGGAAGGGATGCGTTCTTAGCTAGTCAATCCGCATAAGCCGCTTTGCGGCCGTAAGGGCTATCGGCTCCCGTCTCAACGCGCACCGCCGTGTTGAGCGCTCCTGCCCAGGTAAATAGACTGCTCGCACAGATCAGTTCGATGATCTCTTCCTCGCTGAAGTGTCGCCGCAGTTCGGCAAACAGGTTGTCATCCACAGTGTGAGGATCGACGATGATCCGATCGACCAAGGTGAGGGCCGCCGCTTCACGAGGCGACAGTTTGTCTTTCTTCAGCGTGTCTTTGAGAGCGGCCACGGCCTGTGGCTTTGTCATTCCGCTGATGTCCCTCAGGCCAAGGGCCTCTTCCTTTGGTTTGACCGCATCGACGAGTGGTTGCAGGCGGACGGTCGCGCAGTATGTACAAGCGTTCAGATTTGCGCCCCGAAGCCGCATCAATTCGAGCAATTCTGGCTCGATGAGGCCGCCTTCGCCGCCGAGGAAGTAGGCAAACATGGCGGCCGCCCGCTTCAGCAGTTCAGGGCGTCGGGCGAGGAGGCCGAACATCTGCGTGTCGGCGAAACCGTTCTTCGAGAAGTCGATGATCGCGTTGACGAGGGGATCCTGGGACGAACCGGCTGGAAGCGACTGAATACGTGCGGTCATGTGAACCTCCTGATTTAGGTGTGTCTCTCAACTCAGCAATGAGATGATCAACGAAAAACCAGAACCGCGAGGTGCCAGCATGGAGTCTAACCTTCTGCTATATTCCTCTACTCCCGTTGTGGCCTTCACGTCAAGCCGGATTAGCCTTAGAAACTTATACGCAGCTCTGGGCTGCGTTGTGCAGCCTGCTTAAGCGGCGGGGCTGCCGAGCGGCTTCTTGCCAATTGCGCAAATCCACCCCTTGGCCCGTTCTTCGAAAATCTGAACATTCGTATAGCCAGCCCTTGAAAATAGTGCACGGTGCTGCTCGACAGTTAGGTTCGCGGCTCTGAGCAGCTTCATGGCCGGGCCCTTCAGGGCGCTGTAGGCTCCTTTCTTGTAACTTTCCGCGACGATCATCAGCATCCCGCCCGGCTTTAGTACACGCAGGACTTCCTGCATCGATTTCACTAAGTCCGGCCAGTAGTAGTGGGTCTCGACAGCCGTAACCACATCGAACGTGTTTTCAGAAAATGGCAGCTGAGCGATGGAAGCCTCTCTTATTTCGACACGGCCTGTCTTGATCAAAGGTGCGTTTCTCGCCCGAGATGCCGCCACACTGCCCTTGGCGTAGTCGACGCCGTAGATGAAACCCTCCGAGGCGAGGCCGGCCAGTTTCTCGACAGTCCTCCCGCCGCCACAACCCACATCCAGAATCGTGAATCGCCTTTCAAACTGCACATGCCTCAGGCCCCAGTCCGTCAGTCCCGAGTGCGACATGTTCATCATCCACAGGAAGAACCGGCCGATCCATCTGGAAGGTTTTCGGACCTGATAGAGGAGATAGGGCGCGGCGATCAGCACGAGCGCCAAGCGCAGAATCGGTCCCAGCGTTCTGAGGGTTTGCACGGCGTCAGGTCACCACGGGTCGTATCGCAAACCGATTCCGGCGCTCTCGATGTTATACGCGTAGGAGGATAAAAGGTATCGGGCCGGGCAAATGGCTTCCTAAGTCCGTATGGTTGACACCTAGCGGTTCTTCCATTTCGGCGACCGCTGTTCAACGAGCGCGCGCAACCCCTCCTGCGAATCTTCCAGTTCGCCAAGCTCGTTGAGGAAGACCTTCAGCGAATTGCGCACGCCATCCCGCAGCGGCATGCCCAGGCTGCCGAGGACGGCCTTCTTGGCCATGGTAAGGACGGGCCCGGAATGTGCTGTGATCTTGGCGATCAGCTCCGTCACTTTGCTTTCGAGCTCCTTCTCCGGCACCACCCAGTTCACTAATCCGAGCTCCCGGGCGCGCTCGGCTGACACTGTTTCGCCGGTCAGCACGAGTTCTAAGGCCAGCTTTGGACCCAGCATGTAGGGAAGGATGGCAGCCGCCAGCGGCGGGAAAACACCCAGTGTGATTTCCGGTTGTGCAAAGCGTGCTCGGGGAGTGGCCACGACCAGATCGCCGAAAGCAGCAAGTTCTGCGCCGCCGCCGAAGGCGGGACCATTCACGATGACCAGCAGAGGCTTCGAGGTGTCGAGCATCGCCGAAAACGCGTTGTGAAACGCGTCGAGCAATTGAAAAACGCGACGCTGCGTGTATTCCCCCAGTTCGATGCCGCCCGAGAACGATTTTGTCGCGGAGTCGAGAACGATCAGCTTGACGTCACGTTGTTGGCCGATCGTGTTTATTCCTGCAGCGATTTCGGCGAGTACGCGCTCGTTCAGAAGATTGTGCTCGGGACGATCGAGCGTGAGACGAGCAACTTCGCCGTGGATCTGATACCTCACGTGCTGAAATTCACTGGGCTTTGGCGGGGCAACCGCCAGGGTGCCGAGTACTTCCCCTCTGAGGGTGGGTTTGGCCATTGGGCAGCTCCGATGGTGCCGGTCCCCTGGTGCGAACGCGTCTGGCCTTTCACCCGCCGAGTCGCGCTCATCAATTTGGGATGGCCATACGAGCTTAGACAGTTTCGACTTCGACTGCCATGCCCATTCCGCCGGACACACACAAAGTGGCAAGACCCCGCCGTCCGGCGACGGGGTGGTTGGCACGCAGCTCGTGAACGAGCGTGGTGAGGATGCGCGCTCCGGTGCACGCAATAGGATGCCCGAGCGCGATCGCGCCGCCATTCGGGTTGAGCCGCGCCGGATCGAAATGGAGTTCGCGGTCGCAGGCAATCACTTGCGCGGCGAAGGCTTCATTGAGTTCGATGGCCTCATAGTCCGAGAGTTTCGCGCCCGTGCGCTGTGCCAGCGCGCGAACAGCAGGAACCGGAGCAATTCCCATCAGGCGGGGATCGACGGCTGCGACGGTCGCGTCCACGATGCGGGCGAGCGGCGCGAGCTTGAGATCGCCGACCGTCCGTTCGCCGGCCAACAGGACGGCCGAAGCGGCATCGGTAATACCGCTGGCATTGCCGGCGGTGATTGTGCCCGTCTTGCTGAAGACGGGAGGAAGCTTACTGAGGGCTTCGGCCCCGATATCCGCGCGGACGTGCTCGTCCTTTTCGAGGAAGTTGCCCGTTTTGTCAGTCTTCTTGACCGGGACGATCTCGGATTTGAAGCGGCATTCCCGTGCAGCGCGCGCGGCGCGGCGATGGCTTTCAAGCGCGAACCGGTCCTGTTCGTCGCGCGAAATCTTGTATTGCTCAGCCAGGACTTCGGCTGTTTCTCCCATCACGAGTTTCGACAGCGGGCAGAGAAAGCCGTCCCGGTACATGGCGTCGACCAGGGGCTGGTGGCCCATCTTAAATCCCCAGCGGCCCTCGATCAGATAAGGAACGCGGCTCATCGATTCCGTTCCGCCGGCAATGACCAGGCCTCCTTCTCCGAGCCGAATTTTTTGCCAACCGAGAACCACCGCGCGCAGTCCCGAGGCACAGGCCATGTTGACGGTGAATGCCGGAACGTCCTCCCCAAGTCCCGAGCGCCAGGCGATTTGCCGGGCGGGATTCGGTCCAACGCCGGCCGGGCGGGCGTTGCCGAAGATCAGCTCATCAACTCGCCAGGGCACTTGTCGGAAGGGTGCGGCGGGCCGGCCGGGTATTCGCTCCGGCGGCAGGGGACCCAGTGCGCGCTCGAGGGCCGCCCGCACAGCGATGACGCCCAGGTCGGGCGCGGTCAAGTCCGCGAGCATGCCGCCAAATTTGCCGATCGGAGTGCGAACCGCGCTGACGATGTAGACAGCCTCGGTCATCTTGGCCAGCCTCCCATTCTGTGAGGCCGGTCGGGCGATTGCAAGTCTTGGCGACCCTTTGGGTCCGAGCCGGCGGCACGCTACACTAGTGCACATGCTTTTTATGGTGATCGAGAAGTTCAAGAAGGGGAATGCGGCGGCGGTCGGCGAACGGTTCAGCGCGCGTGGCCGCCTGTTGCCCGACGGCGTGAGTTATCAGGCCAGCTGGATGGATCTGAGCGGTGCGCGCTGCTTTCAGCTGATGGAAGCGGCGAAGCGGGAATCGCTCCATGATTGGACCGCCCAGTGGGCCGATCTCGTCGATTTCGAGATCGTCGCCGTCGAACCCTCCGTCGAATTTTGGGCAAAAAAACAGCCCATCTGAGCGGACTCATCCGAAGTTGCGACGATTTGACCGAGCGCGCTCAGCGCCGCTATACTTTGACGCTGAACTGCCGTAGAGTTGCGGGCCGCAGGACCTCGCCGCGCGTCTTACCTTCGAGTTCGTATGGCGCCAAACCGACCGAGAGT
>Ga0187783_10003352_pt1 | contig 11794 bp, 11 predicted proteins | sample 1015_SJ02_MP02_2_FD_132471 | JGI IMG/M metagenome (GOLD analysis project Ga0187783, IMG submission 132471) | Tropical peat soil microbial communities from peatlands in Department of Meta, Colombia - 1015_SJ02_MP02_20_MG | ecosystem: Environmental > Terrestrial > Soil > Wetlands > Peat | place... | reverse complement strand
GAACAGGAACACCAGGCAGAACGCCTTGAGGAACAGCCACGGGAAACCCGGTTGCCCGAGGAAGGTGTTGCCGAGCAGCGGCCAACCCTGGAAGGGGCCCTGCCAGCCGCCGAAGAAGAACACCGCCGTTAGGGTCGCGATCAGGATCATGTTGGCGTATTCGGCGAGGAAGAACAGCGCGAACCCCATCCCCGAGTACTCGACGTGAAAGCCGGCGACGATCTCGGACTCGCCCTCGGCGACGTCGAAGGGCGCGCGGTTGGTCTCGGCGATGCCCGAGATGAAGTACACCGCGAGCAGCGGAAACAGCCAGAACCAGTTCCACGACAGCGGTCCGCCCTCCTGGGTGCGCACGATGGTGCCGAGATTCATGCTGCCGGCGGCCATCAGTACGCCGACCAGCGCAAAGCCCATGGCGATCTCGTAGGCCACCATCTGCGCCGCCGAGCGCATCGCGCCGAGAAAGGCGTACTTGGAGTTGGTGGACCAGCCGGCGAGGATGACGCCGTAGACCCCCATGGAGGTGAGCGACAAGAGGTAGAGCAGCCCCGCATCGGCTTGCGACACCACCACCGTGGGCGAGAGCGGGATCACCGCCCAGGCGGCGAACGCCGGCACCAGCACGATCATCGGTGCGACGCGGAACAGAACTTTGTCGGCATTCGCCGGGATGACGACTTCCTTCATGAGCAGCTTGAAAACGTCGGCGAACGGCTGGCCGACGCCCGGCAGCAGGCCGAAGATGCGCACCCGGTTCGGTCCGCGCCGCAGCTGCATCCAGCCGATCACCTTGCGCTCCCAGAGCGTGAGCAGCGCGACCAGGAGGATGAGCGCGACCGTGATGACGAGGATCCAGGCCGTGGCGTGCGCGTAGTCCGGCAGCGACATCCACGTGGTGGTGAGCCTCTTGAGCACTGGTCCCGCCGGCCTCAGTAAGTCGCGACCGCGGTGCGGCCTTCGCGGGTTCTTTGCAGCGACGGCGCGCGGCGCACGACCGCGTCGATCTGATACATGGGGACGTCGCACACCACGACGTCCTCGGAGCGCGTGCCGGACTCCGGCAGCCGTACGGTGTGCGTGCCGCGATAGGCGGGCGACGGGAGCGCCTCGCACGCGCGGCGCGCCTCGGCCAGCACCTCTTCGGCGGACTGGTAATCGAAGCCGGGGAGACCGAGCAGGTTGCCGAGCACCCGCAGCACCTTCCAGCCCGGCCGGGCCTCGCCGACCGGCGTGGCCGCGCCCGGCTGGCTCTGCCACACACCTTCGCAGTTCACGTACGTCCCGGAGGTCTCGGCGAAGGTTCCGATGGGCAACATGGCGTGCGCCACCGCCTTGAGCTCCTGGCTGGCGAAGGGCGTGATGGAGACGACGAACTCGGCCTTGGCGAGGATGCGCAGGCTCCCGGGGTCGAGCGCATCGATCGAGGGCTCGACGCCTCCGAGCAGCACGTAGGCGCGCAGCGGCTCGGAGAGCATCTCGCGCGCATTGAGCCCGCCGCGGGCGAGCGCCTTGGCGCCGGCCTCGCGATGCGGCACGGCACCGGCGAGATAGGCGCCCGCCGCATTACCGCCCTCGGCAATTCTGCCGAGCGTCGCCCCGCAGAGCTGCGCGAGCGCTGCGGCCAATGCGCGCACATCGGCGAACGCCGGATGGCGTGCCGCGAGTGCGCCGAGCCAGACGGCGCGCCGCTCACCCGCCAGCAGCGCCTGCGCCACGGCGCGATGCGCGTCCTTCACTTCGGCGGCGCCCACCGCGGGAGCGAGGTGTGGCGGCAGCGGCTGACCGCTGCTTGCGGCCGCCGCGCCGAGCACCGCGGCGAGGTCCGCCACGAGATCAGCGGGCGCGGACATGAGGTAGGCCCGCACGGGGAACTGGTAGGGGAAGCGCACGGGATTCATCAGCGCCACTGCGCAGCCGCGCAGCGCCGCCTTGCGCACGCGGTGCGCGAGCATCGGCACCTCGCGGCGCAGGTTCGAGCCGATCACGAGCAGCGCATTCAGCGTGTCCACCTCCGCGATGCGCATCCCCAGGCCCGGAAACGCCGGGTCCGCGGCCTCATCGCGGAAGTCGCGCTGGCGCAGCCGATGGTCGATGTTGTGCGACTTGAGGCCGCGCGCGAGGCGCGCCGCCAGATACAGCTCCTCGAGCGTGCTCGAGGGGCTCGCCAGCACGCCGAGGCTCGTGGCGCGATCACGCAGGCCTTCGGCGACCGTCATGAGCGCCGGCTCCCAGTCGCTCTCGAGCCACTCCGTCCCGCGCCGCAGGAGCGGTGCCTTGAGGCGGTCGGCACTGTAAACGCCCTCGTAGCTGAAGCGGTCGCGGTCGGCGATCCAGATCTCATTGATCGCCTCGTTCTCGCGGGGCACCACGCGCATCAGCCGCCCACGCAGCACGTGCCCGTAGACGTTGGTGCCGACCGGGTCGTGCGGGGAGATGAGCGGCACGGCGCCCATCTCCCAGGCGCGTGCCGTGAAGCGGTACGGCTTCGACACCAGCGCCCCGACCGGGCACAGATCGATGACGTTGCCCGAGAGCTCGTGGTTCACCGTGGTCTCGATGTAGCTGCGCACTTCCATGTGCTCGCCGCGCCCGACGGTGCCGAGCTCCTGGATGCCGGCGATCTCCTCGGTGAAGCGGATGCAGCGCGTGCACTGGATACAGCGCGTCATGTCGGTGGCGATGAGGGGACCTAAGTTCTCGTCCGCCACCGCGCGCTTGCCTTCGTTGTAGCGCGAGATGTCGCGGCCAAAGCCGACCGCGAGGTCCTGCAGCTCGCACTCCCCGCCCTGATCGCAGATCGGGCAATCGAGCGGGTGATTGATGAGCAGGAACTCCATGACCGAGCGCTGCGCGCCGATGGCACGCGGCGACTTGGTGAACACCTTCATGCCCTCGGCAACCGGCGTGGCGCACGCCGGCAAGGGCTTGGGCGCCTTCTCCACCTCGACCAGGCACATGCGGCAGTTGGCCGCCACCGCGAGCTTCTCGTGGTAGCAGAAGCGCGGCACGTAGATGCCGTTGCGGTCGGTGGCGCGAATGATCATCTCGCCCTTGCGGGCCTTCACCGGCACGCCGTCGACTTCGATGTTGATCGGGTCATCCGCCATGAGCTTGCCGTGCGCGCGCCCTCAGGCCGCCTGCGCTCCCTGTCCGTCGGCGGCGAGGCTGCGCCCGCCGTGGTCGATCATGTATTCGAACTCGTGCCGGTAGTGCTTGAGGAAGCTCTGCACCGGCCACGCCGAGGCGTCACCAAAGGCGCAGATGGTGTGCCCTTCGATGTGGTTCGCCACATCGAGCAGGAGTCCCAGCTCCTCGCGCCGCGACTGCCCGGCGAGCACCCGCTTGAGCATGCGGTTCATCCAGCCGGTGCCTTCGCGGCACGGCGTGCACTGCCCGCAGGACTCGGACATGTAGAAGCGCGAGATGCGCTCGAGCACGCGCACCATGCAGGTGGTCTCGTCCATGACGATGGCCGCACCGGTGCCGAGCGCCGAGCCCGCGGCCTTCACCGAGTCGTAGTCCATGTTGGTCTTCAACATGGTCTCGCCCGGCACCACCGGCACCGACACGCCGCCCGGGATCACCGCCTTGAGCTTGCGCCCGCCGCGCACCCCGCCGCATAGTCCGAGGAGGTCCGCGAACGGAATGCCGAGCGGCAGCTCGAGGTTGCGCGGCTTCGCGACGTGTCCGGAGACCGAATAGATCATGGTGCCGGCGGAGTTCGCCGGCCCGAGCCCCGAGAACCACGCCGGACCCTTGCGCAGGATGGTGGGAACGGAGGCGAAGCTCAGGGTGTTGTTGATGGTGGTCGGTGCGCCGTAGACGCCGTAATTGGCAGGAAACGGCGGCTTGAAGCGCGGCTTGCCGGGCTTGCCCTCGAGCGACTCGAGCAGCCCCGTCTCCTCGCCGCAGATGTAGGCACCGGCGCCGACGAAGGTATGCAGATCGAAATCGATGCCGGAGCCCTTGACGTTCTTGCCGAGGAGTCCCGCCGCGTACGCTTCGCCGAGCGCGGCCTCGAAGCGCGGCACCGGCTCGCCGAGGAACTCGCCGCGGATGTAGTTGTAGGCCACGGTCGCGTTGGTGGCATAGCCGGCAATGGCGAGCCCCTCGATGACCGCGTGCGGGTTGTAGCGCAGGATGTCGCGGTCGTGGCAGGTGCCCGGCTCGCTCTCATCGGAGTTGCACACCAGGTACTTTTGCGCCGGAGAGTTGCGCGGCATGAAGCTCCACTTGGTGCCGGTCGGAAAGCCGGCACCGCCGCGGCCGCGCAACCCCGAGGCCTTGACCTGGTCGATGACGGTGCCGCGCTCGGGCCTCTCCCGCAGCAGCCGCTCCCAGACCTCGTAACCGCCGATGCTGCGGTAGGTCGCGAGCGTCCAGGAGCGATCGAGCCTGAGGGGCTCGAAGGCCACGAGATTCATGCGCTCGGCGTATTGGCTCTCGAGGTCGCTCACTTCAGCTCATCCAGAATGACGTCGAGCTTCTCGGGCGTCAGGTACTCGTGGAACACGTGATCGACCATCATCATCGGCGCCCCGGTGCAGGCCGCCAGGCACTCCTCTTCCATCTTGAGGAAGATGCGCCCGTCCGGCGTGCTCTGGTTCACCCCGATGCCGAGCTTGCGCTCGGCGTGGGCCAGCAGCTCCTCGCCGCCGTTCAGCATGCAGGAGATATTGGTGCAGATGCTGACGTGGTGCCGCCCGCACGGATGGGTCTCGAACATCGAGTAGAAGCTCGCCACCTCGTACACCTGGATCGGCGGCAGCTTGAGGTACTCAGCCACGGCGTCCATGAGGTCGGCCGTGAGGTGGCCGTGGTTCTGCTCCTGCGCGGCACGCAGCGCCGCGATACACGCCGAGCGATGCCGCCCCGGCGGAAACTTCGCCACCCAGCGATCGATCTCACGAGTGGTCTCCTCGGACAGCAACGTCAGCTTGCTCACCAGTGCGGTACCGGCGACGCCGACGTTGCTGCGCTCCGGGCTCATCGGTCGATCTCCCCAAAGACGATGTCCTGCGTGCCGATCACCGCCACGACGTCGGCGATCATGTGGCCGCGGCACATCTCCTCGAGCGCGGCGAGATGGGCGAAGCCCGGCGCGCGGCACTTGACCCGATAGGGCTTGTTGGCGCCGTCGGATATCAGATAGACGCCGAACTCGCCCTTGGGCGCCTCGATGGCGGCGTACGTTTCCCCGGCCGGCACCTCGTAGCCCTCGGTGAAGAATTTGAAGTGGTGGATGAGGGCCTCCATGTCCTCCTTCATGGTCTCGCGCCGCGGCGGGCGCACCTTGTGGTCGTCGATCATCACCGCACCCGGGTGGGCGCGCAGCCACTCGACGCACTGGCGGATGATGCGGTTCGCCTGGCGCATCTCCGCGACGCGCACCAGGTAACGGTCGTAGCAGTCGCCGTTGACGCCCACCGGGATGTCGAAGTCCATCCGGTCGTACACCTCGTACGGCTGCTTCTTGCGCAGATCCCAGGCGATGCCGGAGCCGCGCAGCATCGGCCCGGAGAAGCCGAGCTGCAGCGCGCGCTCGGGACTCACCACACCGATATTCACGGTGCGCTGCTTCCAGATGCGGTTGTCGGTGAGCAGTGCCTCGAAGTCGTCCACCGCGGCAGGAAAGGCTTCGGTGAACGCCTGGATGAAATCCAGCATGGTCCCCGCGCGCGCCTCGTTGAGGCGCGCGGCGTCCTTCGCCGAACGCCACTTCGAGGCCTGATACTTCGGCATGGAGTCGGGGAGATCGCGGTACACGCCTCCCGGGCGGTAGTAGGTCGCGTGCATGCGCGTGCCCGACACCGCCTCGTAGACGTCCATAAGCTCCTCGCGCTGCTTGAAGCACAGCAGAAACACCGTCATGGCGCCGATGTCGAGGCTGTGCGAGCCGAGGAACATGAGGTGATTCAGGATGCGGGTGATCTCGTCGAACATCACGCGGATGTACTGCGCCCGCTCTGGCGGCTCGATACCCAAGAGGCGCTCGATCGCCAGCACGTAGGCGTGCTCGCTGCACATCATCGAGACGTAGTCGAGGCGGTCCATGTAGCCGATCGACTGGTTGAAGGGCTTGGACTCGGCGAGCTTCTCGGTCGCGCGGTGCAGCAGCCCGATGTGCGGGTCGGCCTTCTGGATGACCTCGCCGTCGAGCTCGAGCACCAGGCGCAGCACGCCGTGCGCAGCCGGATGCTGCGGCCCGAAGTTCATCGTGTAGTTGCGGATCTCGGCGCTCGCGGCCATCAGCGTGGCACCTGGCCGTCGCGGAGCGCCGGCTCGTAACGATGGTCGTGGCGAATGACCTTCGGCACCAGCACGCGCGGCGTAATACTCACCGGCTGGTACACAACGCGTCGCTTGTCCGGGTCGTACTGCACCTCGACGTTGCCGATCAGCGGGAAGTCCTTGCGGAACGGGTGGCCGATGAAGCCGTAGTCGGTAAGGATGCGGCGCAGGTCCGGGTGCCCGCGGAACAGGATGCCGAAGAGGTCGAACGCTTCGCGCTCGAACCAGTTGGCGCTCGCCCAGATCTCCACCACCGAGTCGACCACCGGCTCGGCCGTGTCCGGACAACGCACGGTGAGCCGCAAGCGCCGGTTGTGGCTGACCGAGAGCAGGTTGTAGACGACCGCGAACCGCCCGGGGGCGTCGGGGTCGGGGCGCGCGGATTGTGGGAATCGCGCGCGGCTGAAGCCCGAGCGGGTGGCGCCCTCCGTCTCCCAGTCGTCGCGCCCGTAATGCAGGAAGTCGACGCCGGCGAGATCCATCAGCATCTCGAACTTGAGGTCCGGGTGATCGCGCAGCGTGCGGCAGACGCCGAGCAATGCCGCGACGTCGGTCTCGTACGCGAGCTCCTGCGCACGCGCCGTCACGCGCCGCACGGCAGCGTGCAGCTGCGCATCGACCTTACCCGCGAGAGCCTCGATGAGCTCGCTCACGTGCTGACCTGCTCCATCCGTCGCTTATCTGGCGATGGTGCTCGTGCGCGCGATCTTCTTCTGCAGCTGCACGATTCCGTACACCAGGGCTTCCGCCGTCGGCGGGCACCCCGGTACATACACATCCACCGGCACGATGCGGTCACACCCACGCACCACCGAATACGAGTAATGATAGTAGCCGCCACCATTGGCGCACGAGCCCATGGAGATCACCCAGCGCGGTTCGGCCATCTGGTCGTACACCTTGCGCAGCGCCGGCGCCATCTTGTTGACCAGCGTGCCGGCCACGATCATCACGTCTGATTGCCGCGGACTCGGGCGGAACACCACCCCGAAGCGGTCGAGGTCGTAGCGTGAGGCACCGGCGTGCATCATCTCCACCGCGCAGCACGCCAGGCCGAAAGTCATCGGCCACAGCGATCCGGTGCGCGCCCAGTTGATGAGGTCATCGAGGCGCGCGGTGACGAAGCCGCGCTGGGCGAAGCCCTCCGCGCTCTCGGCCGCTAATCCCACTCGAGCGCTCCTCGCTTCCACTCGTAGACGAACCCGACCACGAGGATCGCGAGGAAGATGGCCATGGCGATGAGGCCAAACAGTCCGATCTTCCCGAGCGCCACGGCCCAGGGAAACAGGAACGCGATCTCGAGGTCGAAGACGATGAAGAGGATCGCCACCAGGTAGTAGCGCACGTCGAACTTGCTGCGCGAGTCCGCGAACGCCTCAAAGCCGCACTCGTAGGGCGAGAGCTTGGCGGGATCGTGGTGGAAGCGGGAAAAATAGCGCCCGATACCGGTACCGAGCACGAGCAGCACCACGGCAACAGCAGTGGCGACCACCAGGAATATCAGTATCGGCAGATAGTTCGACAGCATGCAGCCCGGGTGCGAACAGGAGGCAGACGAGCAAGCCGCCCGCCCCGCTCAAGGGGCTGGCATTGTAGCAGCGCGGTAAGTCGTTTTGGTGCCGACGGTCGGATTCGAACCGACACGCCTTGCGGCGCTAGCCCCTCAAGCTAGTGTGTCTACCAATTCCACCACGTCGGCAACATCGGAAACTCAGCGCGGACTGCGCCCGGGCGTCACTTCGCCGGCGGTGCCGGCAGCGGTGCGGGGCTCGGTGCCGGCGTCGAGCTGGGCGCCGACGGCAGCGGCGGCGCCTGCGAGGGTGCGCCCGGGAGTGATTTCGTCTTGGGCGCCGCGGCGGCGTCGAGAATGGTCTTCTGCGGGGCCTCGGCGGCGCGCGTACCCATGTAGGCGAGCGCCAGGCTGTTGACCATGAAGATCGCGGCGAAAACCGCGGTGGCACGCGAGAGTGCCGTCGTGGCGCCACGCGCACCGAATACGGTGCCGGAAGCCCCCGCACCAAAGCCCGCGCCCGCCTCGGCACCCTTGCCGCGCTGGAGCAGCACGAGGCCTACGATCACGAACGCCGAGAACACCTGGACACAAGTCAAGATCAATCGCAGCATTGGAAAAACTCACTCATCCTCAAGGTGCGCGTGCCGCGCCCAGGATTGTCAGGAACTCATCCGCCTTGAGCGAGGCGCCGCCGACCAGGCCTCCGTCGACGTCGGGCATCGCGAAGAGCTCCGCGGCGTTACCGGCCTTGACGCTGCCGCCGTAAAGAATGCGGGCGGCTGCGGCAATTCTAGCATCCCGGGCTCCGATCCGGGCGCGGATGAAGGCGTGCACGTCCTGCGCCTGCTCGGGAGTCGCGTTGCGTCCGGTGCCGATGGCCCACACCGGCTCGTAGGCGATCACGCCGTGCTCGAGCGCGCCGGCACCGCACAGTTCGAGCACCGCATCGAGCTGCCGCGCGACCACCTCGCGGGTCCGACCCGCCTCGCGCTCGGCGAGCTGCTCGCCGACGCACAGGATCGGCACCAGGCCCTTGCCGTGCGCCGCGCCGAACTTGCGGGCAATGAGCTGGTCGCTCTCGCGATACATCAGTCGCCGCTCCGAGTGCCCAACGATCACGTACTGGCAGCCGACATCCTTCAGCATCGCCGCGGAGATCTCGCCGGTGAAGGCCCCGTGCGTGTCCGCACACACGTCCTGGGCGCCGAGGCTGAAGGCCGAGTCGCGCAACAGCCGCCCGGCCTCCTGCAGATAGACGAACGGCGGGCAGAGGACGCACGTTGCGGCGGGATCGGCCGGAGCGTGCGAGAGGAGCTCCTCGATGAGGCGCGCCGTCTCGCTGCGCGAGCCGTGCATCTTCCAGTTTCCGGCAACAATGGGGCGGCGCATGGACCGACCTCGGCTTGGCTCGCGCTCTTGGGGCTGTCGAAGGGCGCGGGATGATAGCGATGCAAGGGGGGTGGCGCAACGTGCGCGAGCGCCAGAGCCGCTCAGCCGGCGATACCGCGGATGATGTCGGCGAGTTCGGTGGCGGCAGCGCGCGTCGCGGCCTCGTCCCGCCCTTCCACCATGACGCGGATCACCGGCTCGGTGCCCGAAGGCCGCAGCACCACCCGACACTCACCGAGACACTGCTCGATGCGCCGCACCGCCTCCTGCACTGCCGGCACCGTCGAGGGGTCGAAGCGCTGCGCCACGTGCACGTTGAGCAGCACCTGCGGATACTTGCGCATCGCAGAGGTCAGCTCCGCCAGCGAACGGCCCGTGCGCTTCATGACCGCGAGCACCTGCAGGGCGCTCACCAAACCGTCTCCGGTGGTCGTCTTGTCGAGGCACAGAATGTGCCCGGAGGTCTCCCCGCCGAGGTTGCCGTGGGACTCGCGCAGCATCGAGAGCACGTAGCGATCACCGACCGCCGCGCGGCGGAACTCGATGCCCGCGGCGTGCAGTGCCATCTCGAGACCGAGGTTGCTCATGACGGTGCCGACCACCGGCCCGCGCAGCTCCTGCGAGCGTTGCAGCGCGCCGGCAATCACGTACAGCAGCTGGTCACCGTCGACGATGCGACCCAGATGATCGACCATGACCAGGCGGTCGCCGTCGCCATCGAGCGCGAGCCCCACATTGGCGCGCACTCCCGGCACGGTGAGCTGCAGCAGATCGGGTGCCATCGAGCCGCAGCCGTCGTTGATGTTGCGCCCGTTCGGTGAGCAGCCGATGGGCACGATCTCCGCGCCGAGGTCGGCCAGGATGCGCGGACCGACCTTGTACGCCGCGCCGTTGGCGCAGTCGATCACGATTTTCAGGCCCGACAGGTCGACTCCCGGCGGCAGCGTCGAGGCGCAGAACTCCTGATAGTGGGTGCGCGAGCGATCGGCGCGCGTGGCACGGCCCAGGTCGCGCGAGGTGCGCGTGAGCGGCGCCTGCGCGAGTTCGGCCTCGATGCGCTCCTCGAGCTCGTCGGAGAGCTTCGCTCCCGAGGCGTCGAAGAACTTGATGCCGTTGTCGTCGTAGAGGTTGTGCGAGGCACTGATGACGACGCCGAAATCGCAATTGAAGCGGCGCGTCATGTAGGCGATGCCGGGCGTCGGCAGTGGACCGATCAGCATGACATCCACCCCGGCAGCGACGAAGCCCGCTTCGAGTGCCGATTCGAACATGTAGCCCGAGAGACGCGTGTCCTTGCCGATCAGCACCGCGCCTCCCTCCGGGGCCAGGACGCGCGCCGCGGCGCTTGCGAGCTGCAGGGCAAAATCCACAGTCATCGGGTGCTCGCCCACCCGCCCGCGAACCCCATCGGTGCCGAAGTATCGTCGCGTCATTCGCCTTCCTCAGCGAGCCGCCTGATGCTAGCGCGGTCCGAGCCGCGCAACCGCCGCCACCACCTTCAGGGCGTCGACGGTCGGCTCCACGTCGTGCGCGCGGATGATGCGCGCCCCGTTGAGGGCGGCGATCACCGCCAGCGCAATGCTGCCGTAGACGCGCTCCGTCGGCTGCCTGTGAGTAAGTGTGCCGAGCATCGACTTGCGCGACAACCCAACCAACACGGGCGGTCCGTCGGCCGCCAGCTCCCCCAGGTGGCGCAACAGCATGAGATTGTGCTCCATCGTCTTGCCGAAGCCGAAGCCCGGATCGACGGCCAGCCGCTCGGCGGCAATCCCCGCGGCACGGCAGGCGGCCACACGGGCGCTGAGGAAGGTGCGCACTTCGGCCACGACGTCCTCGTAGTGCGGGGCGCGCTGCATGGTGCCGGGCGTGCCCTGCATGTGCATCAGGCACACCGCGCAGCGCTGCGCCGCGGCGGCCGCGAGCGCCCCCGGCTCGCGCAGCGCGCGCACGTCATTGATGAGCCCGGCTCCCGCGGCGGCGGCGGCACGCAGCACTTCCGGCTTGCTGCTGTCGACGGAGATGACCGCCGCGGTGCGCGCGCGCAGCCGCTCGATCACCGGAATCACGCGTCGCAGCTCCTCGGCCGCGCTCACCCCCTGCGCCCCCGGCCGTGTCGACTCACCCCCCACGTCGATGAGCGCCGCACCCTCGGCGCTCATGCGCACGCCCTGCTCCACCGCCGCCTCCACGGAGAGGAAGCGTCCACCGTCGGAGAAGGAATCGGGGGTGACGTTCAGCACCCCCATGACGACCGGCGCGCTCAGATCGAGCGTCTGGTCTGCGCAGCGGAGCACTACCGGCGCGGGTGACATGGGTCGGCGAGGCGCGGCGGGCTAGAGGTGCAGCGCGGACGCGGCAAAGAAGGGGTTTTTCGGATTCACGGCGGCCCCGAAAGGCCCCTTCTTTGCCAGCGGCCGCGTTCGGCTGACCTCAGTGCTGCGCCGCGGGCGTCACCGGCGTACCGGCCGGAGCCGGCGTGGTCGGCGGCTTGTTGGACAGCGTGTCGTCCCAGCCGGCCGGCGGCTTGGGTGCCTTGCCGGCCATGATGTCCCTCAGCTGCTCCTCGTCGATGGTCTCGTATTTCATCAGCGCCTCGGACAT
>Ga0187783_10003351_pt1 | contig 11797 bp, 6 predicted proteins | sample 1015_SJ02_MP02_2_FD_132471 | JGI IMG/M metagenome (GOLD analysis project Ga0187783, IMG submission 132471) | Tropical peat soil microbial communities from peatlands in Department of Meta, Colombia - 1015_SJ02_MP02_20_MG | ecosystem: Environmental > Terrestrial > Soil > Wetlands > Peat | place... | reverse complement strand
TGATGTATTGCTCGAAGCGGCCCTTCTTGATCTTGTAGAGCGGCGGTTGAGCGATGTAGACGTTGTCGTGCTTGATGAGCTCCGTCATATGGCGGAAGAAGAAAGTCAGCAGCAGGGTGCGGATATGCGAGCCGTCGACGTCCGCGTCGGTCATCAGGATCACTTTGTGGTAGCGGAGCTTCGTGGCGTCGAAATCATCCTTGCCAATGCCGGTGCCAAGCGCGGTGATGATGGCGCGAATTTCTTCGTGGCCGAGCATCTTGTCGTAGCGGGCCTTTTCGACGTTGAGGATCTTGCCCTTCAGCGGAAGGATCGCCTGATAACGGCGATCGCGGCCGCCTTTTGCGGAGCCGCCGGCCGATTCTCCCTCGACGATGAAGAGCTCGCAGCGCGCCGGATCGCGTTCCTGGCAATCGGCGAGCTTGCCGGGCAGGCCGCTCGAGTCGAGCGCGGACTTGCGGCGCGTGAGCTCGCGGGCTTTCCGGGCTGCTTCACGTGCGCGGCCAGCGTCAATGCATTTGCCGATGATCCTGCGTGCGATCGAGGAGTGCTTGTCGAAATATTCGCCGAGTTTTTCGTTTACGAGCGATTCGACGAGCCCTTTGATGTCGCTATTGAGCTTGCCCTTGGTCTGACCCTCGAATTGCGGCTGCGGCAATTTCACGGAGACGACGCCGATCAAGCCTTCGCGAACGTCATCGCCAGTGATGGAGATTTCGTCCTTCTGCTCTTTCAACATGCCAGTGGAGCTGGCGTAATAGTTGATCGTGCGCGTGAGCGAGGAACGAAAGCCGGCAAGGTGCGTGCCGCCATCGACGGTGTTGATGGTGTTGGCGAATGAGAAAACGCTTTCGGCGTAGCTGTCGTTATATTGCAGCGCGATTTCGATATCGACCTGGCCGCGCTTGCCTTCCATGTAGATGGGCGAATCGTGCAGCGTTTGCTTGCCGCGGTTTAAATGCTTCACAAACTCGGCGATGCCGCCGGTGAAGCGAAATTCGGCCTTCTTGTTGGTCGCGCGTTCGTCGTCGAGCGTAATTTTCAGGCCCTTGTTCAGGAAGGCGAGCTCGCGGAGGCGCTGCGAAAGCGTGTCGAAACTGTAGTCGATCGTGGTGAAGATCGAAGGATCGGCGTGAAACGTAATTTTCGTGCCGGTTTTCCTGGTTTTTCCCGAGGATTTCAGCTTTGACGTAGGGATGCCTTTTTCGTAGGACTGCTCCCAGACTTCGCCGTCGCGCCAGATTTCAAGATCGAGCCAATCGGAGAGCGCATTGACGACCGAGACGCCTACGCCGTGCAGACCGCCCGAAACTTTGTAAGTGTCGCTATCGAATTTGCCGCCCGCGTGCAGCACGGTCATGACGACTTCGGCGGCGGGCTTTTTCTCAGTGGCATGCATGTCAACGGGAATGCCGCGGCCGTTGTCGATGACGGTGACGCTATTGTCCTCATGCACGACGACGTTGACTTCGTCGCAGAATCCGGCCATCGCTTCGTCGACGGAGTTGTCTACAACTTCCCAGACAAGATGATGGAGGCCAAGCTCGCCGGTCGAACCAATGTACATCGCGGGACGCTTGCGAACGGCTTCCAGGCCACCGAGGACTTTGATCGAGGTAGCGTCGTACTTATGCCCGCCGGACGGATTTTTTCCGGACGGAGTCTCTTTATCACCCATGAATTGTGCGTCTCCTCAGAGAACCGATACTGCGTGAACGCGTAAATTGTCCGGGAAGGCGGGTCGCGCGGTGTGCTCGGCTTGCCTTGCCCATTGGCCCCGCTCGGAAACGATTTCGAGCTGGGACTCGAAGGGTTTCTGAGCTCCATCCCGTCCCGTGCCGAACCATCGGAGGAACGCGGCGCAGCTCTGTTTTCCCCGTGCCAGAAGGGGCGTTCGGAGCCAAGCAGACCCGATGATGCGGCTGCTTACTCTGGCGCGGGCAAGCAGTCCTACAGGGCTACTCGGTCCGAACAAGTGCCGTTTCAGGAGGAAAATTACAACATACGAATTGTAGCGGAAACGGGCCCGCAGCACAAGGATAAAGTGAGCTGAGGCGTACTGGTAACTGCACCATTTTCAGTGGATTATGGGGCGTTTTGCGGCCAACCAGCCTCGTGAAAATGGTCCAAGGCGAGCCAATCGAAAAGGGCTGAAAATTAACGGGAAGTGCAATGTGTCAAAAGTGGTGAACAGCAGACTCAAGCTGAAGACAGACTCCTCCGACTTTGTCGTTTTGCTTCTTTCCTAATGACGAGGTCTCGTCTCAGGCGACGGGCTGGACCGCGTTGATCAGAAAGAATAAACCTTCGGCCCAGGTGGGATGAATGTAGATGGCGCCCTTTGCACCTTGGAGCAGCGTGTAGGGAAGATCGGCAAGCATCAGGGTGTAAAGGATGTGCACGGTTTCGCCTCCATCTCCGGAAAGAATCGTGGCGCCGAGGATGCGATCGTTGGAGGCGTCGACGATCAATTTCATCAGGCCGGCGGTCTCGTCGAGCTCGACCGCGCGCGAGACGCGAGACATCGGCACGGTTCCGATCTTCAGTTTGTATCCTTTTGCGCGGGCTTCTTTTTCGGTCATGCCGGCACTGCCGAGCTGTGGATCGGTGAAGAGGCAGTACGGCACGATGCGGTGATCGATCGATACGTTTTTTCCCTCGATAAGATTGGCCCAGATGACCTGGTAGTCGTTGTAGGAGATGTGCGTGAAGGCAGGGCCGCCCTTAACGTCACCGAGCGCCCAGACGCCCGGCACACTTGTTTCCAGCTTGCCGTTGACGCGAATGAAGCCGCGCTGGTCGGCTGCGATTCCGGCTTTGTCGAGATCGAGCCCATCCGTGTTGGGTCGGCGGCCGGTGGCGACCAGGAGATGTGAGCCGGAAATTTTTTCAGGGGCGCCGCTGCCCTTCAGCGAGAGCTCGATGGACGGCCCTTTCTTTTCAGCGCGCGTGACTTCAGTCGCGAGAAAGAATTGGATTCCTTCAGCTTCGAGGCATTTCTGGAGAGCGTCGGCGACTTCGGGGTCTTCACGCGGCACAATCTGCCCCGCCTGTTGAATCATCATGACGCGGCTGCCGAAACGCCGGAACATTTGCCCGAACTCGAGGCCAATATAACCCGCGCCCATTATGACCAGGTGCTCGGGAACGGACGTGAGGTCCATGACGGTTTCGTTCGTAAGATAGCCGACACCATCGAGGCCAGGAACCGGCGGGATGAATGGGCGGCAGCCCGTGTCGACGAAGATTTTTTCGCTTTCGAGGGATTCGCCACCGACGCTGATCTGATGTGGGCCGGTGAAACTTGCCAAATCGTGGTACCAGCGGAGATTCGACCGCTCTGAAAATTGCTTTTCCCTGCCGCCGCGGAAATGTTGAACGACTTTGTTCTTTTGCGCGACGATGGCGGGCAGATCAGCCGCTACATTGTCGGTGTGCACGCCCCAGCGAATCGCATGCTGCGCGTAGTAGGCCACCAGCGCGCGGTGGACCATGGTTTTCGTGGGCGTGCAGCCGGTGTTGATGCAGGTGCCGCCGAGATATTTTTTCTCGATCAGCGCGACATTCCAGCCTTTGTCGGCGAGCGCGACAGCAAGCGGAGTCCCACCTTGACCGGAACCGATGATGATGGCGTCGTATTTCATGGCGAGTTTCCTTGTGCTAGGTCAGCTGAGATGTGGAACGTGTGAGGGTTGGGTTGGAGAGAAACGCGCCGGTGTCTCCGCGAAACAACTCCGGGCTGTCAGTGCCTCATTTGCAGTAAATAGGTCGGCCGGTCGCGGCTTCCGTCAGATGCGCATGGGCATGACGACGTAGCGATAGCGGCTGGACTCGTCGCCAACAGGGCGAAGCTGGCCGGCGGACTGCTCGTCCTTCAGTTCGAAGCTGATCGGGCCATCCACCGCAGCCCCGAGGAAATCGAGCAGGTACTGCGCATTGAAGCCGATCGTGATCGGCTCGCCCTTGAATTCTTTCTCGATCGCTTCTTTTGCTTCGCCATATTCCGGGCTGGACGCGGAAATCTCGAGACCTTCCTTCGCCAGCATGAATTTCACGGCGTGCGAGCGCTGATCCGCCAGCTGCGAGACCCGGCGCAGCGCGTCCTGGAGTTCGCCACGCTCGAGAATCACGGTGCGGTTGACGTCGCGCGGGAGCACCGCTTCGTAGTTCGGGAATTGCCCGGTGAGTTTGCGGCAGGTGAGCAATCGGCGGCCGAACTGGAAAAATAAATGGCTTTCGTCCTGCGCGAATTCGACGAGGTCGTTATCGCCAGCTTCAGCAGCGAGGCGTTGGACCTCATTCATGGCTTTCTTCGGGACCAGCACGCGCGTTTCGGTCGCCAGACCGTCCAATTTGTGGTCGACTTCGACCATTGCGAGGCGATGACCGTCAGTGGCTACCATCGTTAGCGAGCCCGGCTTGAGCACGAGCAGGGCGCCATTCAACGTGTAGCGTGACTCTTCGAGAGAAATCGCAAACGTGGTTTTTGCGATCACGCCAGCAAGCAGCTTGGCGGGAATTTTCACCAGCGGATGGGTGAAAGTCGGCAGGGCAGGGAAATTATCCTTCGACATTCCGACGAGTTTGTAATTGCGCCGGTCGCTGGTCAGCTGAATCCAGTGGTTCTCAAGTAGCTTGAAACGGATTTCGCCGTCGGGCAGCAAGCGAATCAGCTCAAGAAGTTTTTTGGCGGGGACTGTTCCGGCACCTTCCTTTTTGACCTTGGCTTCGCACGATGTACGGATACTCAATTCCAAATCCGTGGCGGTGATCGTGAGGCGATTGCCAGACGCCTCAAAGAGAAGATTCGAAAGGATCGGGATCGTCGTCTTGCGTTCGACGACGCCCTGCGTCATCTGAAGCTCCTCGAGCAGGTCGTATTTCTTGACGCTGAATTCCATGTCGTATGCGGTCCTCGTGCTGGTTTCTGGGCTCATGATAGTTATCGGCTACTGTACTGCTTTTCCTTTTTTGGATAAATGATAAAACCGTAGTCGCCGCCGCAGTTGTGGAAGCTGCGGAAAACGAAATAAATCACAACGCGCGAATCATTTGTAAGTTCAATGGAGTTGTGGAAACTGTCGCGCGCCATATGAAAACTCCGGGAAAACAACCTGGGCCGCCACTGCTTGGGGACGCCGTCCACAGGTATCCACAGCCGGAAGGGTTCGGCGGCCCAGGAACTCGCGCTAACTTCATCCAAACGAATCGAGTAACCTGTTAATTGTCTTGTTCAATTCTTTGTCGGTCTGGCGGAGCAGTTCAATTTTGTTGATCGAGTGCAGCACGGTTGTGTGATGCTTGCCGCCGAATTGCTTTCCGATTTCAGGGAGCGAAGCGGAAGTGAGCTGCTTCGACAAGAACATCGCGACTTGGCGCGGGTAGGCAATCACTTTCGAGTTGCTACGAATCTTCAGATCCTGCGCGCGCAGGCCGAAGTGCTCGCCAACGCGTTTTTGAATCTGCTCGATCGTGACTTTCTTTTCCTGCGTCTCAATGATGCTCTTGAGGACCTGCTGCGCGAGCGAGAGGTTCACTTCGGCGCCGGTGAGCGAAGCGTAGGCCAACAGACGGATCAGAGCGCCCTCAAGCTCGCGAACGTTCGATTTGATCGAGCGCGCGATGAAGACCGCCACGTCGTCGGGCAGGCGGACGTGCTGCTCGCTATCAGCCTTCTTCTGCAGAATCGCGACTTTTGTTTCCAGGTCGGGCATCTGGATGTCGGCGATCAAGCCCCACTCGAAACGCGACCGCAGCCGCTCTTCAATGGATGAGATTTCCTTCGGCGGGCAATCGGAAGAGATCACGATCTGCTTCTGCTGGTCATACAGGGCGTTGAACGTGTGGAAGAACTCTTCCTGGGTTCGTTCCGCCCGTGCGATGAACTGGATGTCGTCCACCATCAGCACGTCCATGTTTCGAAAGCGCTCGCGGAATGCAGCCATGCGCTCGAAGCGGATCGAGGCGATCACTTCGTTGGTGAATTTTTCCGTGCTGATGTACAGCAGGCGGAGGGCGGGATTGCGTTTCTTCAGCGAGTGACCGATCGCCTGCATCAGATGCGTCTTACCGAGTCCCACTCCACCATAGAGAAACAACGGGTTGTACGACTTCGAGGGCTGCTCGGCGACGGCTTGCGCCGCCGCGTGCGCAAATTGGTTCGACGCGCCGACGATGAACTTGTCGAAGGTGTAGCGCGGATTCAGCTGGTTGTTCGTGGAATCGAAATCGAGCTTGGCCTGCGCGACCGGCGGCGCCGGAGCGACAGGTTGCGCTTCCGTGCAGATGAACTCGAGCGCAATCTGCGGCTGGCCAACCTCTGCGAGCACCGCCTGCAATAGCTCCCCATAGGTTTCCTGAAGCCGCTTGCAGAATAATTTCGTGGGTACGCGGATGACCAGGCGGTCTTCCTCAGCTCGTTCCTGCCGGGTGGGGCGAAACCAAGTAGCGAAACTGTGGGGGTTTACACGCCGTTCAGCGGCTTGAAGAACCCTATCCCAAAGCACCATGAAACGGTCAATCCTCGCTCAATTTCCACCGATGTGGAAATACTGTGGAAATCCCTTTCCAGCTGAAAGGGACCTGGTTCGTGGTTAGTCTAGCCGGTCCGAGTATTGCAGGAACGCACCCAGCCTGTTTCAAGCCCCTTGAGTGCTTTCTACGATCGCGGCCCCATCAAACACGCGAGCCGGGATTCTGCCTAAACGCAACGCGCTGGGCAAGAGAAAATTGACTGAATTTTTTCCGTGCGCTCCACATGGAATTCACAGGTTTTCCACAACATTGTTTCTCGATTCTTCGAGTGCGAATCGGCTGTTTTCGATTGGATTTGCGCGTGTTATCTGCAAGCGCGTCGAATAGTACGCGTTCGGATTTCAACAGGACTACCGTGAAAAGTCCTGTGGGAAACTTACTCTTGCAAGCGATCAGTCGAGCCTGAAATTCAGCCGTTCGATGGAGCGCGCACGGCCGGTGGATTCGTCCACGTCGATCAACACTGTATTCATTTGTATGTCATTTTCGGCGACGACAAACCGCGCGGGAAGAGCATCAAGAAACCGCTGTAGGACGCCTTCTTTCTGCATGCCGATCACGGAGTCGTGAGGGCCCGTCATGCCCACGTCGGTGATGTAGGCCGTGCCGTGGGGGAGGACGCGCTCGTCGGCTGTGGCAACATGCGTGTGAGTGCCGACGACAACCGACACCTTTCCGTCGAGATACCAGCCCATGGCCTGCTTTTCGGAGGTAGCTTCAGCATGCATATCCACAAAGATGACCTTCACATTGGGCGGGATTTTCGCAAGCTCCGTCAATGCGGCGCGGAAGGGATCATCGAGCGGAGTCATGTAGGTGCGGCCTTGCAGATTCAGAACGGCGTATTCGACCCCCATTTTCGCGCGCCCAATGTAAAGACCACTGCCGGGCAAGCTGCCCGGGAAATTGGCCGGGCGCAGCAAACGCGGCTCGTGCGGGAAAAATTCGAGGATTTCCTTGCGATCCCAGATGTGGTTTCCGCCCGTGATGACCTCGACGCCCCAGGAGAACAAATCCTCGGCGATGCGGGCGGTGATTCCGAAACCAGACGCGGAATTTTCGCCATTGGCGATGCAAAGATCGACTTGGCGCTGCGCCAGAATGTCCGCCAGCCGCTCGTGGACAATCTTGCGACCGGGAGAGCCGACAATATCGCCTACAAAAAGAATTTTCACTCGGGAGCTTTCTGACAGCCAAGGTAGACCCCGACTTCAATAAGGGGAGCGGTCCACTTCGCCGTGCGTGCTAGGCCCTGAACCCCCACTCAAATAGGTGGGCGCCCCGCGCCTGCTTTAAGGCTTTCCCGACCGGGCGAGCCGGCGAGACGTGCACAAGGCAGGACGACGCGAGCACCCGGGGATCCAGTGTTGGTTCAAATAGGCTTTCGCGACATCACGGGCGTCGCAGGCCATCTCCGTTGGTCATTGTAACAGGAATCGAAGAACCGCAGTTTCACTGTGCGTCGAACTTAGCGGCGCGTTTTCCAGCGGACGGATCAAAACGTGAAGCGCACCGCACCTTGAACGAGCCGCGGCGGCGCCGCGCTGATGACATCTCCGAATGTGGTGCTGTCGATATTTCCGTCGACCGCCTGCGAGCCAAAAAACTGAGCGTGGTTGAAGACGTTAAAGCCCTCGAGCCGGAACTGGAGCGACCTGGATTCAGTAAGGCGCACATTCTTGAGCAACGCCATGTCGAAATTGTTCAAGCCAGGCCCGTAAAAAAAGCGCCGCCTGGCTGTGCCGGGTGTTCCCAGCGCGTTTTCCGTGAATGCCGATGTATTGAAGTACGGCAGTCCATTGCGCGGGTTGCTATTCAAATCAAGCGGAGCGCCCGTGTAATCCGGCTCGTCCACGCCAAAATTGTTCACCCCATTCGGTTCGGCGCCCAGCAGCGAATTGTCGCCAAAGTTGACCAACGTAACGGGCAGGCCGGTGCTGAAATGCGTGATACCGGAGAGTTCCCATCCTTGCGTCCATCGATTCGTCACACGGAACAGGTGTTCGAATGGAATCTGGTAGCTATAACTAACCACGAAATTGTGAGTCACATCGAAGGAAGACAATGCTTTGCTCAGCGAGGGATCAATCGGATTTACCTCCTCGCCCAGATTTGAAGATTGATCCAAAGACTTGCTGTACGTGTAGCCGGCAAGGACAGTGAGACGTTTGCTGCTGTGACGCAGGGTGACCTGCAGCGCGCTGTAGTTGGAGTTGCCGATGGTCGCCTGGTTCGCGTTGCTGCCAAAATTGGATCCCAATGGGCCACGCGTGCCGTTGTAGATCTTGCCGGTCGAAGTCACGTAGGTGCTGTCTTCACCGAAAGGTCCGCAAGGGACCTGTCCCGGCGCGAGATTTGCGGGATTGCTCAAAAACAAACAGAGAGTAGGGTCGCCCGGATTCGCTTCCTCAAGCACCAGAAGCCGGTGCGCCTGCGTTCCTACGTAATTCACACTGAGCACCGTTCCCGAGCCAATTTCACGCTGGAGCGAGAGCATGTATTCTTCAGTGTAGGGAATGCGATTCGTGGTCGGATAGTTTGGCAGCCCCGTGATCGGCTCGAACTGTGACCAGTCGATGTCCGTGTCAGGGTGCGCGGCGCTGGAACCCAATCGTGCAAGCGTAACGGGGAAATACTGTCCCAAGTCTTGCCCGCTCGCCGCACTAATGAACGGCGTTGCGAATAGAGGCGGTGCAGGGCTGGTGTACGTGCTCCCATAGGGCGCATTCGCACTCATCACGCCGATCGTAAGCGCTTCGATCGCCGTATAAAACATTCCGAAGCTGGCTCGAACGCTGGTTTTTCCCGGACCGCCGAGCAGTTTCGCTAAAGCGCCACTGCCCGAAAGGCCAGGCGAATAGGCCAGACCGACGCGCGGCGCGAAATCGAGATTACCGGGAGGCGCGAGGGTCCGCGGAACTCCAGGGTCTGTGGGATAAAGAATCCCTGCTGGGGCTCCCGGGAAAACCACCGACTGCTTTCCGGGTGCGAACGTGGCGATCTGATTATACTTCTCGTACCAGGGTTCGATGCGGTCCCAGCGCAAGCCGTAATTCAACGCCAACTGGCGATTGATGCGCCAGCTGTCCTGGCCATACAGGCCCAAATACTTGTTGCGCCCGTAAAACGGTCGCAATTGGCTCTGATTATATTGGCTCGGAATTCCCAACAGAAAATCAGCAAAGTCCGACCCGGTCTCGCTTCCGAAAAACAGGAAACTGCCATTGAATTGTGCAATCGCGTTCACATTCACTTGATCGTAATGGAACTCGCCACCGAACTTGAGCGTGTGCGTGCCGAGGACCTTGGAAAAATTATCGAGCCACTGAAACGTGTTTTCGATTTGATTCAACTCATTGGTATTTGTTCCGATCGTATAGCTGTTGAAGCCGACGCTTTCCACTCCCTCGGTTTTCGGCGACAGAGGCACGATACCCGGCGTTCCGGCGCCCACCTCGAAACCTTGCGAGGCCAGGCTGACTCCAACTCCACCCACAGGCTTGCCCAAATCATTCGCATTTTGCATGTAGCTGAAATGGAATTCGTTCAACGAAGTGGAGCTCAGCGTTTTCGAGTCAGCCAAATCGATCACCTGGGAGCGGCCCGTGTACAGCGCATTGAATCCGGGAAGGTTCGCTCCGCCTTGCGCAGTCGGGTACGGATTGTTTTGCGCCCAATCGTCGAGGAAATAATAGGCTGACAACAGGCCCCATCGCGTATCGGCGTCGAGCCGGTAAGCGCCTTTGTCGTCACGCAATGTTTCGTTGTACGCAGAGGTGGCGAAAGTCCCGTTCGCATTGTTCGGTTCTGGAATGTATTGCAGCAGATTGAGAGCGGGCGCAGACCAAGCGCTCTGCGGAATCACGGCGCCCGGCAGAACACAAGTCGCACTCGTGCATCCGGGCGTGTAGTACGGCTCCCCCTGCGAGACCGCATAGCCAAGTTTCTGTGAAAGCAGACTGGCCCAATAGGGCCCACTCACAGTAGTGGGAACGATGTTCCCGTTCGCATCCGTCGTGACAAATGAGCTGGCAAGGTCAGAAAGATTGCCGGTTCGGTCCTGCAGCGAGGGCACAGGAATCTGGCCGGTGTCCACGCCCTGAGTCAATCGAGTGCCTTGGTAATCGGCGAAGAAAAAAACTTTGTTCCTGCGGATCGGGCCGCCGAAAGTCCCACCAAACTGGTTTTGATCGAACGCCCCACGCGCAGGCGAAAAGTAGTTGCGCGCATCGAGATCCGTGTTGCGCACGAACTCGAAAGCGTCGCCGTGAAGTGAGTTGGTGCCCGATTTGGTGACGACATTGATCTGACCGCCGCTGAATTCCCCGTACTCGGCGTCGAAGTTGTTCGTGAGGATGCGAAACTCGGCGATGGAATCGAGGTTGGGAATCACGGCCGCTCCCATGTTCACGTCCTCTTCCACGTCACTGCCGTTCACGATGAAACTATTGGCGAATTCCCGCTGGCCGTTGATTGAGATGGTTCCGGGGTTCAAGTCGCCCGAGGGGGAGAGCACACTCGCACCCACGTCCTGCACTGTCTCCGAAGTGATGGAAGTGACCGGCGTAACCCCTGGCTGAAGAGCAAGCAGATCCGTGAAGCTGCGGCCATTGAGCGGCACCGCAGTGATCTGCGTGCCCGTGACCACCTCGCCCATTTGCGTGCTTGTCGTTTCGACTTGGACTGGGTGTTCCGTAACCGTGACGACGTCAGACCTTCCTCCCAATTCGACAGCCGCGTCGATCGCCAAGGCGCTGTTCGCGTTGATCACGATTCCCGTGCGGCGGTAGGTCCGGAAACCGGCGGCCACGATATCGAGTTCGTAGTGACCGATTGGCAGGTCAAGCAATGAATAGAAGCCTTGGCCATCGGAGACTGCTGTTTGCTTCAGACCCGTATCCACGTTTGTCGCTGTGACAGTTGCTCCCGGAATGGCTGCGCCACTCGGATCCGTGACGGTCCCGGAAATACTTCCTCCTGTGCCCGCGAACGACGCCGTCGCGAGCAGAAGCAGCAGCGCGGCAGCGACAGCGATTGTTTGTGATCGTAGAACGACGGAATTCCAGCGACGCAAGCTCAGAAGGATCGATGAGGGCTGCGATGATTCGACTGGCATCATTCGAGGCGGCTCTTTTCCCAGTTGTAACTGACTATCAATAAGGACGCGCCGAGCATATTTCAGTTGAAACTGAGTGTCAACAACAATTTGATACTTAGTATCAACTAGCGTCGGCACAGGAAGCACCCGGCGCCGTCACATCGT
>Ga0187783_10003350_pt1 | contig 11798 bp, 7 predicted proteins | sample 1015_SJ02_MP02_2_FD_132471 | JGI IMG/M metagenome (GOLD analysis project Ga0187783, IMG submission 132471) | Tropical peat soil microbial communities from peatlands in Department of Meta, Colombia - 1015_SJ02_MP02_20_MG | ecosystem: Environmental > Terrestrial > Soil > Wetlands > Peat | place... | reverse complement strand
TTCAGGCGCTTGTGAACGAGAAGACCGGCAAGCGCTGGGGTAACCCCAATCCCGTCTATTACCAGCTCGCCCGCGCCGAGTACGGCACCCTGGGCGAACCGGCATGCAACTCCACCCTAGGCACGGATGCCGCCTCGACCTGCACGTTCTATGACGTGACCTTGGGCGACAACGACCTTGTTTGCTCTCTGGACTTGGTAAATCTAGTTCTGACACCCTACGATTGTTTGATGAGCAACGCGCCCTACTACGGGGTGCTTTCGCTCTCGAACGACGCCTATGAACCAGCTTATCCCGCAACCACGGGCTGGGACTTTGCCACCGGCATCGGCACCGTTAATGTCAACAACTTGCTCAAGAACTGGCCGACCCCCACCAAATAACCGGCCGATGTCTTACCCATGGCGGCGACCTCACCCGTCGCCGCCATGCGGGGTTTCTGCTTTTCGCGCCTGGCTACATACTTACGTCCGTGTCCCGTTGCGTAATTGAGAAATTGTGACGATTTTTGAAGTCCGCCCCCGGCGCGGCTTCTGGGGTTGTACAATTCAGGTGCATTAAAATCCTGACGCGCTTAATCCGTCCGCTCCGGCGTGGGTCTTACTCATGCACAGGTGGTCGTTGCTTCCCGCATAGGCCATCTGCATCTTCAACCCGGACCTTTGTCCTTTTCAGGACAACACCGCCACCATCTATACAATCGCCCATACCGGCCATGCTAATAATCGGGCAGAACTGCTCCATAGAAAAGACGGCCTTAGCTGCCAAGCCATGTTGTGCACAGGATTCTAACGGCGATACAAGACGCGGGTGGCGCTCAAAGTCATTGTAAGTAACGGAAAGGAACCGTCATTGGACAGGTAAAGGACAGGCGCATTTCATTACGTCATTCAGCTGCAAAACAGGGGGATGGAATCCTTGCTGCCGAAAAACAGGACCTTCGTCATCCGTGTTCTCAAACTGCTAGAAGGCTTTCTGCACAGGCGTCGACACCACGAAAGTGGGGGAAAATAGCACGATTTCGTAGACATCGAGGCGCATTCAATCACTTTCCCTGTGCTTTTTTCAGATCATCGTGCTCAAACGCGGACGCCATACGGTCGATCTCGCCTTTCCCGATGCCGTGCCGTGCCGCGTCGTCCCGCCACGTCGAGACCGCTTTTCCGACCTCCCCGGCAATGGCTTTCGCCTTGTCCTCCTCCAGTTCGAAATACTCGGCAACACTCATCGCTAGGTCGAGCGAAGCTGTGCCATCGTCCTCATTGATGGCTGTAGTGAGAATACGCGGCTTGATGTCGACGGGCACGGGATTCAGGTCGTATGCGGGCGACAGCCGCCAGCCAGCCTGCCCTACATAGAGGAAACCATGGTTGCGCAGGTGATCGTCCGTATTCGAAATCAGGATGTTGAATACCAATCGGCGCCATAGCTCCTCCATGTCTTCCTTTGGCGCGGCGCCATGCTGGCGCAGAGCATCAACAATCTCCAGATAACTTCTCGTATCGCTGTCCTTCGCGCCCAGCATGCTCATCGCTGAGAGGAAGGGAATGCGCCGCGGGCCCTCGCGATCGAAGCGGCGCAGCAGGATCACGGGCTTGTTCGAGACCGTCTCGACGCGCGACTCGGGCACGGGAATGCCGGATTTCGAGGCCAACGCCAGAGCGACGGCTTCCCACACGACGGTGTTGATTTCATCGTCGTGCCGCGGAAACTTCGCGATCGCGAGTTGGCCATCCTTTTCTATGACGGAAGCCTTGGGCCGCGCCCCGCCAAGCGATGACCCCGGCGCGAGCAGCAGCCGGAGATCTTCTTCCGTGTCCTTGTCCTCGACGACGTGCTCGACCGCGGAGAGCAGTTCAGGCAGTTGGACGAGCGGGGGGATGCGCTTGACCCTTTCCTCCCGCAGAAACGGTCCTCCTTCCTTTTCGGCCAAGCGCAGCGCACCCTGGCGCGCTGCGTCATCCACTAATAAAAGGAAATCGATTTCCTGCAGCGAGCGCGGCGCGGCGCCAGCGCGCTCGGCACGCCTGCGCTCAGCACGGCGCATGAGCGCCCGGCCCCAGCGGTCCGGCGCGGAATCGCCGATCGCGCCGAACACCGGAGTGTCGGCCGGCGTATGGAACGCACCCGGTCCGACCTGCAGCGCCGGCTCCAGCGAGAAGCGCACCGGATTTTGGAGCCATGTCTTGTCGTACTCGAAACTGGCGCTCTCCTTATTCTTACGGACAGGGGCCCACAGCCGCCCCACGAGATAGGGCTTGCCGTCCAGGTCCACGTAAACGAGAGTTTCGCGGTCCATTATTTTTCCTTGGGCGATTTTCGCTTGCTGGCCCCGCGAATCCGCTTCGGCAGATTTTCCTCTTCGAGCTGCAGGCCCACGGGATCATTTTTCAGATCGACGAGATCTGCGAGCCGGTCGGCCATGCCCAGTACAAAGAGGACCGTCGCATAGCTTCCGATGGCGACCTTGGGATCGCCCCGTTCGATCCTGATCAGGGTCGGTTCGCTGATCGAAGCCCGTTGCATTACGATAGACATGGGAAGCCGCCGCCGCCGCCGGGCGTCCTTGAGGTCGTGACCGAGCTTGCGCAGTGCGTGCGTGACGGGTATCGGTAAGGTCAGCAAAGCGGGTTCTCCTCTTATTCAAATTAACTAAACTATAAGAAAGCCTATTTCATTTAAGCTAAACTATAAGATAGCTAAATTCAAAAGGGGAAGACGGCGAACAACTGGCGAATGCGGTAAATTGCTTCGTCTCCTTTCGGCAGAGGTGTGCAGTCGAGTTGCTGCCGTGAGATTTGGAAAAGGTAACCTTGCGCGACCCAGTAGTGCCAATCGGCGATTGCGTGAAGAGGAGGAAGGCGAAGACCAGCCGAGCGCTTCTGGCAGCTTCCATGATGACGTAACTTAGGGTGGTAGGCCGATGCGACGCAAGAACTCGGTAAGATATCCCGATTGATCGTAAGCGCGCGTGGACCCCGTCCACGGCTCCGGGCAACCCGAATAAAGACCAAACGCCAGAACCCCATCGCAGCGGCAGCGAACTCAGTGACCAACAAAATTTACGTAGCGAATTCCGTTAGCAACAATGTCACGGTGTGTGATCGGAGTTATCCTCCCCCTGCAAGGTTCCAGGAGGTTTCGCGTGGCTTAGGAAGGCCGACACCCAAACCCAGCGTGTCGGCCCCGCAAAAGAACCTCCGAATTTCAACTACGGTGTGATCTTCCAGACGACACCGCAGCCCGAGTCGCACGTCCCGTTGGCGCCTCCGGAGGCGGTGCCGTAGAGATTGCCGCTCGCGTCAAAGGTCACGTTACTGATCGGATTTGCCCCGTCGCTGCCGCCGCTAAAGTCGTGAAACGAGGTGTAAATCCCCTCCGGTGTCAGCTTGAAAACGTTGCCGTAGGGCCCTCCGCTGCAGTCCGTTGTGCCGTAGAGATTGTCTTTCCCATCCAAGGCGAGATTCCCATAAGGCCCACAGAAGGTGCCGCCGGCAAAGGAGTAGAGCGGAGCATACGACCAGTCGCCATTCCCTTCCGGCTTCAGCTTGAACGCCGTACCGGCCCCGCTAAACCCGCCGTTCTCTGTGGAGCCGTAGAGATTGCCCGACGAGTCAAATATCACGCCGCCGAAAGGATTGCTTCCGTCGCCTGCACCTGTAAAATCGTAGAGCTGCTTCTCGGTATATCCTCCGCTTGAGGGCATCAATTCGTAAACCGTGCCGCAGGTAGTTCCGCCGTACGTGCCGCAGGTTCGTCCGCCCTCCGACGTAGTCCCGTAGAGGTTGCCGGCTTTGTCGACAGTCACGCCAGCAAAAGGATATTGCCCTTCCCCCGGCACAGCACCTCCGAAGCTGTGAATAACCTTTTCCGTGTAGCCGCCGGTCGCTGAAGGCGTTAGCTTATAAACGCAGCCCTCGTTATGAGCCCCCCCGTTGTAGGTCGTTCCGTAGATGTTACCCGCTCCGTCGAAGACGAGATCACCAAATGAATCAGTCTGACCATTACAGTCAGGCTCACCCTTGAAGGCATAAAGGGTGGTTATTTTCCAAGGGCAGAATGAGGTCGTGCAAGTCGCCGGTGGTTTCAGATTGAAAACTGTTCCATAGCCACTGCTACCTTCTCCACTGCCTTGTGTCGTGCCGTAGAGAGTGCCGTTCGGGCCGAAGATTACTCTGGCGGCTGGAAAAGCCCCGTCTTTGCCATCGGTAAAGGTGTAGAGGGTGTTAAAGGTCCAGCCTTCCGTGGTGGGCTTCATCCGGTAGACAACCCCCCAATTGGCGCCGTTGGGGCCCTTGGGATTGCCATAGGCGTATGTCGTGCCATAGAGATTTCCTGATTTATCGATCGTCACGCCCGCATAGGGCCATCCCCCATCCGTTTTGCCCGTGAACGTGTGAATTACATCGAACGTTTGGGCTTGCGCCGCTGGGCTTGCGACGACCGTCAGCACAAATACAATCGCCACCGCCAGCGCGCCAGTTGCCGCGCCGACTCTAAGGCCGAGCGTCCGGCTTCGAAATAATCTTGAATTTGCCAATTGGGCTCCTTTTGCCTGAACGTTGATGAGCTGGTCCTCGCGACCGCGGCGCGACCGAGCCGCCGCGAAGCCTACAGTATGAAACCGTCAGGCGTCATTGACGGAGAGCAATCAGCTTTCTTCTCAAGCACCAAAGAAGCCAATAGGTGCTTAGCCTTTCTCTGAACGCAGCCGCTGTGTGCTCCACAACCGGTTCCGTTCGCTACGGTGGACCGCACTGTCACCCAGTTTTGGTGCAGCATTGTGCGTAGCGAGAATGCCCCTAATCATTGGGCTGCCCATTCTGCTACTGGCAATACGGGCATGCTCAACAAATTCGTTCGAGATTTGGGATTCATTCCACCTTCTCTTCGATTTGCTGGATTCAGGCTGTTTTACGTATTCGCTTTCCTGATTACTTGTATGAAGGCACGACCTGGACTTGTGCCGGTGGTATTTTCAGACCACGAACTAAGGGACGAACATTCGAAAAATCCCCACCGGAGTAGCCCTCATTACGAATCCCTGGAGAATCATCTCTCTGCACAACACCTCTAATCCCATCGAGGCGCTGTCCGAACATACCGCTCATCCGCTCCTGAAGCGCTGAAGCCGACCGCAATCGAAATCCTACTCGCGACTACTCACGTAAAAGTAATTACCGAGAATAAACCGTCTGGTATTAAGCCGCATGATATAAGGTTGCGCGGAGTGTTGAATTAGAGTTCGATGTTTTGTAGCGACGTTACAGAGACCGCAACCGCACGACGCCGTCCATTTGGCGGACACGTTCCGGTAGTCAGCCTGAAGTCCTCTTTCCCGCTTGATCCCTTGTTGGAAAATGTGGGACGGCTTGTGGCTTTTTACAAGATTACTTAGACATAGATAGAGAAGTCATAAGTCCGACTAACTCCTTTTTTTGCAACTGGTTAATTGGTTATTCCAAATTCACGAAAAGGTTCGTTGTGTTGTGAACAAACCGATGGCAAAAAGGCCGCCTCTGTAACCTTGTCACAAACAATCAACTCCTCAAGGCTTCACTATTCCCCACATCGTCAAGCAGGCAGAGCGGAAAAATCGTTTCTACTCTGTCGATATCGGGAGATGTTGCGCGAACGTTTGACAACATACTTTTGTTGGAAGGAGAATTCAATGTTAAGAACCAAGACAATGCTTTTCACCTTGGTAGTTATCGCTATGGCCGTTCCTTCACTTTGGGCCCAGAAGAAGCACGAAAAGCTTCCCGAAGGGCAACCGTCGGTCAAGCTGATCCAGCAAGACCTGCAGAGCAAGGCCGATACAGCTGGGGTGTCTGCTGTTTGTACTGCCATAGCCGGTGGCGTCGGCCCTGCGGGCTATTTAGCCGGGACGAATAAGTGTTCGTCATCAAATGCTCTTTACGGCTTCGGGAATTCCATAAACACAACCGTATCTACCTGCTCGGACAAGGGGGGTGTTGAAGGAAGTTGGCAGAATACCAGCGGCGGGGCGTTGGGACTGACTGTTGGGCAAGCCGCCGTAGGTTCAAGCCCATTTTTGCTTTGGGGTGCCGCCGAAAATGTCGGCGGTTGGGAATGGGCTTGGCCAGACATTTACTCTCCGGCGATAAGCCCATCGCCCGATATAGTCGTGGCGCTCAAGCGTGCCGAGGCGGTTTTTGGATTCGAGGTCAGCGACTTAACCGAATCGACCTACACTGTGACCTTTGCGACCACTGCGGGTAATGTTACCGCTACCGTCTTGACAGGAGGGGTAATACCGTCCGATAACGGGGCGCAACGGTTCATCGGAATATGCAATGTCCCGGCGATTACTAGCGCCACCATCCACTGCAGTGCCTGCACAAGTGCTGCTACTGCCGTAGCGCAGATTCGTGGTGACAAGTTCCTCGGGTTCTAATGATGTCGATTTTGAGGGCTTAAGACCTCCTTTAGGGGCTTAAGACCCTAATTCAGCGCAAGGCGGGCCCTCTGAAACAGGTGGGGAGACAAGTCCAATCTTGTCCCCCCTTCTTTTTTCGGGTGCATCCACGCTTGGATGGGATGGCACCCGTATTTCCTCCTACTGGGGGAAAGATGCTGGTGCTGCCGAGCAGCCAGGTCCTTTCACTGACTTGGCAACATGTGGATCTACCAACACCGTGAATTCCGAAGAGCAAACCACTGCCGCAAAATGCTCTCGGTGGCGTGCCACGAGGACATAGCGCGCCAGCCAGCAATAGGTTGATTATGACCGCTTATCCCGAATTACGACCGTTTGCGCAGAACCAGTAAGTAAGCAACGCCATCGCGACTGCTGACATGTCCGCACAATATTTGGTTCTTGTCAGTGCTTGGAGTAGTTAGTCAGGCAACGCGAACTGTTCTACCTCGTTTACGAACGTCAAAGAAGATTGTGTGACGCAGGTTGCTAATGTGGTTTTTATTCAGTGAACCGGCGTGGCCGCTTTTTACGCTGCGCGCTGATTGGGTCGAGTCAGTGGTTTGTAGTCGGACGAAATCCATCTTCTGCCAAACCGGCAAGATGGAACGGCGGGCCAACCGAGCAGTTCCTTCGGGGGAGGACGGTTGGTCTGCCGTATAACGATCAGTTGTTCGCCAGGGCTGACGATCGACTCGTGACTGTCGAAAACCTCTTCCCACGCTGTTTCAAGTTCAACATCGACTCATAGTCGTGCAAGCTTTGTGCGCCGCGGAGAGAGATTTCGGCTAAATTTAATTGCGTCAGGTTTTTTAACAGCCTCTCTCGATCGCACTTGTAGATCTCTATCAGAGGCGCACTTAACGTTGCGCCCCCTGAGTTTTTTGCCGGAGGTCCGCCGTAACCCACGGCGGCTTCCTCCAAATCCCCCCAATCGCAACTTCCCCTGCGGGAATTCCTGGCGATTTATCGCCAATCGTGAGGCGACGATTCGTACTGCTGGTCCTCTGATGTCTTCAACACATTGCGCACTATCGGAAAAAAGAGAATAGTTCGTTCGCGTTCTTAACTCCACCAAACCAGAACTCCGGCTCCACTCGGAACCAGTGATCTTCGTTCCTCGAGCCACAGGCTCTTCAACTCTATAGGTTGGTTGTTGATGTTTCGAGTACGAAGACCACTGCGACTGCAGTCTGCTGCTGCAGACGGAGCAAGGTTGCGCGGCTGGCAGCAAAACCTAGCTCCCAGCTGGGAAAAGGAAGAGGAAACACTTCGCTGCGAATCCCTCGCGGTTCAGGCTGTATGCGATTCTCTGCTCAGCGGCGTCGTGATCGTAAACGCCATGAGTTCTTCTGGAAAGTAACCCTGCAAACTCCAAGACACCGCCTTAGAGTTTCACGACAATCCAGGACGAACGGCCGCGGAGCTGACTACACCCCGGGAATTTTCGGAATTAGGTTGCCTTTGGACAATGACAGAAGTTTCCGTTTCATGCCAATCTTTCGGTCGGTCTTGCCTTGACGACAGCGTGATTGATCGGCGTCGGTGAGAGGCGCTCCAAAAGCCGCGACTGGTGCTCGTTTCGCCCAATCTACTTCTCCGTTAAGCTTGCTTTCAGAGCTTGAAGAAGGAGACATTCGCACACTTTTGACCAGTACGGGCATCGCGGGTATGTATCCGGAGGCAAAATGAGAATGCGATGTTGCTCATCGTATTGCACCGTCCTCGACATCTGAGCAATCGCAGGTACATGGTGGCCGCCCGCTTTAGGGGACGGCTACTCAGCTCAAGAGATAGAGAACGGTCGATGGCGCCGAGAAGTACCTTGCTTCGGTTTTGCAAAACCAAGTTGTGTGGCAACAATAACCTTCCAGGAGAAAAAGGGACTTGAAAACGACTCTCGAACGCTCGAAAGCAATGTTCATCAGTTGCTTGCTATTTCTTGGCGTTGTCAGTACCGCATGGAGCCAAGCGCGAATCCAGGGTGGCCAAGTGACCATTCCGGAATCCAGCGTTGAACACAAAAAGGATATCGGTCTGCGGGCTCACACAAATATCAAGCTGTTCACTCCAACTGGTGGCTTCCCTGAGGCTTCTTCCGCCGCAATATCCGGCCCACCATATCCCGGCTATTTCTTTGAAACACCGGCATCGCTCGCCTGTATCTACAACCTGGTCGCGCCCTCCGATGGCTGCAATCCAAATCGCGTGTCGTCAGTTCCGGCCGGGGGCTTGGTCTCTATCGCCATCGTCGACGCCTTTGACGATCCCGGCGCGGCAAAGGATTTGGCGAAATTCTCCAAGCAGTTCGGCCTACGTCCCGCCGACTTCAAAGTGGTATTCGCTACCGGCACGCGGCCGCCCAATGATCCGGGCTGGGAACTCGAGGAGTCGCTGGACGTACAGTGGGCCCACGCCATGGCGCCGTTCGCCAAATTGTACCTCGTCGAAGCCGATTCGAATAGCTACCCCGACCTTCTAGCGGCGGAAGCCGTTGCAGCGGACCTGGTCTATAACGACGGTGGGGGCGTGGTCTCCAATAGCTGGGGTGGCAGTGAATTCAGTGGCGAAACTGCTTACGACATCTTCTTCTCCTATCCCGGCGTCGTGTACTTTGCCTCGGCTGGCGACGGTCCCGGCGTCATCTATCCGAGCGCCTCTCCGAACGTGGTTGCCGTAGGCGGCACCACGCTGAGCACCGATCCGAACACGGGTAGCTATCTGTTTGAGAGTGCATGGAATTCGACGGGCGGTGGCCTCTCGCAGTATGAACCGATTCCCTCCTACCAGAAGGGTGTCGTCAACGTCGTAGGTACACAGCGCGGCGTTCCGGATGTAGCTGCCGAGGCGGATCCCGATTCCGGTGTTTGGATATGGGATACCGGCAATGGTGGCTGGTGGATCGTGGGTGGAACAAGTGCTTCGTCGCCGGTATGGGCAGGGATCGTCAGCGCGGCCGGTAGCAATTTGGGCTCTACCAATGCGCAACTGGACACGATCTACCGGAACCGCGCCAACAGAGCCGATTACACCGATATCAAATCCGGGGTGTGCGGTCCGTGGAACGGTTATCTCAGCGTGATTGGGTACGACCTCTGCACAGGCGTAGGGAGTCCCCTCGGATACGCTGGCAAGTGAAGCGGCGATGAGTGATCTCCGTAATCGCAAGTGGCCCTGCCAAAAGGTGGGGCCAAATTTTCATCGGTCAAGCAGCCTCCTGTTCAGGACTGGCTCTGCATCTCCCACAGCGTGCCTCGATTGATAGGGGGGACGGATGGGACGTCTCTTTTTTCTGTGCTTCTCGCCTGATTCTCAGCTCGAGACAAGAACGTAGCTCCTTGACTACGCATAACGCTCGACGAAAGTCTCCGCTCCCTGTTTCCTGAATCAGAGCCTGCTCGCACCGCCTATACCTCTAGCTCGGCCGAGCTCGGCCCTCATCGCGCAGAGAATGCGTGGCATTCTTTCATCGGCGTCACCGGCGCAATACCTCGACTTCGCGTCTCCGCGCAGGATTCGATCGATTGCAGTTAGGTTAGAAAACAATCTAGTCGAAATTAGCAGTGGGTCTGAGAAACGCCTGTTTTGTCAAAACACCTACGCGGCTCTTGTCAAAACACCTCCGCAGCCAGAGCACCGTCAGTACTGACAGGTGTTGGTGGAAGCAACGCAGGTCACCGCGCAGCCAACCCGCAGTGGCGCAGTGCGTTCCTTCACCTCGCGTTCACGTTGTTTCTCATTGTGAGCTGTTTCGTTTACCAGTATTCCAGTAGGGTGGAGTGGCGCTCAAATGAATTGGTTGTGAAATTAAGTAAAGACCATTCGGACGCCTCAGCCGGGGAAAAAAGCGTTTTGGCGTTTCGCGATGTCGATGTCCCCCCCGGGACCGAACTGCTCCGGGGACTGAAGCCCCCAGAAGTTGATTTGGTTTTGACGTCAGCGACGCGACGCCGTTATCTTGCAAAGTCAGTAGTCTACCGGCAAGGCGATGCCAACCAAAGTGTGATGTTATTACGAGAGGGCCGAGCGCGGTTCTTTTATGAGACACACAATGGGAAGAAACTCATTCTCCGGGGGATTCTCCCCGGTGATGTGTTTGGTTTGGGGGGATTGGTGTCTCGGATTCCCCACTACCTTGCAGGGGTAGAGGCCGTGCAGGACTGCATAGTCTTTGTTTGGGCCGGTCCTGACATTCGCGCCTTGGCACGGCGACTGCCCCAACTTCTGGAAAACGCACTCTACATTAGCGACAACTATCTGTCCTGGTATATCGCTACGCATGCCGCCTTGTGTTCTCAAACCGCGCGGGAGAGGCTTGCGCACATACTTTTCGTGCAGTCAATCAGCCATGGTCGAAAGGTCGCCGGAGGCACGGAAGTGGAAGCGACCAATGAAGAGTTGGCCGATGCGGCGAATATCACTCATTACACGACGAGCCGCTTGATGAGCGAGTGGGAGAAAAGAGGGCTAATTCACAAACGACGGGGAAAAGTTACGCTATGCGGCCCGGAAAGCCTTTTCTGCTTGGGAAGACGCCGACGGGCGGGGACCTGATGGATTGCAAAACGGCACAACGTCACCAACACAGGGACGGAGGTCATGGAGCACGGTTGGGTCGTGGGACCACGAAGTAGAACGGCTGCTGTAGAACTCACTTCTGGTGGTGCAGTGCTCGGGCGAATGGCAGTTGAGGCTGACCCTGAAAGCCGGGAACGCAACGGACCATTGAGCCTGTGGATTGTCGGCGTTTGCTTCCTCGCTCTCGCAGCGGGTTACGTTTGAATCGGTGTCCGACCGCATAAAATGAAAGCCCCGAGCACAGCATTGCCGGATTATCGTGGCGGCGGTCTCGCTTGTCGTCATGCCCGTCGTGGCTCGTGCAAAGCGAAAAGTCAAAGCCGAACTCTACTTGCGCATAACAAGTGCCCCACTAACTTTCCGATTGCCGTTGGCGACATTCTGTCCTACCAGCGAACGAATTCAAAAATTCTCCAGTACATTCCGGGTAGTGTCGGTGCAGAAGCAGTTCGTACAGGATCAATGGGCGACATCGCCCAGCCTTGAGACAGTTCATCAATCGGCTTTCTAAACTCTGAGATTGTTCTATGCACGTAGCAACACTCGTGGACAGCCTTTCCTTCCTCGTCCGCTTTGCTCAATTCGAGAGTGACGCTCCGGCCACAGATGGAACAGCGCGTAGCCGGTTCCGTCGAATGGTGCAGAGAAGACAAGGTCATGAGGGAACCCTCTTGTGAACGCGAAGAGTTGAGAAGCCCGCCTTGACACTTTGCAACCGCAGGACCAAAGTTGATGAGGCGCACTAACCTGGCTGTCAGCAGGAAGTTAGAATGTGTATCCA
>Ga0187783_10003349_pt1 | contig 11802 bp, 6 predicted proteins | sample 1015_SJ02_MP02_2_FD_132471 | JGI IMG/M metagenome (GOLD analysis project Ga0187783, IMG submission 132471) | Tropical peat soil microbial communities from peatlands in Department of Meta, Colombia - 1015_SJ02_MP02_20_MG | ecosystem: Environmental > Terrestrial > Soil > Wetlands > Peat | place... | reverse complement strand
GTGCTTAGGTGCGGTGCAGTTGCTCTCGCTAGGTATTCTGGGAGAGTACATCGGACGCATTTACTCGCAGACGCGACAGGTACCGCCATTTATCGTGGTTGAGGATACAACTACCGCCACCGAAGATTGGGAGAAGCAGGAGCCCGACGTTATAAGAACTTGAGTAGTTACTGATTTGTCGGTTCTCTCGCGGTTAGACGTGGCACCAGCGTCAAAAGCTTCGCCACAAGTTATGGTCGATCGGAAATGCGGATGGTGTGTTCTCCCAAAGGCCGAGTGTGAGGTTGCGAACTTAGCAGCTCGCAGGTAGAGACAGGGAAACCCCTCAGGTCGAGGAAAAATCTTATGTGCGGGATAGTTGGAGTGCTCTCCTTTCGAAGTAGCAGTTTTACCGTCTCTGGAGCTCTGCTAACGGCGATGAGAGATGCGATGCAGCACCGCGGACCGGACGGAGCTGGTGCTTGGATCTCGTCAGATCGTCATGTCGGTCTTGGCCATAGACGTCTTTCCATTATCGATTTGTCGGAGACTGCCGCGCAGCCAATGTCCAACGAGGACGGGAGCCTTTGGGTGGTTTTCAATGGCGAGATATACAATCATGCGGACATACGGGCGGAACTAGAGCAGCGTGGCAATCACACCTGGAAGACAGACCACTCGGATACGGAAGTGATCCTACACGCTTTTGAGGAATGGGGAATCGAGTGCATTCGTCGGTTTCGCGGGATGTTTGCGATTGGCCTCTGGGATGCGAGGAATCGCGAGCTGTGGCTCATCCGCGACCGTATCGGCGTCAAGCCTTTGTACTATAGCGTCCATCATGGTCGCATTACCTTTGCGTCGGAAATCAAAGCGTTGCTACAGGATCCGGATCAAGAGCGCAACGTTGATGAGGAATCGTTTTATCACTACTTGTCTTTCTTAACGACACCTGCTCCCAAGACCTTGTTTTCCGGCATCCGCAAGGTGCCCAGCGGGACATGGTTGCGAATCAAGGATACAGGGGCGGTCTCAGAGCATAGATACTGGGACGTGTGGGACCACACTGAACCTCTGGTCGGCGTACCGGAGGAAGAGATTGCGGAGCGTCTGCTGGGCGAGCTGCGCACTGCAGTTCGCCTCCGAAAAGTCAGCGACGTGCCGGTGGGTGTATTTCTATCGGGTGGGATCGACTCCAGTACTAATGCCGCACTTTTCTCGGAAGGCGAATGCGGGCCGGTAAGGACTTTCGCCATCGGGTATGAGGGAGAATACAAGAGCTACCAGAATGAACTCCACTACGCTCGCCAGATGGCCGAGGTCGCGGCCGCAGAACATCACGAACGCATTCTGACGCAGAAAGATCTCCTTGATTTCCTGCCGGATATGGTTCACTTGCAGGACGAGCCCCTCGCCGACCCTGTTTGCGTACCAATCTATTACGTCTCCAAGCTGGCTCGGGACAACGGTGTCATCGTCTGCCAGGTTGGAGAGGGGTCGGACGAGTTGTTTTGGGGTTATCCCGGATGGAAAGTCAAACTGCGTCTTCAGCACATGGACGGTCTCGCAGTGCCGCAAGCTTTCAAACAAGCTGGACTGGTTGGTTTGCGCTTGCTGGGCAAAGACAGAGGTTGGCCCTACGAATGGCTCCGGCGCGGAGCCACCGGCCGGCCTGTGTTCTGGGGTGGGGCCGAGGTATTCACCGAGACTGGAAAGCGCCGACTGATGTCTCAGAATCTGCAATCGCGGCTCGGCAACATAACATCCTGGGACGCCTTGCAGCCAATCTGGGACCGTTTCGAGCGTAAGGCGTGGGAGAAGTCACACCTGCATTGGATGTCCTATTTGGATCTTAACCTCAGATTACCGGAGTTGTTGTTGATGCGGGTCGACAAAATGAGCATGGGTGTGAGTCTCGAGGGACGAGTTCCATTTCTGGACCATAAGTTTGTGGAACTGGCCATGAGCATTCCAACCTCCGTGAAAACCAAGCATGGGACGCTCAAGTACATTCTCAAGAAATCTGTCCGCGGGCTGATTCCGGACGAACTGATTGATCGCAAGAAGCAAGGATTTGGTGTCCCAATTCATGAGTGGTTGTTCCAGGAGTTGGGAAGCTATGCGCGAACAAGGCTTCAAGAATTCAGCCGCGAAACGGATCTTTTTGACAAGGTTGAACTACGGCGGTTGCTACGTCCAGAGAATGTTTCGCGAGGGAATTCGTTTCAAGCCTGGTGTTTGTTGAATTTCGTTATCTGGTGGGATCATTATATTAACGGTCGGTGCCTGCGGTCCCTGCAAGTGGCCAGCACATTGGAGCGGGAGGCAGCCTCTTGCGGACTGCACATGTCGCAGACTGATGCTTCGCGAATTTAGTCGGGCCCGGCTCTGTTCGTGGTTAGGTTATGTCCCCAGAAAGCTGACAGGCGTGGCATTCCCACTCGGTTGCGCTTGTCGTTAGTTTCGTCGCTTTTGTGATCGTGCATTCCATGAAATATCCCGATTTGGTCTACATACTCTCTCTGGGGGGAAGCAGCGACCAAGCTCATGGCATTGCCGGTCGCAGATACCCCGGCTGCGACGTCGTCAACTTACCTAAAAGACAACTGAGAGAGGGGGGGTGGAAGCGGCAATTGCAGCAATTGCGCAAGATGAAAGGCCAAGCGTTCATTGTCTCCGCCGAGTCGATAGAGAATCTGCAAGAACCTTTGCTTTTAAAGCTGACGAGTATACTTCATCGGTGCAAAGAGACGGTCATCGCCGATTCTAGTGGTCGAGTGGAAATCCTCGAGCGTTGGGCGATTTGGAAGCTTCTACCTGTAGCCATTTTCGCCGCCGCTGCCGACGTTACCGTTGTTGCCCTGAGTTGGATGGCATTGCTGTTCTTGCGGTTCAGAGTAAGGGTGCCAATGGGCTTTGCTAAACCAAACGCAACAGATGTCGCTTTTCTTTATCCTTTTCCCAAGGGCGGGGAGCAAACGGGTGGAGCGATGAGTCACATAGCAGGTTTTCTAAACGGCTTGGCTCGTTGTTCGGCACGCTGCGAGATCTTCACGGGACGGCCACTGCCGAATTCTCGTTTTCCCCAGCATGAACTCTCCAACAGACGGCAGTTTTATCTCCTTCGCGAGTGCTTAGCTCTCTCTTATAACTGGTACTTTGCTAGGAACGCGGCGAAAGAACTCGCTCATCGCGTTCCGCTGTTCATATATCAGCGTCATGGCCGCTTTGCGGTAGCTGGAGCATTACTGTCCCGACGAGTTCGAAGACCCTTGGTGCTGGAATACAATGGATCGGAGGTTTGGATCTCGAAGCATTGGGATCCAGCCAAGTTCGTCCCTTGGCTCAGCGTCTGTGAGGAGATTTCTCTAGCTGCGGCGACTTTGATAACGGTTGTTTCGGAGGCACTCAAAAACGAACTAGTGGAGCGCGGTATTCCGGAAGAGAAAATCCTGGTGAATCCTAACGGAGTCGATCCAGACCTCTTCTACCCTCACTGCGGCGGGAGTGAGCTTAGACGGCAGCTGCGAATTGCGTCGGATCATGTAGTGGTGGGGTTTATTGGAAGCTTCAGTTATTGGCACGGCATTAGCGTGCTGCAGGAGGCAGTTCAGCTTCTTCTGCGCGAGCAGGAGTCCGGCGGTTTGTTGCCTCAACTGCGCTTCCTGCTCGTGGGAGACGGTCTTCTACAGGCTGAAATTCGCAGTGCTTTGGAACAGTACAGTGATCGGGGATGGGTCATTTTTCCCGGCCAAGTGCCCCACGAACAGGCACCGCGATATTTGGATGCCGCCGACATTCTGGTGTCTCCTCACGTGCCTATGCTGGATGGCAGTCCGTTTTTTGGATCGCCCACTAAACTATTCGAATATATGGCCATGCGTAAGGCAATTGTAGCCAGCGACCTCGACCAGTTGGCCCATGTATTGACCCACCAGCAGACCGCATGGTTAGTAAGGCCCGGGAATGCCACGGAACTTGCCCACGCAATTCGCTTGTTGGCCAGCAATGCGGAGATGCGTAACTACCTTGGTAACAATGCGCGGGAAGCCGCTTTGAGTGATCATACCTGGCAACAGAATGCGGCCAGGGTGCTTTCTCGCTTCGCCGCGACAGAAGCACCGTCTCCTATGGCCTGGGCACGTGACATCAACGTAACGGAATGACTCATGGCGGGTACCTGCCAGGCGCACGAGACTATAACAGCAGAACTGACCCCGAGGATTCGGGCCAGCATTTGGCAAAGCATCGTCGAGACATATGCCACCCGCATACTATTGATCGCTATCGGCTTAGCCACGACCGTGGTCGTGTCGCGAACTCTAGGACCGTCCGGACGCGGACTATTTGCCGTGGCTGCCGCCATCGGGGCCATCGGCATACAGTTCGGCAATTTTGGCCTTCATGCTTCCAACACATACTATGTAGCCAAGAACCGTGAATTGCTGCCAGTGCTGATAGGGAACACTCTGATCGTGAGCTTGGGTATCGGAGGAATCGCAGCCCTGTTGGGTTGCTGTCTTGCTGCTATGTGGCCGAAACTGGCCCCGCTGCACGGAACTCTGCTGCTATTGGCTCTTGCATCGATTCCCTTTGGCTTAGCCTACTTACTCCTGCAGAATCTTCTTCTCGGCATCGAGCAAGTACGCGTTTATAACGGAGTCGAGTTAGCGAATAAGGCACTGGCCCTGATTCTTGTGGGCTTGGTCATACTTTCGCGGAGGCTGACCGCAGAACTGATGTTTGCAGCCACCTTGGTGGCGTTGCTCATAAGTCTGTTGTGGGTTTTGTGGAAGTTGCGTGCTGCCTTGCGACGTCTAACTCTCTCGATCACAGTATTTAAGCAGCATGCTGGCCTCGGCATAAAAGCTTATCTGATTGCGTTTTTTGGGTTTCTGGTGCTGCGCATCGATCTGGTCATGGTCAAGTACCTGCTTAACGCACAAGCGGCTGGCTATTACTCGATTAGCGAGACTATGGCGGAGAACATACTGACCCTTCCTGTCGTAGTGGGCACCATTCTGTTTCCGAGACTATCCGCAATGGCTCACAAGGAGGAGAAACTTCAGCTCACTAAAAAGATTGTTTTTGTCACTGCTGCTCTTCTGTTACCTGTAATTGTTCTGGCTTCGTTGCTTGCCAAGCCCGTGGTTCAACTGGTTTTTGGTAAAAGTTTTCTTCCCGCCGTGACTCCTTTTGTTTGGTTAATGCCAGGAAGCTTTCTGCTGGGCATTGAAATCGTAATTGTGCAGTATCTTAATAGTTTAGGTTTTCCGAAAATCATAGCTTATTTCTGGTTACTCGCCACGGCGTTCAACGTCGGCCTCAATTTCTGGGCGATACCAACTTATGGGATCACCGGGGCTGCGATGGTATCGACCGTGTCTTATGCACTGATTTTTGTGCTTGTTCTGGCTTCGGTCTACAGCAGCAGTCGCGCTAAGCCGGCGGTTTCTGGCGAGGTCGTGCAGTACGGCTCCCAATAGATTCTGGGCTCACAAGTCACCGACCTCCTCACAACCGGCGTTTTTAACGACTGATAGAACGATTTCCGAGCGAAAAACCTTATGTGCGGCATAGCAGGAATGGCGGGAACAACAGACGAGGCTCTCCTCAAGGAAATGTTGGCGATCATCCGCCATCGCGGGCCCAACGATTCCGGCATCTATGCGTCCAAAGGCTCCGACGCTGCATCCCGAGTAGCGATCGGAAACAACCGTCTGAGCATTATCGATCTAAGCCCGGCGGGGCACCAGCCGATGTGCAACGAGGACGGTACGGTGTGGGTAGCCTATAACGGCGAGATCTTCAATTTTGCCGAGCTGCGACGGGAACTTCTAAAAGACGGCCATCAATTTAAGTCTCACACTGACACCGAAGTGCTGGTGCACCTTTATGAGAAGTACGGCTCCGGTATGGTGAAACACCTGAATGGCATGTTTGCTTTCGCAATTTGGGATGTTGCAAGCCAGGAGCTCTGGATTTTCCGAGATCGAATGGGCATCAAGCCTCTGTACTACACACAATCGGGTGGGCATCTTTATTTTGCGTCTGAAATCAAGGCCTTTTTGGCTTGCGAGGAAGTTTCCGTAGAAATCGATCGAACTTCTTTGTGCCAGTACCTCGAGTATTTGTACGTGCCCAACCCGGACAGCATGTTTGAGGGAATTCATAAGTTGCCTCCAGGGTACGGCTTGCGTTGGTGCCATGGCGAGATCCAGCTGAACCGCTATTGGGATCTGAGCTACGGCAATTACTTCCACGAGTCGGAAGCAATTCTTACCGAGCGATTCCAAGAACTTTTGGTGTCGGCTACGCGAAGACAATTGATCAGCGATGTACCGGTGGGGTTCTTCCTCAGTGGCGGATTGGATTCGAGTACGTTGGTTGCATGCGCCGCGCGTGCGGGCGAATCATCCCTGAAGTGTTATAGCATCGCGTACAAAGACGAATATGACCGCACAGAGCAGTGCACCGATGACGCGCAGTTCGCAGAAATCGTAGCATCTCACTTTGGAGCTAAGTTTCACCAGATTGTAGTCACCCCTGACGTCGCTACGCTCCTACCGAAGGTTGTGTGGCATCTGGATGATCCCATCGCGGATCCAGCCGCAATCGCAACTTACTTGATTTCTCAGGCAGCTGCGTCGGAAGTGACGGTGCTGCTGAGCGGACAAGGTGCCGATGAGGTGCTCGGCGGGTACCGTGTACACCGAGTTCACAAGCTTGCTGCATGGCTAAAGCTAATACCAAGAACAGTTCGCGAGGTAACCGCGCCGGCGTTAATAAAATGGATATCTGCTCACAAGGACAAAGTGATTGGTGTCCCTCCCGGGTTGCTGCTGGCGGCGTGCCGCTATTCCGAAAAGGTGCTTCGCACTTCAGGAATGGAACCCGGAGAGCAATATGCGGCCTTTCGCTCTTATTTGCTGGGAGAGGACATTCGGCGACTCCTTTCTAAGGACTCCAATGCCGCGACCGCAGAATGGAACCCTTGCGGAACATTTCTGCAGCTCTTCAAAGAAGTGGAAGGCGAAGATTACGTAAACCAGATGTTGTACGTCGATGCGAAGACGTTCTTACCCGACCTCAATCTAGCGTACTCGGACAAGCTGAGTATGGCTTGCTCGATTGAGGTACGTGTCCCATTTCTCGATAACGAAATCGTGGACTTCCTGCAGCGCGTCCCACCAAGCCTGAAAATACACGGGTACACCCAGAAATATCTGCTGCGCAAGGCCATGGAGAGCGTTCTTCCAAGAGCCATCTTGCGGAGGCGCAAAGCGGCATTTGGCCTGCCCGTTCGAGCGTGGCTGAGAAACGAATTGAAGGAAATGTTGACCGACATGCTTTCGGAGGAACGGGTTCGCCGCCGTGGGCTGTTCAACGCCGCAGCGGTGTCGCGCATGATTGGCGATAACGAAAAAGGCGAACGAGACTATACACTGCAACTCTGGGGTTTGCTAACGTTCGAGCTTTGGCATCAGGCCTTCGTGGATCAAGTCGGGGCCGCTACTCTTTATCGTGACAGCGCATCGATTTCTGTTCGGTCCCGGTCGTAGTCTCATGATTTCATTTAGATCCTATTATGTGTGACGTTGGTATGGAGTAAAGAAATGAATCGATCAACAATGCGTCGTTTGCCGCTGCAATCGGTTGGGGTAACGTTCATCATTCTTGTTTGTTACGTAGGCGTGATGGCTAGCCAGGAGAGAGTCGCGCCCGCGGTTGATCCATCGCCGACACAGGCCCGCTCTGCTGCGGAGACGGTTGCGAAGGCCACGCCAGACAACACCCCAGCCACTCTCGAGATCGGACAAGGGGACCTGCTGCAGGTCAGTCTCTATGGCGTGGCAGAATTCAATGAACACGTTCGGGTCGATTCAAGCGGTGAGATTTCCCTACCCATGATCGGCGCGATCAATGTCCGAGGGCTCTCGACAAAACAGGTAGAGCAGATTATAGAGAGAAAACTAAAGGAAGAGGGTTATTACAAAAACCCGCAGGTCACTGTCCTTCAGTTAGAGTTTGGGAGTAGCCAAGCCATTTCTGTGCTAGGCGAAGTGACAAAGCCAGGAGTCTATCCGGTTGTAACTCCGCGTAAATTGTTTGACATGATATCTGCTGCCGGTGGCACGACGCCGAAAGCAGGGCGCGATATTTTGATCACTCGCCGCACCCAGCCCAATGCGGTTCAAAAGGTTACGATTTCGAGTGAGACAGACAAACAGATGGAAGCCAATGTGGACGTGTTCCCCGGTGACACCATCGTGGTCACCAAGGCACCGATCGTCTATGTGGTGGGCGATGTGCGAATGCCCGGCGGATTCATCGTCGACAAAAGCAATGGATTGACTATCCTTCAAGCGCTCGCGCTGGCACAGGGCGCCACCAGCACGGCTAAACTGGATAGCAGCAGGTTGATCCACAAGACACCTGAAGGGCCGAGAGAGGTACCCATTTACCTAAAGAAGATCCTGGATGGAAAAGAAGCAGATCTCCAGCTGGAAGCGGATGACATCCTGTTTGTTCCCCACAGTGCTAGCAAAGGAGCCGTACAAGGAATGACGGGGATATTGGCAACTGTAGCTGGAGCAGCAATCTATCGATTTTAGTCCAGCCCCCATGTACAGGTTCTTTTCCTCCTAAAGCTTTTCCGATGAGGCGATCGTTGACCGACATTTTGAAGCAGGAGTCGCCGGTTTCTTTGGCACGCGAGGCGCTTTGGCGCGGTCGAAGAAAATGGTACAGGAAGCGTGCGCTCGAGCGAATTGAGGAGAGACCTTGCCCTGTCAAGTTACGCGAGGTTTGCTATTACGCTTCCGACATTCCAAGTCTCAGGGAAACGAGCCATGTTCTGATTAGCGCCTACGCCGATGAGATCTGTAATGGAAATTTTCCATTTATGGGGTACGGTACGTGGGTTCTAGGCCGAGAGCCTAAGTGGAACTGTGACTTTGTCGCTGGATTGGACTGGCCGGAGATAGGGTTCTCCGACCACAGTGGCGTTCGTTTAGACGGGTCGGATATCAAGGTACCCTATGAACTGTCGCGGTTGCAGTTCCTGCCGGTCTTAGGCAAAGCCCATATGCTCACCGGAAACCAGTCTTATAGGGATCGGGCTAAATATCTGCTATCCGACTGGATCGAGAAGAACCCAGTAGGCATCGGTGTTAACTGGTCTATCGCTATGGAAGCTGCTTTGCGGGCTATGAGCATCTGCTTCTTACTCAGCTTGATGGCTCCGTTACGATCCGATGAAGAAAGCTGGCTTTTGACCGTGACTCGCTGCTTGTGGCATCACATGTTATACATTGAGGGTTACATCGAGTTCTCACATCTGATGAGCAGCAATCACTATTTAAGCAATGTGGTCGGCTTGTACTGTCTATCTGAGTACCTAGACGGACCCGGAATGGCCGCAAAGCGTCGCTTGTACCGGCAAACTATCGAATCCGAAATGTCGCGTCAAGTTTATGAGGACGGGGGAGACTACGAGGCCTCGACTGGTTATCACGTCTTAGTGACCCAAATGTTCACCAGCGCATTGTTGTTGATGAGAGCCAGCGACGTAACGCCAGATCCGAGCTTTTGGCAGAGGCTGTCGCGCATGTACCAGATGATGAATGAACTGGCCAGTCCTACAGACCAACTTCCTCACATCGGGGACTGCGACGATGGACGCGTCGAGCTTTTGCTGGATGACCTGCAGCAAATGCTCCGACTTCCGGTGGCTGAAAGAAATTCCCTCCGCATTTCCAACTTACTTGGTCTAGGGAAATGCCTTTTCAATGGCGGCCCTGGCTCGACCGAAGACGCAAAATGGTATGGTTTCAAAGAGTCGGTCACGTCGAGCCCGCCGTCGAACAGTTTTGTCGCATCGCCGAAAGTCGCCGTTTTCCCGCATTCAGGTATCGCGATTGCTCGATCGGAGGAGGTCGAGATTCTATTTTGTGCAATTCCGAACGGCATTTTTGGTAAGGGAAGTCATACTCACAATGACAAACTTAGCTTCGTGTTAAGGCTAGATGGCGACGAGGTGCTGTGTGACTCAGGCACGGGTACTTACACTCGGGATCTAGAGCTGCGCAATCGATTGCGTGCCACAGCAGCGCATAATTCCGTCGTGGTCGATGGACAAGAACAAAACACAATCGATAACAGTAAAAGGGGGCTTTTCTGGATTGGAAATGAGGCAGAGGTTAGCGGAATCGAGCAATGGAAAGAAAATGAAGACCTCCTCTTTCGTGCGTCTCACAAGGGATATCAACGTCTTGGGGTGATGCACACTAGGACAATCAGACTGGCAGGAAAGAAACAAATGGCAATTGTAGACGATCAGCTGGAAGGGACGGGTGAGCATCGGGTCGAGATCAACTTTCAGCTGAATTCGAAATGGACGCCGAGCTCACTCACGGACCAGGGATCGAAGATAGAGGCGAAGATCTCAGGGCCTCGAGATCTGCAGATCACCTTTCGAGGTTCCGAAAAAGTGCATGCTGAACGGGAGATCTCACGAATAAGCATGAGCTACGGAGCCTTAACCCCAAGCAGCAGCCTGCGATTTTGTGGAGAGGTATCGCTCCCGGCGATGCTCACGACCACATTTTGTTGGTCCCGTATCGCGAGCGAAATGCGGTAGAGGAAAGGTAATTCCTGCATGTCAAATTCAGATTCTAGGCCGAACATTGCGGACTTTGGGCTTTCAAACCAGTCCATCATCTGCTTTGCCGGTGAAGATTGGTGGTACCATCATCCGCATTCGAAGAATCACATCCTGAAGCGACTTGCCTCTCGAAACAAGGTCCTGTTTGTGAACTCCATCACTATGGGTTTGCCTTCGGTATCGAACCCCGATTTCTTCCTAAAGATTCGGAGAAAGCTGCGCAGCTACATGCTCTGGCTGCGAAAGGTACCAGAAGGGCTCTATGTTTTAACTCCGATCTCGGTTCCTCTGTACGGCTCTCGAATCGGCCGTGCGATTAACCGGTGGGTTCTGCTACTTCAGTTGCGTTTGATTATGCTTGTCTTGGGCATGCGCAAGCCTGTGGTGTGGGCTGCGATCCCCACGGCGGCGGATCTTGTGGGCTCGATGGGCGCCAAGCTCATTCTGTATCAGGTATCGGATAAGTACGAAGCCAACGAAGATAGTGCTTTGTCCGCAAAGATTATCCGGGAAATGGACCTGCAGTTGAAACGGAAGGCAGCCGTGGTAATGTACTCGGGGCGCAAGCTTTTCGAAGAGTCGGACGTGCCTCATCGCTATTTCCTGGAGCAAGCAGTCGACTTCGACCATTTTGCTATGGAGGCGAGCCACACCGCCGAAGAAGTCTCTAGCATTCCCCGGCCAGTTCTCTGTTATTTCGGTGGAATGGATTACGTCATGGATGTTCCACTCATCGAGGAGGTAGCTAAGCGACGTCCCGAGTGGCACTGGCTGATGATTGGAAGGAAATCGAACTTAGTCCAGTTCAACCTTCCGAATATCCACCACATTCCACCACGGCCATATGCGGATCTTCCCAGCTACATTCGCCACGTCGATGTCTTTGTGCTGCCGTGGAGTCAGGGCAACGCCTTTACGAGTTATGGGAGCGCGATCAAGGTCCGCGAGTACTTAGCGACGGGGAAGCCGGTGGTTATATCTCCCTTGTACGAGTACTTGAATACTCCGGGTGTGCGTATCTACCGCGGCACACAAGAATTCATCGAGGCTGTCGAGGATGTCCTTCGTAATGACCTTCCCGCCGATCGCGTCCTGCGCCAGTCCGTTGTTCGGCACTGCACCTGGGATGTTCGTGCCCGCGAAGTTGGGGAACTGAT
>Ga0187783_10003348_pt1 | contig 11805 bp, 8 predicted proteins | sample 1015_SJ02_MP02_2_FD_132471 | JGI IMG/M metagenome (GOLD analysis project Ga0187783, IMG submission 132471) | Tropical peat soil microbial communities from peatlands in Department of Meta, Colombia - 1015_SJ02_MP02_20_MG | ecosystem: Environmental > Terrestrial > Soil > Wetlands > Peat | place... | reverse complement strand
TGGCGATTTAATCGCCGACAAGCATTACGGCCAGTTGGAGGCGACGCTGCACGAGTGGGGCATGGGTCATTATGGCGAATCGCACGAGAGTGGGCGCGCCTTTGTGGCGGATGGCATGGAAGTTAAGAAATTCAACGAGGTCCCCATGAGTGCGATGTGGACGCAGGTTCCGGGAGTGAACAAGGAGCAATATGTCTACAACGCGGATGATCGGGAATCAGCATCGGTGGCGCATATCTACGGTCAGAACCTGGCCGCGGCCGAGTCGATGACGGCGGCGGCCGCGCCCTGGGCGTGGTCGCCGGCAACGCTGAAACCGACGGCAGACCAGGAACTGCTGAATGGGATCAATCGCTTTGTGATTCACGAGTCGGCGCACCAGCCGCTGGTCGGCAAGGCGCCTGGGATGACCCTCGGGCCTTTCGGGCAGTGGTTCAATCGCAACGAAACCTGGGCGGAACAAGCGGGCCCCTGGGTGAATTACATCGCCCGCAGCAGCTATTTGCTCCAGCAGGGGCACTTCGCCGCGGACTTGATTTACTTTTACGGCGAAGACTCAAATCTTACTGCGATTTTCGAGCACAAGGCTCCGGATGTTCCGGCGGGTTACGGATTCGACTACATCAACGCCGACGGCTTGATCCACATGCTGAAGGCAACGGATGGACGAATTACCACCAAGAGCGGCATGGGCTACCGGCTGCTGGGGCTTGATCCCTATAGCCAGCACATGTCGCTGCCCGTCTTAAAGGCCATTCACCAACTGGTGGAAGATGGCGCCGTGGTGGCTGGTCCGAAACCCACCGACGATCCCAGCTTGGCTGACGATCAGGCGGAGTTCCAAAAACTGAACGACGATTTGTTTGGCGATGGCACGGGCGTGCACCAGGTGGGCAAAGGCACGGTGTACGCAGGCCAGAGCCTTACCGATGTCTTCAATGCCCTGAAGGTGGCGCCGGACTTCGACTACACCAAGCCGGAGAGTGACACGCGGATATTGTTTGCGCATCGCCGGCTGGCAGAGGGCGATCTATACTTCGTGGATAATCGCAACGACCGCGACGAGATGGTGGAGGCGACCTTCCGGGTGACTGGCAAGGCGCCGGAACTCTGGCATCCCGAGACGGGCAAAGCCGAGCCCGCGTCGTACCAGATCGCGGACGGCCGCACCACGGTGCCGCTGCACTTGGAGCCGTGGGGAACAGTGTTTGTGGTGTTCCGCACGCCCACGACAGCGACGTCGCGCACTCTGCCCACGTTGGTGGAGACGGAACTGGCGACGGTGGAGGGTCCGTGGAAGGTCAGCTTCCAGCCGGGGCGTGGGGCGCCGGCCTCCATGACGCTGGATAAGCTGATTTCGTGGCCTGACAGCACAGATGCGGGAGTGAAGTACTTCTCCGGAGCGGGCACCTACACCAAGATGATAGAGGCTTCACCAGACTGGTTCAAGAAGGGTGCCAAGCTGTGGATCGACCTGGGCGACGTGAAGAACCTGGCGGAAGTGACGGTGAACGGCAAGCCGCTGGGCATCGTCTGGCATACACCGTATCGCGTGGATGCCACCAGCGCGTTGAAGCCGGGCTCGAACCAGGTGTCGATCAAGGTCATCAATGCTTGGGTCAACCGGCTCATCGGCGATCAACAACCGGATGCGACGACGAAATATACCTTCGCAGATGTAAAGCCCTACAAGGCGAACTCGCCTTTGCAAGCTTCGGGATTGCTTGGGCCGGTGCGGCTTCTTTCCGGCGCCCGCCAGTAAGGAGAGGCTCGCAGAACTTCAGTCTTCGGGTCTTTCAGCCTTGCCGATCGACTTGAAAAACACTCGGACGGTTCGCACGGCTTCCTTGCCCGTGTCGCCATTGACGGTGACGATCTCCAGGTCCCCGGTCAGGTGAAGATAATCCGAGTCTTTGTCTTCGTGGCCCTTGCCACGCTCCACGGTTCCGGAAAACCGGAAAGATTTTCCATGAATCCTGTTGGTGCGGAATTCCACGTGGTTCTTCTTGCAGGATCCTTCCAGAATGTCGTAGCTCAGTATGTCGTCAGATTCCTCTTCGGGTTGAGTGATCTCGATGTAGCCCTTGAGCCTGCCTTCCTCGTCGAGGATCGCCAGCGTGTCTTCAGGAGAAAGGAAATGATACTTGGCCGTAATGTCATCGATGGGCAGTTGCTCATCCTGGGCTTGGGGATGGCGAGGTGAAAATAAGGTGGCCGCAATAACGGCCAGACAGCCGATGATCGTGGAAATTCTGCATGCTCGTGAAAACCGCGATGGGTCAGCTTTCACAGCCCCCAGAGCCATAAGCGTGACGCACCCTTCCCGGCGAGTCGCCCGTCATCCCCAACATGGTTCTGATCCGCGCCCGCAACTTCGACCAGTTTATTCTTACTTGGGCACGGCGGCAAGCGACGCCGTGGCCGGTCACCTACCAGGCGTGGCGAGCCCGTCGGTTCGCGGCAGGGCCAGGGTTGAGGAAGTAGTCCTATGGTACTATACCGCCTCGACCAGACCACTGGTATCTTGCGGCGTGTTCGCCAGCTATCTGACGGAGGAAAATTGAACGCAATCGTCACCACTACAATTAATCCCCCGACGAAGGCCATCAAGCTTTTCGACTCAATGGCGGACTGGCGCCTGATCGTGATCGGCGATAAGAAGACCCCTCCTGATTACCGGTTGGAGCGCGGGACCTATGTCCCTCCCGGTGAGCAAGAGAGTTACGACAAGGATCTGTCGCAGGCTATAGGTTGGAATTGCATACAAAGGCGCAACTTCGGGCTCCTTTTGGCTTATGACATGGGAGCGGAGATTGTGGCCCTAGTTGACGATGACAACATCCCTTATGATCACTGGGGTCAGAATCTGATGGTCGGAAGGGAAGTGGAAGTCAAACATTATGATACAGACCTTCCCGCTTTTGATCCGGTCGGTGCAACCAATATGCGTCATCTTTGGCATCGCGGTTACCCTTTGCAACTTCTTCACCAGCGCGACTACAGGGCCCTTTCGAGGAAGTCGATGCAGGTTGATGTGCAAGCGGACTTTTGGAATGGGGATCCGGACATCGATGCCATTTGCCGGATGGAGCACGCGCCGGAGTGCAATTTCGACACCCAATACTTCCCTCTTGCCAGCAATCGATTCTCGCCCTTCAATTCCCAAAACACTTTCTTGCACCGGAGTGTTTTGAAACACTACTTCCTGTTTCCGCACATCGGCCGGATGGATGACATCTGGGCAAGCTACTACGTGCAGGCGAAGGGGTACCGGGTGGTCTATGGGGAGCCTTCAGTTCTCCAGGAGAGAAACGAACATGATCTGGTGGGCGACATGCGGCAGGAATATCTTGGATATGAATATAACCTCAAACTGATCCGTGATCTCTCCGTGGACGCCGAGAGGATCGAGTGGTACCTTCCGCCTGATTCAGCACGGGCATTCCATCTGTACAAGAGGCACATCAACGGTGCGTAAAATATTGATCACCGGTGCGGCGGGTTTTGTGGGACGGCACTTCACGAAGCGGTTCCTGGATCGGGGAGACTTCGTTGTGGCAGTCGACTCGGTCGTGCCGAGGACAGGCGGGATAGATCCCGATTGCGGGTGGCCGCTCTTCAATCCTCGCGATTATCAGAACTTCCATTTCTTCCGCCAGGATTGCAGGGAATTCTTTCATCAACATCCTGATGATGATTTTGATTACTCCTTGCATTTGGCAGCCATCGTAGGCGGTCGATTAATGATTGAATACAACCCGTTAGCGGTCGCCGAAGATTTAGCGATCGATTCAGCGTACTGGCAATGGGCGGCAAGAGCCAAACCCAGGAAGACGGTTTGTTTCAGTTCGAGTGCCGCCTACCCAGTAGAGTTCCAACAACGCGATAACTACCAATTGCTGCGGGAAGAAATGATTGGGTTCTCCGACCGCATCGGGATCCCAGATATGTCGTACGGATGGGCAAAACTCACCCACGAGTACTTGGCCCACCTCGCCTTTGAGAAGCATGGTCTGAAGTCTGTAGTGTATCGTCCCTTTTCAGGGTACGGGGAGGATCAAGATGACTCGTACCCCTTTCCCAGCATCTGCAAAAGGGTCCTTCGCCAGAGAGGGGACGCTCGAATCGAAGTTTGGGGCTCCGGTGACCAATTGCGAGACTTTATCCACGTCGAGGATTGCGTGGATGGCGTCCTCATGACCATGGATAGGATCGACGACGCCAGCGCCCTCAACCTCTCAACCGGTGTCTACACAAGTTTCAAGGAGTTCGCCCGTATGGCGGCGGAAATATATGGCTATCATCCGGAAGTTGTGGGTATGTCAGACAAGCCAAGCGGAGTTTTTGCGAGGGGAGGAGATTGCTCGAAGCAGCAGAGTTACGGGTTTCGTTTCAAGATCACATTCCACGAAGGGATTGAAAAAGCCATGGCTTGTTTCGACCGGCAAGCCCCGAAAGCAGCCTAGAGGGTGCGCCTTTCCATCGCCTGAATGGAAAACGCCAAATAATCTAACGCTATTGGATTTCAACCTTGCTGAGACAGAGCCCCATCAGTGTCGCCAGGGTGAGGAGTGATATGATCAACCCTAGGCGCAGGCCGCGCTGGCGATAATCAAAGCGGATTTCGTGAAGGCCGGTTCCGGCGTAGACGGCACGGAAAATCTGGTTGGCGCGGAGAACGGGCGCGGAGTGGTCATCAAGCGTAGCTTGCCAATTGGGATCGTATCGATCCAGCAAGACGACGTAAGCGGGGCGCGCGAGTTGCGCCTGGAGGGTGACGGAGTTGGGGTCGCGATGCACGATCTGCACTTGACCGGCGGGCGCGCGGCTGCTTACCGCGGCCGTAGAGCCGGGCTTTAGCCCGACATGTGCCGGGCTAAAGCCCGGCTCTACGGCCAGTGATGTGTCCGGCGGGGCAGCGAGAATGACCGTGTTGAGCGCGTCAAAATCCGGTGCGGCCAAGTGGTCCAACGTCTCGGCGGAATTCGTCAAATAAAGGAAATTCCTCGCAACGTAGGCGCGGGGAACAAAGCACAAATCCTCATACAGCCGGCTGGGTATCGATGAGCCATTGAAAACGTCGCCGATGGCGCGCGTGGCGGCGGAATCCGCGGGTGTGGGGCGAATGATGTACTTCACGTTGGTGCGGCCGAGCAGGCAATCGACGTGCAAGGGGTCCGTGGCCTGGCGATCCTGGTAGATTTCGACGTCATAGAGATATGGCGGGAGCGAGCGCTCCAGATCCAGGTTGATGTTTCCCTCCACCTGGTTGAGCATGGAACCCGTGGCGAGTTGCAACCGGCCTTGGAAGGCTCCTTGCGCCATGGGACCGAATTCGGCCGCTTCGGGAATCGATTCAAAATTGCTGTAGGTTTGCAGATTCTTGGCATCGGGCGTCTGCACAATAGGCCAGAAGGAGGCCACCCGATAGGTTCCGGGAGCATCCTTAAATTCATTCAACACAGGAGGCCGGTAAGTAAAGAAGGTCTTGGGCACAGTTGGATTTGCGCCGGAATTTGTCGCCACGAGTTGACCTATGGCCAGCATTACGAAGGCATACAATCCCGGGCGCGCCCAGGATTTCCCCTGTTCTAGGCCGTAGGCCAAAAGAATTCCGCCCAGGCAGAATCCGGCAAGACCGGGAAGTTGATAGCGAAGCATGGTAATGAGAAAATCCGGCATCTGATGGAGGTTGAACGGGGTTTCCCCGAGCCTATTCAGCACCCACCAGGTGGGCGATGTAATGAGAGCAGGCAGGAACCAAGCCACGACGAGTGTAACCATGATACAACCGAAAAATACTTTGAGAGGTGTCAGCAGGCGGCCATGAGTCTTCCACGACGAAGCCGGCAAGCGCAAAGCGTCAAATCCCCATCCGGCCAGAATCGCCAGAAGCAACGTAACGAGCACCAGAAGCTTGACGGGATAGCGCACCACGGTGAGCGGCGGGAAAAGCAGATAGGCCAGAGCAAAGACCGGCGTAAAGTGGCCGAAGGAAAGCAACAGGAAGCATCCGGCCGCGCCGGCCACAAAGTTGCGGCGGCGGTCGCGCCCCAGCGCCCACCCGGCCAGTGCGCAGAAGACCGGAACGAAGCCAAGAAAGACCGAAAGGAAATAAGGCAGGTTCGAATCCGACATCAGCCACGACCAGCCCGTGTCGGCGCCAATGCCGGAGCCGAAAAAGTCCGGGACGATCATTTCCAGTAAAGAAAATGGGTTCACCGCCCAGTTGGCGGTTTCGCGAAAACGCAGGCCCTGCACGCCGCGGCGTGACTGGCTGAGCAGGTTGGAAGCAGGCAGGAATTGCGCCGCGCAAAGCAGAAGCATCCCCGCGCCCACCAGGAAGAAAATTGCGAGCAGGCGGAAATTGGGCTTCGACCAGAGTTTGCCCCAAACGCCGCGGCGATAGAAAGCGTAGGCGAAGCAGAGGCCGAATGTCGCGAGCATGGTCATCGGTTCACCGGCCAGCCACTGGAACGAGAAGATCACGACGAGTAGGATCCAAAAACGCAGCCGCGGGCTCTTGAACGCGCCGTCGGTTACGAGCAGCGCCCAAGGAATCCAGGCTGCGCAAGCCGACTCGTTATAAAGATCCCCGAGGGAAAGCACCGGTCCGCTCAACATGAAGACGATGGCCGCAAAAAAAGCCCCCTGGTAGGTTTGTCCCCACGATCGCCCCAGCACGTAGACACCGATTCCCGCCAAAGCAAAATGCACCAGAAAATGCAGGGTATAGGCGATATCGACAGGAAGAAGAATAATGATCAGCGTGAAGGGATAGAAGAAAAGCAGGTTGGGATTTGCCAGCACCGGTTGGCCGTAATTCAAATAGGGATTCCAGTAAGGAAGAAAACCCTGCCGGCAAATATCGTGAATGAAGCGTGCACTGGGAAAAGTGTAATTGTAGATGTCGCGATAGAAGAACATCGCGGATGTAAAAACAACTTTCCAAAACATGCCCAGCAGACCTGCCATGAGCAGCAGAACTGCTCCCAGGTCAGCGCGCGTGAACCGAACAGGGCTCGCCGCCAGATCGGGAGTTGCGGGGGAAGTATCAGGTTGGGTGGGCGTCATTTGGATATGAACTACGAAATCCTAATATAGCACTGCGACGGAAGGTTCAAACCCCAAAGCTGGACGGCCAAGATACGGCTTCAAAACTCAATGAAAAATGCAGGCTAACGCGCGTCGTAAGGAAGGCTCTCCAGCAATTCTTCGTCAGGATTCTTGCTCTTGGACGGCCGAACCTCCGGGTTCGGGGGAAAAAGACCTTGCGCTGCTCCGGCTCCCAAGGGAAGCAACGATCCGCCAGGTAGCGATGGAATCGATTTGGTGGCTTCCACCTCCGGCGAGAAGTCCGGTCCGGCGAGCGCCAACAGGTAGCGGGTGTTGCGCCAGGGCCGGTACGACCTTTCGGTAATCGAGAACAGGTCTGCCTTGAGGTGTTGCACGGTGGCTTGTTTTTCCGGCAATTCGGCAACGTTCTGCTGTTCCAAGGGGTCTGTGGACCAATGATAAAGCTGGCTGCGACGATAACCCGGCTGGTAAATGAGCTGCCACTCCCGCGTACTGATGCTGATCATGCCATTCGGGGAAGTAAAGGTAGTGCTATCCAAGAGTTCCGAGAGGGCGGATTCATCCGAATCGTTCGGCAGGTAACCCGGACCCCACCAGCGGGCCAAGCTGGCCCGTTGCAGAACCGTTCCCTTCACGCCTGCCATTTCCAGCGCTGTCGGGAAGATCTCCAGCGTTCTGGCAGTGTCCTTGATCCGGATGCCTGGGGGGATTCCCGGGCCTGCGATAATCAGCGGCACGTGCAGGACCTCGCGATACAGGTTCCAGCCATGCGAATAGGTACCATGCTCGCCGAAACCGTCCCCGTGGTCGGCGGTGATGATGACGTAGGTGTTGGACCACTCGGGAGAACGCTCCAGCAGCCGCAGCAGCCCTCCCACCTGGCTGTCGATGTAGCTCAGGGAGTCGTCGTAAGCGGCGAGCACGCCTTCACGCTCGTGCGGGGGGAGGTAGAGGCGGGGCGGATATGCCGTATGCACCAAATGTTTGGCGCCCTGGGACTGGCGCCCCCAGAGATTATTGTAAGGGGAAGGGACCTCGTAAGGTTGATGGGCATCGTTGTAATTGAGGAAGAGGAAAAAGGGACGGTCGGAGCGATGCTCAAACCAGCGGTAAACTTGCTCGTTGAGTTGCTGCGCCGTGAACTGGTTAAACCGGCTGCGGTGGAACCATTCATCGCTAAAATGTTCAATTACCTCGCGCCCGACACGGGAAGCATCCAAGCTGTAACCCATGCTGCTGCTGCTGTCGACGTAAGTTTCAAATCCCCGGGCCAAACCCCAAGGAGGAGTGCCGAAATAGGGGTTAGCGTTGAAGCCCGCCGTCTCATACCCGCCTGAACGAAGGATTTCCGCCAAGGTCCGCGGCGCGGTTCCCAAGGGCCTCATGCCGGCGCCGTGCTGGTGGGGCAAAAGGCTGGTGAATACACCAGACATCGCGGGCAGTGTCCACGACGATGCGGAGATGGCATTTTCGAAAAGAACTCCGCGCTTGGCAAACTCATCGACGTTCGGCGTAGTATTCCGGAGATATCCGTAGGAGGAAAAATGGTCAGCGCGCGTGGTGTCCCACACGATCAGGACGATGTTGGGCGATTGCGCTCTGCCCGTGGCGTGAGCGGTAGGGCCCTGCAAGTGAAACGGAAGGTTGCTAATTCCCAAGGCGATTGCCAGCGTGGCCATCGAGGCAAACACCACCCGCGACCAAAGTGGTTGTGGCACATCGGCCAGAAAGCCCAATGGAGAATCAGGCTTGCGGGTGGCCCACAGAGCGGCTAAAGTCCACGCGAAAACTACTGCGAGCAGGATGCCGGGCGTGATGTCCTGCTCAAGTGCTGGATACCACAAGCTTCCGGATTGAGAGTATTGCACTGCTAATGATAGGTGGACGCCGCTCAAACCGGCGAAGCCGGCGATAATCAACATCCCGAGGAAGCGGGACCTCGGTAAGCCGGCGAGGATACCCGCCAATAGTCCCAGCAATCCAAAGAACACGGAGGTCAGGAGAGGAGCAAAGAACCAGAAGGAGGGCGGGACATGCGGCTTCTGAAGAACCATCGGAAAGTCCGTGAGACGCATAAAACTGGCCTCGATCAGTCCAAGGGCAATCCCGGCGCTTGTTCCCAGTAAGCCAACCCTGCCAATAATTGTCGCCCGGTCTGTGCGGTTGGTTGCCATTTTCTGTCTCTTCAATACACAAAGAATGTTCCCAACTGCGGGTCCGGCTTTGGCATTAAGGGGCGGTAATGGGATACCAAGTCGTTACTAGACTTACCTCGTCCGCTTCACATTCCAATATTGAGGGGCCGTCACTCAAAAATACCTCGGCGCAGTCCCCGTTCGCGGGAACCTTTCAAAAGGCAAGAGAAGTGCCAAAGATTGCATTCTAAGTCTCTTAAGCAGCCCTTTCGGGATCGAACCCACCACGAACATGATGACCCACCAATCCCTCAAAACGGTTGGCCTGGATATTGAGAACCCGCGACTTGACTGTGGCTACATCTACCCCGTCAACCGCTGCCACACGCATAGGTAGGATGGTCTTGCTAACTCCAGACTTCCGGGTTCACTAGATTCGGCGGACGCTGGCCCGCCAGCGCGGCAAGCAGGTTATCCGCTCCCATCAAGGCCATCGCCAAACGAGTCTCGCGCGTGGCAGTGCCCATGTGAGGAGTTACGACGACGTTGGGCATGGCAAGGAGAGCGGGGTGAATCTGGGGCTCAAATTCGAAGACGTCAAGGCCGGCGCCGGCGATCCGCTTCGACTGCAATGCGTCAACCAGGGCGGTTTCCTCTACCACTTTTCCGCGCGACGTGTTGATGAGGAACGCGGTGGGTTTCATCAAGGCGAATTCCGCTGCGCCAATAAGCCGATTTGTATCAGGTGCGAGGGGAACATGGATACTCAGGAAATCGGCCTCGCGCAGAAGCGTTTCGCGATCCACATAATGCGCGCCAAGTTCCTGTTCCCGCTCCGGAGTGGGGCGGTCAACGGAATAGTAGAGGATGCGCATGGAGAATCCGCTGGCGCGGCGCGCTACCGCTTGGCCGATGCGTCCAAAGCCCAGGATGCCCAGCGTTTTGCCCTCCAGATCCGTGCCCCACATGCATCCCCAGCTCCAGTGACGCCGATGGCCCTCGCGGACGTAGCGGTCAGCCTCCACCAGCCGGCGCGCCACGGCCAAGAGCAGCGCGAAGCTCAGGTCAGCCGTCGCCCCCGTAACCACGCCGGGAGTGTTGGTAACTAGAATGTGGCGGCGTGTACAAGCCGCCACATCAATTTTATCGTACCCGACTCCCACATTGGCGACCACCCGCAGGTGCGGTGCCTCCTCCACCACTTCCGGGCTCACCGGCGTGCCGGAAGCCACAATCCCCTCAACCTCCCGGCATGCTTCCACCACTTGCGCCACGGGGAGAAGTATGTCTTCGGGGTTCATCGTCACTTCGCATTGCGCCGCGATCCGTTCGACGGCGACGCTCGGCAGCCGGCGAGTAATGAAGACTTTTGGCAAACTCAATAGTATCTCCCTCAAAAAAATTCAACTAGGGTTGATACCATAAGCCCGAAGGGAGGTCAATCAATGAAAAGATCAATGGACTCTAAACCCAATCTGGTGTGCTAAAAAGGCACAGGGTTGATTACGCCGGATACGGGCTGTGACGGGCGGCGTTTTCACCATGGAGCCAACCAGAGAATCTTTTACGTCGGAAGGTCTCTGCTTAGGCTGCATCCATTAAGGTAAATTCCTATCGCCCTTCTGCGCCCGGGGAGAAGGTCGTCTGGAAAGTTCGCCACCGGGGGTTGGCTGCGTACCGAAGCCCTTTTTATTTTGGCGCAGCATTCGATTTCGGCAGTAATCTCACTGATCGCTGCGTTGCGCGATGGCTTGCGATTCTTGGAATCTCTCCTTTGGGGTGGAATAGGCTTTATTACCGGGGTCATCGGACTCATCACCCGTGCGCGGATGGATCGCCGCTATTTGAATCACCTGCAGGTTGTTCAGGATGCCCTCCTCAACCTTGGGTTGGAAGCAGTTGCTCTTTTCGGCATACCCCGCATTCTAAAGTAAGGCCAGTGCGATTTCGTTACCAAATACAAAGGGTACCCACAGGACGGAATGATCTATGCCCGGCATTTCGCCCACGGCATTGCTCCTGTTCCTGTGAATTGGAACATTTCAGGGAGCAAATGGATGCCCCGCCGGAAAAGTCGGTGGGAACCATCGAGCAGGAGGTGGTGCGCCAGGTGTCGCAAACCTAGCAACTGCCGGTGCAAATGCTGACCTATGACACCACGAATTTCTACACGCACATTGCTAGCGCGAATCAGAAGCCCCCGTTGCCCCAGCGCGGACACAACGGGCAGGGGCGCCATGGCCTGCGGCAGTTGGGGCTGGCGTTGGTCGTGGATCAGGCCACCCAGTTGCCTTTAGCTCACCAGTAGTACGAGGGGGCGAGGTCCGAGATGAAAACCTTCGCGGCTTTCTTGCGGCGGCCGCGGGAGCGGCTGCAGGCATTGGCCGGAACGGCGGAGCAGTTGACCCTGGTCTTCGACGCCGGGGCCTCCTCGCAGAATAACCTGGACAGCCTGGAGCCGGGACCTGACTCCTACGTGACCTCGGTCCCCCCTCTTCCCCCCGCGCCTTGCGGGCGGAAGGAGCCAAGCACTGGGCGGAAGTAAGTTTGTCCAGCGGCAACACGGTGCGCGCTTGGCGGGGTCGGCGACGTC
>Ga0187783_10003347_pt1 | contig 11806 bp, 10 predicted proteins | sample 1015_SJ02_MP02_2_FD_132471 | JGI IMG/M metagenome (GOLD analysis project Ga0187783, IMG submission 132471) | Tropical peat soil microbial communities from peatlands in Department of Meta, Colombia - 1015_SJ02_MP02_20_MG | ecosystem: Environmental > Terrestrial > Soil > Wetlands > Peat | place... | reverse complement strand
TGCTCTGCGCTTGCGGCGCCACGGTCGGTACGGCGATCGCGGCGCCGCCCGCGCTCGTCGTGGCCGTTACGGTCGAAGGCGCGCCCGGCGCTCCCGGGACCGCCGGAACGTTGTACGAGGTGTTGCCGAACGTCGTCGTGTATTGCGATGCCGCCAAGATCGGCAGGTTCGCGACGGTTGCGACGTTGGAAACGTCGCCGCGCACGTCGATCGTCGTCTCCCGGTTTCCAAGATAGGCGATTCCGCCGGGCTCGCGATTATTGTTCTCCGATATCGAGCTCACGACGTCGTTGAGCGTAAAACCCGCTGCGGAGAGCTTGTGCGGATCTACCTGCACCTCGATTGCCGGTGTGAGCGAACCGCCGACGTTGACGTTGGAGATTCCGTCGACTTGCTCGAGGTCGGGCACGATGTTGTTGGTCACGATCGCCGAGAGCGTTCCCGGCGAAAGCGTGCGCGAGCTAACGCCGAGGGTGACGACCGTTGCTTGCGCGGGGTCGAACGTCCCAACCGTCGGGGCCGGCAAGTCGCTGGGAAGATTGGCTTGAGCGAGCAGCAGCCGTTGCTGCACCTGGACGAGATCGGTCGTTTTGTTGGAGGTCAGCGAGAACGTCGCGGTGATCGTTGCTTGGCCTTGCTGAACCGTGGTGTTGATGTGATCGAGATTAGGCGCGCCGGCGATTGCGTCTTCGATCGGCTTGACGATCGCGTCGCGAATTTGGGTCGTCGACCCGCCGGGATAACTGGCCCGCACCGTGATCGTCGGAAAATCGATGTTCGGAAACTGCTGCTGAACGATCGTAGCGAGCGAAACGGCGCCCGCAACGGCGAGCAGCGCCAGCGCGACGAAGACCAGCGTCGGGCGTTGAACGAAGATGCGAGTCGGCCACACGGATAGGTTTACTGACTCGCGCCGGGCTGGTTTCCTGGGGACGGGCTCGCGCCCGGACCGGAAATTTGCTGACCCGACGTAATTCCGAGCTGTCCGTTCGAGATCACTTTCGCACCGCTCGCGATACCGGTCACCACGGATGTTTTCCCGTCGTTGCCTTTTTCCTTAACGCTTTGGAGCTTTGCCGTTCCGTCCGCGGCGACGACCATGACGCTGTCGTGCGCGTCGTCGAGAAACGCGGTCGCCGGAATGCCGATGCCACTGATCGAGGGCAGCAAAACCGTTCCGGTGACCGCCATTCCCGATTTCAAACGAAAGCCGGGATTGGCAAGAATTGCTTGTACCGTGAAGTTGGTCGAGCCGGGCTCGACCTGTCCCAGTACCGCGCTGATGTGTCCTCGGTAGACCGCGCCTTCGACGCCTGCCACGCTGATCGAGACCGGCGCGCCTCGACGGATTCGGAATACGTCTTCCGAGGACGCATTAAGCTCGGCGTATACCGGATCGAGCTGTTGAACCGTAAAAATCGTTTGTGAGCCGGGATACTGTCCTGGATTCAAATTGCGGTTGACCACCACACCGTCAACCGGCGAAACGACCAGCGCCTTATCAATCGACGCTTGAATTTGGGCGGCCTGCGCGTGGGCAGACGCAGCGGAAGCTACCGCCGAAGCGACGTTCGCGGCCTGCAACCCCTGTTGATAGCTGCCGTTGACGCGCGCGTTCAGAACGGCCGAAGCCAGGCTGGCGCGCGCCGAAAGCTCTTGCTGCTGGTCGTTGTGGACCATCGTGCGCTGCTGATCGACCTGCTGTTGCGAAACGTAGCCGGTCTGCAGCAGGTTTTGGTAGCGCTGCAAGTTGAGCTGGTCGAGGTTGAGCGTCTGCCGAGCTTGCAGCAGCGCGGCTTGCGCGTTGCGGACCTGATCATTGCCTTGTCCGATGTTGAGCTGCGCCTGATATTGCGTCTGCTGCGTGCGTGCATCGTCGGAGACCGCGCTCTGCACCGCGGCGTTGTAGCTGGCGCGTAAGTCGGTCGTATCCAAAACGGCGAGCACCTGTCCCTTGCGGACGTAATCCCCTTCGATCACGTCCACCGAGTCGGTGGGCTCGACCAGCGAGCTCGAAATCGAAACGTTTTGGTATGGAGCGATGATCCCGGCGATTACAACCGTGGGATGCACCGTGGCGGGCGCGGCCGCTTCCGTCGGGACGGCGGCCGGAGTGGCCGCCGTGCGATGCCGATGCCGGCCCCCCGCGCAGCCGGGTAGCGCCAAAACGCACAGCGCGAGCAGCGCCGCAGCGGCGGCTACGCCGGTTTGGAAGCGATGCGCCCCTTTTGCCATGTCAAGTCAGTATTTTACCCTCGTCGGCTGAGGGCGCGCCTGAAAGGCGGCTGAGGCGCTGCACCCACGTAAAAAGTGCGCCCAAAGCAAGCAGAAATGCCACTGCGCCGATCGCGTTGGCAAACGGCGCAAAAGCATCGCCGGCAATCCCCAGCGGCGAGGCATTTCCGCTAAAAACGATCAGACCGGCAAGAAACACGCCAAATAGACTCTCACCGACGATTAAGCCCGACGCGACGAGCACGCCGAGTTGTCGCGCTCGGTCGGCCTGAGGCTGCCTCGCCGCCCAGCGGTTATAGGCCCAACCCAAGACGGCCCCGAGCACCACCGGCGCGGTCGTGGAGGGAGGCAAGTAGACTCCTAGGCCGACCGCAAGCGGCGGCAGCGCAAGGCGCTTGGTGCGTAAGATCTCATCGACCGCAACGATCGCTGCGCCCAGCAGTGCGCCCGTCCCGATCAGATGCCAGTCGAGCTTACCGCCCACCACGCCTTTAGCGAGCGCAGAAATCAACGTCGCCTGCGGCGCCGGGAGCGGCTGTGCCGCGCTTGCGTGCGCCGCTACGCTTCCGGCAAAACCGTACGCGCGATTGAGCAAATCGAGGATCGGCGGTATAACCAGCGCACCCACCACCACGCCGGCGACCAGCGCAACCTGCTGACACCACGGGGTCGCATCTACCAGCTGTCCCGTTTTGAGGTCTTGCAGGTTGTCGTTCGAAATCGTCGCGACACAAAGCAGCACAGCCGTGACGAAGAGTGCGTAGGCGACCATCGGAAGCGCCTCGGTGCGCACGAAGCCGCGGCCAATCGCGAGCACGATCAGTGCCGCACCAATCACCGAAAGGATTGCTAATCCGGAAACCGGGCTGTTCGACGATCCAATCAATCCGGCCATGTAGCCGCAAGCGGCGGCGACGAAGAACCCGGCGACCACCACGTACAGCACCGCGGCAACGGTCATCGACCCGGCGATCGGCGTCAACCCCCCGCCGCGAAGAAACGACCAAAAAAGCACACCGAGCGGTATCAGGCATGCCGCGCTAATCGACGCGACGATGCCGATCGGCAAGTCGCGTTCGGTTCGCGGCAAATCGGCTTGCGCGCCGCGCCGCCCGCGCGACGCAGCTAAGGCCGAGGCGACACCCAAAACGACGGGACGCGCCAACCGTCCCAACGACCACAACGCCGCAACTCCGATCGCGCCGGCGCCGATGAATCGCACCTGATGCGACCAGACCGCGGTAGCGACGTCGGCCGCAGCACCGGGCGCGGGATGAAGCGCGCTCAGAACCGGCGTCGCGACGCCCCAAGCGATGAGCAGGCCAACGAAGATCGCCGTGCCGACCGTCAGGCCGATGAGCTGTCCGGCACCGACGAGCGCGAGCGAGAGCGAGAAGCCTAGCCCGCTGGTGGCATTTCCGACGCGCAGATATCCGGCAAGCTGACCTGCAAAGATGCGCGTCGCGACGATTGCCGCGAAGCCTGCGGAGGCAACCGTCCCGATCGCCAGCGCGAGTAGCCCGGCGCGATTGCGTTGGGCCGCGGAGCGCGACGCTGTTCCGACCTTGAGCACTTCCGCCGCCGCTACGCCTTCCGGATAGGGCAGGTTGGAGCCGGTGACCAGCGCGCGCCGCAACGGAACGCTGTACATCACGCCCAAGATTCCGCCCAGCGCGCAGACTGCGAACGATTCTCCGAACGGAAAGCCGTTCCACCAGCCGATCATTACCAGCCCCGGCAGGACGAAGATGATCGCCGAAAGCGTTCCGGCGGCGGAAGCGATGGTTTGAACGATGTTGTTCTCGTAAATCGTGGCATTGCGAAAAGCTCGCAGCGCCGCCATCGAGATGACCGCAGCCGGAATCGAAGAGGCGAACGTCAGGCCGACCTTGAGACCGAGATAGACGTTGGCGGCGGTAAAGACCAGCGTTATCGCCGCGCCGAGCAGGAATCCGCGCAGCGTCAGCTCCATCCGGCGTTCCATAAGGCGGCTTTTGTTTGCTGCCGCGCGCGAGCCTTTACGCTGCGCGAAATTACAAAGCCCGCGGCGGTTAGGCTGCGGGCTTTGCCGTATCTCCGGACATTCTCGCCTGTTTGAAACCGGTTAAAGCTTCCCACCGACGTCTCGACCCGGCTTTAGTCGACCTCACTCAGATTTGACCCTTACGGGACGAATCGTCACCGTGTTTTCGACTGCGGTTTGATACCTTCCGCACTTCGTCATTGGGCGAAGTGTTTGCATGCTATCAAAGCGCGGCGTGCGTTGCAATACGTTGCGGACGCACTCCACAAGAGCTCCACAAGAAATTTCGTTTACCCACAGTTTATCGACACGCGCAATGCGCGCGCCGTCTGGAAACTATGGCCGCATGGTATTCATCGGCGACGGCGAGGCCGATACGACCGGCGACGGCGACGGCACGGGCTGGGCCTTTGCCGCAAGGGACGTCGCGCCCGCGACACAGGCTGCGGCAAGAACGATACCGGCAAACCAGCGATTCATTGGCAAGAATCCTCCTTCATAGAGTGGGTTAGTGCTCTCCTACCCGAGGAACGCCGCCCCAAACCCGCCCCCCAGGGAAAACCGGCGCAGATGCCGGGGTGTTAGAATAGGTAGCTCATGGGCGTCCTCGAGCTCCCCTACACTCCCCGCGTCGCGGCCGAGACCGATCCGATCTTCGACCGGGTTGGCCACGTCATTCCCCGTGTGGAATGGCCGCTGCACGCTCCCTACGTCGCGGCCATCAACCGTCTTAAGCGCGAGCGCAATGCCGTAATTCTTGCCCATAACTACCAGGTTCCCGAAATCTTCTTCACCGTCGCCGATATCGTCGGGGACTCGCTCGCTTTGGCGATGCAAGCCGCCAAGACCGAAGCGGACGTCATCGTCTTGTGCGGCGTGCACTTCATGGCCGAAACCGCCAAGCTGGTCAACCCATCCAAGACGGTGCTCGTTCCGGACTTGAAGGCCGGCTGCTCTCTAGCCGAGTCGATCAGCGCCGCCGACGTTCGGCTCCTGCGCGAACGGTATCCGGACACGCCGATCGTCACCTACGTCAATACGTCGGCCGAAGTCAAGGCCGAGTCGGATGTCTGCGTCACCAGCGGCAACGCCTTGCAGATCGTCGAAGCGCTGGGTGCACCGCGCGTAATTTTTCTTCCGGACGAGTATCTCGCCAAGTACGTCGCTTCGAAAACGACGGTTGAGATCATCGCTTGGAAAGGGCACTGCGAAGTGCACGAGCGCTTCAGCGGCGCCGACGTTCGCCGATTCCGCGAAGGCGATCCGTCGCTGGTCGTCCTGGCTCACCCCGAGTGCCCGCCCGACGTACTGGCGGAAGCCGATTACGTCGGCTCAACCCAAGGCATGTCGGATTACGTCGGTACGCTGAGCCGGACCGGCGTGCGAAGTACGCCGCGGGTTCTCATGCTCACCGAGTGCTCGATGGCCGACAACGTGTCGGGCCGTTATCCCGGCGTCGAATTCGTTCGACCATGCAACCTCTGTCCGCACATGAAGCGCAACACGCTGCCTAAAGTGCTCCATTCCCTCGAAGCGATGGAGTACGAAGTGACGGTTCCGCAGGAGATCGCGCAACGCGCGCGGCGCGCCGTCGATGCAATGCTCCAGTACAGCCGCCGAGACTAAGCGCAGCGTGGAAAACCGCCAATGCGACGCGATCGTCGTGGGTGCCGGTATCGCGGGCTTGATCGCCGCGCTCAAGCTCCATCCGGCGAAGGTCCTCGTCCTGTGCAAGACCCGCCTGGGCAAAGGCGCGGCGACCGAATGGGCTCAGGGTGGAATCGCGGCGGCGATCGGCAAGGACGATTCGCCCAGGCTGCACGCGATCGACACGCAGCGCGCCGGCGCCGGCATCAACGACGAAAAGATCGTCGAGATTCTTACGCGCGACGCTCCGGCCCGCGTCGAAGAGTTGCTTGCGCTGGGCGCGGCGTTCGATCGTACCGACGCGGGCGAGCTTGCGCTGGGGCGCGAAGCCGCGCACCAGCGCCGGAGAATCGTCAAAGCGGGCGGCGACGCGACCGGACATGAAATTCTCAAGACGCTGATCGAAGCGGTGGGCAACGATCCTTCGATCGAGATCGTCGAAGAGGTTACGGCTCGCGACCTCATCGTGGTGGAGAACGTCGTGCGCGGCGTGCACGCTACGGATAACCAGACCGGCGCAACCATTGCGTTTCGAGCGGGCGCGGTCGTTCTGGCGACGGGTGGAATGGGGCGTCTCTACCGCTACACGACCAATCCGGTCGAGGCAACCGGCGACGGAATCGCGATGGCGGCGCGCGCCGGCGCGCTGCTGGCCGACATGGAGTTCGTTCAATTCCATCCCACGGCGCTGGCTATCGGACGCGACCCGATGCCGCTGGTCACCGAAGCCGTGCGCGGCGAAGGCGCGACGCTGGTGAACGACCTGGGCGAGCGGTTCATGCTTGGAATCCATCCCGACGCCGAGCTTGCTCCGCGCGACGTCGTCGCACGCGCGATCTTCGAACAACAGCAGCGCGGGCGAAGCGTTGGGCTCGACGCCCGGTCGGCGATCGGCGACGAGTTCCCAGCCCGTTTTCCTACGGTCTTCGGTTTCTGCATCGCCGCCGGCATCGATCCGCGCGTAAGGAACGTTCCCGTCGCGCCGGCCGCCCACTATCATATGGGCGGCATCGCGGTGGACGAGTGGGGTAGAACGTCGCTGGAACGGCTGTGGGCTTGTGGCGAGACGAGCGCCACCGGCGTACACGGCGCCAACCGTTTGGCCAGCAACTCGTTGTTGGAGGCCCTCGTCTACGGGTCGCGGGTCGCGGGCGACATCGCCGCGGCGCGCGGCGCTTTCACCGGGCTGGCGCCGGATGCGCAACCCATCGAATACGGGCCGAGGCAGCGCGGGCGCAACACCACGGCGGCGCAGGCGCTAAGCGATCTGCGAAATCTGATGTACGCCAACGTCGGCCTAGTTCGTACCGAGAGCGGCTTGCTCGAGGCGATTGCGCGCATCGACGAGCTCTCGCTGGAGTTCCGCGACGACTTCGGCGAGCTGCGCAACCTGCTGGTGGTCGGGCGCTTGATCGCGCAAGCCGCACTCGATCGCCGCGAGAGCCGCGGCAGCCACTACCGCAGCGACTTCCCACAGACGGACGAAGCATTTGCGAAACGTTCCTTTACGCGGTTACGCAGCGTCGCCTGAGCTGGTCGCCGAATCGGTGGTACGAACCGCGCTGATGGAAGACGTCGGCCGCGGCGGCGACCTCACGACCGAGGCGATCGTCGAGCCGAACCGGGTGGCAACGGCGCGCATCGTCGCGCGCAAACGCGGCATCGTTGCCGGATTACCCTTTGCCATGCTGGCTTTTCGTTTGCTCGACGACCGTATCGAAGCCAACCCGTTAGTGGCGGAGGGTCACTGGGTCGAAGCGTCCGGTGTTGCCGCAGAGATCTCCGGAAAAGCACGAGCCATTCTGACCGGCGAGCGCACCGCACTGAACCTCCTCTCACGGCTATCGGGGATTGCCACGGCCACGCGAACCCTCGTGGACTTGGTGGCCGGGACGCACGCCAGAATTGCCGATACCCGCAAAACGACGCCGGGTCTTCGCGCGCTCGAACGCTATGCAGTGGCCTGCGGCGGCGGAAGCAACCATCGGTTCGGGCTGGACGACGCGGTGCTGATCAAAGATAATCACCTCGCGCTGGCCGGGTCGGTTCGCGCGGCGATCGCCGCCGCGCGCGAGCGGGTCGGACATACGGTGAAAATCGAGGTTGAAGTCGAAAACCTGGACCAGCTGCAGGCAGCGCTGGAACAACCGGTGGACGCCGTTCTTCTCGACAACATGACTCCGTCACAGTTGGCGCGGGCGGTGCAGCTGGTGGCCGGACGCGTTCTGACCGAGGCTAGCGGCGGCGTTACGAAAGAAAACGTTGCCGAGATCGCGCGCACCGGCGTCGACGTGATCAGCGTCGGGGCCTTGACGCACAGCGCTCCCGCGCTAGATTTCAGCCTCGAGCTCGAGCCCTAATCAGCGATACGATATCAGCGCGAAGGCCACCACGGCCCCGATGGCAACGACAAAGAGCGAGATCAGATATCCGGCCAGGCCTGAGAGCGTGGAGAGCTTACCCTCGCGTAAGCCGCGCTCCGTTCTGGCATAACGCCAGGCTCCCAACAGCGCGACGACGATGCCGAAGCTGGCCATCGCCGTGCCGAAGATAACCGAAACCCCAGGCTCGGGGTTGGGACTGCGCACGAGGATGGAAAACTCGCGGGCGAAGAGCGAGAAGCGAGCGATCACGAAGCCGAACGCGATGAAGGCGAGCGCCGTTCGTATGTACGCCAAGTAGGTGCGTTCGTTGGCCAGCGTATCCGTGGGCCGAACGGGATCTTGCATGACCCCTCGACGCTTCAGCGAATCTCCGCCTAACCATGTCTGAGCGCACCGCCGACCTCCCGGTCGAGCCAAACAAGACCGGTTACGATTTCGTACCTCCCGCTGCGCTGGTAGAATTCATGACCGGCGAGTGGATCGACCGTCCCTTTGCGCGCGACGTTCATCCGCAAGCCGACCGCTTTGCCCGGCGGCGTCAGACGCTGGGTCAGGCCTATCGCGGCGTGCACCTCGTCATTCCGGCGGGCCGCGAGCGCGTTCGCGCCAACGACACATACTTTCGCTTCAGACCGTCAAGCGACTTCGCGTACCTGGTCGGCGGCGACGAGCCGGGATCGCTGCTCGTGCTCGAACCCGACGGCGCGTCGCACCGTACGGTGCTTTTCGTCCCGGAGCACAATCGCGGCAAGCGCGAGTTTTTCACCGACCGGATCTACGGAGAACTCTGGGTGGGTCGTCATCGCGGCGTGGACGAGAGCCTCGTCTACTACGGGGTGGACGAGTGCCGGCCGATGCAGGCGATCGACGAATATCTCGACGCTCTACGCGGCGCCAGACATCCGGTCGCAATCCTGCGCGGCCACGACGAGCAGGTCGACTCCCGCTTCGACACGTCTGACGACGACGGTGAGCTCGCAACGCATCTGTCGGAAATGCGATTGGTCAAAGACGAATACGAGCTCGAGGAGCTGCGCAAAGCCTGCGCGATTTCGAAGCTCGCCTTCGAAGACGCGATTCGCGCCATGCGCGCGGCCAAAAGCGAACGCGAGATCGAAGCCGCATTCTGGAGCCGCGCGCGCACCGACGCCAACGACGTCGGCTATCTCACGATTGCCGCCGCAGGCGAGCACGCCTGTACGCTGCATTGGACGCGTAACGGCGGAGCGGTCCGTCCGGCCGAGCTGCTCCTGCTCGACGCGGGCGTCGAATGCGACTCGCTGTACACCGCCGATATCACGCGCACGCTGCCGGTTTCCGGACGCTTTTCAGCGCGGCAGCGGACGGTCTACGATCTCGTGTGGGAGGCGCAACGAGCGGGCATAGAAGCCGTGGTCGCCGGGAACGATTTTTTGGAGCCGCACCGTCGCGCAATGCGGGTGCTCGCCCAAGGGCTGATCGATCTCGGAATCCTCAAAGTGTCGCTCGAGGAGGCGCTCGATCCGGATCGCTTATTTCACCGGCGGTACACGCTTCACGGCACGAGCCACATGCTGGGGCTCGACGTCCACGACTGCGCCCAAGCGCGGACGGAAGAGTACCGCAACGGCAAGCTGCGCGAAGGCATGGTGCTCACGGTCGAACCGGGCCTCTATTTTCAGCCCGACGACGCGACCGTGCCGGAAAGTCTGCGCGGCATCGGCGTTCGAATCGAAGACGACATCGCCGTCACGCGCGCAGGGCCGGAGAACCTCTCGGCTGTGCTGCCGTCGCGGGCCGGCGAGGTCGAAGACTGGATCGCCGCGCTCTGGAACGCTTGACGCTTAGACCTGCGGCGTTACCGCTGTACCCGGGGCAATGGGCGGAAGCTGGTCTTCGATCGGCCAGCGCCCAAAGGCCAGAATTACCAAGCAGATCAGATGCCCGACGCCTGGAACGAAGTTGAGCAGCGAGAGCGCGCCGTTGTATCCGGCCTTGGCGAAGATGCGCCACCACAGCCAAACCATGAACGCGATGACGGCTATCAGAACCAAGCCGTAAACCATGATGAGCGTCGCAACGACGCTCGCGGCGGCAGCCGTATTATTATCCATTAAAGCGCCTTTCTTTAGGGTTTCGCGCCGACCGGCGCGTTAATGAACCGTTCAACCGCGCGGGGGCGATCCCCAACCGGACTGGACGTAGGTGCCGTCAACAACGATGACCGGAACCGTCCGATCCCCGCCGCTGTAGGCGAACATGCGCTCGCGCGCCTTTCGATCGTTTTGAGCGTCGTAACGGACGTACGGCGTCCCAACAGCATCGTAATGGGCCATCGCACGCTGACAGTACGGACACGTTGGCGAGATGTAGAGCTCCAGTTTCGCGCCCGGAGGTATATGTTCGACGTCGAAGCTTCGCGGCATGCCCTTGGTCTTCGTACCTACGCCGCTGGGTAACCTGCGAGACGTTACGCTCCGCGCAGTCGACGCGCTCGCGCAGGCCGAGCTGATCGTCGCCGAGGACACGCGCGTGGCCCGCAAGCTTATGCGCGCGCTGGATCTTCGGGCACCGCAGATTTGGAGTTATCGCGAGCAGAATGCACGACAAGTGACCGCCGCGATCGTCGAGCGGGCAAAGGTTGCCTTCGTCGCGGTCACCAGCGACGCGGGAATGCCCGGCATCTCCGATCCGGGCAGCGAGCTGATTGCGGCCGCTCGAGAAGCGGGCGTCGGCGTCGAGGTGTTGCCGGGGCCCAGCGCTGCAATCGGCGTCGCGCTGCTCTCGGGCTTTTCGCTGCGCCGGTTTGTGTTTGAAGGCTTTCCGCCGCGAACCGGCACGGCTCGGCGGGAAAGCTTCGCGCGCGCGCTGCACGCGGAGATCACGACGATATGGTACGAGTCGCCACGCCGCATCGCCGCGGCGCTGCGCGATCTCTCCGAGGTCGCGCCCGATTCCGAAGTGTTTCTCGTGCGCGAGTACACGAAAATCCACGAGCAGCAATGCTGGGGAACGCCGCTGAGCGTCCTCGCCCAGCTGCCCGAACCGGCCCGCGGCGAGGTTGCATTTGCGATCGCTCCGTATCGAGCGCGATCGCAAACGCCGGTCGCAAACGTGGGCGGTGCGATTGACGCACTGCTGGCCGACGGACGGCGCGTGGGCGAGATCGCGAAGTTGCTCGCCGCGCGCGGCTTCGGCGACCGGCAGCAACTCTACGCCCGCGCGTCGGCGCGGAAGGCGCAGAGCAAAGCGCCGATTAAGGACGCCCGAAGAACGTAACCATGGAGCGCGCCTATTACGTCACGACGCCGATCTATTACATCAGCGGCGATCCGCACATCGGCCACGCCTACACGACGGTCGTCGCGGACGTCTTGGCGCGGACCGCTCGAACTTTTCGCCCAACCTTCTTTCTCACCGGGACCGACGAACACGGCCAAAAGGTCGCCAACGCAGCGGCCGCCGCAGGAAAAACTCCGCAAGAGTGGTGCGACGAGCTCGTGCCGCGCTGGAAGGCGCTCTTCGCTGCCTACCACAT
>Ga0187783_10003346_pt1 | contig 11809 bp, 12 predicted proteins | sample 1015_SJ02_MP02_2_FD_132471 | JGI IMG/M metagenome (GOLD analysis project Ga0187783, IMG submission 132471) | Tropical peat soil microbial communities from peatlands in Department of Meta, Colombia - 1015_SJ02_MP02_20_MG | ecosystem: Environmental > Terrestrial > Soil > Wetlands > Peat | place... | reverse complement strand
CGCTCCGCCTCGGCTCGCTCCGCCACTTCCATCACCCGTTCACCCGTGCCATCGCTCGAGCGGTCATTGACGACAATCACCTCGTAGTTGTCATAGTCGAGGTGAAGCAGGCGAACCAGTGAGTCCTCGATGTGTTCTCGCTCATTGCGCGCGGGAACAATGATGCTCACCCGGGGCTCGGCGCCCGGGGTTCGCTTGGGGTCCCACTGGGGCTGAGAAATGTCGGCCACTCTCGGCATGCCTCGCGCCGCATCCAGAAGGCGGGAGGTCCAAATCACCGCCAGCAGAGTGCCCGCAATCCAATGAAGGTAGGTCATCCCGCCTGGGTCCCGCTTGCCCGGCGCCCGTAGCCGAGCTCGACGGGAGGAGCGAACCGCATGCCGTAGAACAGGATGGCGGAAGAAATCGCCATCGCGATCACGGGCAGCAGGAAGGCCGCTTCGAGCGAACGGCGGTCGGCGACATAGCCCATGAGGGTGGGGGAAGGAACATCCCCCAAAAGGTGAAACAGGAACACATTCAGGGCGATGGCGGTTGCCCGAATGTGGGCGCCCACCGAATTCACCAAAGCGGTGTTGAGGGGCGAGGTGTTGAGCAAGAGGAGAAATGCCGCCGCCGCCATCGCGGGCAGCATCAAGGATCCTTTGAGGCGCAAGGCCAGGATCATGACCGGCACGCCCAATCCCATACTCAGGGCGGAGATGAAGTAATACGAGCCTTTCATGCGTGGCAGCAAGAGATCACCGAGCCACCCCCCGGCCAGCGAGGCAAGAATACCGTCGACCACAACCATCGAACCAAAAATCTCGTTGGCCTCCCGCAGGCCGTACCCGCGGGCCAGCGAGAGAAAGGTGGGCATCCACACTTGCACCCCGCCCAAAGAAAATGTGGAAGCGGCCATGCCGAGCGTTACCGTCCAAAACGCGGGGTTGCGCGCCAATCCGAGAATCGTCCCGCGCTCCGGCGTCTCGGCGAGGGAATCAAACTGGCCGCGAGGCGGCTCGGAGAGAAACCAGACCGCCAAGGCCAGCAGAAACCCGGGAAGCGCGGCGACATAAAAGGGGGATCTCCAGCCGTACTCCACGCCGAGCTTTCCCCCGAGCAGATAACCGGCAGCCGTGCCCACCGGAATCGCCAAGTAGAAGATGCCGAAGATGCGGCCGCGCTGGTCCTCGGGGAACAGGTCGGCAACGAAGGTAGGCGCAATGATGACGAAGGTTGCTTCGCCAATCCCCACCAAGGTATGGCGAACCAGGAGCTGCCAATAGGTGCGGGTAAGGGCCGTCACTAAGGTGAGGCCACTCCAAAACAGGGCACCCAGAACCATGATCCGCTTGCGGGAGTAGCGATCGGCCAGAGGCCCGGCAAAAGGGGCAGCCACCATGTAGAATCCGAGAAATACGCTGGTGAGAGCGCCGACTTGCGCATTGCTCAGATGGAATTCCTTCTGTACCAGAGGCTGCACCGCAAACAAGACGGACCGGTCAACGTAGTTCAACAAATTGAGCGACGTGAGCAGCACGAGCGCCGTGCGCGGATAGAGCTTGGTGGCGGCCACTTGGGGAAGGACTATAGCATGCCGGCGGCGAATCCGCCCGCGAGGGGACGGGCCCAAAATGGGGGGTAGGCTATTCGCCGCTCCTCCCTTTCGGGCGAGGCCAACGAGCCGCAATCGTGGTCACAATCCCGCCGCGGGGACGAAACTCTCCCTTGACCTCCGCCCACACCGGATCCGTCCACTTCACCACATCCTCAAGCACACGATTCACGACATTTTCCTGAAAAATTCCTAGGTTGCGATACGACTGAAGGTATTGTTTCAGCGACTTCAGCTCCAGGCAGCGCTCCCGGGGCATGTAACGGATGGTAAGGTCGCCGAAGTCGGGCAATCCGGTCTTCGGGCACACCGAGGTGAACTCCGGGTCATCAATAACGATCTCGTATCCGGGAAACTGATTGGGCCAGGTCTCAATCTCGGGGAAAGGACCCTCGAGCCCGGCTTTGGCGTGCTCCGGCGTGTAGCGCCCAGTTTTTGGCATATCTCATTCTAACCAGCCACCGGGCAAAACTACCAAAACCGTCAGATTTTGAGCTACTTTGGCCTCTTGAGCATCTAAAAGAGTGCACTCCACCGGTAACTTAACGAGAAAGGTGACAGGTGGTACAGTAAGAATTCCACTGTCGGAATGTCCGCGATAGAGAACGGTCGCAGATTCTGGCCTCGGCACCGCTGGGGGTTGTGGATTGGCCTGACCGGAGCCGCAGTTCTCCTGCTCGCGTCTTTTATGTCGCGAGGGGACACGGTGCCGGTGCGCGCCGCCAGGGTTCTGCGCTCGACGATTCGGAGTGCAATCACCACCAACGGCAAAGTTGAGCCGCTGGCCTATTTTGAAGCTCATGCTCCTATGCCCACGACGGTGAAAACACTGCTGGTACGAGAAGGCGACCATGTCGAGCGCGGCCAACGCTTGGTGGCCATGGACGATTCCGAGGCGCGCAGCGTGGCGGCCAAAGCGATGGCGGATATCCGCGCCGCCGAGGCAGCCATCAGCGAGGTGCAAACCTACATGCTCAGCCTCGAGGCCGAGCTGAACAAAGCGCGCACCACGCGCGACACAGAGCAGCGGAACCTCGATGCTCTTCAGCGCCTAACCAAGGACGGAGCAGCTTCCTCCGTGGAAGTCAAAGCCGCCCAGGATCGGCTGCAAAGAGCCAATGACGATCTCAGCCTGCTCGAGCAAAAGCAAAAGGACCGCTATTCCAGACCGGAGGTGGCCAAGGCCGAGGCCCAGAGATCAGAGGCGCAAGCTGCCTACGATGCGGCCGAGGACACCCTCAGTCAATTGAACATCCGTGCCCCCTTTGATGGGGTGGTCTATTCGCTTCCGGTTTTGCCCGGCGCTTATGTCATCACCGGAGCGTTGATTCTAGAGGAGGCGGACCTGGCGCAGGTTCGGATCCGTACTTTTGTCGACGAGCCGGATGTAGGCCGCCTGGCTCGAGGTAACCCGATCGAAGTGACGTGGGATGCGATGCCCGGGCGCATTTGGTCGAGTACGGTCACTGCCCTGCCGACGGTGATTAAGCTGCACAATACCCGCAACGTGGGCGAGATCACCTGTATGGTTGACAACCACGATTTCAAGCTGCTGCCCGACGTCAATGTCGGGGTAACGATCGTTACCGGAGAGCGTCAAGGCGTTCTGGTTGTGCCGCGCGAGGCGGTTCACCAGGAGGAAGGTTCCACCTACGTCTATCAGATCATGGACAATGAGCTGCACCGGCGCGACGTGCGGACTGCGATCTCCAACCTGACTGAGGTGGAGGTAATCAGCGGGCTTGAGGAGAACGCTCTCGTGGCGCTGGCTCCGCTCAACACAAAACCGCTGCATGACGGCTTGTCCGTGAAGGTGGTTCGCTAAATCGATGATGTTTGCTTGGAGACAGTTTTTGCCGAAACCAATCCCCGCCGTTCTCGGCCTGGTCTTAGGCTTGGTGGCCGCATCCGCTAGCGCGGCTCCCACGCCGGAAGGCCTGTTGGCCCAAGGACGGGTCGACGACGCCATTCAGTGGCTCGAAGAAAAGATCGGCAACGCTCCCAACGATGCGGAAGCGCACAATTTACTCTGTCGCGCCTACTTCATCCTTGAGAACTGGGATGCGGGCATTCTGGATTGCCAGAAGGCGGTTGCCTTGGATCCGGCGAACAGCCAATATCATCTCTGGTTGGGCCGGCTGTATGGGCAAAAGGCGAGCCATGGCGCGCTCCTTACCGCCGCCGGGCTGGCCAGGAAAGTGCGAACGGAATTTGAAACCGCGGTCCGGCTCGATCCCGGGAACCGCGAGGCCCGCGTCGATCTGGCCGAGTTCTATGTAGAAGCTCCCATGATTGTGGGCGGAGGCGAAGACAAGGCGGAAGCGCAGGCGGAAGCGCTGGCCCGGCTCGACCCGCCGCAAGCCGAATTAGTGCGGGGCTGGATTCGCGAGAAGCACAAAGACCTCCCGGGCGCCGAAAGCCATTACCGCAGTGCGGCGGTCGCGGGTCCAGCCCGGGCGGGCGCCTGGCTGAGCCTGGCTCAGTTTTATGGACGAACCGGGCAGCCGCGCCAAATGCAGGACGCCCTGGATCACGCTCTTGCCGCCCAAAACCGCAGCTCCATCTTGATGGCAGCTGCGGAAATCTTCCTGCACAGTAAGCGGGATCTGCGGAAGGCCATCGACCTGCTGCATCAGTACCTGGCGGCTAGAACGGTCGAGGACTCACCCGCCTTTAAAGCCCACTATTTACTGGGAACGGCACTGGAAGAATCGGGCAACCGGACGGAGGCAGCCGACGAGTATCGTTCGGCACTCTCGCTCGCCAAAGGCTTCAGCCTGGCGCAGAGCGCATTAGAGCGGCTCAATCGCGAGGCTGGCAGCCAGGGAAATTCTCGCTGAGACGATTGCCATCATTCGAGAACCCGGGGTGACCTTGGAGGCTCGGTTGACCGCCATGCTGATTCTCCGCCGCGGAATTTTGCCTGAAAACTGACCCCGGAGGCAATCCTTTGGCTTGCCCATCGGGAGTTGCGGCCGGGCCCTCGCGCAGCAACCGATTTCGTGAGACTATGTTTTAGGTTCTAGGTTCAGAGCATGCCCGCAAACGTGGAGATCAAAGCGATCTTGCAAGATCGGACCGCGGCGGAGGACATCGCAGCTCGGCTTAGTGAAACCCCTGCGAAGAGGTTGGGTCAGGAGGATATCTTCTTCCACTGCGATGGTGCACGACTCAAACTTCGCATCCTCGGGCCGAAGCGGGGAGAACTGATCCGCTATGAGAGGCCTGATGTCGCCGGCTTGCGCTGCTCGCGGTACTCGATCGCTCGCACGAGTGACCCTCGACTCTTGCGCGAGATTCTCAGCCAGACGTTAGGCATCACCGGGGTGGTTCGGAAGACGCGGACCGTGTACATGGTGGGCCAAACACGCATTCACATCGATCAAGTAGAGGGATTGGGGAGTTTTCTCGAACTGGAGGTCGTCCTCCGACCCGGGCAAACTGAGGCGGAGGGGAAGGCAGTTGCGGAAGAGTTACTGACGAATTTCAGGATCAAGGAGCAGCAACTGGTCGGAGGCGCCTACGTCGATCTCCTAGCGAACCCATCAAGCTCGAAAGCGCGCAACTGTCCACCTCATTAACCCCCGCGGCGACGGCCTCAGGCTCCAGAGGAGCACGGCGGCCGTGATCGCGGTCAAGAATTGGAAGACTTGGAGTGAGGGGTCAACTCCGCCGCCAGGGGTATCGAAAAGGAGACGATTGCGCTAAACAACACGGCCAAAAATGTTAGTATTTACAGAGGGATATGCCTTTAAAAACACTGTTTTTGAACCCACCTTCCTTTGAGAATTTTGACGGCGGCGCAGGGTCGCGCTGGCCGGCAACGCGGGAGATCGAATCCTATTGGTATCCGGTCTGGCTCGCCTATCCGGCTGGCATGCTCGAAGGGTCGAGGCTGCTCGATGCTCCTCCCCATTACGTTTCAGCCGAGGAGACGGTCCGCATCGCCCGGGATTACGAGTTCCTGGTGTTGTTCACCAGCACCCCCGGGTTCCCCGGGGACATCCAGCTCGCTGAGAAGATTAAAGAGGCGAATCCGCAGATCAAGATCGCGTTCGTGGGACCGCATGTCACCGTCTTGCCGGAGAAGTCGCTGCGCGACTGCCCGGCGATGGATTTTGTGGTGCGTAGGGAGTTCGATTACGCCACGGTTGAGTTCGCCCAGGGGAAACCCCTCGAGGAAATCCTCGGCATCTCGTATCGCAAGAATGGATCCGTGGTCCATACCGCGGATCGGCCGATGGTCGACGACTTGGATTCCTTGCCCCATGTCACCGATGTTTACCGGCGCGACCTGGACGTGACCCGCTACAACGTACCCTTTCTGCTCTATCCCTTTGTTTCCCTCTACACGACGCGCGGCTGTCCCGCCCAGTGTACGTTCTGTCTATGGCCGCAAACCCTAAGCGGGCACCCCTGGCGCAAGCGCTCGACCGACGATGTGGCCCGCGAAATGGCCAAGGCGCGAGAATATTGGCCCAAGGTTCGGGAATTCTTTTTCGACGACGACACGTTCAACATTCAGAAGGCGCGGACGATCGAGCTTTGCTCCAAGCTCAAACCGCTCCATCTGACTTGGTCGTCGACCTCGCGCGTGACCACCGACTATGAGACGTTGAAGGCCATGAAGGAAGCGGGTTGCCGCCTCATGATTGTGGGCTTTGAATCGGGCGACCCACAGATCCTCAAGAATATCAAGAAAGGTGCCACCATCGAGCGGGCTCGCCAGTTCACCAAGGATTGTCACAAGCTGGGGTTGGTGATTCACGGGGATTTCATTCTCGGTTTGCCGGGTGAGACCCGGGATACCATACGCAACACCATTCAGTTCGCCAAGGAGCTGGATGTAGAAACGATTCAGGTTTCCGTAGCCCACGCCTATCCGGGAACCGAGTTGTACGAATATGCAATCCAGAACGGATTCCTGGCTAAGGAGAGCAGGATGGTCGACGAAGGCGGCCACCAGTTAGCCCACATTGAGTATCCCGGTCTGCCAGCAGAGGAAATCCTGGACTTGGTGCACCGCTTCTACGACGAATACTACTTCCGCCCCAAGGCGATTGCTCGCATCCTGAAAAAAGCCGTCTTCAACCGCGTCGAACGCAAGCGCCTCTATAAGGAGGCCAACACTTTCCTCAAAACGCGCGCCATGCGCCACCGGTGGGTGAAAGAGCGGCGCGAGACCCAAGAGTCAGCGGCAACGGCCGAGTCTCTCAAGGCATGAAGCAGTTGTGACCCTGCGCAAGTATCTCGTGCTGGCCGGCGTGGCCGTATTCGCGGTCACCGGTGATTCGCTGGTCTCGTGCGGCATGAAGCAGGTGGGCAGGGTGGCACTGGACCGCTTGCCCAACATCCTTCTGGTCGTCTTCCACCCCCAGATCGCGCTGGGCGTCCTGTTTCTGCTGGCGTTTTTTGCCTGCTATATGGCGGCTCTCTCCTGGGCCGATCTCACTTATGTGCTTCCCACCACGTCGGTTAGTTTCATTCTGCTCACCTTGGTGGCTAAATTCCTACTGCACGAAAATGTGAGTGAGACGCGCTGGCTGGGTGTGGTGATGATTTCGCTGGGGATAGGACTGGTGAGCCAGGGCCCGCCAGCCCTTACTCCCCGGCCGCGGCGCAAACCACCGGGCGATTGCCTGGCGGAAACGGCCTCGGGAAGGATGGAGCCATGAAGCAGCTCTATGCCTGGGGGGCGGTCGCTACCATTGTTTCGACCTCGACTTGTGGCGATGTCCTGCTTTCCCGCGCCATGAAGCAGGTCGGCGACGTCGGAGAACTGCGCCGTCACTCTGGCTGGGCGATGGTCTTGGCGCGCATCTTGCGCAATCCGAATTTCGTGTTGGCGATTGTGGCCATGGCCACCGCCTTTTACGCCATGCTGTTCGGCCTTTCTTGGGCCGACGTCAGCCTGGTCGTTCCAGCCTCCACTTCCCTAACGTTTGTAACCAACGCCCTGGCGGCCAAGCTTTTTCTCGACGAGCGCGTCGATCATCACCGGTGGCTGGCAGCAGTCTTCGTTGCCGCCGGCGTGTTTCTGCTGGCGCTATAGGCCGGGCGGCAAGCGCTCGCTGAAACAGCAATGCGTTGGTTGCCATCGAGGAAGCCGTGATGGTTGGCGAGCGACTCTAATTTATAATTTAGTAGCGCAGCCGCTTCTTCTTCAATCGCGTCGATCAAAAGGTGTTGCCTCGAATAGACTTCTGCAACCGTCAGGTAATCCGCCATTGATTTGGCGAGATATGATTCGCAGATCTCCTTGCTCGAACAAAAAGCGAATCTGAGACGGATTGCCGGAATCATCGCCTGGATTACGTGGGCCATCGGGATTGTCGTCGCTGGTTTCTGACGGCGGCGCGCGAACGACCCTCGCAGAAAAACTCAGACTGATGGCACGGTCGGCCATTGACGCGGCTCGCGCGGGTGGCACGCAGCGGGGGATCCTTCCGCCTCGCGTCTCCGGGACAGGGATTGCGACACCGCCGGGCGATGGCTGACCTCATCTGCGATTTCAGTTGAACAGCCGCATGAGTCCGGTGGGGGATAGATCCGGCACCAGAAACTGTCGCTCGCTCACGCCGCTTGCTCGGACGATCGCTTCGGCAGCTAAGTATCCGCTGCGCACCGCCCCTTCCATAGTGGCGGGCCACCCGGTGGCTGTCCAATCCCCGGCAAGAAAAACCCTGGGCCACACGGTGGGGGAGCTAGGCCGATAGGCATCGACGCCGGGTTGCGGCGAATACGTGGCATTCACTTCCTTGACGACTGTAGACTTCAGCAGCTTGGCTTCCCGGGCTGCTGGAAAGAACTCCCTCAATTCATCGAGCGCTAAGGCGATAATGTCAGACTTCGACTTTGCCACCAGCGCCTTCGATGAGCTGACCACCAGCTCTACGTAGCTGCCGCGGAAGGGAGCGGCGGAATCAGCCCGGTCATGGGAGGAGTCGGCAGGCGTCCGCACACCGCCTCCCGTTTCCCTGGCGCTGCCGGTTGGGCCGCACTCCTCGGTGGCGGGCGCCCCATTTCGGGGACACCCGCTGGGCGCGCGGCTCACTTCACACGCTCCGCCTTGTTCTCGATGATGGTCGAAGGGACGCGCCTCCCGGGAGAGTAGCTTGGATTTGTGAAACATCCACTGGATGGTTCGATCGAGCAGGATTGCATGATCGAGATCCGTAATCTGGCGATCCAGCCAGAGGTGAATGCCGGTAATGGGCGAGGTCTCAAAGTGCGCCAACTGTTCTCGTAGAGACTGGGCCTCAGGCGCCGCGGGCAACATGCGGGCAAGCACATCGAAGGGGACGGCTAAGAGGATTGCGTCAAAGCCTACGTCGACTCCTCCAACCGACAGACCCACTCGAACCGAATCCGCGTGAAAGCTCTCCACCCCGGTGCGCAGGTGAACTTCTCCGCCCCGTGCCCGGATGTAATCTCCGGCGACGGCATAGAGCTCGGTCAAGGGCACGGTCGGGACTCCCATGCGTCCGGCCTCCGCCGATTTCAAGAAGGATTCTCGCATCACCTGCGCGGCGGAAGAGCAGGAGATCCGGTCAAGATCCTCGTTGAGAGCGCTAACCAGGATGGTTCTCCAAAATCGCTCAATCGCGCCCCCCGACTGGTGGTGGCGGCGCAACCAGGTCAAGAACGACTCACCCCTGTCTTCGGGAGGCTGGCTGACGAGCGACGCCATCGCGGTCGAGATGGAAAGCTTGTCTCTCGCTTTCAGGCAACGGGCGCGCAGAAAGGACGGCGCCGTGTGAAAGGGGGCGGGAAGGGGGGACGGTTCGACCACCGAGGCGCGCCCGCCGGGCTCAAGAAAGGTCAGCCGATCATACCAGCGAATCCGGTCGGCGATCTCCAGACGACGGTAGAACTCGACCAGGTTTGTGCAACAACCGAGCAGAACATGCTGGCAGTTATCCACTACCTCGCCGGTTCCAGGGTGCTCGTAGGAGGAAGCCCGGCCCCCGAGATAGGGGCGGCGCTCGAACAGGCTGACCGGGAATCCGACCTCGGCCAAAGCGCATCCTGCCGCCAGTCCCGACAGCCCGCCGCCCACCACCGCCACGCGGAAGGATTGGGAGAGCCGAGGGTTCATCACAGCAGGCGCTTCAGCATGCCTCGGGCCAGCACCACCAGCTTTTGGCCACGCGAAAGGCTGATCTTGCCGCGGAAAACGTCATACCGGCGGGAGGCAATTTTTTCGAGCAACCGTCGATAAATGGTCACCAGCACCCAAAGTGCGGGCTGGCTATCTTCATCGACCAGCGGGATCAACTCGTCCCCGGCACGATAGTAAATCAGCGCCCGCCGGGCTTGCATTTCGAGTAGAGGGCGCAATCTCTTGGCCTTGGCGGAGGCGCCCAGCTCTCCCGGCGAGATTTTGAATCTGGCGAGGTCCTCCTGGGGAAAATAAATGCGCCCCATGGCGGCGTCTTCCTTCACGTCCCGGATGATATTCGTCAGTTGAAACGCCAAACCCAACTGCTCCGCCAGAGCTTCCGCCCGACGGTCACGATAGCCGAAGATGCGGATGCAGACTAGCCCCACCACGCTGGCGACGCGATAACAGTACAGGCGAAGATCCTCAAAGGTCTTGTATCGGACCGTGAGGATCGGGGCTTTGGCCTCGCCGAGCAACTGATCTTCCTCGTCAACATCCATCTCCGTGCCATAGGCCAACTGATCGAGCAGTTCGATGGGAATGTTGAAGCGCCGTTGGGTGTCGGTTAGGCTCAGGAGCACGGGATCGTCGGTTGCCTGGCCGGAAGCTGCGCGATGGAGAGAGTCGAGCCAGGATTCCAACTTCTGCCGCCGTTCGTAGGCCGGCAGCGCCGGCTCGTCGGCGATATCATCGCAGCGCCGCATGAAGGCGTACACCGCGCAAAGGGCTTCGCGCTTGGGCGGGGGGAGCACAAGAAAGGCATAGTAGAAGTTCTTCGCCGCCGACCGAGCGATACTGCGGCACACGGAATAGGCCACTACCAGTTGCGACTCGCTCGGCACGAAGCAAGCGGAAGCCGGCTGGGCGCCGGCATTCACAGCAGCCTTCCCCACGCTGCACGCGCTACCCAAGCCAACTTGCGGGTCTTCGAAATGGCCGGCCGCCGGCCGAGCACCTTGAACCGCTGGCGCGCAATGGCATCGAGAACCCCTTGCCCACCCCGGCTGAACAGTTCAATGTCAATCGCCAGTTCGCGATCCGTCCGCTCGACCAGCGCGAAGCCGCGGCGGAACCAATCGCGGGCGCGCTCCACTTCGAAGCGCATCATTTCACAGAAAGCGGGGGTGTTGTGTTCGGACGCTATATCCTCTTCCCGGACGCCAAATCGCTCAAGATCTTCGAGCGGCAAGTACATGCGCCCCTTACCGTAGTCCAGACTTACGTCCTGCCAGAAGTTGGCCAGCTGGAGGGCAGTGCAGGTCGCATCCGAGAGCGCCTGTCGCTCGGGGTCGCGGTACCCGCAAACGTAGAGCACCAGACGGCCTACGGGATTCGCCGAATAGCGACAATACCCGAGCAAATCTTGGAAAGTCGGATAGCGCCGGATGATTTGATCCTGGCGAAAGGCCTGCAGCAGGTCGGCAAAGGTCTGCTGCGGAATGTCGAACTTGACGACGGTCTCGGCCAAGGCCACGAAGACCGGATGACGCGGATTACCTTGATAGCAGGCGCTAAGTTCTGCTTCCCATTCCTCCAGCAAGCGCAGTGCGACCCGCGAATCGCCGACTTCATCGCCGAGGTCATCGGCAATCCGGCAATAGGAGTATACATTGAAGAAATGTTGTCGCAGGTGAGCGGGCAAGAACCAGCTGGCGACGGAGAAATTCTCGTAATGGGTGCGCGCCAAACGGCGACAATACTGCCGCGCCTGGTCGAGGTCCGGAGCTTCGGCAGGAGTGGCGTAATGGCGGGGAAGCCGGCTGGGCTCAGGCGACGAAACCGGGTCGCCCCCGTTGCTGGCGATCGAGGACATGAGTTGCGTTCTCTCTCCTTGAAGCTCACGCTCGCAGCCACCCCGGCCCGGTCTAATGTCCGGGTATGATGGCCGTTTTGATGTCGCCGTTCCGGTTCAGCATGTGGTGAAAAACGTGTTGCAGACGGGAAAGCGGCGCCTCCCCGGTAATGTAATCCGTCGATCGGATTTTTTTCTCTGCGATGAGAGCGAACGCCTTGCGCACCATCTCCGGGGTGTGATGAAAGGTGGCTTT
>Ga0187783_10003345_pt1 | contig 11811 bp, 9 predicted proteins | sample 1015_SJ02_MP02_2_FD_132471 | JGI IMG/M metagenome (GOLD analysis project Ga0187783, IMG submission 132471) | Tropical peat soil microbial communities from peatlands in Department of Meta, Colombia - 1015_SJ02_MP02_20_MG | ecosystem: Environmental > Terrestrial > Soil > Wetlands > Peat | place... | reverse complement strand
GACGCGTCGCCATCGTGCTCGACCTTGTCCTTTTTACGCGCGACCGCGGTCTTACGGTGCGCCGACACGTGCTTATGTCGTGCCGCCGACAAGGCGTCGGCCGTGCCGAGGGCGATGAAGGCCGAGACAAAGAACCAGACCAGGGCACGCGCGTGCATACCTCTGCGATCGCCCGCAACCCTTACACCCTTACCCTGATCGCCGCCGCGCCTGTCCCCTTGCACGGGCTTCCCCCTGGTACATCTCGGTGCGTGCAAATAAACCGCTGATTTAATTGAGAATCATCCCGCAACCCACAAGCCAAATAAACGATTGTGTCCGAAGTGAGCCGATCACGCTGTCTTGTCGGAATGGTGAGGAATCGGCGGCGGTCCTGCACCGGGGCTATCACCTTGGCGGCTCTCGGCAACCGGGCACAGCAGCTTGCGCTCCCAGCGATCGCCGAAGACGCGCGAATCGAGGACGAACACGACCTCACCGATGGTGGCGGCCCTACCCCCACCTACGCCGTTTTCCGGAACCGTATCGCCGAACTCAGATTGTTCCGCGCTCTTCAGCAGTGGGCCTGACGGGCGCCTCTGCTTGGCTTGCTGTGGCGGGCAGCATGCTCCTCGTCAAAGCCCCTGGCTCCGCCACCTTCTCGCTCACCATCGCGATCATGTACACAAAGCGCGCACCAAGAGGCGGTTGATCTCATCAACGTAGATTCGCGCTGGGTCATCCGCTGACCGGCGCCGGTCGGCATGGTGGGGATTAGCGGGCCAAGATAGGCGTGATCGACTTGGTCATGTGCCAGGTCTACGAGGAGGGAGCATCCGTGCGGAGACCACCGAGAAAGGCCGATGCATGCGGCCAGGTTCGGCGGACCAAAAATCAGATCGTCCAGCGTATAGCGGTTTGGCACGACGAGAAACGCATCAAGCGCGTCATGCAACACCAACTCCAGCCGACACACGCCCGTCAGGGGGCAAGTCGTGGAAGATTGTCCTCCGTCGCCGGCACGACTTCACCGACGCGGATCTGCGCCGGCTGGCTCGTCAGGCGTGGCTCCCCTGGACGCCACTTACCGTCTCAACCATCCCAAGCTGAGCGAGGCGAGCAACTATTTTGGCGAGGTGGTTTAATTTGACCCGGTAGGCGGGCGCCACGTCGACAATAGACACCAGCGAAACGTCGGGTCAAGATCGATCTGCGTGCGTACGATGTAGTCGATGAAACGGGTCAGGCGCATGCTGTGGAAGGTGCGGCGCGGGCTGATGCCACGCTGATGGCTAACTCTCTATCAACAAGCGCCGCCCATCAGTCATCGCCAAATAGGCAACGAGCTTGCGCGTTTCCACCATCGCGCGGATCCGGTCCATCGGCATGAGGCAAAACGCGGTCGAAAGCGCGTCGGCCTCTGTTGCGGTCGGCGCGACCACCGAGATGGCGCGATATCGCCAGGACGTGTGACCGTTGGTCGGGTCGAAAATGTGGTTGAAGCGACCCGCGGAGTCGAACTGTGTGCCATAACCGCCCGAGGTCGCGATGGCACGGTTGGTCAGCGACACGCGTTCCGCGACCTGCCCCGGCACCGCGGGATCTTCAATACCTACCCGCCATGATCCGCCTGCTGGATGCGTTCCCACGGCCCGCGTCTCACCCATGTCCACCAGGGCGTGCTCAACCCCCTCGGAGCGCAGCAGTTCCACCACGCGATCAGTGACATAGCCCTGACCGATACCATTGAGTGTGGCGGCCATACAGGGACGGTCGAAGACCACGCGATCGGGCGCAACCTCAAGCGCCCCTTGTCCGACGCGCTCCAGCGCCGCCGAGACGGCGACGGGCGACGGCCCGGCGGGGTCAGCATCAGGTCGCGTAAAATGCGCAGCATAGAGATCCCACAGCGGCTGCACGGTAACGTCGAACGCGCCGGAGGTGAGAGCATGATAGTGGTGCGCCTCCGCCAGCACCCTTACCAGATCGAGCGGCGGATCATCGAGCACACCCGCGCGATTGAAGCGGCAGAGGGCGGAATCCTCCTCGTAAAGACTCAGCACCCGCTCCAGCCGTTGGACCTCGGCCAGCGCGCGCGCAATCAGCCTGTCGGCCGCCATGGGATCGGGATGATGGATCTGCAACATGGCGTCGGCGCCGAGGGCGGCACCTGTCCACACCCGGAGCAAGGGGGGCGCAGCGGCATGCGTGGCGAGCGGCAGCAGCGGTAGCCCCGCGACTGCAGCGCTGATCGCGATAAAGCGGCGACGATGGACGCGAAAGCACGTGATCATGACCCATTGCCTTGTGGGGGAAAGATGTAGTCGAGGGGCATCTCCTCATAGCGGACGACGCGGCCGCCGTTATCCGCGGCGAAGCGATGTGCCGCGTCCGGCGCGGCGAACGGCACGGCCTCATCAGTGTCCATTCCGGCACGCCGGCGGCTGCCGATGACATAGACCGCCTCGCGTGCCTCCACCCAAGTTCCAGGCTCCGGAACCGACCAGTTGCGGACACGGCCCATATCGTTGACGTAAATGGCAGCAATGTTTTTTGGCATCTCCGCCAGCATTGTGAAGGCGAACGTGTCGCGCACCGATGCGAACCAGAAGGGCTTGTCCTGCCCGCGCACGAACAGCTGCCCTTTTGGCCCGGGATGCTCCGTCAACGCCATGCCGCAGAACTGCGCCTGGGCGCCCTCGGAGATTTCCTGCGGGGCAGGCTTTACGCGGTCCGGAAGCTTGTTGCAGGCGACCGTAGCCACCAGCGGCAGGGCCATCAGAAACACAACCGCGCGCCTCATATTTGCCTCCGCGAGAACACCCAAACCGCAGCGACAAGCGGTACCGCGCACCATAGGAGGAGCATCGAAATCAAAAAGGCCGGCCCGAAATGCGCCTGCGCGGCCAGACCCGACATACCCGAGAAGGCACTGGCACTCGTCGTACCGGCGAGGTTGAACAGCCGGTAGATATCTGCTGGGTTGATCAGCAGCAGCCATCCCACCGCTTCCTCGCTCAGCACGCGGCCGCGGTCGGCCACCAGCACGCCGAGCAGTGCCATGTCGTAGACCAGGACGAACACCAGCCATATTCCAATGGCAATGCCGCCGGCGGTGCCGCGATCGCGCGACACGGCGCTGACGATATGGCCAAGCGCGATGAACACGGCGCCGAGCAGGACCGAGGATGCCAGCATCGCTGCGAACTCGCTCCAGTCGGCGGCAAAGTCCGCGGAATTCATGATGGCGGCAACTGCGGCCGTGCTGTAGCCGAGCCCCGTCGCCATCGCGAGGATGCCGACTTGCCCCGAGAACTTGCCAAGCACCACTTGCCAGCGCGCCACCGGATAGGCGAGCAATAGCGCGAGCGTGCCGCGCTCCCACTCGCCAACAATTGCGTCATAGGAAAGTAGCAGCGCGATCAGTGGCAGCAGAAAGATCGACAGACTAGAGAGGCTGACGATCATGACTGCGAGCGGGCTGGCCTTGACCGATCCGGTCGGGGCGGCGCCGAGAAAGCTCAGCGTCAGTGCGAACAAGGCGAGCAGCAGCGTCACAACGAGCACCCAACGGTTGCGCCACCCATCAAGCCATTCCTTGCCGGCAATCAGCACCATCTGTCTCATACCGCGATCTCATCATGATGCGAGAAGCGCGCATACAGGTCGTCGAGTGTCGGCCGCACCACCTCCACGGCCTGTGCGGTCTCGGGCATCGTACGCAGGCGATCAACAATCTCGGGTTCTGTACACTCGATTTCCAAGACGCCTCCGGGACGCTCCTGCCAGCCGACGAACCGACTGCGCGAGCAGGGAGGAACGTCGGCGAGGAGCTGGACGCGGATGCGCGGGCGAATCCCGGCCAACCGGCGAAGCTGTTGAATGTCGCCATCGGCGGTCTTCCGGCCACGGTTCAGAATGACGACCCGGTCCACCACGCTGTCTAATTCCGCAAGCGCGTGCGAAGAAAGCAGCACCGCGGCACCCGCCCGGCGCACCTCACGCAACAGCCCGTAGAAGCTTTGCCGTGACGCCGGATCAAGACCGCTTGTCGGCTCGTCCAGCAACAGAGCTTGCGGGCGACCGAGCAACGCCTGCGCGAGCCCGAGCCGCTGGCGCATGCCCTTGGAATAGGTTGCCACACGCCGTTTGGCCGCTTCGAGGAGCCCGACGCGCGCCAACAGCGCAGCGTTGTCGGCGGGATCGACACGTTTGAGCCGCGCGTAGAACCGCAAGGTCTCAGCGCCCGTCAGCGCGGGGTAGAGAGCAACGTTCTCGGGTAGATAGCCGAGCTCCCGCCGCGCTCGCGCGCCGGCGCCCGCGGCCGGATCTTGGCCAAGCACCATGACTCGCCCTGCCGACGGACGCAGCAGACCGAGCACGAGTTTGATAATCGTCGTCTTGCCGGCACCGTTGTGGCCGACCAGACCCACGCATTCACCCGGGCGCAACGCGAGTTCAACCTCGTCTACTGCGATCTGCGGGCCGAAGCGGCGGGTGACGTGTTGCAACTGGACGATGGGCTCGGTCACGGCACTGCCTCCAGCCGACTGATCGCGTCCGGTCGTGGTGGATGCATCAACGGCGCGCTGTCAATCACCCCGCCGGGGTGAATGGCCGGGAAAGCCGCCTGGGCCCAGTGCAACACCTGGACCGCCGGGCTATTCAACAACAGCTTTGCAGCCGGGGCTCGCCAGACCACCTGATCGACGAGATCGTTCGGCCGATAAGCTGTGTCGGCGACCCCGTCGGCGTTGAGGTCGAAGGCGGCATTGTCGCTCCAGTAGTTGCCGCGGCCATCCGCCGACCAATCCAGCGCGCGGGTGCCTACGTACATGACCTGGGTACGGTTGGCGACGAAGGCGTTGCCGGTAATGCTGTTGCGCTCGGAGCCCGCAGTGAAATGCACGCCGACCTGGCAACCCTCAAACCAATTATTTCGGAACAAATTTTTGTTGGCATTGTAAATGAACACGCATTTTTCGCTGTCCCGCACGGCATTGTCCTCAACCCGCGAGTCGTTGGCGTAGTTGAGCACGAAGCCATGGTCGCGGTCATGTGCGCTGGCATTGCCATGGATCGCGAGCCTGTCCGAATACATCAAGACATAGCCAACGTCATTGCCGGCCGAGATGTTGTCAACTACCTCGCTCTCATTGGTGTACATCAGGTGCACGGCGAAACGCACCTCGTGGAAGCGATTGCGAACGATCGCGTTGCGCCGACTGCTTACCGCAAACACGCCGTCGCGTCCCGCACGGATGTCGTTGTCCTCGATGCGCGAACCGGGTGTGTTCCACATGGAGATCGCCGGACCTCGCTCGCTGCGATGGGGCAAAAGCAGGCCGCTGATACGATTGTGGCGCACCAGCGCATCCTTGGGTCCATCCAGGTAGATGCCGATTAGGTTGTCGGCGAGATCGCAGTCCTCCACGCGCGCGCGGTCGGCACCGTGATCGAGAAAGATGCCGGAGTCTTTGTCGATCAGGATTTGCCCCGAGCCGCGCACGGCGAGACGGCGTAGCGTCACATCTGGGGCGGAAACGCGGACGCTGTTACCGCCACCACCGCCGTCAATGATCGCGCCCACCTCGCCTTGCAGCGTCAGACCGGGGATCGTGACGACCACAGGCCCCGCATGGCGGCCGGGGCCCAGCACCACGGTGTCGCCGGGTCGCGCGCCAGCAAGAGCCGCCATGAGGCTCTCGCCGGGGACGACCCGGAACGTGTCCGCCCACGCAGTGTCTGGCAGCGCCGACAGCAACGCCAAGCCGAGGACGCGGATGCTGAACCGGTCAAACATGGATTAGGCTTTCTTGGGATGCACCAGCATGCGGCCTGACATTTCCATATGCAGCGCGTGGCAGAACCACTGGCAATAATACCAATGCGCTCCGGGCCGATCGGCCGTGAAAGTCACCGAAGCGGTTTGCTGCGGACCGATCTCCATCGCGATGCCATGGCGAACCAACGTGAAGCCGTGCGTCAAGTCCTCGACGTCATCCATGTTTGTGATCGTGACCGTCACCTCGTCGCCCTGGTCGACCTCGAACTTCTCGAGGCTAAATGCCGGCGCGATGGAGTGCATATAGACCCGTACTCTGTTGCCGTCGCGGATGACGTGCGCTGCTTCCTCGAGCTTTACACCATCCTTTGCCGCCTGTTGGCGTGCGATCTCCCACATGGGATCATCGCGCTTCCAAACGCTGATGGGCTTGACCTTGGAGCGATGCACAATACAGGTGTCATGCGGCTCCGCAAACACCGGACCATCATGCACCAACTTCATCTGATCGCCAGAGATATCGATTAGCTGATCGTTGTCTGGCTTCAACACGCCAGTGTCGAGGAATCGGTCCTTGCTGAACTTGTTCAAGGAAACAAGCCACTTGCCGTCCGCCTCCTTGGTCTCACCCATCGAGGAGTGGTTGTGGCCGGGTTGGTACTGAACGTCCAGTTTTTGGATGATCGGGTTGACCTTCTCACCCGCGAAGGCACGCCTTGCCTTTTCAAGGTTCCATTTCACCAACTGGCTGTCGATGAATAGGGTCGTGTAAGCGTTACCACGTCCATCAAAGGCTGTGTGCAGAGGCCCCAAGCCAAGCTCCGGCTCGGCGACAACAATATCGCGTTCCTTGATCTTGCCGTCGAACAGATCGTCGAGCCTGCGCACGTCAATCACGGTGACGGTCGGCGAGAGCTTGCCGTTGAATACAACATGAATGCCGTCGGGTGCCGTGTTGCAGCCATGTGGCGAATTCGGGACCGGAATGTAACGGGTGTACTTGGAGCCATGGCGACCGTCGACCACCTTGACGCCGTTCATAATCTTATAGTCGCCCGAGGCTACCGCCTGCTCGATCCGTTTGATGTTGAAGATTACCGCCCAGGCCTGCTCATGGTCGGTCATTTGCGCCTGAGTAACACCCTTGTTCGGGTTGTAGCAAGTTGAGAAGCTGTACTTACCTTGGTAGTCAGCATCGGTGTTGTCGAGGTTGCCATCGACGAGCACCTGCCATGCCACCTGCATCGCGTCGCCGTCGATGGCGGTATAGACCGACCAGTAATTCTTTGGGTCGTCCAGGTTGCTGCCGTCGTTTGGGATGGGGATTACATGCTCACTGTTGGCGAACACGTAGCCGGTGCGCGGATATTTCTGTGGGCGCAAGCCGTGGATATCGGAGGCGTTGGGAATTTCTAGGATCTTCTCGGTCTTGAACACGTCGCAGCGAATACGGGCCACCCGGCAGTTCGCCTTGTCGTTTACGAAGATGTAGCGGCCGTCATAGGTGCCGTCGGTGAACGACATGTGTGGGTGGTGCAGGTCGCCATTCATGTAGTCGCCACGCTCCTCCAAGAACTTCCGCGTTTCCGGTAACAGGCCTTCACTCAGGATGCGGCGGCTCTCGTTGGTGAGGCCGTAGCCCGTCGCACTGCATCGGTTGAACACCGGAATACGCATCAGCTCACGCGCGGACGGCAGTCCGACGATACGCAACTCTCCACTCTGTCCGCTGGAAGAGAAGCTGTAATACTCGTCAAGATCGCCGGGCTTTACCTCGGCGCTGGACGCCGCAGCGCGCGCCTGTCGCACGAAGTTTAGATAGGCGCCGCCGCCCGATAGGCTTGCCGCGCCTGCAGCCAATGCGGCTCCACCAAGTACACCACGGCGACTGACCGCCGCGATGTCATCAGATTTCTGCTCGCTCATCGCTCACTCCCCTGAATGGGCGTCACGGCGCCCGGTTGCTGGACATACGTCTGTGGCCGGATGTGTCATGGTGAGAGCTCCTCACTTTCCACCCGTGCGGATATCTTTGGTCGCGGGGGCAGCGCCAGTGGGACAGACGCTGAAGCGGCATATTTCTCTCGCTTCAATCGACGCTGGATCATCACCGGGCAAAGTTGATCGTGGTGGTAGAGCATCTGACAGTGGAGACACTGGATGCACTCATTGGGATTGATATGTCCTTCCGGATGGATCGCTTGGACCGGGCATTCGTTGCCGCAACGCTGACACGGACTTCCACATTCGCGATAGCGCCGCAGCCAGTCGAACATGCGCAAACGAGCGGGGATGGCGAGCGCGGCACCCAGCGGACAGAGATAGCGGCAGAACATGCGCTCGACACTCAGGCTTGCCGCCAGGATCGCGAAGACATACAGCAGGAAGGGCCAGCCACGCGCGAAACGTAAGATGATCGCGGTCTTGAACGGCTCCACCTCGGCCGCCCGTTCGGCGGTTCCCAGCGCGCCGAGGGAGATCCCGAACAGCACAAGGAAGATGATGTATTTTAGCGCCACCAGCCGCGAGTGGACGCCGAAGGGAATGCGCAATTGCGGTATGCGGGCGAGCCGGGCGGCGCGGTTCAGCAGTTCCTGCAACGCGCCGAACGGGCAGAGCCAGCCGCAGAATGCGCCACGGTTCCAGAATAGTAAGGAGGCGGCGGTCGCGAACCAGAGTATGAAAATCAGCGGCGCCATCAGGAAGTATTCCCAGCGAAAATCGGTCCGCAGGGCATTGAGAAAGGCGAGCACGTTGACGATCGAAAGCTGCGCTTGCGCGTACCAGCCGAGCCAAAACAGCGTGAAGACAAGGTATGCAAGCCGCACGCGGTCATAGAGGTGCGGCCGATTAACGAACCAGTCCTGGAAGAAGAAGATCGCGATTAACAGTGCAAGCGCCAACAGCAACACGCCGATCTGGCCGAGCTTTGCCCGCCACATGGCCTGCCAGAGTGGCGGCTCGTTCGATTCGCTTGCGGCCGTGGCCGGTAGTGAAGCGGTGGACCCCGCAGGCAGCGGTTTCAAATAGGCTTGCGGCAACTCATAACTCAGATTGAAAGTCAGGAACGCTTTGTCACGCGTGCCGTAACCGCGTTGCACCAACAGCTGCAACCGCCAAGGCTGTGCCGGGTCCAACGTGCTGCTCTCGGGAACGCGAAACACGTCAACTTCACGGAAATCTGGCGCGCCAGGGACCTGAAGTCCGCCGACTCGCGAATGCGTGCGATCGCGGAAGCGAATCGAAGTGTCGCCCTGGATGACCTCAAAACGATCGAAGATCCCGCCGCGCACATATCCCGAGCCCTTGAAGGAATAGGTGCCGTTGCCGGCAAGTAAGATTGCCTGCTGGCCGGGCTTGAGGCTGGACTGCAGGGAGGCAAAACCGTCCTCCCCCAGCAGGCGCTTGCCAAGCGCGGACACCGACACCAGGGCGCCGTAAAGGTCAATGAAGGGCGCCGCCGGGTCCGCCGCCTCGGGATTCGCTGCCGCATCCTCGTTGCCGGCACGCCGGAACGCTTCGGTCACCTCCCCCATCGACAGACTAAGACGGCGCACCGATCCCTCGCCGAGCAGGCCGCCCCAGTCTTCGGGCGCGATGTGCGCCGGGTCGATCTCGCGTGGCGGTGGTGCCGTATCTGCTGCGTTTGCGCCACCCACCCTCGTGGCGCGGGCGACGCGGATGGCAGAACGGATCACGCTATCGGCGATCACCGTGACCGTCACGGTAGCGCCGCTGATAATGTCGACCTCCGGCCGTCGGCCTGGACCGTTGGCGGCGATCTGTAGCACGTTGCGGCCGACATACCCCCTGATGAAGGCAATGATGCGCTCGGGTGGGATACCGATGAGCACGATCGGCTCATGATGGTCCATCAGCCGTGCGCCGGCGATCTTTCCATCAGTGCTCAGGCCGACCAAAATTTCGATCGGCTTGCCCGAGTAGCCGGTGGAATTCACCCAATCGGCATTCACGAAGGCATAACCGACCGTGCGCTCACCAGCCATTGCCGCTGCCACTGGCGGGTTGCCCTGCGGCGCCGCAAACCTCTCGGAGCCCGGCACCAAATCCGCTGCCTTCACTTGCGCCAAGAATTCGGCAAGCCGGCTCTCCGCGGCAGCGCTGGGGGCGAGCAGCGTCAGCGGCAGCAGGCAGAGCAGCAACAACGCTCGGGACGACATCTGTACCGCAGCTCTTCGGATTTCTCCCACGCCTTTTAGCAGGAGCGCGAAAAGATGCATTTGATTTGCATCAATAGAGCGATGCATTTGATGCGCATCAATTTGCCGAACAGGCGCCGTGCCATCTTCATCCATTGACGACAGCCTAAGCCGGGGGCAGCAATGCCTATATTCACACGCTGGAGCGATTCAGCACTGGCGCCAGCCGATTTGTTTGCTTTCGCCGCGCAACAGGCGGCGGACGCACGTCGTCGATACAAGCGTTTGGCCGACGCGGCTCGGAAACGCGCGGATCATGAACTCGCCGAGCTCTTCGAGACCTTAGGCCAGCGTAAGCCCCCCGAGATCGCGCCGTCGAACGGCGACGCAGAACGGGTACAGAGGCTCTTACCGCTGGCCTTGGCCTACCCCGCAACGGAAGACGGCATGCACTCTGCCCTGCTCACGCCATACCGGGCCTTGGCACTGGCGGTACAGGAGGCTCAGCAGAGTTTCGCTGCGTACGCACAAATCGCCGCGCTGGCCCAGCCGAGTGCGGTCCGGCAGCAGGCAGAGAACCTTGCCCGCAAAGAACTGGCCCGGGCGGCCGCGCTACGCGGCGCGCGCCGACGCGCTTATCACGCCGAGCGGCCGAGCGCCCTGCCTCTCCTTCCACACTGGCGCAATTGCGCGCACTAACCTCAGTGTGGGAGGCGGGCACCGAAACTGGCGCGCCTGACCAGGCGCGGCGCCTGGCCCAAGCATTCGAGCGCTACCTGTCGGTGGCCGAGGGCGCGGAGAACGAGGAGGTGCTAGCGGAAGCGCAGACAAGGGCCACAGCGATACTACGCCGTATGCTCGCCCCTCCGGCTTCGTGACTTGGATTTTTCCAACCGCTTGGAGCTGCAACGGAGACGCAAGGCGTTATGCTGCCCCCAGATGCACTGGCATGAGAATAAAATCCCAAATCGGCAATGTCATCGGTCACGAGCTGTGTAGAAAGGAGGCCGTGGGAACATAGTTGAGATCCAAACGTTTGCGCATCCAATATCTCAATAGCCAGTTATTATACGTTGTCGCGTTAGCGCATATCTGCCTCGTAGTTTGGCAATAAATGCGGAAGCCGCTTTTGGAGAAACGCAAAGTTGCGATCGACTCTGCCCGCGTATTCATCTACACCGCTCCGGTGGCTTTCGCCGTAGGTCCTTCGGGCGCGCCAGCTCCTCCGGATCTCGACGGCGTGTGGGCATCGGCGACGGCGGAAAAATCTCTCGACTTGGCGACGTTTCGGAGTTTTGAGTAAGCGCAGGCGGCCGCCGCGGTTGATGGACAGATGCGAGGCAACCCATGAAATTCGGCATCTTCTACGAGCTGCAACTGCCGCGCCCTTGGAAGCCCCAGGGAGAGCGCAAGCTCTATCATAATGCGTTGACGCAACTCGAGGTCGCCGATCGGTGCGGCTATGACTATGCTTGGGTGGTCGAGCACCATTTCCTCGAAGAATACTCACATTGCCCGGCGCCAGAGGTGTTTCTCGGCGCCGCCAGCCAGCGGACCAAGAACATCCGCCTCGGCCACGGCATCATTCAGCTGACCACCAGCCACCCAGCCCGCATCGCCGAGCGCGTTGCTGTGCTTGACCTCCTGAGTGATGGCCGCGTTGAATTTGGCTTGGGGGAGAGTGCCAGTATTACCGAGCTCGAGCCGTTCGGCCGCACCATGGAGGACAAGCGCGCGGTGTTTGAGGACGCGCTGCGGGCGCTGCTGCCCATGTTTCGCGACGGCGGCTGCCAATATGACGGACCGCATTTCAAATTCCCGCTCCGTAACGTGGTGCCCAAGCCAGTCCAGAAACCGCATCCGCCGCTGTGGATGGCATGCTCACAG
>Ga0187783_10003344_pt1 | contig 11811 bp, 8 predicted proteins | sample 1015_SJ02_MP02_2_FD_132471 | JGI IMG/M metagenome (GOLD analysis project Ga0187783, IMG submission 132471) | Tropical peat soil microbial communities from peatlands in Department of Meta, Colombia - 1015_SJ02_MP02_20_MG | ecosystem: Environmental > Terrestrial > Soil > Wetlands > Peat | place... | reverse complement strand
TTTAAATAGCCAGTTGTTCCTGATCTCGATGTCGGACGGCACCCAAGGATTGTTCATCTTGGCTCCGGCTCCGCCGAACATGATGTTCTCCGTCGTGGCCGACAGGAAGTTATTCACGATCTTGATCGGCCCCGGAGAGAAATACGCCAGAACAGCCTGTGAGTCAAAGACGTTCTGGTGAATATCGGAGATGTAGCTGTCGATGACGGCTATACTGCTGCCGTTCGCGATGACTCCCTCGCGCACATCCAGCGTGGGTGAGCCGTGCAGGTAACAGCGGTCCACGGTGATCGAATCCGGCAACGGTTGCCCGGGAAGTCCCCCGACATAGACCAATTGATAGGAAAAGCAATTGGCAGGTGGCTTGCAGCCCTGGGTTGAGGCCGAAGTGATCTCCAGCCCGACAAGCCGGTAATAGGAGGCCCCAGGGGGGACGGTGATGGGTGGGTTTACATTCGGGGTGACGATCTTGGGCATGTTGACCGCGTCAGCGGGCGCAACTCGGGTTCCAGGCTCGGGCAGGCGGGCGAGTTCGGAGCTGACGAGATAGATCCACTTGTGTTCAGGATTGCTTTTCACCGGCAATACGAAGTTGTCCTCGTAGCTAACCTTGGCATCGAGGACTATGACGTCTCCGGGCCGTGCGGCTTCAATCGTAGTCTTGAGTTCGGCACCGCTGTGCGCCTGCCACGTCTTGCCGCCAGTCGGAGCGCGATAGGTGGTGTCAACATGAACCTGGGGTAACGCAGGAACCGGCATTTGCGCTCTGGCCGGGGTCAGTTGGGCAATCGTGGCGAGAACGAGCCATACCCGGAGAATGTTGAGAGGGCTCATGTTGCACGATAGACGAAGGCGCTGTGCAGTCGTTTGGCTAGTCAGGTCAGCGATCCGAAACCGATCTGCCCCGGGCAACGGACAACCGGATTTGGGTGTGGGCGCAATCGAGCCTACCCAGGGCTCTAGTATAACCGTACCCTCAGCCACAACAACAAAAAATCCGACACGCTTTCCGAACAGACATTGCGCCTTCTGGCAAAGCAGGAAGGAAACCGCAGGGAAGGGCACCGGGGAGGGTCATTTCGCGCCTGCCGGAGACGACTCGGCAACGGAAAGATCTTCCTATGGTCAGCCCGGCTTCTCCGGCGTGGCCTGAAATGATCGTGGGATAATTAGAGCTGGTCGCCCATGGCTGGTCGGGGCAATTCATCAATGTGGGGAGCGCTCAAGCATGAGTTCCCATGCCGTAGAGGTCCAAGCGAGGGAGCGTTTCGAATTTGGCAAGAACTGGGCATGGTTCCTGAAAACGCTCGATGACGAGAGAATTGCCGCAGCTACGCGCTCGCTGCAGGACATGCTGGAAGTGACAAGTCTCGAAGGCAGGAGCTTTCTCGATATCGGATCCGGCAGCGGTCTTTTCAGCCTTGCGGCGCGACGTCTTGGAGCCCGAGTCCATGCCTTCGATTACGATTCGCGATCGGTGGCGTGCACGTGCGAGTTAAAACGGCGATATTTCCCCGAAGATGACCGGTGGACGGTCGAGTCCGGCTCGGCGCTCGATGCTCAATACCTCCGATCGCTCGGCAACTTTGACGTCGTCTATTCATGGGGAGTTTTGCATCACACGGGAGACATGTGGACGGCGCTGGCCAATGCCGCGATTCCGGTAGCGGGTGGCGGAAAGCTGTTCATTGCCATCTACAACGATCAAGGAACCGCAAGCGACCGTTGGGCGAAGGTGAAAAAGCTCTACAACGAACTGCCCAAAGGCTTGCGATTCCTGGTCGTTGGGCCTTCGTTCGTTACCCTTTTCTGGCGTCGGCTGCTGAAAGACTTCCTTCGCGGAAGACCATTCGCAACCATTCGTGACTACTCGAGGAACCAGCGCGGCATGTCTTTCTGGCAAGACCTGATCGATTGGGTGGGCGGATATCCGTTCGAAGTTGCCACGCCAGAACTCATTTTCGATTTTTACCGCGACCGCGGTTTTGTTCTGACACGTCTGAAAACCTGTAGAGGAACCTCTGGTTGTAACGAGTTTGTCTTTGAAAAACCTAGAGAGGCTACCTGAGTCCCGTCGGGGAGACCGGACTCTCAGGAACAAGGAAGATCGGTTAGAAGATGCGCAATGCCCAGTCTGGCCGCGACCTCCGGGAGGGAATAATTTCGGTCGATTTCAGCGCCCAAGTTCCTCAGCGCTTCATAATGATGAGGAGCTGGTTTGTAGTTCTTATAGCCAATTTCGCTGCAGTGACCTTCTTTCACTAGGTTTACATCAATGGCGACTACAGAGCCGTTATACTTTTTCTGCCAATAGAGTATGCCGACGCCGCTGTCGTACGAGTAGGTTTTACGCTTTCTGCGTTCCTCTTCCAGAACACACTTTGGATGAAACTGAAAGTTCCGCCACCAACCGGTTCCGTTGTAGAACTGGTTTTCACTGGCGCTCTGGGTGGTACAACCGCACAACTCCCAGTAGCGATGGGCCTTAAGAGCCAGCCGGTTCCGCAATCCGCCCCGGTCCAAAACCGCTGCGAGCTGTCCATTTTGGAGGCCCTCGAATTGCTTTGCCAAAGCTTCCATCACGGGTAATCGGCAGAGAAGATCGGCGTGCCAGAATGCGAGACGATCAGCAAACAGAAATGCAAATTCGATGGGCACGTGCGGCCAGAGCACCGGCAAGTTCAATGTCTGGTTGAAGTCGATTAAGATGGAACCCGCAGCCAGTGGCGGAGGTCCGCTCCGCGGGTCGAATCCTACCACGGGTGTCCAGCCGACCGCCTGCACTAACTTCTGCTGCAGGTAGCACCATCGCCCGCTGACATTCCAGCAGAGCCATGGCTTCTTGGTTCCAGCCAAAATGTTCTTCCACCCCGCCGCAGCTGCAAAGATGGAATCCTGCAAGGACGAAGTGAAGAATTTCCAATTACCGGTTCCCGCTTTCGGATCGATGACAAGCTGATGGTCAGTTTTCATTCAAGGTACAGCCGGTATTGGAAAGATGTTTCTACTTTTTGCTCTAACAATTGTCAACATCATCTGAATCTCACTGTACTCCTGATTCGTTTCATGGTCCGTTTGTGGGTGCCATTGAGTCGGGAAAGAGAATAGGCGCGGCGCAGCGGAGAGCGTGGCAGAATTGAGATCAAATGTTCTGTGCCCCAGGCAGTCAGGCTACGAGCTGCGAAATCTCTGCAGGCCAGTTTGGATAGTCGTGGAAAAAGCCAACGAGTCTGGACGAAATACAGTCTGGGTTATTCGTGGCGTGTCGCAGTCAGCAGATCGAATGCGCCAGCCCCTCGCGCCGTGGATCAGGACTGCCGACGAGCAAGGCAGTCGTCCAAGGGGTGAAAGCCAGCCAAACCGAAACGCCTATCGCCACTCCCCACAGCACTTGAGCTAAGCTCTCAAGCTCCCAAGGTCCAGGCTGTACCGCAATGGGAGGGCCCCTCGCCGAATTGGGTCGATATTGGATGCCCGTTGACGGAAGTGTCCTCAACGATCAAATATTGCCCACAGCGGTAGCTGAGCCCCCAGTCGGCCGAGTTCCGCTCAGGCTAGATCGGCAGCCTGCCAATGACTAGGAACCATAGCAACCAACGCGATACCCAGCGCTCAGCTTCTGGCCCACGACTTCCACATGATTTACCATGTTTTTTTACCTTATCGGATCAAACGCCGCCTTTGCACTCAGAAATCCAGCATCCGCCCCGTACCGGCGCGTTTCTGTTTCATCCGATGACCCTTTTCCTATGAGAATCGCCTACCTCTTGAGCGAGTATCCAACCCTCGGTCACACTTATTTATTGCGAGAAGTGCGCGAGCTGCGGGCACTGGGGTGGGAGATTCAAACGGTTTCCATCCGCAGACCCGGCGAGAGGCCGTCGTCGATGTCAGCCGCAGAAACCGAGGAACAAGGATCCACCTGGTATGTCCTCGGCACTCCGCCCTGGGAGTTCTTATGGGCGCACCTAACGACGTTCGGGACACGACCCGTCGCCTACTGGCGCGGATTCGCGACCGCGTGGCGTTTGGCACGTTTTGCTCGTCGCCCATCACTGTTTGCCATCGCCTATTTTAGCGAGGCGATCCTCGCCGGGCATTGGCTGCGCAAGGCTGGCTTCACCCACGTGCATTCGGTTTACTCGACCACGATTGGACTGATTCTGTCGCGGATCTTCCCGGTTCAGTTGTCCATGACGCTCCACGGTCCGGAGGAGTTCATCAACCCGGATGGCTTCGGGATCAAGGAAAAAGTCGAGGCGGCGCTGTTTGTCTGCTCGATCAGCCACTTCGGGAAGAGCCAAATCATGTTGTCGTCCTCTCCGGCGGACTGGCACAAGATAGAAGTAACGCCGCTTGGCATTGACTGCGCGGAAGGGCCGCCGGTCATATGCCGGGAGGATCCGGCTCCATTTCGGTTGATTGCCGTAGGACGCCTCGCCCCCGCCAAAGGGTATCCCATTCTTCTCGAGGCAGTGGCGGCGCTCGTGGCTGCGGGGCGGAGCATTCATTTGACATTAGTGGGCGAAGGTCCGGAGCGTTCCCGGTTGGAGCAACAAGCCAGTCGGCTCGGAATTCTAGACAAGGTGGTTTTCGCGGGTTGGAAAACCCAGACCGAATTACACGATCTCTACCGCAACAGCGATCTCTGCGTGCTGTCCAGCTTTGCCGAAGGCATTCCCGTCGTCTTTATGGAAGCCATGGCTTTGGGGGTGCCATGCGTTGCGCCGCGCATCGCTGGCATTCCTGAACTCATCCGGGATGGAATCGAAGGGTTTTTGGTCACTCCGGCCAGTGTCGAGGAGCTCGCTGGGGCGATCGGCGACATGATGGACAAGCCCGGCCTGCGGCGGCAGATGGCCGTGTCCTCACGCGAGCGAGTAGTCGAGAAATACAACCTGCACAAGAACGCGGCGCACCTGGCATCGATTTTCAGCCGTTATGGGCTGGCGAACGGTGCCGCTGCTTCCGGTGCGCAGGACTTGAGTACGGACTTGTAGATCGATTGCAGAGTGGCGACGGTCTTGGCATAGGTGAACTGCGCCATCTTCGCCGACGAACGATCGGCGAACGTTTGGCGGCGCGACTCGTCGCTTAGGAGAATTCGCAGGTGGTTTGCCAGTTCGCCCACGTTGTCGACTTCGAAGAGCAACCCGTTTTCCCCGTGTTCGATCAGCTCGGGGTTGCCGCCGACGCGCGACGCGATGGGACAGCAACCACATGCCATAGCTTCCATCAGGGAGTTCGAGAGAGCCTCGGATCGCGAGGGAAGGACGAAGAGGTCGATTTGGCTCAGCCATTCGGTCACGTCCGAGACGAGGGGCTCGAAATGACAGTCGCCTTCGATACCCAGGCTGGCGGCGAGCGCCCGCAGTTTCGTCTCGTCCGGGCCGCCGCCGACAATCACCATCTTTGTGCCCAGCCCACACAATTCTCGGAATGCGCGCAACAGCGTGTCCACCCCCTTTTCTGGTCGGAGCGCACAGACCGTGCCAATGACCAAACGACCCGGGAAAAGACTCTCGGTTTTTCGGCGCCGATAGCGCTCGGTATCGAGAGCGTTGTAACAGAGATGGACTTTGGACTCTGTCACTCCTTCTTCGGCCAACAGATATTGCCGCATCGATCGGCAGTTCACGACCACAGCGTCGGCCATTTTGTCGGTCGCGCGCAGGAGCCATTTCATGGTCCTACCGGTTAAGTCTCGATGACCACGTTGACTGGTGATGATGGCCGCTTGGCCAGCCCAGCGAACCACCGGCGCGGCGAAAATGTTGAGCGGTGCGTCGAAGGTGTGGACGATCTGAATGCCATGCTCGCGAATGTAACGGGCGAGTTGCCGAGCAGCCTGGAGAGTTGCCAGGGACCGAAAAGACTGGACGGGAAGGTGCAGAATCGGTATTCCTGCCTGAACCAGATCTTCAGTTCGCAGGCCGTTGGGACGAAAGCAGCCGACATGCGGCACGAAAGGGCTGCCTCGTAAACAGAGGGCCGTCTCGACCAGCTGTCGTTCCGAGCCCCCAACCCCAAGCTCTCGGACCATAAGCAGGACCGGAATCGGAGACACGCAATCCTGGCTAATCACTTGGATTCCACAGATCGGAAGCTGGACTGCCCCCAACCGCAGACAATAATATATATGGCAACTCTACATCCCGCGCAGCTTGCTGTGCCACTTTGAAAGGCTCACGAACATCCATCACTTGCCAATACGCTTGCCGTGAGCTCCGTTGCCCAGCGTCAGTTGAGCCATTCTAAAGGGGGCAACGCCGGCCTGGGCCGCCCCCAAAGGTTGAGGTTTGCGAGGGAACGGACGCGAATCCGTGGTGCTTTGATCCCGCGCACGCTCCAGCATGCTGACTGAAAGCTAGGATAATATGACCTTCGAAGTCAGTCTTTAGGCGTCGAGAGATTCGAGATGGGAAGCAACACATTGGGAGGACCTGACTGGTGATTAGCGAGTTGACCGCGGGTGTCCGGTACGTATTCGGCCTGGATGTCGCAGGACGGAGCCTGCAAGTGTTTCCGGACGACACGTTCATCGTTTCTTTCCCAAGATCTGGCAACACATGGACACGCTTTCTTGTGGCCAATCTGCTTCGTCCCGAAGAACCCGTTACCTTCGAGAACATTGAAGCCATCGTTCCGGACATGCATGCCCAGAGCAAACGGTTTCTGCGTGGCCTGCCGCGGCCGCGCATCATCAAGAGTCACGAATATTTCGATCCCCGATATCGTCGGGTAATCTATATTGTGCGTGACCCCCGCGACGTCCTGCTTTCGTCCTATCACTTTCATCGCAAACAGCGGCAGATCCCGGACAACTATCCGCTGGAAGATTATGTGAGGCGATTTTTGTCAGGACATGTGTGGGGAGTGTACGCATCCTGGAGCCAAAACGTCTCCAGCTGGATTGCGACGCGTCCGCAGCCCCCGGTCGGCGGGCTGTTCGGAAGCTGGGGCGACAACGTCTCCAGCTGGCTCAAAGCTTCGATCGACCACTCGGACTTTCTGATGCTTCGCTACGAAACGATGCAGGCCGAGCCGGTGCGCGAGTTGGCGAGGATTGCCGCGTTTCTGCGAGTTGAGGCAAGTCCCGAGCTTCTCTCCCAAGCCATAACCCGCAGTTCGCCAGAGGAGATGCGCAAGCTGGAACAGAGCCAGGCGAGAAGTTGGATCATGACCAAAGACACGCGACAAGATATTCCGTTTGTGGGGGAGGCTAAGGTGGGCGGATGGAAGTCCAGTTTGCCTGAGGAATGCGTGCTCGAATTGGAGAAATCCTTGGGCCCTCTGATGACCGCGCTTGGCTACGAATTGACATCCGAGGTGTCAGCTGAAGCAATGAAGGCGATGCACCAGGGACCCGGGAACAAAGACCACGATACTTAGGACGCTTCCGGGAAGACGATTCACCATCCGAGATGGTGATTGAATAGCTCCTCCGATGCAGTGTCGAAGCACTGCGTAGCTGGTCAACGACCTTTGTGCGGTCCGTCGCCTGCCAGGAGGTGCCTTAAGCAAGCGACTCTTCTCTATTCTCGGTATCCCTCCCTAGGAGGGATGGAGGCCCAGCGTTCGGAACACGGTTCTCGTGGAGGTTGAGGGTATCGGCGACGAGGCGATCACGCTACCCGGCCGCCAGCGGGCGATTGGAGACCAGTGTTCTTACCCGCCTGCGGGATCTCGGCAGCGCGTAGGTCCCTCGGTCCGCAACCTCCTGCCGCTTCGCGATGTCACCCAGAGCTACGGCCAGTCCGGCCATGATGGGTATTTCCGGGATGTAAGCGAAGCTGTCGAACGCCGCGACCGTTGCCAGGACAATAAATGCGTACCGCAGCGAGAGCGCCATACCTCGCAATTCCGCCCACGCCGCTCCTGACTGCTCGCCGCGAACAATGGAGGTAAGCACCTTGAACGTCCGATATAAAAATATTAGATACAGGACGAGACCGGGGAGGCCCATCTCGCTCGACACCTGCGTGTAAGTATTGTGGGTTTGGTGCCACATCCCGTATTCTCCGCGCGCGATTGCCAGATTATTCTGTTCCACGGGAAAATTTCCCGGTCCCACACCAAAGATAGGATGATGAGCCGTAATGATGAGGCTATCCTTGAGAAGTTTCAGACGCGCCTCGGCGGAGTTTGTGGCGGCCAAATACTCGTCGTACTCTGCTTTTGTCATTGGTCCTTGTCCGCCCGACCCGAACAAGGTGAAGTATCGGTGACGAAGATTGGAGGGAACGACAATAACCAGCCCAATCAGAATCAAAGGGGCGAAGGCAATCATTTTGCTTCTCTCTTTGCTGGATGCCTGGAAAAAGGCAATCAAGCAAAGCATCGCGACGCCCAACATGGCGGCCCGGGAACCTGTCTTGACCAGCGCCAACAGTACGGGAGCACTCAGAATCGCGACCACAGCCCTTTCTCTTCGGTTGCCAAACCGGAGGGAGTATCCGAGGAAAGTCAAACCGATGAGCAAACTGACGCCCAATTCGTTCGAGTTCCCATAACGGGCATTCGGGAGGGTCAGACGTCCCAATTGGTAGGTGTGCTCTGCCAGGGCGATGACAGCCATCAAGCTGACGGCGTAACCAATCGCGTGAAACAATTTCTTTGCTTGCGCAATCGTGGACAGCAATCCAGCCGTCAACACAAACATCAGCACCGACTTGTACCAAGTCTCGATAAAAATATGGAAGCTGCCACCGCGCCAGATGGCGAAGGGAATACAAACCATAAACCAGCCGGTGAAGATAAACAGACTCTTGCCCACGGGAGTCATCGCCACGCGCATGGCTTCTCCGCTGGGAAGCAAAATCAACAAGCCGAGTCCTGCCAGAATGAGCTGGGGACGCAAATAATGGGTGCCAGGGATTACTTCGAACAGGCAGCTGAATATGAGGAACATCGAAGCCAGGAGTATGGGGAAAGCCCCGGAGACAAGCCCTTTCGTTGCCGTTTGCCGAGCAGGGCTCACCGAAGGGCTCCGAGGAATTGGCCGAAAGCGTAAACTCCTATCATCTCTATGCTCCGCCTGCCACGGATGCGCTCAAGATCAAACCCAACTGATCCTTACGATTGTGGCAATTCAACCACTGCGTTGCGCCGACACTAAACCCTGTCTATGGTTCGAGCAATCGACCTGCCAGCCCCTGAGACTTGCAGTTTGCTAGATTTGACGGCTTTGCGGCGCAAGCGGCTCTCCGGATTGTAAATTGTTGCATACCGGATGGCACAGGTTTGGACACTGCCCAGGTTCCCGACGGCTGCAAATTCTTGCATCTTGGACCGCGGCAATTTCTGTTTATGATGTTTAGATTCAATAACTTACTGTGGTCTGCTGTTTGCTGAGTGACAATGGCACGCTTGGTGATTTTGGTCAGCACAGCTGAGTCCACTCAAGGGCACGGCTGAGGATGTACTGTCTGCAAAGTAAGCCGCAGAGATCGCGGGGTGTACTGGCGACGTGCGATTGCCGATGCCGGCGTTTTTGCTAGAGTGATGTTCTACGGCCAGGGGCTAGGCGGGAGCACGGATTCTTTCTGCTTCAAAGAGTTGGAGGCGCTAACCATGAAGGTAACTCGGAAAATGTGGCTAATGATTATTTCGGCATCGCTGCTGGTGGGGGCAGCCGTCGGTGTGGGCATGGGCCTCGCCAGCCTCGCTAGCATGCATCCATCCGCAAGCGAGCCGGCAAGCTCGACCCCCCGCAAGTGATTCGCGGCGCTATCCCCGAGTTCGACGTCCGCTGTACGGATTTTCAATCCAGCTCAACACCAAACCGCTCCCCGCAGAATGAGTGCCGCGAGCGCACAGTAAGCCCCGAGGTAATTCAGGTGGCGTCTGTCGGCATCCGGGGTAGTGCCTTGCCGCTGGAGCGTGGCAATAGTACTTGGGGTGGTGCTAACTGAAGGGCGAAGAGCAACGCTTGGGAAGCAGCGGGGCGTCGGAATGCGTTTTACGTCCCGGTAGTGTCCCACTCGGCTAGGCGACTACTCCATGCTGTATTGGCCCTCGCCGAAGAAAAGGCCCAGTGCGGCCCGAAGGCTTCACATGGGCCTTCCCGTAAGGAGTCAGCCGGCTAGGGCGTGATTTCGAATACGGTTCCTGCTCCCTCCGAGCCGCCCGCCTGCGTTGTGCCCCAGAGATTGCCGCTCCCGTCCAAAATCAGATCGCCGCTTGGATTGTATCCATCGCCTGGTCGTCCGAATGAGTGCAGCACGCTATAGGTAAAGCCGCCGCCAGAGGCTGGCGCCAGCTTGAAGAGCGTGCCGCATCCTCCGCCACAGGCGGTAACGTTAGCGGCGCCGAGCGTAGTGGTGCCGTACAAATTCCCCGCCCCATCGAAAACTAAGCCCGCCATCGGATTTGCTGCAGGCGTGTCGGCAAATGCATGGAGTGTGAGTTCCTGCCATCGACCTGTCGACTGCGGTTGAAGTTCGAAGACCACGCCAAAACTGCCGGGGAAACCACCCTCGAACGCCGTGCCGTACAAGTTACCCGCGGCATCGAAAATCAAGTCGCTCATAGGTTGTTTTCCGTCTCGGCCGCCGGTGAAGGAATGGAGTATGCTCTCAGTCCAGCTTCCGCTTGATCCCGGCGTGAGTTTGAAGATGGTTCCGTTCCCCGATGAGCCGCCGGCATAGCTCGTGCCATAGAGATTGCCCGCCCCGTCAAAAGTCAGGCCAGCATAGGGCGAGGCCGCGTCAGTTCCGCCCTGGAAGGTGTAGAGTACGCTCTCCTGCCAACCGCTTGAGCCGGGAACCAGCCGAAATACGGTGCCGCAGCCGGAAGTGCAAGCCGTACCTCCCGCCAAGGTAGTGCCGTAAAGGTTTCCCTGCCCGTCGAAAACCAGCCTGCCATAGGGCTCTTGCCCGGCGCTGCCTCCGGGGAACTTGTATAGACTCTCAGACCAAGAGCCGGAAGCAGGCGTCAGCTTGAAGACCGTACCGCACCCTTGGGCGCCGCAGTTCGCGCTCCCGCCGAAGCTGGTCGTGCCATAAAGGTTGCCCGCGGAATCGAATACCAACGCAGCGTGCGGCTGAGCTCCATCGTTTACCCCTCCTGCAAAGCTGTGAAGCAGAGTTTCATTCCAGCTGCCATCTGATGTCGGCGATAGCTCGAAGACCGTCCCCTGGTTTTGCTTACCGCCGAGTTCCGTCGTGCCGTAGAGATTGCCCTCCTTGTCCATGATCAAGCCGGCATACGCCATCTTCGGGGGGCTCACGCCCGCTGGATCGCTGCCGCTCGCTAAACTGAACGTGGCTTCTGTTCCCGGCTTTCCTCCGCTCGATGGATTCGGCGAAGGCGACGGCGTCGGAGTGGGTGTTGGAGTTGGCGTAGGCGTCGGAGTCGGTGTCGGAGTTGGCGTCGGAGTGGGTGACGGAGCCGGCGTCGGAGTCGGTGTCGGTGTTGGAGTCGGTGTCGGTGTTGGTGTTGGAGTCGGTGTCGGAGTGGGTGTTGGAGTTGGCGTCGGCGTTGGAGTCGGTGTCGGAGTGGGCGTCGCAGCCGGAATGACGGCCGTCGTTTGGTTCGAATATGTGCTCTGCTCGCCACTGGAATTGACGGCAGTGGTCACATAGTAGTAGGTGTTGCCTGCTTGCACAGAAGCATCCGTGTAGGTCGTCCCAGCAACCGGCGATGCATTGAGCTGGGTGTACGGGCCACCGGAGACGGAACCGCGGAATACGTCGTATCCGGAGACCTGTGAGGTGCTCGCATCCCAGTTCAGAGTTACTGATTGTTGAACCGGGGAGGGGCTGGGTGAAGGAGTCGGAGTGGGTGTTGGAGTCGGAGTCGGTGTCGGTG